>Ga0224512_10005427_pt1 | contig 10518 bp, 1 predicted proteins | sample SF_May12_sed_USG_4_FD_169103 | JGI IMG/M metagenome (GOLD analysis project Ga0224512, IMG submission 169103) | Sediment microbial communities from San Francisco Bay, California, United States - SF_May12_sed_USGS_13 | ecosystem: Environmental > Aquatic > Marine > Sediment | place: USA: California...
CGTGCACGAGCGTGAGAGCCTCCTCCACGCCGCCATCGTGCGTCGATCCGTAGATGGCGCGGCGGGCTGCTTCACCGTCTCGCTCGGCAAGCGGCACGAGATCCACCGTGGCCGACCATCCGATACCGGCAATCGAGAGCTGCTCAGCCATCAGTGTCACCTCCTACCGGCGATACGTTTGGAATGCGGATGTCTTCTCGCCTGCTCGGAGGTGCACTGCCCCTCCGGGCGCGAATCTGCAATGAGCCTCCTGCGAGGTCATGTTGCAGCGCCCGCCGGTACAGCAGGTCGATTGCGGCGCGGTCGGCCGGGGCGGCCTCCGAGCCGAACTCGGCCGCGAGGCTCATATCCATGAACCCGTCTTGGCGGTAGACGAAAGGCGAGACCACGATCCGCTCGCCGGCCGGTGTCCCCAGCAAGCCGACGGCAACCGGCACCGCGGCCCCAACTTGCACCCGCACGGGCGGGATGTGCGTTTCCTCGAGGACGTCGACGATCTGCTCGACTGCAACCATGAAATCGGGGTCGCCGACCAGGCTGCGCATGGACTGCAGATGATCGTCGTTGCCGAATCCCTGCCAGGTGAGGACACCGTCGGCCAGGGTGAGGTTGCCGGACGTCGTGGCAGCAATGTCGCTGGGGGTTGGCCGGGTCCGAACTCCGTGATGCGTCACTGTGATCGAATCGCCCGGACTCTCACGCATCACTTCGGCCAGCCGCTCGCTGAGCGGATGATCCGAGCCGCCGAGGAGGCGGACGGCCACGTCCAACACCTCCGGGGGCGCTCCGGCGAACCGGTCGATCAAGGATTCGGCGTCATCTCCCTGTAGGTCGGCTTCCAAACTGTCCCGCGTCCACAATTCGACGAACTCCGCCGGAAGGCCTTCGATCTGCACCAAGAGCTCGCGTCCAGCCGCCTGGACTTCGGGGGCCGCACGTTCGAGCCGGTCGCTGATCGCGTTGCGGTCACGCAACAAACTGGGTTCGCCGCTCCACACCACCTCATCGTCTCCGGGCCGGTCGAGGCTGTCGGCCGGGAACACCTCTTCCAGGCTGAGACCCACCTCAACGGTGATGGGCTCCTGCATTTGGGTGAGACGCGCACCGAGCCGTCGCAGCGGTTCGGCGATTGCTTCCGGTGCGTCCAGACTCGACAGTGCCTCGGTCATCCTTTCCACCGCTTCGTCGGTCGGCGGCAACGTCCATGCGAACGCGAGGTATGACGTGTCATCGATTTCTCCGACCAGTTCCGGCAGCGCAGACAGCGGCCGGGTTGGGTCGAAGGTCGCCGTCAGCAGCTCATCGGCTCCGGCGAGGCTGGCGACGCGTTGCAGCGCCGGCGCCAGTGCGGGCACGACGGTGATGTCCTCGAGGTCGATGGGCTCGACGCCGTAGAGCGCCACATTCCACGCATCACTCGGCGCGACCTCCAAGGTCAAGCCACCCTCCTCGAACACCGGCCGCGCTGAACTCACCGGGACCCGGGTCGGTGGGTGCCCGGCCGCTGAGGCCGAAGGACCAAGAGCGAACACCACCCATCGGTCCCGCGTGTTCGTGTCTGGCCCCGACCGAACGCGTCCCACTTGCTCGACTGCGAACTGCTCCCCCACCGAGGCTGCCTTCCACGATGGGTCCGGGCCTTCCGGGTTGTCCGTTCGATCGAAGTTGACGCGGGCGACGATCGCGACCGTCCCGTTCACGGCATACAGCACGTCATATCCAACTTCCGCATCCGGCACCGAGCTAGGCCGCCGGGCGTCGGCCACCGGCGCCTCACCAGGCCACCGCCGGCGCTGGGCATCGGTCAGCGCATCCCACAGCCGGGCGAGCGGCAACGTGACTTGACGTTCCGTCTGATTCCCGCGAGTCAGCGCCCACATCCGCGCCAAGGAGACGTCAGAGAGGTCACTGTCGGGGCCCATCACCGGAGACCGATAATCGAACTCGGAGTGGGTGGTGGTTGCGGGCTCGGAAACCCGCTGCGACGTCTGCGCCACCGCGACGAGACGGTGCTCGTAGAAGAACGGAAGGTGGTCGATCTGCACGACGAGGGAGCCCACCCCGAAGCCACCGACTCGCTCCGGCAGCGCCAGCGTCGCCGCCTCATACGAGGAGAGTGCGCCCATGCGGACATGTTCGAGGGCCGTACTCCGGGGAAGCTCTTGTTCGACCGGCGGCACCGGATCGATCGCGTCGATATCCACCGCCTCTAGGAAATCCGCGTCAGGCACGAAGCGCCGCAGGACCGTGAAGGCGATCTGGCGATAGTCGAGCAGCTTGAACAGCGTCCGGTTGCGCTCGGACAGCGCCTGCTCGGGGTGTTGGGCCAGCGCCACCTCCCACGTCTGGCCGGGTTCGCTCGTCGCACCTTCCGCGGCAAGCGGATCGATACGGGTCGAGCTGATGATGACCGGAGCCGCGATCGGCGCCGTGCGCTCGAGAACTGCGTCGATGCCGCCGGCCACTGGGTCGACGGCGGGCGGGTCGACCGGACGTCGCATACGCCCCAGCGCGCCCGTGAAGTCGAACACCGGAGACCCGGCCAGGCTGGACCACAAGCGGTCATAGCGGCCGTACGGATGAAGGTAGTACCGGTACGCATGCGCCCACCCGTCGGTGATCAAGTCCAGGTAGGTCACCCGACCACTGGAATCGGGGCTGACGATTGCCGGGGCGCTTGGCCGTGGATAGGCCGTGGCGACGATCGACCCGCCACCCGAACCAACGTCGGCGCCGGTCATGAGGAAACGGGAAAGCCAGATTTCGTAGCGTTCTGGTTCATCGTCGGCCAAGGCTGCGATGTCCGGTCCAAAACCGAGCCGCTCGGCGTTTCCAACCAGGCCCCGCGTCTCACTTTCGATGAGCGTGGCCAACCTGGTTGGTTCGGTCTCGAGCTCGGGTACCGCGACCACCCGGGGCCGCAGGCTGATCTGTGTCAATGCCAGCAACTGATCCGGATCGGCCGGAGCCGGACCCGCGCCGACCGAAGCATCGGGTCGGAACAGCAACTCGGTCACAATATGGTCGGCGCCGGCGACTTGCATCTCGACCACGACATTGATGGCGCTCTGGACGATCGTGTACAACGCATCGCCCTTGACGATCTCGTCGGTTGATGTGTCGCGGACGGACAGCGCCACACTCATACCAAGGTGCTGTAGGAGTGCCCATCCATACGGATCTGTCGACGGCGCGGTGACGTTGATCAGTTCGTCGAGGTCTTCCGCGGTCAGTGGCCGACCGGCCTGCACGTTGACAACGTAGGCCGGCGCCGCGTCCGGGTCGGGCGGCGCGTCGCTGCGAGATGCTGCGCCAATCACGGCGATGATCCAGCGCAACACGGGATGTAGGAAGGTCGGTGTTGCATCGAACTGGCCTCGGATCGGCCCGGTGCGACCCTGACCGGGGTCTTCGGGCACGGCCGGCCATTGCAGACGATGACTCGTCCAGTCCCGGGCGGTATCGCCGCCTGGATACCAGGCCTCCCATTCCGAGGGCGTCAAGGTTGTGCTGGGCACCAGTCCCAGTTCATCTGGCGGCTGGAGCCGGATTTCGTCAAGACGCTGTAGCGCGGCCTGCAGCTCCACCGGATCCTGAAAGGTCGCGGCGCCGTGCGCATCCACGTCCAGCCGGAAGAGCTGGTAGCCCGCGCCGAGCGCGGTCGCATAGGTCGGGACGTCGTCGCGAACCGATGGAGCTTGGTTCCAGCGGACCTGAACGGCCCGTCGCTCGGCCGGATGGGGAAGATAGGAGACACCAAATTCTCCTGCATCCGGGTCCGGTTGGGGCACGTGGACGGTGATCGGTCTGGCCGATCCGTCGCGAGCGGCTACCACCGGCAGGTCAAGCGGACCGCTGATCCACTCGAGATGCGGTGGATGCCGATCCTCGCCACCATCGTCGGCCTCGAACCGCAGGAGGACCCTTACCGGAACCAGCGCCGATGGCACCTTGGCCGCCGACACCGTTTGGATGAAGACTCGCCAGGCCTCGGGACGCCACTGTTCTTCGGGGAGTACACCGGCATTCTGGAGATCAATGAGGCTGATGGTGGTTTCGTACCGACCGGTCGAGTCGGGATCACCGGGGTCGATCTCGAGGACCACATCGTCGGGACGCACGCGGGCGTTGCTGCTGGGCATGTCGCCGGATGTCACCGCGTCGAGGCCGTAACTTCCGATCGCCATGGTCTCGAGCCGGCGAAAGACCAGGTGGAATTTCTCAACTGCGACGAGCGGAGCGCCGGCTGGAACTGTTGGCCGAGTCCAGCGCGCCCGTATCCCTGCCGGGGTCGTTACGGGTGGTTGTTCGCTGCGGATCGGGGCAAAGGAATCCGCATCGACGGCGTAGGAAACGGTGATTTCGGTGTCGACGGGGACCGGCGGCGGCTCGTTGGGATAGCGCGTGGCGACAACCGTCACCGGCCGCCCGCGGGATTCGTTGAGGTCGACGGGCGTGATCGTGTAGAGGTAGCTCTTGCCGCTTGCCGGCAACGCGGCAATCTCGTCGTCGGTCTCGTGCCCGAAATGATCGACGAACTGGAATCGGGGACGCAGTGCCCGCACGCTGAATTCCTCATCGGGGCGGCCGCCCTCCAATACGTCGGCCGGCTTGACCGTTGTGGTCATCTGTTCGGTGCCATCGCCCAGCGTCCGGCGGGTGACCTCGTAGTGGGCAAGGTGGTGCTCGGGTTCGTCCCGTGGATCGGACCCGTCCTGTACGCCATCCCATGCAAGGTCCCAGGCGAAAGCAACCGTGGTCGCGTCCGTGAAGGTTTTGAACTCCTCCAGGCGGGGTGGACGTGACCCAAAGTCGTGATCGGCGCGGTTGAAAACGCGCACTGCCTGCGGCTCGCTCGGCTCCCCGCTGGGTCCCATGCGCTGGCCCACGGCCGGTCGCGCAGCGCCCTCGTCGGTCAGCCACTGACTGCTCCCGTCTGCGCGTATTACCAGACCCAGCAGGAAGGCCGGTGACTTCTCTGGTACGAAATCAGGGTCGCCGTCAACGTACGCCCGCAGATCGGCGACCATGTTGTGCACGGCGATCCCCCGGAATTGGCGGGCACCCTCCACCGGCCCGGCGATACCGTCATCCGCGGGTTGTTCGCCGTAGATGGACGTTTCCGGGTTGAGGGCGTTGCTCAGCGCCTGCTCGTACGTCGAGTTCGGGTCGGGCTTGAACAGCGGAGAGCTCCGGAACTGCTCGAAGGCCCCGCGCACAGCCGACTCATAGGCTGACTCGGTGGGGGCCTTCACCCTGCCGTCGGTCAACGTCTCGCCCACGTCGAGGGGGTCTGGGTCCTGTCCGTCGACAAAGGCCAGATCGACGTAACCTCCCAGGGTGACGTCACTCGCATCGTCCGGCGGGTCTTCGGCGTCACCGACGGAGACAATCACGGTATCCCACGGAGCAGCCCACTCGTGGCGCCCCGGGCCGGCATTGACGAAATCACCGGAATCACCAGTGCCGGGGTCCCAGCGCTCGAGTCCGTCCAGCCCTGCTGGAACGTCGAGGCGGAAGTCAAGTTTCGTACCCGACGCCGGCGGCACGGGCACGAAGCCCATATCGCCCGCGGGGTACAGCAAGGCGTATGCGGGGTCGTCGCCGTTGGCGGGCCGGATGACGTAGACGTCATAGCGCGGGGTGTGGAGCGCGGGCTCAGAGGGCTCGGTGACCGGGGGTTCGGCGTCCTCGAGGGGGCCGGCAATTCGCGCGTGGCCGACGGCGGATTCCATGTCAGCATCGGTGCGCACCGCTGCGACGTCGCGGACCACAGCAGCGGCCGCGACGGCCGGCCTGCCGGCCGAGAGAGGCGCCGGTCCGGTCCCAGGAGTCGCCCGGGTTGCCTCCTCGTCGGCTTCCAGTCCGATGTTCAGATACCGCTCGGTGGCACGTCGGGCCGCGTCAACCCGGCTTGCGCCGGACTCGATCCGGGCCCGCACCTCGAAGGACTTGCCGAGGACTCGGATACGAAGCGTGCCTCTCCCCCGGATCCCGGCCGTTGTGCTGCCGTCAACCAAAACACCGAACTCGAGGCTGGCGGTGAACTGCATCTCCATCGCAAATGTCCAGGTCTTGGTGATGAAGAGGAATCTGATCCAGACCCGCAGCTCGATCCTGATGCGGATATCGACGCCGACCGCACCGTAGATCTGCATGGCATTCTGACCGCCCCCCAGTTGGGCGGCGGCGATCAGCCGGGCACCGAAGGTGCCGTCGGCAGAGGCGACGAGATCCACTCCAGCAATACCAATGCTGATGCCGGCGCTGAAACGCATGGAGGCGCGCGCCATGTAGCTGATCCCGAGCACCAGATCGGTGGTGTTGCCTCGTTGCGCGATGCGATAGATCAGACCAGCCCTGACTTGTGCGGTGAGAGGCCCGAAGTTCATACCCCAGCGAAGCTGGTTGGGCCAGCCGAGTTCAGCGTGGAAGAGGTTGGGCTCGATCAAGACAGTTGCCGCGAACTGACCGTTGCGGATGGCCCCCTCGATGAAATCGGGCAGTGGCGGGCGTGAACCCAGATGGCCTTCAGGGTTCGAGGCGATCTGCGCCAGAAAACGCTGTTTGCGGGGTTCGAGCAACGCGAAGCCCGTGAAGAGCGGTTTGGACCGGATGGCGTCGTCCTCGTCCATCACGTAGTCGTAGTAGTTGGTGTTGATCCACGCGCGCGCCGCGATGAAGAACACGAGATCCGAGCGGATGGCCGCAACCACATCGAAGAGGAAGGCCGAGGGGACGTTCTTCTCCGCTGCTTCGTTCCAGCGGATCGGCGTCGAGGACGGTGAGGCGGACTGTGAGAAGAGAGCACGGAGCGCAATCGTCCAGCGCGGATCCGCCTCGGGTTCCTCGAGGCTGACGGCCCAGGCGTCACGCGTGGCCAGGTCGCCCTGGCTTCGTGACAACTCGCGCAGGCGGGCGAGCAGCTCCCCGACATCGTCGGTCTCGTCGGCGGCTGCGATTGAGGCCAACGTGTACCGGTATCCGAACCCGAGCCCGATCTCACGCAAGTAGAACTCGAGCACGGGTACCCGCAATGTCAGCTTGGAGACGTTGGCGGCAATGAACCACGCCCGCAGCCACTCGTCATCGACCGGCCGACGTACCCGCATGAATCCGACGGCCACCGCCAATCCAGGCAAACCCTTGATTTCGAGCGTTCCTTCGCCATCGAAACCCGCCCGGTCTTCGTCGTCGTAGAAGTTGACGACCACGTCCAGCTTGAAGGCGTCGCCCTTTTCGATGACGATCGCCAGCTCCACGAAATGGACACGAGGCACGAATGTGTTCGGTGCGGGCGCGCCGAGCACCAATCGGTGGCGACTGTCGACGCCAAGTGCCTTGTCGCCCTCGCCGTCGGCGAACTTGACCTGCCCGCTCAATTCCAGTCCGGCGTCGCCGTCGAACGGGTAATAGGACGGGTGGAAGCCGACCGCCTGGATCTGCATGTCGAAACAACCCAGGACCGCGAAGCTGGTCGGTTCGGCCAGCTCTACGACAAAGTTGATGTGTTTCGCGAGCACGCTGGCGTCACCCGCCAGGGGCGCGTCGACGAGCCCGATTGTTGCGACGTCGAGCTGGGCCAGGAGGTTGCTCGCCGGATAGCTGGGCCCGGGACTGAACGAAGCGTTCGCCGACATCGTGAAATAGAAGTGATGGGCCGAGCCATCACCGACGAAGCTGAGCCCCAGCGCATCCACCGCGTATTCAAAGAGAACGTTGGGGCTGAAGAGCGGCTGATCCTCGGTCAGCGCGGCCCCGGCCCCCACCGGAACGACGCCACTCCCGGTGTCGGAGAAACGGATCGAAATGCCGGCATTACCGTCCCCAACAAGTGCGGGTGGCAGAGGTCCGCTGCCGAGCAGCGTGAAGTCGGCGATCTGGCCGTCCCGGATCTGTATCAGCCCGTCGGTGAAGCGGAAGGCTGTGTCGACTCCGTTGAGCCTGACCGGATCGTCCAGCACCCGTGCGTCGGCCACGATCCCCTTCTTCGTGATCTCAAACCGGTCTACTGTGAATCGAATCGGATCACGGCTGATACCCCAGTACTCCAACTTCGCCCGAGCGCCCTGGTCGAGCACAATGCGATGGTCGGCGTCACGAGTTGTCAGAACGAACAGTGGCTCTTCGGTGGCACCATCTTCCCGCTCCACCGTCCACCGCAGTCCACCCGTGTCCGAATCTGGATCGGTCGGGAACGCAAAGCTGGCTCCGGTCGCAGATCCGCGCAGGGCGATACCGTCGGTGTGCGCAATGGCCAGCCCCATATGGAGTGCGTCCAGCTTCTGAACCGTGGTCAGCAAGAGCGGAGGCTGGAACCGGGATATCACCGTCTCCAGTCCAACGGCAATCGCATCGTCACCGTGCGCATTCACGGACGTGACCCGCAGGCGCTGGTGGGGTGCATCGTTTTGGAGGATGGGCAGAGGAGTCACGGTGTTGCTCGAGACGATGCTGATGTCGGCGCCCCGCAGGAACATCGGCGCGTCGTTGCCGAGCGGATCGAACTCGAGGATCGTGGCCGGGTCGTCTGGCGTGGGAGCCGGGTCGTAGAACGCGTTGGCGGAGAGGAATGTCAAGGCATCGCCTTCAGCCGGGTATACCTCGAGAAACTCCGTGCCGGAGTCGAGCCAGCTCAGTTGGGATGATGCCTCGATCGAAGCCGCGCCGACCATGAGGATCCGAGACGCTGTACCGATCTCGACGATCAACTCAGACGCGGCTCCGATCACCATGGATACGGGCCCATAGGTCAGCGTTGTGTTGGCGGGTGCCGGCCAACGAACAACGAGCCGCGAGTCCTCGAGGTTGATCACTGGCTCGACGGTGGGGAGCGGCGTGAGGTCGAGGCCGGGAACCAGGTCGGCGAGCAGTTTGCGCCACTCATCGTCCCCACCCACTGTGCCGGCGTCGCCGGAGTCGGTGAGGTCGATCCGGACCTCACCGTCCGCAAGGGTCAACACGGCTCGGTGAGCACCAACCGTTATGACCCGCGCGTCGGTGCCAAAACCCTCTTCGGACACGCAGCCTCCCCTCGATAGCCGGCGACTGGGCGACCGGTTGTGGGCGAAGCTACCCATTCTTCGCACGGCTTGTCGGAATCATCACGACAATGCTCCGGCGGCGCGGGGTGAGCCGGCGGGCCGTGGCTGATTGCTGAGCCGTGCTGTTGCCGCAGCTTCCCGGTGTGGCGTGGCACGGCTCCGATGTCGGCCGGCGTGGGCACTCAACGTCCGTGCACGCCATGAGACGGGTCGAGCCGATGCCTGAAGCGATGGAAGGGGGTCGGGCAGCCGGGATGACTTGAGGGAATGTCAGAGGTGGTGGCACCGGTGATCGGGAGCGTTCCTCAGCGAGTACAGACGTGCCAGCTCAGATCTCCGGGAGTTTCGACGGTCTCACATTCCCAGCCAGCACCGAGCATCGGATCGGCTGCGGACACAACGAACACGCGCTGACCTTCCTCGGCGAGAGCTTCGAGGCGCTCGGGGCCGGCAGTATCGCCGATCACGAACAGTCGACCGTCGCATGCCGAGGCCAGCTCGACTTGTGGATAACCGTACTGGCTAACGAAGCTGCATTTCTTGTCCCCGGCCCGCCCGCGAACGAAGCTGCCGAGGACCTCGGACTGCGACCGTACCTCCACCTGGTCTTCCTCGATGCGGCTGACATTCGACACATTCCACAGCGCACAAGCGAGGATGACGGCGGCCAGCACCCCGACTGTGGCCCGGCGGTTGGCCTCCAGCAGCGAGCCGACGCCCACCCCGGCAGCTGCGCACAGCAGCGCCAGCGCGGGAAGAAGGAACCGCGGAGCCAACACATGGACACTGAAGAGATACGGCAGCGACATCAATGCGGAGGTCACCAGCGCAGCCGCACCGGCTCGGCGGTGCCGCCCGGGCGCGAAAGCGCCGACCAGGCCCAGTAGGCCAAGCACTCCGACCCATAGGAGGCCGGCAGTGATCACCCCGCCGCTGGCGTCCGGTCCAATCAGGGGGCCATCCAGCAATCGGGCGTGTTCTGCGAGTTTGACGCTGATGCCGCCGCCGACGGCGTCGCTGGCCTGCTGCAATCTGTTGAGCGGCCCGCCGAACCGAACCCAGGCCTCGAGCAACCAGGGCACGAGCCCCAGGCCGAAGCCGGTAACAACGGCCGCAAGGAGCTCGACGCGGACGCTGCGACGCTCGACGGCGAATGCAGCGGCTACCGCGGCCACCGCCAGCAACGCTGCGTCGGATGGGCGGAAGACGGCTGCCACTGCGATCATCGCAGCCAGCGCAGCGAGCTGCCTTGCCGACAGCTCCCGCCCATACCAGACCGCCATGCCCACAGCGGCGACGGCAGCGTACGCGACGAACAGGTTTGGCGACACTTCGGACCCGTAGAACAGCGTGCTCCAGTTGACGGCGAACAGGCCGGCCGCCAGCGGGGCGCCCCATCGGATCAGGCGAGACCAGATGAGAAAAGATGCGGCAAGGGCGGCACTCGACATCGCGACGAGGTACATGCGAAGCG
>Ga0224512_10005428_pt1 | contig 10518 bp, 7 predicted proteins | sample SF_May12_sed_USG_4_FD_169103 | JGI IMG/M metagenome (GOLD analysis project Ga0224512, IMG submission 169103) | Sediment microbial communities from San Francisco Bay, California, United States - SF_May12_sed_USGS_13 | ecosystem: Environmental > Aquatic > Marine > Sediment | place: USA: California...
CCGCTCGTAGATCGTGTGCGCCCGCAGCCCCTGGGTCACGGCGTGCAGGATCTCGATGTTGGCCGGGTCGTAAAGATTGCTGACCTGGAGCAGCTTCTCCGCGTGGGCGACCCCCGGCTCGGTCAGGACGACATTCTTGTTCTTGATGTCCAGGATATAGTCGCCGCTCTCCTCCAGCTCCTCGCGCTGCTCCCGCTCGGCCTCGCCAGCGATCACAGCACCCGCCTTGAGGCTCGGGACGATCCGGTTGACGCGGGTGTAGATCGAAGTGTCCCCCTCGGAGGGGCCGGAGATGATCAGCGGCGTCCGCGCCTCATCGACCAGGATCGAGTCGACCTCGTCGACGATGGCGAAGTTGTGACCCTTCTGCTGGACCATCCCCTCGCGCGAGAACTTCATGTTGTCGCGCAGGTAGTCGAAACCGATCTCGTTGTTCGTGGCGTAGGTGATGTCCGCGCCGTACGCCTCGCGATGCTCCTCCTCCTTCATGTCGTTCTGGATGCAGCCGACCGAGAGACCGAGGTAGCGGTAGACCTGACCCATCCACTCCGCGTCGCGGCGTGCGAGATAGTCGTTCACGGTGACGACGTGGACGCCGCAACCCGTCAGCCCATTGAGATACGCCGGCAGCGTGGCGACGAGGGTCTTCCCCTCACCCGTCCTCATCTCGGCGATCTGGCCCCGGTGCAGCACGACACCGCCGATGAGCTGCACGTCGAAGTGCCGCATCCCGAGCGCGCGCTGAGAGGCCTCGCGAACGACGGCAAAGGCCTCGACGAGCAGGTCGTCGACGGACTCGCCCTGCTCGATGCGGCCGCGAAACTCGGCCGTCTTGGCCTTCAGCTGCTCGTCGGACAGCGCCTGAATGGCGGGCTCGAACTCATTGACCGCGGCCACGAGGGGCTGCATGCGCTTGAGCGCCCGGTCGTTACTCGTCCCGAACACCTTGCCGAGCATCTTGTCGAGCATGATTCGCCTGTCACCTCGCTGGACGCGATGCTATCGCCTGGCCGCTGCGGCGGCCACCGCGGACTCTCGAACGGTGCGCGCGAACGGGACGTGCGGGGCGCCGAGTGAGCCTCGGGGTGCGGCAGGCCAAGAGCTGCGCGCTAGTAGAACAGCCCGTCGTCCATGACGTACCGCATCGGATCGACCTGGCGCCCCTGGACCAGGACCTCGTAGTGCAGGTGTGGCGCCGTGGACCTTCCGGTGCTCCCGACGAGGCCGACCACGTCCCCACGGCTCACCTTCGTCCCCGGACGAGTCTTGAACTCCAGGAGGTGGCCGTAGCGAGTGATGACGCCGTCGCCGTGGCTTAGGTAGAGAACGTTGCCGTAGCCCTGGTGCCGCTCCGACTTGACGACGATGCCGTCACCCGGAGCGCGGACGGGGGTTCCTTGCGGGGCCGAGATGTCGAGACCGCGATGGAACTGACGCCTGCCGGTGAACGGGTCGCGGCGCCAAGCGAAGCCCGCACCGATGAGGCCGCGGATCGGCAGGATCGACGGCGTTCGGGACAGCCGCTCGGACTGTGAGTCGATCGCCTGAGCGACCGTATCCAGGCGGCGCTCGATCAGAGCCGTTCGATCGCTCAGCTCCTCCGCCTCCCCGAGCAGCAGGTCGACTCGATCGGCCGTCTCCAGCCCGTCGACGCCGCGCCCGATGCCCTGCCCCTCGGCGCCTAGCGACGGAAGGTCCAGACCCGCGAACGTGGCCAGCTTCTCCGTGCGGCGCTCGAAGGTCTGCATGCGGGTCCTGAGGGACGAGAGCGTGGCCTCGATCTCCGCCGAGCGCTCCGCCAGCCGGTCGCGCTCGTCCCGCACATCCGAGAGCTTGGTCGAGAGGCCGCGGTTCATGAGGCCGAAGATCGGTGCCGCCAGCGCGAGGACGAAGAGGAGCAGCGCGACACCGGTGGCCCAAGCGAGATGCGTGCCGCGAAGATGGAATCGCCGGAGGCGCGCGTGCGCATCCGGAACCACCATGACCGTGAACTGCCGCTTGAAGAACACTTCCCGCCTTTCGATGGACTCAGGACGCGAGTCCGAATGCCGTGGGAGCGCCCCGCGACCCATCGAGGCGGCGCCATGCGGGGCGCAATATAGCGCCAGCCCGCGTTTTCGAGCAAATCCCCCGCCAAGGGTCCTTTCCAGGGGCCGCGGCCGGCCATGTGCGAGACGATCCAGACGAGGCCGTGATGTCTCGCCTGCGAGCCACGAGGCCCGCGGTGGCCGCTGGCCGCCTGCGGGGGGAGAGCGTTGACGGCGTCTCCGCGTCTCCCGAGAATGGCCGCATGGACGAAGCGCGAGCGGCCGGCAGGCGTTTCTGGTGTGCGCTGCCCGGTCCCGAGCTCCAGCCCGGCACCGAGCGGGCTCTCGCCGACCTCCTCCCGGCGGGGATCATCCTCTTCGACCGCAATCTCGCGAGCGCCGCCCAGACCCGCGACCTCGTGGCCGGGGTGAGGGAGACCGTCGCCGCGCCGATCTCGATCGGCATCGATCAGGAAGGGGGCTCGGTCAACCGCCTCCTCAGGCTCGACGAGTCGTTCGGCCTGCTCCCGCCGGCCCGCTTGCAGGCAACCTGGCCGGTGGACCGGCTGGAGCGCGCATGGCGCGCGGTGGGCACCTGCCTCGCGAGCCTCGGCATCGACGTCGACTTCGCGCCGGTGGTCGACCTCGACGCGTCGGAGGGAACGAACGCAATCGGCCCGCGCTCGTACGGCGCCGCGGCCGGCGACGTGATCGCTCGCGCCGGCTCGGTCCTGCGCGGACTGGACGGCGCCGGGGTCGCGGGCTGCCTGAAACACTTTCCAGGCCTCGGCGACACGACGGTCGACACGCACCTGGCCCTCGCGGTCTCGCCCGTCGCGAGCGACGTGCTCTGGGACCTCCACGCCCACCCGTACCGGGAGCTGGCCGGAGAGGCGCCGCTGGTGATGACCGCCCACGCGCACTTCCCTTCCGTGGACGGTCCGGACCCGCTCCCGGCCACGTTCAGCCGGCGACTCGTCCACGGCTGGCTGCGCGAGCGGATCGGTTACGACGGGCTCGTCGTCACCGACGACCTGGAGATGGGCGCGGTCTCGACGAGCGGCAGCCCTGGGGAGCGAGCGATTCGCGCGCTGCAGGCCGGCTGCGACCTGGTCCTGTTCTGCAAGTCACTCGACGCGCCCCGTCACGCGCGCGACGCCGTCGCCGCGCGCATCGTCCGCGGAGACCTGGATCGGGTTCGGCTGGCGGAGAGCGACGACCGGCTGGCCCGTCTACACGATCGGACCAGCACCTCACGCGGAGTCGGGGGCGGCGCGGAGGAGTTCGAGAGGGCCTGCCGGGAGCTCGAGGCGCGGCTCGCCTGACCGGCGTTCACTGGGAGATCAGGCGAGGCCGCGGCCGGTGAGAATCGAGAGGATCTCGATGTAGCGGCGACGCGTCCCCTCGACGACCTCCGCCGGAAGCTCCGGGCCCGGAGCCGTCTTGTCCCAGTCGAGGGTCTCGAGGAAGTCGCGCACGTACTGCTTATCGAACGAGCGCTGCGCCCTTCCCGGGCTGTACTCGTCCTTCGGCCAGAAGCGTGACGAGTCGGGTGTCAGCACCTCGTCGCACAAGGCGAACTCGCCGTCGATCGTCCCGAACTCGAACTTCGTGTCGGCGATGAGGATGCCGCGCCCGTCAGCGAAGTCTCGCGCCCGGACGTAGATCTCCATCGTCAGGGCCCGCAGGCGCTCGGCCGCGTCACCGCCGACCTGCGCGACCATCGCGTCGAACGAGATGTTGATGTCGTGCCCTTCCAGCGCCTTCGTCGCGGGTGTGAAGATCGGCTCTGGTAGGCGATCGGACTCGCGGAGACCGGCCGGCAGCGGAATACCGCACACCTCTCCCGTCTCGCGGTACTCCTTCCAGCCGGAGCCCGCGAGGTAGCCGCGGGCAACGCACTCGACCGGGAACATCTCCGCGCGACGTACGAGGGCCGACCGCCCCTCGAGCACGTCTCGATGCGCACGCAGCGGCTCGGGCATGTCATCGACGCTGGCCGCCATGATGTGATTCGACACGATGGGAGCGGTCCAGTCGAACCAGAAGCTGCTGACCTGATGCAGCACCTTGCCCTTGTCCGGGATCGGCTGGGGCAGGATGACGTCGAACGCCGAGATCCTGTCGGTGACGACGAACAGCAGATTCTCCCCGAGATCGTAGATATCTCGCACCTTGCCGCGCGCCTTCAGCTTCAGGCCCGGCAGCCTCGTCTCCAACACCGCGCGCAACGGCCTCTCCTCCCGTGTGGTCTCGATCGATCGGCGATCGATGGGTCGACTCGCTCCGCTCAGCCAGCCCCAATGAGACAATACCTTGTCATGGCGAAACGCGGGAGAGTGCGCCAGATGTGGTGTGCTCCGGGCTTCACGAGGCGACGCTTACCTCACGGGCAGGGGCGTCTTGCGAAGCCTCGAGAACGCCGCGGGCGGCGCGCCATCGCGCGAGCGAAGCGCTCTCGGCCGGTAAGTTCTTGTCGCATGGAGGTTAGCGCAGCTCGCGCGCCCGGTTCTTGGCGGCGGCCTTCAGCTGCTCGTCGCCGATCTTCATCCGGGAGAACTCCTTGAATATCTTGGCGGCGGCGCGGTCCTCACCGGCGGCAGCGAGAGTCTCGGCGTAGAAGTAGGGCGCGTTCACGAACGACACGTCCACCGGACCCTCGAGCGGCGAGCGCTCCGCCGACCTCGGGACCGTGTGTGAGCTCTCGCTCCGCGACCACGTCAGCTCCACCAGCGGCTCCAGCCAGGGACGAGCCTCCTCCGGCCGCCCCAGAGCGAGGAGCGCCTTGCCCAGCTCGAAACAGACGTTGTCCATGGCGTAGCTGTAGCGCCCCTGCGGATACGACCAGACCTCCAGCGGCGCCCACATTCTCAGCGACCGGTCGGCCTTCTGGAGCAGCTCGACGGCACGCTCGTCGTCGCCCGCCCTCAAGGCGATCTTCGCCAGCTCGAAGACGGCAAACGCGTGCAGCGGCTCGCGCTTCAACACGGCCTCGAACGAACTGACGGCCAGCTCGAAGTCATCGTCGTGAAGAGCGATGAGCGCGCGATTGAACCGTGCGAGGTGCGCAGCGTGGTCGAGCATCCGGCCTCGGTCGGTTTCCGCCAGTGCGATCAGCTCGTCGTAGATCCCTCTTGCGAGATCGAGCTTGCCGCTCACCTGATACGCTCTGCCGAGAAGCAACAGGCCGACGGGATGCGCCGGCTCGATCCGCTGCGCGGCCTCCAGGTACTGCACGGTGCGCACGACGTCCCCGCCGGGACGGTGGAGCTCGACGTAGGCCAGCTTCCGCTTGGATTCGGCATGCTGACTGTGGGCCCGCGTGAACGAATAGAACCACTTCTCCGCGGCCTTCCAGTCTCTCGCGCGGATCAGCCGCTCTCCTTCGTGAAGCTCAGGGTACTCCGAAGCCGCAGTCTCCTGCGCCACGACCCAGGGGGTGAGGAACAGTGCCATGAGGAGCACTGTTCCCGCTCCGATGTTTCTTGTGGCGCGGCGACGGGCATCGATCGATCTCGCCTGGATGGTCACGTCTCCGTCCTCTGGCGCGTCATCGAGTCCCCTTCACTATGATCGTAGCACCCGACCGTTCAGCGCCACCACTTCTGCGAAACCCGCTTGCGCCGCGGCTCGCTCAACGCGCGTCGTACACGATCCGGCCGTCAACGATCGTCGCCACCGCATCCCCCTTCGTCCGCCACCCCTTGAAGGCCGTATTGACCGCTTTGCTCTCGAACGTGACGGGCTCGACCGTACCTTTTCGTTCCGTGTCGAGCACGGTCAGATCCGCCGGAGCGCCAGGCGCGAGGGTGCCTCCGGCCACACCCAGAACGCGGGCCGGCCCGCAGCTCAGCAGCTCGACGAGGCGGGTCAGCGGGAGCCGCCCCTCGTGGCAGAGCCGCGTCAACAGCACGGGCACGGCCGTCTCGAGACCGATGGTGCCGAACGGTGCACAGCAGAAGTCGGCCGCTTTCTCTTGCGGGTGATGCGGCGCGTGGTCGGTCGCGATCGCGTCGACGACGCGGTCCCACACGCCGTGTACCAGGGCCCGGCGGTCGATGTCGCCGCGAAGTGGAGGGTTCATCTTGAGGTCCGTGTCCCCTTCCATCTCGACGAGATCGCGGTCCGTGAGCGTCAGATGGTGCGGGGTGACCTCGCAGGTGACGGCAAGTCCCCGCCAGCGGGCCCAGCGCACGAGCTCGAGCCCGCGCATCGTCGTCAGATGCTGGACGTGGAGGCGCCCCCCGAAGTCCTCGGCGAGCAACAGGTCTCGGGCGATCATCGCGTCCTCGCCCGCGGGCGGCCATGGGGGCAGGTCGAGAGCCCGCGACGCTTCCCCCTCGTGGACGACCCCGTCGCGGACCAGCGTGACGTCCTGCTCGTGAGCCAGCACGGGAATTCCGAATCGCGCGCTCGCCTCGAGAGCGCGCCGCATGACGGTCGCATCCATGACCGGCCGCCCGTCGTCGGAGAGGGCAACGACACCAGCTTCGACGAGCTCGCCGACGTCGGTCGGCCGCTCGCCGCGCATTCCGACGCTGACAGCGCCCACCGGGTAGACGCGTGCCGACCTCTCTCGCGCCGCTGCCGCGAGCATGTGCTCCGTGACGGCACGGCAGTCGTTGACGGGCTCGGTGTTCGCCATCGCGGCGACGGCGCAGAAGCCTCCGGCCACCGCCGCGGCGCAGCCGGTCGCGATGGTCTCCTTCGCCTCCTGGCCGGGCTCCCGGAGGTGGACGTGCATGTCGATGAATCCGGGCGCGAGCACCAGACCGTCGAGATCGACGACTCGCGCCTCGGACGAATCGATGCTCTCTTCGACGCGCGCGATACGGCCATCGGCGACGAGCACGTCGCGACGGCCGTCGATTCCCTGTGACGGGTCGACGACACGGGCCCCCCGCAACAGCAGCGCGCTCACAACCGCGGCTCCGGCGGAGTGTGTGTGACGTGCGCCATGCGACCCCACGAGGCCTGGCGCGCGGTAGAACACGCCTTCGGACGAGCGTCGCGCCTGCCTCCTCCCCGGATTATGCATGGAATCGAGTCGCGGTCGCGGGAGATCATCGCGCTGATGCCGGAAGCCCCGTTTCTTCTCCTGCGCCACGCCGCGAGCCCCGGATCTCGCGCGTGTAGCTCGGCACGGTCACCGCGGGGTGCGTGCTGATGAATCGCTCCTCGAACGGCTCTCGCGCCACGCCGCCCATGTCCGCCGCGACAGGCAGGTCGAGAATCCACAGCACCGTCGGCAGGATCGACGTGAGCCGGATCGGCCGCTCGTCGGCGGAGCCCTTTCTCACGCCTGATCCGCCGAGCACGACGACGCCGGGTGGCGACCCATCGAGGGCGCCGGTCGGCTCGTCCAGGCCGATGACCTGCCCGAGCAGCCGGCCGAGATCCTGCCGTGTGCTCACGCCGTGCGGGGAGACGACGACGACGAGCCGCTCCGGTTCGGCCTTCGAGAGCAGGCCGCCGATGTGTGGATCCAGCTCCCTCAGATAGCGCTGCAGGGCCTTTCCGTAGGCGTCCATCTCTCTGTTCGAGACACCGCGCGCCGGATCGTCGCCGCGGAAGCCGCTGAACCACGGCGCGATCTCACCGTGACCGTCGAGCCGCACGTGCACGATCCGGTAGCCGTCGTCGAGCGCCCTCTCTCCCAGCATCAGCGCGCAGCGGTCTGCCGAGAGCGCACGTCGGACCCGCGCCGCGAAGCGCGCGGTCTCAGAGAGCCCGGCGGCTGGAGGATCGAAGAATCGATTCGAGACGTCGCCGGGATCCGGGCAGGACAGCTCGCGCGGAGATGACGCCGGCGAGACTCGGCGGCCGGGCCCGAGCGCCTCGCGCGGCACGAACCACTGGCCGGCGGCGGCGGGTGCCCAGCCGAGAGGATCCGAGATCATCGCCATGCCGCGTTGCGGCCGCGTCCCGGCCGCCGGCGTGCCGGAATCCGCCGCCTCCACGATGTCGACGCGACCGACCCCGAGGGCCTGAACGATCTCTGGCAGGCCGACACAGCGCATCGACCGGTGGTCGACCGGGATCGTCGTCCACGCCGGTGTTCTGACGAGCGTCCTCAGGAACAGTCCGCGCGGGAGCACCGCGAACGAGCGACGATCTCCCCGAGGCCGGTAGCGCCGTGAGTCGAGGACTCCGTGATGCTCCGGGCCCCGGCCCGTGATCAGGCTCGCGTGGGCGGCGAGGGTGTCATCCGCCGGGGCCGCGTCGACCGGAGCCACGAAGCCCCGGCTGGCGAGCGCGGCGAGCGCGGGCACCTCTCCGCGGACGATCGCACGATCCAGCACCTCGCGGTCCAGGCCGGGAACCTCGAGGAGCAGCACCGACCGCGACGCAACGAAGCCCGGCAGCTCGACCGCACGCGGCGTCGTGAAACGGGTCCTTCGCAGCTCACCCGCGATCGAGAGAGCCACCGCGAGTCCAACGGCCACGGCGGCGAGCCAGGGGACGAGAGGCCTCGTGGGGCTCCGCGCGTCGCGCACCGCGAGGACGGCCAGGACGACCGCCGTGACGATGAGCGTCGAGGTGGTCAGCCCGAGCGCGGTGCGACCGGGATCGGGAATCTGGGGCCCAAGCGTCCTCCACTGGACCAGCGCCGCCACGGCCAGCAGCACCGCGTCGAGCAGCGCGAACCGCAGCACGTGGCGAGCCGACGGGCCGCGGGCCGTCGTCCGGCCGACCGACAGGGCGATGGCCGTCAGGACGGCGGCCGGGCCGAGCAGCACGAAGACCACGAGGATCTGCGGTAGGAGGGCAACGAGCGTTGCGAAGAAGTCGCGCAGGGTGAGCGGTCGATCCGGACTGACCAGGAAGAGAAGGAGCGCCTCGGTCGGGCCGGCAAACAACGCGGCGAGGCCGGCATCGACGACGAGCCAGGCCGCGGATCTCCATCCGGACGCGACGGGAGAGCGGGACATCGCGCTATCTTCGTCTGGATGGCGCCGTCGCGACCACCCGCGAGGCGTGCTTCTTGTTGGTAGACTGCGCGCATGCCGATGGACGCGATGGTGACGGTCGAGGACCAGATCGATCTCGGCGGCGGCTACTACGTGTTGCGTATCGGGTGGCCGGAGCTGGCCAGAGAGATCCAGCCCGGCCAGTTCGTGATGATCGGCCTGCCGGACCTGACCGAGATGCTGATCCGGCGTCCGTTCTCCGTGGCGCGTGTGTGCCCCGATCAGGATCCGGATCCGACGTCGTTCGAACTGCTGTACAAGGTGGTCGGCCGCGCCACCCACACCTTCAGCCGGCTCCGCCGTGGCTCGGAGATGACGGTCCTCGGTCCTCTCGGCCGCGGATTCTGGCTGCCGGATGACGGCGACGTGGAGCTCTTGCTGGTCGCGGGAGGCATCGGCAACGCCCCCTTCCCGCTGCTCGTGCAGCGCCTCGGCGAGAAGGCTCGCAAGACCACGCTCTTCTTCGGGGGGCGCACTCGGGGCGACCTCACTCTGCTCGACTGGTTCGAGCAGCGCTGCCACGTCGTGGTGGCCACGGAGGACGGATCCCTGGGAGCGCGCGGACGCGTGACCGAGCCGCTCGTGAGCCACCTCGACGGGTCCCGGAACCGGCCACGTCTCGTCCTGGCGTGCGGGCCGCACCCGATGCTTCGCGCCGTCGCCGCCGCCTGCCTGGAGCGTGACGTGCCCTGCCAGCTCGCCGTCGAGGAGACGATGGCCTGCGGATTCGGCGTCTGTCTCGGCTGCGTCGTGCCCAAGCGGCACCCGACGAGCGAATTCGACCGGTTCGTCCGCGTGTGCCGCGAGGGGCCGGTCTTCGACGCACGGGAGATCGTGCTGTGACACGGGTCCGCACAACGGTCGACGTCGGCCGGGGGCTCGCGCTGCGCAACCCGATCCTGACCGCGAGCGGCACGTTCGGCTACGGGCTCGAGTTCGAGCCCTTTCTCGACCTCGCCGCGCTGGGCGGGATCGTCGTCAAGGGCATCTCGCCGCACGAGCGCGGCGGCAACCCGCCACCGCGGCTCGTCGAGACGCCCTCAGGCATGCTCAACGCCATCGGCCTGCAGAACGTCGGCGTCGAGCGCTTCGTCGCGGAGAAGCTGCCGGCGCTCTCAGAGCGGGATACGGCCGTCGTCGTCAACGTCTACGGCCACAGCGTCGACGACTATGTCGCCGTCGCTGCCGCTCTGGAGGCCGAGCGAGGCGTCGCGGCGCTCGAGCTCAACCTCTCGTGCCCGAACGTGAAGGAGGGCGGCCTGGAGATCGGGCGCTCACCGGAGCAGATCCGCCGCGTCACGGCCGCCGTGCGCGCCGAGACCGCGAAGCCGCTGTGGGTCAAGCTCACGCCGAACGTCACCGACATCGTCGTGATGGCCGAGGCCGCGGTCGACGGGGGGGCCGACGCCATTTCGCTCGTCAACACGTTCGTCGGCATGGTGATCGACGTCGAGTCACGGCAGCCGGTTCTCTCACACGGCACCGGCGGTCTGTCCGGCCCGGCGATCCGGCCGCTCGCG
>Ga0224512_10005429_pt1 | contig 10516 bp, 8 predicted proteins | sample SF_May12_sed_USG_4_FD_169103 | JGI IMG/M metagenome (GOLD analysis project Ga0224512, IMG submission 169103) | Sediment microbial communities from San Francisco Bay, California, United States - SF_May12_sed_USGS_13 | ecosystem: Environmental > Aquatic > Marine > Sediment | place: USA: California...
GCCTTGAGGTAACTGATGGGCTTGATCTGCGAGGACGGTTTCATGACGGGTACCAAATCGATAGATAGCACCAAATATAGTCTGAATAGGGTACCACATCAAGCCGTCACGGATGACGCACTGGTTCGGTGTCAGGCGGTTGTTTAGGCGGGACTTTTGCGGGACCTGTCCATCATCGTGATGCGCAGTCCTGTAAATCCTGCAACGGATGCCCCTAAGTACGGCAAGAAATACAAAGTGTTATGAGCGACCAAGCGGCATGGGGTGCAGGTGGTCGGAGGTTCAAATCCTCTCGCCCCGACCAAAAATGCCAAAAGGGGGTACCGATAAATCCGGTACCCCTTTTGTCATTTTGGGGCTCGGGATTCCCGGCCCGGTGCGAAACGCACCGGGCGTTAGCAGGGAACAATGTCCATTGGGACATTGTTCAATTCCCGGCTCACCCTCTCGCCCCGACCAATTTACTATTTTAGTACAGTCCCTTGGCTGTGCTTTCTCGACGGCCACTCAGCTGTATTTTCGGGAGTTTGTGCAGGTGGTCGGGTGTCGTGCTTCTCCCAATGTGATTTAAATATCCTTGTTGTGCGGTTGGTTGGCTAAATTTTCCTGGGTTTCACTAGCGGGACCTTATGCAGGTGGTATGGACTATCTTTGATTAATATTTGGGGGAATTTCCACATCAACAATGAACCGAATTACGGAGCACAATAAACGGGTGGCTCAGCAGATTGTTGCCCAGAGTGTAATCCCACGCGCTTCAACTCAGTTCCTGATGTCAGTTTATCCAATATTAAATGTTGTAATTGTGGCTTCCAGCTCTGGTATATCCTCTATCAGTTGGTCAAGGCCTGCTGGCTTTGCCTCCATATCAAGTGCATAGGTAATATCCGGCCCGCACACGATAACCGCAATCGGTTCTAGCTTCCCATACATTCGGCAGATCGTGTTCGTGTTGCCATATCGAAAATCGACAGACTCTATCGCAATGAGCATGCGTCTGGAGTCGTTGAATATTACACTGGCGCGCAATTTAGCCATTGTCTAATCTATTACGCGCATTTGTTTTATCCCTTGCCAAACCGGTGGTGACAGCAGCAATCCAACAGTGAGATAGAGCATTTGCAATGGAATAAGCCGTATGTTTCCGCTGCTGTCCAGTTCAAAGGTCTCATCGAGGAATTCCGGTACGATTTCGATCGACGCTTCCTTGGCATTGGAGAGAATGCCTGCCACAGGTCCAACAACGGCCCATAATTGCCCCGTATCAGCCGGATCACCCAGGCCAATGCGAAGATGCAAACGTACGTCCCGCTTGTGAATAGCATGCCAACAATCACTGATAAATCTGATGATCCGTCGGCGAAATGATTTCTGCCAAACAACGGCAAAGACATGCTGCCTGTTACGGGACGAGCGCTCAAGGCGACCGGTTTTTTGTGCCCGTTTTCCGCCTTCCTGAACGGGTGGCTTTGGTTTGAAGGAGGGAAGCCGTATGCGGACAAGGCCAAACAACCAGAGTAATCTGATCTCGTCCTGTAACTCCTGCTGCCAGGACATCCGGAACGTCAACGTAATCGGAACCGCCAACAGGGCGGTTAGCAACAGCAGGAATGTCACCAGCCCGGTCAGCATTAAACCAACAGCCTGTTAAGTTGTTGCTTTTGCGGATACAGTCTTGCCAATCGATTCGGCAACCTTCTCCAGTACCGATGCCGTACCGGACTTGATCGGTTCGACCCGAACACCGTCTTTATTAATAATAATCAGGGCGACCGGTTTGACGCCCCCGCCACCACCGGTACCACCACCCTGACCACTACCTTTTTTCGGCTCTGTGCCCTGGCCCCCGCCGACGCCAAAGCCGAAACCGACACTAATGAGAGGAATCAGGGTATTGCCTTCAACTGTGATGGGTTCACCTACGACCGTTTTGGTGTTGAGCATGCGTTCAATTTCACCAACCGCTTTATCGAACAGTTTCTCGATGTCTTCCATCGCTACCTCCTAATATTATTAGACTCCACATGTGTTTAGACCGATTGAATGGCAGATGCTGAGTCAAGACACCGCCAATTAAATGCCATCGTCGTTCGCTAACATCGGCGAAGAGTCAGGCCAGCAGCTGTCGCGCCAGCATTTACTGCGTTGTTAATCCATGTTTAACAATAGCAGCTCTCCCATGCATGAGGGCGAGGTGTAAAAACTAACAGGAAACAAATCAGGGCATTTCATCCAATAGCAAACGAATAGCGTCATTCCCGGGCCATGGCACGGAATATCCGATCGATAATTGAAGGTGATTGTCTCTTATTGGCAGAAATGTGATCCGGATGCCGCAATTCACCGATGTTCCGGAAGCTGCCTGTAGCCGACCTAAGCGGCTAGTTTAGTACTGCGTGCTCTCACCTGATCGAAGTCGCTATCCGTTTTTTCGATAGTCCCCCCAATCGCACCGTCGCACAGCTGAATCGTGCCGACAAGTCGGGCAAGCGGCGGGTGCGCATCCACACCGTGGGCTTCCCGGTGCTGTTCAACATGAGCAATGGCATCTCGTTCAACGTGGTGCGCTACGCCGCACTGATGCCAAGCTGTCGGAAACCAACGGCGGCAGCTTCGTCGGATTTGATAGCACCCGCTACGCAACGTGCGGGTGGTCACCGGATTGCATTGTCTGTTTTCTCTTGTTAACGCGAACTGTTCAGGTTCTGAGTGCCTGGTCTCAAAGCAATGCTGAGTATGATGAGCTGTCCAGTTTGTGGTAGCGATATGCGAGGCGGGAGCTTGTTATCCCCGCATGGTCTCAGGTCGCATCGCGTCTGTCCCGATTGCCAGGCGAAATACACAACAGATGTAAACACAAAGAAACGGGGCCTGGTGATAGTGGTTTTTGCACTATTAACCCTGGTTATGTCAGCGGAGGGGCAGGTTATCGGTTTCCCCTGAGTGCTGCTGGCATTTGTATTAGGCAGTGGACTACTAGTCTGCGTTGGCTATGCCCTGTCGAAGATGACATATATCGAATATCGTGATTAGCTCCTGTACTTGGCTGGTACTAAGATCGAGCGGCTGATAGTAGCCGACTACCTGCTGTCTATTGCACCGCAGCATCGGTGAATGGTGCGAAAGATGCTTTCGTCGGACAGTAAAACGGCCGAACTCGACCCACTCCTGCCATTCAGCCACGCAGCCTGGACGGCAAATATGTACTCCAGGTCGTCATTTATTTGCAGCTATTAAACCACAGCAAATCGGATCAGCATGTGAGTGCTATAGTTTGGGAATGAGGCGCAGGACGTAGACGATCGCGTTGTCGCAGGCGGAACTGACGGGAGGATCTGATGCCTGGGTCAGACACAGGGGTGGTACAAAGCAGCCCGACAGCTGACGATACTGTCGGACGCCTGCTGGACATCGTCCAACAACTGGCGGTGGAACTGCACCCGGGCCGGACACCTGCCGCACAGGTAACACTGGACAGCACGCTGGACCGCGACCTGGGTTTCGACAGCCTGTCGCGCGTTGAAATGCTGTTGCGGATCGAACGGGCCTTTGGCGTGAGCCTGCCGGAGCAGGTGACAATAACGGTTGAAACACCCCGCGATCTGCTGCGGGCGCTACTGTCCGGCCATGTCACGGGACTGCCAGCCGCAGTGGTGCCGATCAGCACTGTCGCACCGGGCAAGGTGGCGGATGTGCCTGTTGAGGCGGGCACGCTGCTGGACGTGCTCGATTGGCATGTGCAAAGCCACCCGCAACGTCCTCACATCTACCTGTATGGCGAGGCGGACGAACCGGAAACGATCACCTATGCCGCCTTATTCGATGGGGCGCGGGCGATCGCTGCGGGATTGCATGCGCATGACCTGCAACCGGGACAGAGCGTAGCCATCATGTTGCCAACGTGCCGTGATTACCTGTTCAGCTTTTTTGGTATTCTTCTGGCAGGCGGCATACCCGTGCCTATCTATCCGCCAGCGCGTGCGTCCCAGATCGAGGAACATCTGCGCCGGCACGCAAGCATACTCGCCAACGCCAATACGGTATTTCTCATTACTGTGCCGGAGGCCCAGGTGGTGGCGCGACTGCTCAAGGCACAGGTGGAGTCATTACGTAATGTCATCACGCCCGGTGAATTGGCAGTGTATGGCATGGAAGTCACGATGCCGGCGATTCACGCCGGGGATATCGCCTTGCTCCAGTATACCTCGGGCAGTACCGGCGCGCCGAAGGGCGTGGTGCTGACGCATGCCGCTCTGCTTGCAAATATCCGTGCAATGGGTGATATAGCGCAAGTCGATCCCACGGATGTCTTTGTCAGCTGGTTGCCGTTGTATCACGATATGGGGCTGATCGGCGCATGGCTGGGCAGCCTGTACTATGCAATGACGCTAGTATTGATGTCACCGCTGACCTTTCTGGTCCATCCGCAGCGCTGGCTATGGGCTATCCATAACCACCGCGGCACCTTGTCTGCAGCGCCTAATTTCGCCTTTGAGCTGTGCCTGCAAAAATTGACAGACAGTGATATCGAAGGTCTCGATCTCAATTCCTGGCGCATGGCCGTCAACGGTGCCGAACCGGTCAGTCCCCATACCATACGGCGATTTAGCCAGCGGTTTGCCCGTTATGGTTTTCGGCCGGAGACAATGGCGCCGGTCTATGGTCTAGCCGAGGTCGCCGTCGGCCTGGCCTTCCCGCCGCCGGGGCGTATTCCACCGATCGACCGCATACAGCGTGATGTATTCGAATTATCAGGGGAAGCGGTGCCGGCGGATGCTGCGGATGCCCGCGCCCTCGAGTTCGTCGCTTGTGGTCAACCGCTGCCGGGATACCAGATCCGTATCGTCGATCCGTCAGGGCGCGAACTGCCGGAACACCGCGAGGGACGCCTCGAGTTCAGGGGACCGTCAGCCACCAGCGGTTATTTCCGCAACCCGGATGCGACCCGGCGTCTGTTCGACGGGGAATGGCTCGACTCAGGCGACCTTGCCTATATTGTCGGCGGTGACATCTATCTCACCCGCCGGGTCAAGGACGTCATCATCCGGGGGGGGCGCAATCTGTATCCTTATGAGGTGGAAGAGGCCATCGGCGACATCTCCGGCATTCGCAAGGGCTGTGTCGCCGTTTTCGGCAACACGGATCCGGCAGCGGGAACAGAACGGCTCATCGTGCTGGCCGAAACCCGTGAGACAGCACCGGCAAAACTGGATGCGATGCGGGCTCAGATTGACGCGGTGACCGCAGACCTGTTGGGTACGCCGCCCGAGGATGTGGTAATGGCAGCGCCCCATACCGTGTTGAAGACCTCAAGCGGCAAGATCCGCCGTGATGCTGTGCGCCAGCTGTACGAAAGGGGCCAGCTCGGTCATAAACCGCGCGCGGTATGGTGGCAGTTTGCTCGCCTGTTACTGACCTCGTTGCGGCCGGGTCTGCGCAGTGTGTGGCAGCGGCTGGCCGATACGGCCTATGCCGTTTATGCTCACTTCATCTTCTGGATACTGGCGCCCCCCGTCTGGTTACTGATTGCGGTTTTGCCCCGCCTGCGCTGGCGCTGGGCGGTGATGCGCGGGGGTGCGCGGCTGCTCTTTCGTCTTGGCCGCATACCGTTGCAGATCGATGGTACCGAGAATCTGCCGCAGGATCAGGCCAGTGTCATCATCAGCAATCATGCCAGTTACCTCGATGGTGCGGTGTTGGTGGCGGTGTTGCCACTCAGGTTCAGCTTTGTGGCCAAGGCGGAACTGACCAGACAGTTTATCCCGCGCGTCTTTCTCATGCGTATCGGGGCCGAGTTCGTCGAGCGTTTTGACAAGCAGCGTGGTGTTGCAGACGCCCGCGTTACGGCCCAGGCGGCTCAGGCAGGCCGTTCACTGATGTTTTTTCCTGAAGGGACCTTCACTCGCATGCCGGGTCTGTTGCCATTCCACATGGGTGCATTTGTAGCCGCAGCCCAGGCCGGTGTGCCGGTGGTGCCGGTGGTCATCCGCGGGACGCGTTCACTACTGCGCGGCGAATCGCGGTTTCCGCGTCGGGTTGTGGTGAAGATCCACATCGGCGCGCCCATCGCGCCGGTTGGCAGGGAATGGACGGCGGCCGTGAAGTTGCGCGATGCTGCCCGAGAAGTCATTTTGCAACAGCTGGGCGAACCGGATCTGGAATAAAGGACACCACCAATATGATTGACGTATCAGGTTAGCGTATTAGCTCTTTTGACACAGCCTGGAGGGCGACTACACGAGCTGTTTTAACAGGAGGGTAGTGTGCGTCTGGTTCGTTAGCTGAAACTGAAGACCAGTACCGACAAAAAGGACAACGCTTACGGCTAATCGGCTTTAGGGTTTGCCGGCGAGGTAGTGCAGCGTATTGTGCGGTATGTACCACGGAGACGGAAATAATCCGTCTCCGTGGATACCATCAGGAACCCTGCTCGACAATATATGCCACGGCTGCGCCCAGTTCCTCCTCGCTGCAACTCATACAGCCACCTTTCGGCGGCATCGCGTTGAGTCCGTTCTTGACCGATGAAAGCAGGGCATCATTACCCTTGGCAATACGCGGTGCCCAGGCATCTTTATCACCCAGTTTCGGTGCACCCGCGACGCCGGCAACGTGGCAGGCCTGGCATGATGCCTTATAGATCTTTTCCCCGTCAGCAGAGGCAGTCTGGGTATCAGCCGGCTTGTCGGCGGCCGGGGGTTCGGCGGCAGCTTCTGGTTCATCTGGCGCAGTGGCGGGTTCGGGGGCCTCAACAGGCTGCTCCATTTCCGCTACTTCCATCTCCGGGGCAGGTGCTTGAGCCGATGCGGCTTCCTGGGTGGTGGTTTCCTTTTCCGAGCAACCAGCGCTCAGCAGTATCAGCAATGCCAGTGCGGCGATCAGCGTCTGTGTGCCGAATATACGGCGTTGAATTATTTCAGTAGACATGAATTTACCTCCGTGATGATGGGATTGGGTATTCAGTTGTTGCGCAGTGTACGTGAAACCGCCCGGGTGAAAAAGAGCCTGGAAGGGCACTTTTACAGCGCATTGCGCTGGGTCATTGCATTCTGCGTTTTACGCACCGGAAAGATACTGCAACTTGTTGATTCATGGAGCACAAAGTGCACATTACGGATAATTCCAAACCTGGATACCCGGCTTTAATGACATATCTGGATACCCGGCTTTAATGACATATATTAAGGTCGGGAAGTCGTGGTTCATCGGTCATCACGGCGCGTCAGAAACGAATGCCTGAAATCAGACAAAACAACGACTTATTGACGCAATATCACGAAAATTGTAGATGTGGCGGCGGGGTCAAAACATTGGGGAGGGTATGATCAATTCGTCAGTGAGGGGAGCTCAGCGGGGAAGCAATCGGTAACATGTTGATCGTACTGTCAGGGGATTGCTTTGCTGCGCATGCAATGACGTGATCATCTATATCTCAGCGGTTCCTTCCAGATCAAAAGATTACAGCTCTGCATGATGTGCAGATGATCGGAGGTTCGGATCCTCGACCCGACCAGTCTGGATAAAGTCGCCTCGCAGCATTTTTTCAGGACGCCCGGATTTCCCGCCCTGGAGCAGCATCACTGGTACAGATCTAAATCTGCCGCGCAGAGGCAAGTGCTCCCGGGCTAATTTTCCAGTGTAATGACCCGTATCAGATCGGTTCCACCGGCCTGCTGGTGCTGGCCGGCGGTTGATACCACGATATCACCGGCCTTCAGGTAACCCAGTGACTTCGCCTGCTCGATCGCAAAGGCCAGGCGGGCACGGTCCGTGGGTTCACCACTGTAGAGCATTGGAATGACACCCCAGTTCATGGACAGTTTGCGTGCCACCTTCACGGAGGAGGTGACCGCGAGGATGGGGATCTCCGGCCGGTATTTGGAGACCAGCCGCGAGGTAAAGCCGGTCTCGGTCAGGCTGATGATTGCCGCTGCCTTGAGGCGTGCCGACATGCTGACCGCGGCCTGGCTGACGGCCTCGGTCACCACATTCGAGGGGTTCGGATTGATTCTCTGCAAGTAGCCGAATTCACTCAGGGAGGCCTCCGCACGCCGTGCAATGGTGGCCATGGTCTTGACGGCCTCCACCGGATACTTGCCGACCGCGGTTTCGCCCGAGAGCATGACGGCCGAGGTACCGTCCAGGATGGCATTGGCAACATCGCTTGCCTCGGCCCGGGTCGGTTTCGGATTGTGTTCCATGGAAGCCAGCATTTGCGTGGCGGTAATGACCGGTTTGCCGTTGGTCACCGTCATGCGGATGATTTGTTTCTGGGTAGCGGGGACGTCTGCCAGCGGCAGTTCCACGCCCATGTCGCCACGTGCCACCATGATGCCGTCCGCTGCGCTCACGATCTCCTGCAGATTCTCCACCCCGGCCTTGTTTTCTATCTTGGCGATAATTGGAATATTCACATCGTTCTCGATCAGGATTTCCCGCATCTTGTAGATGTCATCCGCAGACTGGATAAAGGAGGCCGCGATGTAATCGATATCGTTCTCTGAGGCAAAGCCCAGTTCCCTGACGACATCCTCGCGGTTTTCGGGGCTGACGGCACTGAGCGCAAGCCGGGTCTCGGGAAGGTTTACGCTCTTGCTGTTGCCCAGCCAGCCGCCGTGGATGACTCGGCAGTTGATGGCATTGCCGCTGACCTGGGTGACGACCAGTTCGATGGCGCCGTCATCAAGCAGGATCGGGGTGCCGGCACGGACCTCCTCCGACAGTTTCCGGTAGGTCAATGCGACACCGCTGGCATTGCCGGCATGCCCTTCGGTGTACAGGGTGAAGCTGCTGTCCGGCAGGAGTTCCACCGGCCCTTCGTCCAGCAGCCCGGTGCGAATCTCGATACCCCGGGTATCGACCATAATGGCAATGTTTATGCCAACCTGTTCGGATGCCTGGCGCAGGAGCTCGACCTGTTTCTTGTGCTCGGCTAGGGAGCCGTGGGAGAGATTCAGGCGTGCCACATTCATGCCTGCCCTGATCATGTCGGCAAGTTTCTCCAGAGAGCTGCATGCCGGGCCAATGGTGGCAACAATCTTGGTCTTCCGCTGCATGGGAAGGCTGTTTATCGTGTTTGTCATTAGGGTAGCGCCTGCCTGTTTCGAATATCAAAGGGGACAGATTTGATATCTGTCCCCCTGTCTCATATTACACGGTATTCTACTGCGTTAGTTCCCGGCGGGGACAGATAAAAATCTGTCCTCCTGCCAGTGTCCCTTCCTGTCGTCCTGGCTGAGTCTGCCGCGACGGTATGCCAGGCTTCAGGTGTCATGCCGTTACAGAACTGAAAGGCATGATAACGGGTGAATAACACTGCCCGTAGCTCAGGGTGCATGCGCAGTTAACACATCTTTACATTCCAGCGGCTGCCCCTGCCGGGCCGGTTGCAGCCGTCCGCGTGGTTACATTTCAAGTACCTGAAGCCGGTGCCCTGCGGTAGCTGCATAACGATGGCTTTGATGCCTGTGCCCAAGGCCTGTGGCGGATTATCCATGTGCTATGATTCAGTCAAGTCAGCCGACACTAAAGTGTCCGGAATCAAGCCAACAGCGCCGGTTTTCCCCGGTTATATAACCGATACATAGCGAGGCATTCAGATGAACAGGTCTACAGTCTTATCAGTAATCGCACTGGTTCTTGGTGCGGCTATGCCACTGTCGCATGCAGGCTGGTCCGATTACCTTGATGTGTTGAAAGGGGCGGTAGGCGAGGGCGGTGAACAGTCCACAATGACCGCACCGGCCACGGCCTTGAGCAGCGGTGAAATGGTCAGTGGCCTCAAGGAGGCGTTGCAGAACGGCGTCCGCTTTGCCATCGACAAGCTGGGTGCCGAGAACGGCTTCCTGGGCAATGACCTGGTACGCATCCCCATGCCGGACAGCCTGAGCTGGGTCGAGAAGTCCCTGCGCACCCTGCGCCAGGACCGGCTGGCCGACGAGTTTGTCGCCTCCATGAACCACGCCGCGGAACAGGCGGTGCCCCAGGCGGCGGAGATCTTCGGCGATGCCATCAGCCAGATGAGCGTGGAGGATGCACAGTCGATTCTCCGGGGGCCGGACGACGCGGCCACCCAGTATTTCAGAAACAATACCGAGGCGGCGCTCACCGAGCGCATGCTGCCGATCGTCAAGCAGGCGACCGGCAATGCCGGGGTCACCTCGGCCTACAAGGGCATGATGTCGAAGGCCGGCGGTCTCACCAGCCTGCTGTCGAGTGACACCACCGACCTGGATGGTTATGTGACGGAAAAGGCGCTGGACGGCCTGTTCCTCATGGTGGCCGAGGAGGAGAAACGGATCCGCGAGAATCCCGTGGCACGCACCACCGACCTGCTCAAGAAGGTGTTCGGGACGGTCTCACCCTGATCGGGTACCATTGCACCGATCGCTTAGCTGAGCCACGGCACCGGGTGTCGTGGTCCAACCATTCACGGGTGGCACGGACTCATGGCACGACGCCGTAAACGCAGGCGCAAGACATCCCGCAGTAACAAGACCCGGCGCCGTTCCCTCTG
>Ga0224512_10005430_pt1 | contig 10512 bp, 8 predicted proteins | sample SF_May12_sed_USG_4_FD_169103 | JGI IMG/M metagenome (GOLD analysis project Ga0224512, IMG submission 169103) | Sediment microbial communities from San Francisco Bay, California, United States - SF_May12_sed_USGS_13 | ecosystem: Environmental > Aquatic > Marine > Sediment | place: USA: California...
CACCAGCCGCCAGCCGCCCCAGTGCTCCGGCCGGGGAACGGCGTCGGGATAGCGCTGCTCGTACTCCTGGTAGCGCTCGAGGAGGGCGGCGCGGTCGGGCAGCTCCCGGCTCTGGTGGGACGCCCATGCGCCCAGCTGCGAGCCCCGGGCCCGGATCGCCCAGTAGCGTTCGGACTCGTCGTGGGGTACCCGCTCGACGGTGCCGGCCATGTTGACCTGGCGGTGGAGGTCGAGCCAGCCGAAGGTCAGCGCGGCCCGGGGGTTGCCGGCCAGCTGGCGGGACTTGTCGCTCGCGTAGTTGGTGTAGAAGTCGAACCCGGCCGGTCCCATCCCCTTGAGCAGGACGTAGCGGCTCCAGGGCTGGCCGTCGCCGTCGACGGTCGACAGCACCATGGCGTTCGGCTCGAACACCCCGGCCCGGATGGCATCGGCCATCCAGCGGTCGAACTGCTCGATCGGGTCGGGAGCCAGGTCGACCGGGGTGATGCCGGCGGTCTCGTACTCGAGCCGCATCCGAGCCAGGTCGGCGCCGCGCTGGTCGCCGGTCGGCGTCATCGGCCGGTCAGCGCTCTTCGGGCGCGGGCGGGGTGCGGGCGAACTCCCTCGAGACCTGCTCGTAGGTGAGGACCTCGTCGCCGGTCGGGTCGGTCAGGTCCGCCAGGTCGACGACGATAGGGGCGGCCTCGTCGACCGCCCGGGCCTCACGGGCCGCCTGCTGGCGCTCGGTCCGCTCCCGCTCGTCCTTCGCCATCTCGGCCGAGGCCCATCGGATGAAGATGAAGAAGATGATAGCCCACAGCAGGAAGCCCCCGACGAGCTTCATCACCACGCCGGCCGCCTGCTGGTCGGTGAGCACGCCGATGCCCCACAGCCGGTCCGGGGTGTCGTAGTGGGGGTAGACGACGCCTTCGGCGAAGACCAGCCAGCCGCCCGGCACCGTCGGGACGATCGACATGGCGAAGAGGTAGAAGCACCGCCCGAGCGGGCTGAGCCGCCACTCCTCGACCGGGCCGAAGACCGGCATCCACATCAGCAGGCCGGACACGAAGATGAGCACGTGCATGCCGAAGTGGGCGGCACCGTTGTCGGCCGACAGCTGCACCAGCCGCGACCAGTGCAGCAGCATCGTCAGCACGTTGAAGACCACACCGGCCACCAGCGGGCGCGACCCGGTGCGGAAGAACCGCCACACCGGCGTGCCGGGCACGATGAGGAGCTCGAACAGCCAGCGGGGGGTTGCGAGCACGAACAGCAACGGCACCAGCATCGACAGGAACAGGTGCTGGAACATGTGCACGAAATAGAGGTACTGCTCGGCCACCTCGTGGACCGGCCAGTCGGAGGCCGCCCACATGCCGAGCAGGGCCAGGACGAAGGCGGTCTTCTGGACCCGGGAGATCGGCGGGTGGCCGGTGGCGACGGCCTTGGGCTGCACCACGTGCGCCGTGTACCAGCCCAGTGCCAGCACACCGGCGACCAGCACCCACACCTCGACGTGGGCCACGTAGGGGATCGTCACCGCCGCCGCCATCGTGATGGCCGCCGGCATCATCGCTACACCTGGAAGCGGAAGGCGGCGAAGACGACCGCGTAGACGCCCATGGCCAGGACCAACCCGCCGCCGAAGGCCCAGGTGAACAGGCGGCCGTTGAGGATCTTCAGGTCGAAGTAGAGGTGCATGAAGGCCCCGGCCACCAGCATGAACTTGACCGCCATCAGCACGACCAGCGGGGCGACCAGCTGCACGCCCTCGAGCCCGCCGTAGGACAGGGCGACCTCGATCGCGGTGAACACCGCCAGCGCCACGAACACGATCCAGTACTGCTTCTCGGTCGGGTGGACGGCGTGATCGGCGTGGGTCCCTGCGTGAGCTTGGGTGTCGGTTGTGGTGTCGGCCATGCGCGCTCTCCTCAGGGAATCAGGTAGACGATCGTGAAGATCAGGACCCACACGACATCGACGAAGTGCCAGTACAGGCCGACCAGCTCGACCGTCTCGGCCCGGTCCTGGCGTAGCTTGCCCCGGAAGGACACGACCAGGAGCGACAGGAGCATGATGATCCCGCCGGTCACGTGGGCGCCGTGGAAGCCGGTCAGGGTGTAGAAGGCCGAACCGAAGAGGTTGCCATCGTACGAGAGGCCCTCGCGGTAGAAGGCGGTGAACTCGTAGACCTGGCCGGCGATGAAGGTCGAGCCGAGCAGGGCGGTGGCGGCCAGCCACACCCGGGAGTTGCGGTAGTCGCCCTCGGTGACGGCCTTGTGGGCCAGCACCATGGTGAGCGAGCTCATCAGCAGGATGAACGACGATCCCGACGTGAAGGGGATGTCCCACATGGGCTCGACCGACCCGGCCTCGATGAACTCCTCGGCCAGGCCGACGGGGAGGGTCTCGAGGACCCGGGGGTTTCCGGCCAGGAGCTCGGCCACGAAACGGGCCTTGGACAGGAGGTAGGTCGAGATGAGCGCCCCGAACAGGAGGCACTCCGACCCGAGGAACAGCCACATGGCCAGCTTCATGTTGGACAGGCCGAGGCTCGCGTGGTGACCGCCGTGCCCGTGCGCCTCCTCGTGGGCGCCATGACCGTCGTCGGCGTGGGCCTCGGTCTCCGCCGGCGGATCCGCTACGTCCGTCATCAGACCGTCTCCAGTTCGGGCTCGTGATCACCGCCGGGCCCGTGGCCACCGTGATCGTCGTCGGTCCCCGCTGGCCCGGGGTCGAGGTCGTCTGCGGGCTCCAAGGCCCAGCCCCAGAGGGCCAGGACCGTCAGGATGATGCCGGGGATGGCCAGCCACAGGTTGAAGATGATGCCGTAGCCGGTGATGGGCAGACCGGCGGCGAGGATGATGGGCCAGTACGACGGCGCCGGCAGGTGGACCCCGGTCGGGTCCCCGGGCTGGGCCAACTCCTCGCCGGAGTGGACCTTGCGGATCTTGCCGCTCTCGTCCGGCTGGTACTTGCGGTGCCAGAAGTCGTCGACCGAGGTGACGATCGGATCGACGTCGAAGTTGTGGTTCGGCGCCGGGGACTGGATGGACCACTCGATCGTCCGACCGTCCCACGGGTCCGGTCCGATGTCGGGCCGGTCGGCCCGCCGGTAGGCCAGGTAGGACACGAAGGCGTTGACAAGGAACAGGATCACGCCGACGGCCAGGATGAAGGCTCCGACCGTGGCCCAGAAGTTCCAGAAGCCGAAGCCCTGGGCTTCGGCGTAGGTCTGCATCCGCCGAGGCATGCCCTGGAGGCCGAGGATGTGCATCGGGCCGAAGGTGAGGTTGAAGCCGACCACCATGGTCCAGAAGTTCCACTTGCCCAGCTTCTCGCTGAGCTTGTAGCCGAAGGCCTTCGGCCACCAGAAGTAGAAGCCGCCCATGAACCCGAACAGGGCACCGCCGAACAGCACGTAGTGGAAATGGGCGACGATGTAGTAGGTGTCGGTCTGCTGGGTGTCGGAGGGGGCCAGGGCGTGGGACACGCCGGACAGGCCACCGATCGTGAACTGGGTGACCAGGCCGATCGAGAACAGCATGGCCGTGTTGAGGATCAGCTTCCCGCCCCACAGCGTGGCCATCCAGTTGAGGATCTTCACCCCGGTCGGCACGGCGATGAACATCGTGGCCACGGTGAACGCGGTGACCGACAGCGGGCCGATGCCGGAGACGAACATGTGGTGGGCCCACACGCCCCAGCCCATGAAGCCGATGGCGATGCCGGAGAATACCATGAACGGGTAGCCGAAGATCGGCTTGCGGGCGAACGTCGGGATGATCTCCGAGACGATGCCGAAGGCGGGCAGGATCATCAGGTACACCTCGGGATGACCGAAGATCCAGAACAGGTGCTGCCACAGGAGCGGGTCGGCCCCCTGCGTGACGTTGAAGAAGTTGGCGCCGAAGATCCGGTCGGAGGTGAGCAGGATCTGGGCCACCGTCAGCACCGGGATGGCAAACAGCAGCAGGAACTGGGTGACCAGCGTCATCCAGACGAAGACCGGCATCTTCATCAGGGTCATGCCCGGGGCCCGCATGTTGAGCACGGTGGTGATCAGGTTGATCGAACCGGTCAGCGAGCCGATGCCGGCGATGAGGAGGCCGATGTTCCAGAAGTCGATGCCGGTCGACGGCGAGAACGCGATGCCGTTGTTCGGGGCGTAGTTGAACCAGCCACCGTCGGCCCCTCCGCCGATGAACCAGCTCGTGTTGAGCATGAGCCCGCCGAAGAAGAACACCCAGAAGCTGAAGCCGTTGATGCGGGGGAACGCCACGTCGCGGGCGCCGACCTGGAGCGGCATCAGGAAGTTGGCGAACGCAGCACCGATCGGCATGACCACCAGGAAGACCATCACGGTGCCGTGCATCGTGTAGACGCGGTTGTAGGCGTCGCCCGAGAGGACCGTCTGGTCGGGGGCGGCCAGCTGGATCCGGATGAGGAGGGCCGCCACGCCGCCGATGACCAGGAAGAACATGGCGGCGGCGCCGTACATGATCCCGATCTTCTTGTGGTCGACGGTGGTCAGCCAGCCCTTCAGGCCCGACACGTCCCGCGGGCGGGCGAAGGCGCCGAGGGGGTTGCGGGCCACCGGCGACTCCCCGGACGGGAGAGCGAGCGGTTCTTCGACTACGGCCATCTCACGGGCTCCTGGTTGTGCGATCGGATCATTTCATCGTGCTCTGTGGTCGGGACGTCTCGGCCGAGGGCTGGGACTCCAGCGACGGGCGCCGCCCGTCGCACTCAGTCGAGGGTCGCCAGGTAGGCGACGATCTGGTCGAGTTGTTCATCGGACAGGTCGGTGAAGGCCGGCATGCCCCGGGCCAGGCCGGTCTCGGGATTGATCTCGGAGGCCATGTCCTTGCGGCTCGGGGCGTTGGCGACCCAGCGCTTGAGCTCGGCCGAGTTGAACCGATAGTCGTCCACCGCCTGGGGGTCGGCCGCCAGTTCGGGCAGGTCGAGGTAGACGTCGGCCGGTAGGGCGTCGTCGGCGGCGACGGTGGCCTGGCCCGGGCCGCCGGCGTAGACGCTGTAGATACCTCCGGCGAACGTGCTGCGCGTGGCGAAGTGCGTCAGGTTCGGAGCGGCCCGCGACACGAGGCCGATCTGGGAGCTGAAATCCTCCTCGTAGACGATGTCACCGTCGTTGACTTCGTGGCACCGCTGGCAGTTGTTGAGGAACAGCTCGCGACCGGCCAGGGCCTCCTCGTCGGTCGGGATCCCGGCCAGGGTGGCCTGGTTGTCGAACCAGGTCTGGAACTCCTCCGGGGTGAGGGCGATGGTCGACATCCGCATGCGGGCGTGGGACAGACCACAGAACTCGGTGCACCAGCCGGTGTACTTCCCGGGTTCGTCCGCCGCGATCGACCAGGTGTGCCAGCGGCCGGGGACGGTGTCGCGCTTGCCGTTGAGGCGGGGGATCCAGAACGAGTGGATGACGTCGCGCGAGGTCAGCAGCAGATCGACCTGCTCGCCGGCCGGGATGACCATCTCGTTGGCGGTGACGATGTCGTCGGGGTCCAGGCTCAGCTCGAGGGGCCACTCCCGATCGTCGGCGTCGCCGGCCGTGCCGTCACCGTCGACGTCGAGGAAGAAGCCGTCGCCGTCGACGTCATAGCGGAACTCCCACCACCACTGCTGGCCGATGACCATCACGTCGAGCCCGTCGCAGTTCGCCGAGGTCTCCCCGACCGCGCACTCCTCGGCGTCGTTGCGGGCCTCGAGGTCCCAGATGGTCTGGACGACGGGGAGGGCGATGACCGCCAGGAGCACCGCCGGGGCGATGGTCCACGCCAGCTCGAGCGGGGTGTTGCCGTGGGTCTGCGACGGCAGCTCGTCCGGGTCGAAGTCCTTCGGCGCCACCCGGTTCTTGATGGCGAGGAGGATCGTCCCGCCGATGACGAGCAGGAAGATGACGCCCATGACGATCCAGATCGGGCCCATCAGGTTGTCGATGTTGCGGGCCTGGGGGCTCCGCGGCTCGAACGTGTTGAGCGGTTTGTCGTCCGCGCAGGCCGTGGCCAGAAGGGCGAGGAGACCGACGATCGACAGGCGGCCGATGGCGCGGCGGGCGCCGCGCCCGAACGTCGTGGTAGTGAGACGGGAACGCATCGGTCCTTCTACAGTTGCCTCTCCCGATCGATCCTGCCAAACCGCACCCGTCGGGTGCTCGCGGTTCCCCTGGGGGAGACCGCCGGTGGCGGATCGACCGCTCCGGTAGTTCCTCACTCGCCCTCCTCAACGACCGCACCGTCGGAGTGCCCGCCCCCACCGTGATGGAAGTCCCGCTCGCCGATGACGGCACCGACGATGCCGCCGGCGAGCACGGCCACGGCCCCGAAGGTGACGATGGCCGAGATGATAGCCCTCGGGGCCCGGGACTTGGTGATGAGGATCGCGCTCAGGAAGATGAAGGCGGCGGTGATCGTCGCGATCACCACCGAGCCGGCCTCGGAGACGGCGAGCAGGATCCGCGACAGGCCGATCACCACCACCGCGATGGCGAGCAGGCCGAGCATCGGGACCTCGAAGGGGGCGAGGATCCGGCGGCGGATGACGTCGTTGATCTCGTCGTCGCCCGTGGCCCGGTCGGACCAGGCCTGCACCGTCCACTCGATTCCGACGATGGCCAGGACGACGATGCCGAGGTAGAGGAAGGCCTGGGAGACGGCGAGGCCGAGGGCCAGGCAGGCGACCCCGAACGCCGTGAGTGGGGAGGCGATGCTGAGGCCGATCGGGGGCCGGACCGACAGGGTTCGCTCCGAGCCGACGAGTTGGGACATGTCCTCGGCGTCACCGTCACGGGTGACGACGCCGACGACGCCGAGCAGCAGGGCGGCGAAACCGGCCGAGATCAGCAGGGTGTAGCCGACGTGCTCACCGACGCCGCCCTTGTAGCCGAGGCTGATGACGCCCACCGGTTCACCACCGGTGATCAGACCGTAGGCCAAGGCGCCGATGAAGGCCGCCAGGCACACGCCGAACAGGTATTTCGATCCCCAGGTGAACATACTCCGACCTACTTGGTGATGTAGATGGCGTACCACTGGACGCCATAGAGGGCGACGATCATGGTCCAGAACAGCGCAGAGCTGAGCACGCCCTCGTAGTCCCGGGCCGAGTACCCACCGCCCAGGGTGCGCAGGGCCATGACCAGGGCGAATCCCATGGCCACGATCGTCAGCACCATGTGGGTGCCGATGATCCCGTAGATCAGTGCCGACCGCTCGTCGGCCAGGATCTCCATCTGCATGATCGTGAAGAGGTAGGCGGTCTGGGCCAGGAAGGCCACGCCGAACACGATCGAGATCAGGAAGGCGACGAAGGCGTTGGACCGGTCGTCGTCGCGGATCGCCGCCACCGACCACCAGATGGTGATCACCGAGAAGGCGAGGGTGACGCCCATGAAGTTGGGCTGGGTGAGGGGGATGTCGACGCCGGTGGGGAGCCAGCGCTCCCCGGTGCTGATGACGTCGGCCCGCCACGACAGGTAGTAGCCGATCAGGCCGAGGAAGCCCATGCCGACGGCGACCGAGACCAGGCTGGTGGCCAGGACCAGCAGCCGGGGTCGGGCCGGCTCGGCCGGGGCGACGTCGGCCGGGATGTAGTCGTAGGGCGTGATGTCGGTCACCGGTCTACCCTCCGATCCCACACGATCGACTCCGGCACGGTGGTGTCATCGGTCGTCCCCCCCGTCGCTGTCGGCGGCCTCGTCGGCTGCGGCCTCGGAGCCCTCCCCGTCGCCGGCGTCGACCGCCGATTCGGGACCGGCTACGGCCTCGGCATCGGTCCCGGCAACGAGGGCGTACTGGAGCTCACCGTCGGCCAGCGGGGTGGCCGAGTGCACGATCGGGGGGGCCGGGAAGTTGCCGACCGGCGGGGGCGAGGGCGTGGCCCACTCGAGCGTGGTGCCCGACCACGGGTTCGGGCTCGACCCGGCCGGCTTGGTGCCGAGGAAGCTCATCGCCATGTTGGCCCCCAGGACCACCGCGCCGGCGGCGAGGACGATGGCACCGATCAGGGAGACGGCGGCCAGGCCCGAGGCGTAGTCGTCGGTGGCCCGGGCCGGGAGCCAGGGCTGGTCGTCGACGCCGGCCGCGATCTCGCCGGCGGCCAGGATCACGGCCCCGGCGGCGGTGGCCAGCAGGGCCACGATGCCGAGCGGCTCGGTCATCTTCCGGCCCCAGATCTTGGTCGACCAGTGGTGCAGGGCCGCGATCAGGGCCACCAGCACCGCGCCGACCACCAGGGCCCGGATGCCCTCGTGGAACCGGGTGCCGTTGAGGATCAGGGTCTGCGTCATGTCGATCCGGTCGGGGAAGAGGTCGTCCAGGAAGCTCTGGACCGGCTCGATGATGGCCAGAAGGGCGACCACGGCGGCCAGCAGGAGCAGCAACCCGGACAGCAGGGCCCCGATCAGCGCGGTCCGGGGCACGAACCGGCCGAGTCGGAGGCTGTCGCCGGCGAGGCCGAGGACCGCCAGGACCGGCAGGACCGCCCCGACGAGGGCGATGACCAGGAAGGCGTTGTCGAAGTCGACCGGTCGGACGCTGGCCATGCCGACGAGCGGGGGCCCGAAGGCGAGGATCCCGAACAGGCCGATCGCCCCCATCATCGGCTTGCGCATCCGGACCGGGCGCTCGGTGTGGACGCCGATGATGTCGGCCGCCATGCCGAGGACGGGGATGGCCAGCCAGTACAGGGCGGGGGCCAGGTTGACGCTGTCGCCGACGCCGGCGAGCTGGGCGCTCTCGGAGATCGGGAGGTGGAGGTAGCGGATCCGCAGGAAGGCGAGGAGCAGCTCGCCCACCACGACGGGGAGGCTGACCAGGCCGATGAGGGCGAAGACGAGGAAGCTCCACGTCGTGAAGGGCACCTTGTCGAGGCTCATGCCCTGGGTCCTGGCCCCGAGGATGGTGGCGGCCACACAGACCAGGGCCCAGAGCAGAGCGCCGATCATCATCGCCAGCGACGCAGCCCACAGAACGACGAAGTCGCGCCGGCCGCCGCCGGGGCCGCCGTTGAGGAGGTAGGCCAGGATGAGGAAGTCGGTCCCGAGGAACCAGGTCCACACGGCGCCGGCCGCACCGCGGGGGAAGGCCAGCGACGGTGCTCCCACCTGCAGCGGCACCAGGTAGACGCCCAGCCCGACGAGGATCGGCACCAGGCCGCCGAAGACGGCCAGGTCGCGGCTCATCGACCAGATCTGGGGCAGGTAGTCGAAGGCGTCGGCCGCCGGGTTGTCGTAGTTGTTGGCGAAGGCGACGGCGACGACACCCAGGACCAGGGCGCCGATCAGGCCGACGATCCCTCCCCCGATGAACAGCCGGCCGACGACCTTGTGGTCGCCGGTGCCGAGCAGGCCGTCGACCGACGTCGCCGGCCTCGTCGCCGAGGCAGCACGGGCAGGGGTGTCCGGGCGGGTTTCAGTGAGAGCCATGGTTCAATCGTTGGTCGGGTCTCCGGTCCGGCGCCCGAGGGCACCGGGCGGAACGCAAGGGGTCGTGCCCATCGGTGGGACCGATGGTGGGGGTTCGCGAATACTGCGGGCAGTACTGTAACCGGCTCCGGCGGCGGAAATCGAAACCGTCACATTCCCCATCCAACGAGCTGATCGACGGCCAGGGCGGCGAAGAGGACGGTGAGATGGGTGATGGAGAAGTTGAAGTACCGGATCGAGATCCTGGCCTGCTCCTCGGGGCGGGTCTCGGCCCGGAGCCGCACCGCCCCGCCGGTGAAGAGAACCCCCAGGAAAAGGGCGGTGACGAGGTAGATCCAACCCATGTCGGCCACGATCCAGAAGGCGAGGGTCAGGGCCCAGACCACGGCCGAGTAGACGACGATCAGGGTGGCGGTCGACCGGTGGCCCTCGACGACGGGCATCATCGGCACCGAGGCGGCCGAATAGTCCTCCTGGTACTTGATGGCGAGGGCCCAGAAGTGGGGCGGGGTCCAGAAGAAGATCACGCCGAACAGGATCAGGGCGGCCCAGCCGACGGTGTTGGTCACCGACGACCAGCCGATCAGGACGGGGACGGCCCCGGCGGCGCCCCCGATGACGATGTTCTGGGTCGAGGTGCGCTTGAGCCAGATGGTGTACACCACCACATAGAAGGCGCAGGCGGCCAGGGCCAGCGCCGCCGACAGCAGATTGACGAACAGCGCCAGCCAGACGAAGGCCAGGGCCTCGATGGCCGAGGCGAAGATCAGCGCCTCCCGGGGGGAGACCTCGCCGGTGACCAGGGGGCGGCCCTTGGTCCGCTCCATGAGGGCGTCGATGTCGCGGTCGAGGTACATGTTGTAGGCGTTGGCCCCGCCGGCGGCCAGGGTGCCGCCGATCACGGTCGCCACCATGAGCCAGAGCGACGGGAGACCCCGGTTGGCCACGACCATCGTCGGGACCGTGGTCACCAGGAGCAGTTCGATGATCCGGGGCTTCGTCAGCGCCACGAATGGCCGGATCCGGTAGCGCGCGGGCGCAGCTGTCAGCACCATCGGCAACTGTAGCGAGTCCGGAAGCGGGCCAGC
>Ga0224512_10005431_pt1 | contig 10510 bp, 7 predicted proteins | sample SF_May12_sed_USG_4_FD_169103 | JGI IMG/M metagenome (GOLD analysis project Ga0224512, IMG submission 169103) | Sediment microbial communities from San Francisco Bay, California, United States - SF_May12_sed_USGS_13 | ecosystem: Environmental > Aquatic > Marine > Sediment | place: USA: California...
TGGCCGATCGTGTCGATCGCCGAAAAGCGTCGATCGTCATCAACTCCTGCAGTACGGCAAATATGCTGGTGCTCGCTACACTCGCAGCGCTTGGGCAGGTCAACATCGTTGTGTTGACAGCATTTTCGCTCGTACAGGGCGCGCTGGATGGCGCGCACACGCCAGTGCGCATGACGCTGGTACCCAACCTGGTCGCCAGAGAACAACTCGAGAGCGCGATTGCAAGCACCGCGGTCTCTTTCAACGAGTCGCGGTTCGTCGGTCCGGCCATCGCCGGCGTTGTGATCGCCGCGCTTGGAGTCAGCGCTGCATTTGCTTTGAACGGCGTATCCTATCTCGCCATTGTCACGGCCGTACTCTTTGTCGAGCTGAGGCCCAGGACGAGTCGTGGGACGAAACCGGGCGCTGTCTGGTCCGAGTTGCTCGATGGCGTTCGCTACGTGCGTGATCACGAGACGATCCGCGGTCTGCTTGTCATGATCGCCGTCGGATCGGTGTTCGGGCGTGGTGCGATGGAGATGTTGCCGGCATTCGCGGACGCTGTGTTCTGACGCGGCAGTTCCGGGCTGGCCATCCTCACGTCCGCTGTCGGCGTTGGCGCGGTCGCGACAGGCTCGTGCTCGCGCGCACGACACTCTGGCTCAATGTCGTCATCATCCGCATGTCTGTCGTTCTTGCCGGCCTGTTGATCGCGGCTTTCGGCGCCAACAGCGCATTTTGGATTGCCGTACCCATTGTAACAATGCTAGGCGTTATCCTGTCGTTGGGCGGCATTGGCTCGCAGATCCTGATGCAGAGTCTCGTTGAAGAGGACGTGCGCGGCCGTGTCAGCAGCCTTTGGGGCATGATCGCATTTGGCGGCGTTGCCTTCGGTGGCCTGGTTGTCGGTGTCGCGGCATCAGGGTTTGGCCTGCAGCTTACGGTTATCGTGACCGGACTGCTGTGCAGCGCCGCAGCGCTGATTCCGCGCTACGGTACAAAACGAAATATGGGCCACTAAAGAGTTGCGCCATGTCACAGAGCACGGCGGAACCAGCGCACAGTCCGCTTGCACCGGGCGGCCGTAAATCCCCGCGGCTCGGTGTGAGCTGTCGATTCTCTTTACACGTCGTTTAAGGCTTCTCTGTAACTATCTGAAATATCGTATTTTTTATTTCCGGCATACGCCTTGCATTCATCAGTCGGTATGAAACGACTCATCGCCGCACGACTCACGCTCCTCGCTTTACTTATTGTTGCGCCCGCCACGTCCGCTCTCGCCGGCAACTTCAGTGCGGTGATCAATGGCCGCTCGATTCACATTGATGCGACCGAGAACTGGAACGAGGATAACGTCGGTCTCGGCCTCGAATACCAGTTTGCGACCGAGTCGCGCTGGAAGAAACAGCTCATGGTCAACGGCTTTCGCGACAGCAACGACGAGATGTCCTACATGGCTGGCGCCGGCCTGCATCGCACGCTGTTTGCGACCGATCGCTTGAACGGCTTTTACATCGATGCCGGCGTCAACGCATTCCTGATGACCCGTAAAGACGTCAACGACAATCAGCCGTTTCCGGGTGCGGTGCCAAGCCTGTCCGTCGGCAACCGTTACATGGGACTCAACCTCACCTATCTGCCGGTGAAGGCCGTCGAACGCTTGCTTGACGTGCGAATGATGGATGACACCGTCAGTGGACTCTTCTTCCTGCAGTTCAAAGTCGATATCAGCCGACTGCTGCCGCACGACTAGCTCAACCGCACAGCCATACCTGGCCACTGGTAGAACACCGTCAGCTTTTCGCCAAAAACGACACCCTGAAGAAAAGCGAGTACAAGACGGGGACAACCAGCAGCGTCAGCGCTGTCGCGAATGCCAGTCCAAAGATAATGGTAATGGCCATCGGCTTGAACATGGCGGTGCCGCCCCACAGCAGCGGCGTCATGCCGAGGACGGTGGTGGCCGTTGTGAGCAGGATCGGCCGCATCCTCTGTTGGCAAGCGGTCATAATGGCATCCGCCTGCGTACGTCCAAAATCCCGTATCTCGATCGCTATGCGATCGAGCAGCACTATGGCGTTATTGATAATGATGCCGGACAGAGAAATCAGGCCCAGGATTGTGAAGAAACCGAAGGTTGAATTGGCAACGAGCAGGCCGAAAGTGACACCGATGAGACCCAGCGGAATCGTCGCAAGAATGATTGCCGGCCTGCGCAGGGAATTGAATTGCCAGACCAGCAGCAGCAGGATCAGCATTCCGGCCGTAGGCAGCTCGGCCGCGATCGATGCGTTCGCGTCGCCGGACTCCTCAGTCTCACCGCCGATCTCGAACGTATGGCCGGCGGGCCAGCTCTTTGCCGTTTGCTCGAGCCACGGAACCAGCTCATCAACAACTTCAGCCGCCGTCGCGCCACCGCGCAATTGGACGTTGAGCGACAGGGTTCGGTCTCTGTCGCGTCGCTCGATGATGCCAGGTTCGAACGTCAGCTCGACGTTCGCGACCTGCTTCAACGGCACATTGTTGCCTTTGCTCTGCGAGTAGACTGTCAGGCCGTCAAGTTTGCTAAAGTCCTGCCGGTCGGCGGCAACGGTCCGCAGTGTGACCGGTATGAGTTCTTCGCCTTCCCGATACTGCGTCAGGTCGATGCCGGTTAACCCGGACTGCAGCGAATAGGCTACATCTTCACTGGTCACACCCGATCGGCGCGCCAGTTCCTGGTCAATCTCAACGCGCAGCTTCTTGGTCTGCAGTCCCCAGGAGTTCTGCGCGTTCGATACCTGAGGAAGACCGTAGAGGAAACCGGTGACCTGGTCGGCAATTGAGTACAAGGCATCGAAATCACTGCCCGAGATGCGCACTATGATCGGGTAGTCCACGGGCGGGCCATTCTCGAGGCGCTTAACCTGTGCCGCCAGATCCGGATGATTTTTAAGCACGTAGTTTTCGATGCCGGCAATCACTTCATCGACATCGTCGCCATGCACGGTGTTCACGATGACAAAGGAATTTGCAGGATTCGGATTCGGCGGGTTGAGATTTAATTTGAAACGTGGGCCGCCGTCGCCGATAAACGTCAGCCAGTTGCGAATACGCGGCTCGCCGCTCGCCGGCTTGAAGTAGGTTGCTTGGATGTACGCGTCGACCTCGGCTATTACCTGCTGGCTGGTTTCAATGGACGTGCCCAGCGGCAGCTCGAGTTTGGCCGACAGTATCGGGTCCTCCGATGGCGCAATGAACTGCTGGCGTACCATACCCAGTCCGATAATTGCGACGGCGAACACCAGCGCGATCACGGCAAGAAAGCGATACCGGCAGCGCAACGACAGGCCAAGTAGCTCGCGGTAGTATGCGTACCAGCGCCCCCCGAACGGCTCCGCGCCGCCGTTGCTCGCGGGCTGCACTTTCAGTGCGATCGTCGTTAGCATTGGCACGAATGTCATAGCCAGCAGCCAGGACGTCAGCAGTGCAATCGTTACGACGTAAAAGATGTCGGCCGTGTATTCGCCGACCGCGGACTTTGCCAATCCTATGGGCATGAAGGCCGCCGCCGTGGTCAACGACGAGATCAGCAGAGGTGTGCTGAATTCCTTACCCGACTCGACGGCAGCCGTAATTGCACTCTGGCCTTGCTGGCGCCTTACGAGGATCGACTCCACGATGACGATGGCGTTATCCACGAGGAGACCCAGCGAGATAATCAGCGCCGTCAGCGATACCTGGTTGATCGATATATCGAAGATTTGCATCGTGAACACAGACGCAATGATGGTCGTCGGAATCAGCGCCCCAACGACGATACCGGTCCGCAGACCGAGAAACGCGATCATGACGAGTATGACTATCAGGATCGCCTGGGCCAGGCTCGATGAAAACGCCTGCACGACGTCCGCAACAAGATCAGCCTGAAACCAGACCTTGTCGATCGTAATGCCCCACGGGTATCGGGCAATCAGCTCCGGCATCAGAACGTTGAGTCGCTCGCCCAGCTTGAGGATGTCACCGCCATCGCGCATGGCAACCGCTATAGCCAGTGTGGGCTCGCCGTTGACGCGACTGACGCTCCGCGGCGGGTCCTTGTAGCCGCGATAGATATCGACGATATCTTCGAGATACACAAGCGCTCCCCCGGGCAGCTGAATAACAGTGCGCTGCAAATCGGCAACCGACTCGAAGTTACCGCTCGGTTCCAGGGTTATTCTCTCCCGCCCGCTAACGATATCGCCACCGGACGACAGGATGTTGACGGCCGCGAGAGATGCGGATAGCTGCTGCGGCGACAGCCCGAGTTCGGACAGGCGTGCATTGTTGTACTCGACGAAAATAACTTCCTGTTGCGCGCCGTGGATCGAGACTTTGGCGATATCGGGTTCTTTCAGGAGCTCGTCGCGCAACTCATCGGCGACAATTTTCAGCTCCGCGTAGGAAAAACCATCGCCCGACAATGTATAGACGCTGCCGAATACGTCACCAAACTCATCGTTGACCTCTGGCGTAAGGGCGCCCTGCGGCAGTTCCGCCGCTACGGCATTTACCTTGCGACGCAGGTCATCGAAGATTGGCCGCATGATTTTGTAACTTTCCTTGAAGTTCGCATAGATGATTGAAATACCGGTTCGCGATTCGCTCGTAATCGCATCGATTTCCGGCATTTCCTGAATTTTCTTCTCGATCTTGTCCGTGACCAGCAGTTCCACGCGCTCGGGACTTGCACCGGGAAAGCGCGTCGTGATGACCGCCGTTCGAACGATAAAGCCCGGATCCTGTGCTTTGGGCAAACTCTGAAATGCGAATATCCCGGCGATTACAATCAGGGCCACTATCGACAGCGTGATGCGATTCCTGTCGATTGCAAACGCAGTGAGACTCACGGCAAACCCCGGTTCAATCCCTGGACGGGACCAGAACGCGCTGGCCGTCACGGATCACGGATAGGCCCGCCGTGATGACACGGTCGCCGGTTTCAAGGCCTTCGACGACTTCGATACCGGACTGCGACAGCTCGCCCAGTGTGACGCCCCGCCGGCGTACCAGCGCCTCGCCATCGGCATCGCCGGGCTCCGCCACAAATACGAACGTCCCGTTCGGATCGTGGATGACCGCGTTCACCGGCAGCACGAATCCACCGCCCTTTGACGCCGCCGAATCGAATTGAAACGTCACATCGGCCGCAAGACCCGAGCGTATGGACGGATCACGATCCGTGATTTCAATAACCACCGGAAATGCGGCCGCGCCCGCGGCCGACGCCACTGCAATTTCCGAGATTTTTCCGCTGAATTCCTTGTCGGGAATGGCGCCGAATCGCACGCTGACAGGCGTTGATTCGTCGATGCTGCCAATCAGGCTTTCCGGAATATCCAACGTGACTTCAAACGCGTCGCCACAGCTGACGACCGCCACCTGTTGACCGGCGGCGACGTTCTCATTCACCTCGATATCGAGCGATGCAATCGAACAGTCCGCAGCCGCGGTCAGTTTCGTATACGAAACATTGAGTCGCGCGATCTCCAGTGCCTTACTTGCCGCGCGAACCACGGCTCTGGCCGATTCCGCCTGTGCACGGGCCGACTCGAGGTCGTTCAGGGACGCATTGCTGTTGGCATACAGGCCCTTGGTACGCTCGTAATTTGCGTCGGCGCGGCGATCGTTCGCCTGCGCTTCCACGAGCGTTGCCTGCGCCTGCTGCGCCTGCAGCACGTAGCTCGCCGGGTCGATTTCGGCAATCAGGTCACCGGCGTTCAGACGTTGACCGATCTGCACCGGGACATTGATTACGGTCCCGGATATTTTGAAACTCAAGCGCGATTCCCTACTGGACTTGGACGTACCCGAAAAGCTCCGGTCGCGAAAAACGCTCGCGTCACTGACGGTCACGTAACGCACCGGCCGCAATTGCTCCTCCATCGCGTCATCGGACCGGCCGCAACCGGCCAGCATCAAGCTAACCACCAGCCAATAATATACGCTCGTCTTCATCACCTGGATCCCGTCAGCGTCTGGCGAAATTCGGCTGCCAGCGCGTCCCTGTCTTCGGGCGACAACAGGTAGTCATAGCCGCCGATAGCCCGCTGCAGCGACACGATTGTAATCAGGAAATTGTAAAGGGATTCCGCTGCTGCGGCCGACGCCGCCAGACTCGTATCCTGCGCGTCAAGCAATTCGATGATGGTCACAGTGCCGCGTGCGTAAGCGTCGCTCACCAGACTGAAGTTCTTGATCGACGCCTCGGCCGCCCTGTCAGCGAGATCAATCTGTTGGTAGGCCGCCTGTGCCGCATGCAGCTGATTACGAATCGCTTCCTCGACACGTTCCGCGGTTGACGCGTGTAAAGATTCAAGTTGCCGAAGTTCGAAACTCGCCCGCGAAACATTGGCCTTTTTCAGGCCTCCGGAAAATAACGGCAACGTTGCCCGTATGCCAACGCTCCAGTCATTCAGGTCCTGTCCGGCCTGCGGCCCGGCGCCGAGTCCGGACTGGTCGAGGTTGCTTGTGTAGAGGCCGCCCACCGAAACGTCCGGCAACCAGTAGGCGCGCCGCCGGCTTGTCAGCTCGCGCCGTTTTGCAGCGATCCTGGCAGTCAACTGCTCCAGCTCCGGCGCCTGTCGCAGCGCACGGTCGATGTAGAAACGGGCGAATTGCGCGTAGTCCCGCGGACTTTGCACCAACTGGTCGAATTCCTTGTGGCTCATGACGAACGGTTCGTCGAACGTCGCCTCTCTCAGGGCAAGACGTTCACCCTGGCGTTTGTGCAGGATTCGGTTGAGTGTTTCCCAGGACTGGTTTAACGCCGCTCGGGCATTCAACACCGATATCTGTGCCCGCGCGACCTCGGCCTGCCAGCGATAAACGTCCGCTCGCGTCGACGTACCCAGTCGAACACGATCTTCCGCCAGCTCCAGGTTGGCCCGCGTAATTCGAAAGTTGTTTTCCTGCACTTCGAGCTGCGAGCGCGCGTTGAGTACCGTGTAGTACGACGTCGTTGCGGCCTGCACGACGTCCAATTTGAATTCGTTGAGGCTCGCGACGCGCGTGCGCTGCAGCTCCTTCTGAATTTTGAGATTGGCGCTAGCGGCATCCGAGTAAAGCAATTGATCCAAACTGATTGCGGCATCGCTCGAACGTTCGGAAAATATGCCTGCCGCCACCGACGGCGAGTCCTTCCGCAACGTCTGGCTTGCCGAAGCGCCAACCTGCGGCAGGAGGTTCGCCCTTGCCCTCGCTATCTCCTCGATCCCGGCCCGTACGCCGAATGATTCGGCCTGCAGATCCAGGTTCTGGTCCAGAGCAAGCCGTGCGATCTCGACGAGGCCGTACTGCTCGCCACTCGCTTCCACGTCCTGATTGAGGAGAACGGCGTCGGTCAGGAGGTCAAAACTCGGCGACAGCCCGATTGCTCTTGCCGTCGCCATGTTAATGGTGAGCTGCTCCTTGCGCTGCGACTCGGTCGGCTGATTTTCCGCCCGCCCACCGAGCATTACAGCCTGCATATTGAGCGCATTCAGTCGCGCCTGACGATCCACGTCGCGCGGCTCGGAATCGGTAACGAGCAAGCCCCGCTCAACATCGGTGACGCCCGCGAAGCTGTAGCTTGGCAGTCCGGCTGCGTTAATTTCCTTGATCAAGCGATCGAAAGCCTCCTCGGGCATCCGCGGCAAGCCGGCGATAAAGACGGCGTCGGTTTCGGCCGGTACGCGATTCATAAGCTCGTGGTCGACGCCGTCATGGGTGACCTCGGCCAGATTGATGCCTCTCGCGGCGCTGGCAGCCAGGGCCGCGTCGCGCAGCGCGGGAATTGCCGACAGCAGGCCGGCATCGACGAACAGGATGAGATCACGATAAGAAGTGAAACGCGACAGCGTGTCGAGATCTTCCGCGAAATTCGCGTAGAAGGTCAGATAGTTGAGGTTGCGCACGCCGGAGCGGCCAATGGCCGGATCGCCGACGATGAGTCCGGTATCGATAATATGCGGAAGAAACGTCGGCTTGGAATAGTCCCGCCTGATGGCTGCGATCTGGTTCGCCAGAAAGCCGGTCACGAGCACCATGTCGATCTCCGGATTTGCATAGGCGCTGTCGAGCATGGCATTGATCGACTCTCGGCTCCATTCGCCGGCTGAACGCCGGATCTGGACGTCAAATTCGTTCGAGGTCAGCGCAAGCAATTCGTCGATGTACTTTTGATGCTGCTCGGCAAAGCGATCCGAGGGACCGTCGCCGACAACCGCCACAACTACCTGTTGCCGGGCCAGAGCCGGTAGCGCCAGGCACAAGAGCACGGCGAAAAGAAAAAGATCGAATAATCGCAAGCTGATCCTTGCAGGCAACGACATACAAAACTCCGCGACGTCGTGATGATTAGTGGAAACGTTTCTTGAGCTCGGCAAGTTCGACTTCCAACACACTTACGCGTTCCGCCAACTCTGCGACACTCACTCGTTCGGATGAAGAAGCAGGTTTGGCCGCCTTTGCCTGGCTTGCGTGCGCATCGAGGTCGACGGGACCCGAGAACAGGTGCATATACTCCGATTCTCTGCGCCCCGGCGTACGTGGCAGTTCAACGAGCAGCGGGTCCCCGTCGCGCACCATCAGTCGCTTCAGAGCGGCCATCACTTCCGCGTTGTCGGCGAACGCATGCAAACGTCCGCTGCGTGCGCGTAATTCACCCGGCGTCTGCGGGCCACGCAACAAGAGCAGGCACACGATGGCAAGCTCCGCAGGGTCGAATTGCAGATCGCTGTAACGCGTGTTGCAAAACCGCTGCAGGTATTTCTCGGTTCGGCTTTTGAAGTTCTCGTCCGCTTGTACCAGGTGTTTCGCTTCCAGCACTCGCAGCGCATGCTGCACCTCGCCTTGCCGCAAGACCATCACCGGACTGCGGGCGGATTTCTGGTTGCAGGCGTTGGTCAGGCTATTGAGCGTCAGCGGATACTGGTCCGGTGTGACGATCGACTTCTCGATCAGGCAGCCAATGATGCGAACTTCAATGTCGTCCAGTGGTTGCAGCACAAAGCGGTCCTTTACGCGGGGTCCGGAGATCAAGAGGCCGTACTTTGGCGCATCGGGGCCCGTTGGGCAACCGGCGGATATAATTGTGTATTGCATGATTAATCACGTATCTATTATGCTTATCGCATGAATAGTCAAATTACCCGGGAACAGTCACTGGCCCTCGCCTTCGCGTCAGCCTGGAGCCGCGTCGAAAGACGGCTCGACAGCAGTCTTGGCGCCATTCGTGGTATCAGCCTGGCGGAGTATCGCTTGCTGCAGGCGCTGGGCGACGCGCCAAACGCACAGGCCAGTCGCGTCGACCTGGCGCACGCCGTCGGGCTTACGCCGTCCGGCGTCACGCGGGCACTGCGGCCCATGGAAAAGCTCGGCATCGTCGCGACCGTGAAGAGCAAACGGGACGCCCGGCTAGCCATTGCCGCGCTAACACCGGCGGGGCGTGAATTGCTCAGAGATGCGTCTGCCGTAGTCGACGATACGATGAAAGCCGTTCTGACGCGATCACCGAAGACGGTCGCTCAACTGGATGAGCTGATTGAAGTTCTTGGGGATATCGGACATTAGGCGGGAAGCGCCGTTTAGTTCTTAGGTCCTCGAAGTCGATTCAATCTCGTTCAGGAGCGAAAGTAGTACGCCATTGGTCCAGCCAAAACCGTCTTGAACTGCGTACTCGCCGCCTTTGGCGGTATGGCCGATTTGCTCGACATCATATTTCTCCAGCAGCTTGCCGGTGCTTTGATAGACCGCCTCGTTGTTTTGCACCCAGCGCGCGGCACCTTCATTTGCATCGTCGACAAAACCGTAGTTTTTCAATCCCGAGTAAACGATCCACTGTAACGGTGCCCAGCCATTTGGTGCGTCCCATTGTTGGCCACTATTGACCAGCGTTGTAACCCAGCCACCGGCTCTAAGGAATTGCTTGCGAATCACCGCGGCGACGCGTCTTGCCTGATCCGGTTTGGCAATCTCAAAGTACAGCGGGAAAGCAGCAGCCAGCGACAGTACGCCGCCCGATTTCATATCGGGCAGCGTCAAGTCGACAAAGAAACCAACCTCGTCATCAAAAAACAAGGACTGCAAAAGCCGCCTGCGGTCCTTTGCGCGGGCTTCGAAATGTCTCGCGCGTTCAATATTGCCAACATCATGGAACGCTCCGGCGAGCGAGGATTCAAGTTTGTACATGATTGCGTTGAGATCGACAGGTACAATTTGACTTGTATGAATGGATGCCAGGGAATGCTGATCCGCGAACCAGCGCGTACTGAAGTCCCAACCGGATTCGCAGGCCGACCGGATATCTCGATAAAGGCCCGCCGCGTCGCGATCACACTGACTTGCCAATTCCACGTCCTCAGCGTAACTCTCCGGTCTGGGCGCGACGGAGTCATCCCAGTATCTGTTCAGGTATCGGTCCTGTACCGCCACGACGCGTCGCTCCGCGCCCCGGCCATCGCCGAGCTTGCCCAACCCCGACATCCAGAAGTCATACTCTTTTTCGAGTTGTGGGAGATATTCCACCCAA
>Ga0224512_10005432_pt1 | contig 10506 bp, 6 predicted proteins | sample SF_May12_sed_USG_4_FD_169103 | JGI IMG/M metagenome (GOLD analysis project Ga0224512, IMG submission 169103) | Sediment microbial communities from San Francisco Bay, California, United States - SF_May12_sed_USGS_13 | ecosystem: Environmental > Aquatic > Marine > Sediment | place: USA: California...
CTACGCTAATTCTTGGAAACGTTCATGGCTGGCAGGTCATTTTTCGGCTGCCGCAACAGTTTTGGGTCGGATCAATGAATTGGGAACTCTGAATGTCCCCTGCTACCGCTGCTACGCACCGCCTCCCCCAGCTCGCCGCTCAGCGAAGCTATGACCGCAGCCGCGGAGCGCTCACGCCCGTAGCAGGCGGCGACGAATCGGCGCGTGATCTCGTTTACCGGCGCCCCGGGGAGTACCGCGTTCAGGTGTGGCGCGCGCTCGAACGGGGTCTGCGACCACGCGAAACGCGTGCCACGCTCGCGGGCAATCTCGAGTATAAGGAAGTAAAGCGCGTACACATCTTCGATACCAGCGCCAAGCGCCGGAGTCCGCCTCGCCAACGCCGGCGCCATCCCTCGCAGCCAGCCCGGCAACACGCGCTGAAAAAGCTGCGAAAAACTCAGCGCCTCCTGATCACCGAGACTTTCACGCTCCACTGCGGCCAGCCGGCCCCGAGTCATTGCAAAGAAATTCGCGTTCCGAGCAACGCGAGCACTACTGATTTCATGGGTCCGAAACGCAAACGCACCGACAACTGCTCGATTAGGCGAGAAAGGGCGGTTATCCTTCCTATACTCCGGTCGCGGGATTTTCAATAAGAGGTGATAAGTGATTCTTCATTAGTGCGGCGTTGACATAATCCACCTACTGCTGACCGCATACCCTGTAAGCGCAATATAGGTCGTGATTCGATAAATAATGTTTGGAGGATCCGCAGCTTGTCCATGAAAAACTTATATCGTCTTTTGGAAGGGTATATTCACCACTCACGCCGCTAATCACCAATCATCAATCACTAGATTTTAAGGAGAACAAAAATGGGCGAGCGCATCAGCCTCAAAGCGTCAGACGGTCACCGGTTTGCGGCGTATCGGGTCGATCCCAAAGGCACGCCCCGCGGCGGCATCGTCATCATCCAGGAGGTCTTCGGCCTCAATGACCACGTGCGCGGCGTGTGCGACGGCTACGCGGCGGACGGCTACGCGGTAGTCGGGCCCGCGTTATTCGACCGGGTGGAAAAAGGCGTCGAGCTTGGCTACCAGGGGGAGGATCTCACCCGCGGCCGGGAGCTTCGCGGCGCTTTGGGATGGGACGAGCCTTTGTTCGACATCCAGGCGGCGGTGGACGCGCTCAAGGGCGCGGGCAAGGTGGGCGTCATCGGCTATTGCTGGGGCGGATCGCTGGCCTGGCTTTGCGCAACGCGGCTCAGCGTCAACGCGGCGGTGTGTTATTACGGCGGTCAGATCGCCGACTTTGTCGGCGAGTCACCGAACTGCCCGGTGATGCTGCACTTCGGTGAGAAAGACGCCTTCATTCCCAAAGATAAAGTTGAGGCCATCCGCGCAAAGCATACCGAACTGCCGCTATTCACCTACTCCGCGGGACACGGCTTCAACTGCGAATCGCGAGCTGACTATGACGAAGAAAGCGCCACGCTGGCGCGATCGCGCACTCTGGAGTTTGTTGCAGAGCACGTGGGCTGATCCGGCCAAAAATATATTGCCTGTGACTATTTTTCGGAGAGGTGGACGGGGACGGGGCTGCCGATGTAGAAGCCCTGGGCGTAGTCGATGCCGATGCTTCGGACCTTAGCCAGCACCTCTTCGGTTTCCACGTATTCGGCGATGATATCCTTGCCCATGACTTTACCTACGTCGGCGATGGAGCGGACCATGGCAAAATCGATGGGATCGGTGGCGATGTCCTTGACGAAGGTGCCGTCTATTTTCAGGTAATCAACGGGAAGATTCTTGAGATAGGCGAAGGACGACAGACCGCTGCCAAAATCGTCCAGGGCGAAGCGGCAACCCAGATTCTTTAACGTGTTCATAAACTGCGTGGCCTTGTTGAGATTGGCGATGGCCGAGGTTTCGGTGATCTCGAAGCAAACCGACCGTCGCTCCACGTCGGCAACCTGCAGCAGATTCACCAGGTACTCGAGAAATCCAGCGTCACCCAGTGACTGCGCCGACAGGTTGATGGAGCAAAGCTCGATTTCCTTGCCTGCTTTTGCCGTCTGACTCATCCAGCGAAGAGCCGCGTTGACCACCCAGCGGTCCAGGCGCGTGGCAAGGTTGTAGCGCTCGGCCGCGGCCAGGAACGAGCTTGGAGAAATGAATCCTCCGTCGTCGTCCTCGATGCGCAGCAGGATCTCGAAGTGTTTGCACTGCTGAAAGTCGATGGGCGCATTGAACTCTTCTTTGACCGAGACGATGGGCTGAAGAAACAACGCCAGCCGGTCGAATTCCAGAGCCTCGTGCAGTCGCGCAACCCACTGCATCTCGCCCCGCCGTCGCGCGAGCGCGACGTCGTCGGGGCGATAGACGTGGACCCGGTTTCTGCCCTGTTCCTTGGCCACGTAGCAGGCGCCGTCCGCAGCGCGGAGCACGTCGGTGACGCTGCCGCCCACCGCGCCGATGGGAACCACGCCGATGCTTGCCCCGATGCGGAAGGTCCGCTGCTCCCAGGCGAACTGGTAGTCTTCGATGGCGCTGCGCACCGCGTTGGCGATGCGCGTGGCCTGATCGACCGGGCAGTGTTCCATGAGAATTCCGAACTCGTCGCCGCCGAGGCGGGCGACGGTGTCGCGTTTTCGAACCTGCCGGCCGAGCAGGGCGCCCAGCTGGCGCAGCAGCTCGTCGCCGGCAATGTGGCCGCAGGTGTCGTTGATGACCTTGAACTGATCCAGGTCGAGATAACACAGCGCGTGCTCGACCGACGCGCCGCCTTCGGGCTCGAGTATTCGCGCCAGGCGGCGCTCGAGCTCGTGACGATTTACCAGGCCGGTGAGGGAATCGTGGCTCGCCTGGTAAGCCATCTGCTCCTCCAGGCGTTTGGCTTCTGTGATATCGCGACCGGATCCCCGGTAACCGAGGAACGCGCCGTTCGGTCCGTGGACCGGCTTGCCGGAGAAACGAAGAATCCGGATTTCCCCATCCTGGCGGCCTAACTTTAGCTCGATTTCGTAGGGGCGGTGCGCCTCCAGGTCGGCAAAATGCTGCTCCAGCTTCTCCGCATCCTCCAGCAGGCTGCCGCCAAAGATTTCCCGGCGCGTCTTGCCGATGATGTCGGCCGGATTGAACCCGGTGAGCTGGCTGTGCCGTTCCGAGACGAAAGTAAATCGCAAATCGGCGTCGGTTTCGAAAAACCAGTCGGCGGCGGTTTCGGCAAAGTCTTTGAACCGCTGCTCGCTTTCCTGCAGCGCGTTTTCGCGCTGCTTGATGTCGGTGACGTCGCTTTCCAGCAGGATCGTTCCTCCATCGCTAGTTCGCTCCTCGCGCACCCGGTACCAGACGTTCTTGGGCCTGCGCACTTCGAACGGATCCTTGGGATTCTGGTGGCGGGCGAGCCGCTCCTGGAGCCAGGCGTCCTCGCGGCCGATGGCGTCGGTAACGGTCTTGCACCCCAGGTTGACGCGCATCAGCTCCTCGAAGGTCATGCCGGCGCGGATTTTTGCCGCGACGCAACGTCCCTGCATTCGCCTGTAGGTATCGTTGCACACCACCAGACTGTCAGTGGCGTCGAACAGCGCGTAGCCGTCCGAAACGTGCGCCAGCGCTTCGAGGAAGCGCTGCTCCGCGGTGCGCGCTCTGGAATCCTGCTCGACCTCCTCGGTAACGTCGATTCCGGTGCCGCGGTAGCCGCGAAATTTACCGGCATCGTCAAACACAGGGATGCCATTGATGCGGAACCAGCGGCCGCCACTTTCGTCGTCACCGGTCCAGTAGGTAAAGTCGCGCACCGGACGCCGGTGGCGCAGGTCTTCGAGGTGCTTGATCCAGGTGTTTTTGTCAGGCTGAAGCGGCGCGATGTCAAAACGTCTTCTGCCGAGAAACTTCTTCCGCTCCATGCCAGATATGGTTTCAAAGCGTTCCGAAAGATAGGTAAAACGGTATTCATTGTCCGTCTCCCAGAACCAGTCGCTCGCGGCTTGCGAGAAGTCGGTGAGACGTTCTTCGCTTTCCAGCAGCGCACGCTCCGCGCGTTTCAGATCGGTGATGTCGAAAACCGTGTTCTGAATTGCAGACTGTCCGCCCCAAGTGACGACACGCACCAGGTTCTGAAGGGTGATGATGGATCCGTCCTTGCGCACCGCGTCGTACTCATAAGAATCCGGTGCGGGCTTGCCGCTCATTCGGTCATTGCGAATTTTACTCAGCCGCTTGACCTCGTAGGTCGCGAAAAGGCTTTCCATGGTCTCCAGAGAAAGCAACTCGTCCACTGAATCGTATCCGTGGATTCGGGCGTACGATTCGTTAATGAAGAGCGGCGTCCAGTCGCGGTGAATGAATATGCCCTGTATCGATCCTTCGATAAGATTGCGGAATTTCTCCTCGCTGTCTTTCAAGGCGTCCATGGTCCGGCGACGCTCGGTGACATCGACCACAGTGCTCTGTATAGCCGGAGCGCCCATCCAGTTGACCACCCGCACGGAGTTTTCCAGCGTGACCACCGAACCGTCCTTGCGCACCGCGTCAATTTCGTAGCGCGAAGGCACTGAATCACCGCTCATGCGCGCGTCGAAATAACGCTGCCTGCGCTCGCGATCATGAGGGGCTATCAGCGCCTCGAGGGAATCCAAAGCGAGGATCTCTTCCGGAGAGTCGTAGCCGAAGATCTGGGCATAAGCCTCGTTCACGAACAGAGGCCTGGAATTCCGGTGGATCAGTATTCCCTGAATCGATCCTTCGATGAGATTTCTGAATCGTTCCTCGCTCTCCCGAAGCGCCGTCTCCGCACGTCGTTGCTCTGTGACATTCATGGCGAACGTCGCCACACACGGCAATCCCGATTCACCGTAAGGAAAGGGAAACTTGGTATAGCGCACAATGCGGCGAATGCCACCAGGGTCAACGAAATTATACTCGCGGGTGTCCGATTCGCCTTTCGCGAGCACCTCTTGCTCGAACCGATGAAGCAGATCGGCATGCTTGCTGGGAAAAACGTCGTGGGTCGTTTTCCCCACGAGGTTGGACTCATCGAGCCCTAGGGAATTGCAAAATGCCCGGTTGACGACGAGGTATCTACCCTCCGCGGATTTGACGCTCACCTCTAACGGCATGTTTGCAAAAATGGAGCGCAGGCGTTCTTCGCTCTCTTTCAGCGCGGACTCCATTTTTTTCCGCTCAGTGATGTCCACTGCGATAAGACCCAGTGCCGCGCTTGCACCGTGGTCCCCTTTGATGGGAAAGCGGATCATGAACTCCGTGCGCACGCTGCCGTCGGGATGAAGAACGTCACCCTCGGACGTGACCGTGCGATTTTCCGCCAGCGCTTTGAGATCCTGTGCTTGGAATTGTTCGGCTGTTACCGGCGGCAAGAGGTCATAAGCGGTCTTTCCCAGGAGCACACCTGCGCTCATGCCGAAGGCTTCCTCCACCGCACGGTTGACGGCCTGAAATCGGCCCTCTTTGTCCTTGAGAATGATCTTCAAGGGCATGTTGTCGAACAGGGCAGACAGGCGCGCCTGGCTTTGTTCCAGCACCTCCAGCCTTCTCTTGGATTCCGTAACGTTGACAAAAATGCACTGATACGCGGTTTGCTTGGACCACTGAATCAGTGCCACCGTGCTCCTGAGACGGAGCGGTGCGCCGTTCTTACTTACGGCATCAAACTCGTACTCCGCCAGGGCTGAGGTGCTCGTGAGGCGATGGCGGGCGTACTCGCGCAATCGTTCACGATCGTGGGGCGCAATATGCGTGTCCAGATCGCAGGCGGCCAGCATCTCCTCGGCACTTCGATAACCGAACATGCGGGCGCAGGCGGCATTGACAAACAAGGGCTTCCAGTCACGCTGAACGAGGATGCCCTGAATGGAGCCCTCTACCAGGTTCCGAAAGCGCTGCTCGCTTTCCTCGAGCGCCTTCTCCAGCTCAATTCTCTGGGCCAGCTCGGCTTCGAGCTGGCGAACGGTGCGCCGCAGCTGACCGGCGGGATCCGGGTTTTCTTCCAACGCGGTGTCCGGTGCTGCGGATGAGTCGGCGGGTCGATTCATCGATTTTCGAGGCATTATCTGAATAAGCGTACGTCGATGCTTTACCGTCATCGCAAGCGACGCACGCACGCCTGTAAGGCATGGGCCGACAAGGTGAGTGTAATACAAAAGGGGAACGACGTTCCCCGCTGGCCCTGTCGCCGTTTGACACGATACCTACGCGTTCATGTCTGTCCAGTAATTATCGGCCAGAATCGGAAAATAGTTATTCGCCGAGGTCAGGCCTTTGGTTCATGTCAGGCAGGTTCGGCATTGACGAGATAACGCAGCGTGCCGCCCGGGCGCACGGCATCGAAGGGGTAGCAGGTGATCAGGGTGAGGCCGTCCGTAGGCGGATAGAGTAAATATCCATTTTGTTCACCTGTGTCCGCGACCCGTGCGTCGACCACGCGAAAGCGGTGCTCACCGCCGTCCGGTGTTTGAAGCAACAGCCAATCGCCCGCTGCGATGTCTTGGAGGAAGCGGAAGTGGGTATCCCGGTGCCCGCTGATGACGACGCGGCCGGGCATGCCCGGCGCGGCGGAGCCTTCGAGCCGGCCCGGTGCGAAAGCGAGCACGTTACCGCTGCCGCCGTCGAGCACGATTTGATCGACGTTGTGAGCCGGGACCTTGAGACGGGCAACCGGCCAGGTGTCCGCCCAAGCCCAGGGCCTGGACTGCGTTTCTCCTTCCAGTGTTTGAATCCAGGCACGTTCCAGCAGCACCTGGGCCAGGGCGGCCTTGGCGTGGATATAAACACCCTGACCAAACTGGAACAAACCCGCGGCCACTAATCCGGTGGCCAGGGTCGCCTTTAAGCGGACTGCCGCCACCGGATCCCGCCGCCTGCGAGCAACAGCAGACCGAGCACGGTTAAACACGCCCCGGCGAGAAGGTTCAAGGGTGCGGGGGTCGCGGTTCCCGGCGCCGGACCGAAAACTTTGTCGTAATGCCACCCGGCCGGAAGGTTGGTGCGCACCGCGCGGGTCACCGCGTCGATCTCGTCGGGCCGCGCCGGAGTCACGTCCACCGCCACCAGACTGGTGTACTTGCTGACCAGATGGTGTTCGAGCGCCACCTCGATCACCGTCCTCCGAATGAGCGCCTCATCCGCTCCGCGGGTGGTGCCTTGCATCAGGCTCGCAATCTTGCTCCGCGCGAACAACACCCCGACGCCGGCCTGACTGCTGCCCCCGGTAAGCGGGATCGCGACCCGCCAGGTTTCGCTGGCCCGCACGCCCTGGATTTCCACCTGGTTGCCCATGCGCGGGAGGCGGGCGGTGACAATGAGCGGTTCACCGGCGTAGAGGTCCGGCAGGCGAGCGGGAAACACCTCGACACCGCCGGCGAAATCGGGCCACCGGATTTCGATGCCCTGCATCACCGGCGACTCGAGCTTTCTAAATAGCGTCGCCATCTTTTCGCCCACTTCGTTTACCGTGCCGATGTAGGTGAAAGTGCCGCGGCCAAAGGTTGCGGCGCGGCGCATGAAATGCGCGTTTGGCGCCGAGCCTATTCCCACGGTGAAAAGGCGCGATGCGCCGAGCCTTTCGTGAATGAGCTTGAACAACGCGTCTTCATTTCCGACGGCGCCGTCGGTAAGAAACACCACCTGGCGCACCCCGCGCGCCCCGGGGTCGTGGTTGAGCGCCGCTTCGATCGCGGGTTTCATCTCGGTGCCGCCGCCGGCGTCGAGCGCGGCAACCCAGTGCAGCGCCTGTTCCCTCGACAGATAGCTGGCGGGACGTGGAACATTGAAGAGCAGCCGCGTGTGCGAATTGAATTCAATGACGTTGAAACGATCGCCGTCGCGCAGGCGTTCCACGGCGAACTTGAGCGCGCGCTTTGCCTGACGGATGGAGGCGCCGCCCATGGAACCGGATGTGTCGATGACGAAAATCACTTCGCGCCGGAGCACGGTTCGCGTTGGCGGCGCCTGAGGCGGCATGACCATGAGCATGGCGTAAGTCTCGCCGGCGATGTCTTCGGTGAACAACGCGGCGCGGGGCGCGTCACCCACCTGCGTCGACCAGGCGAGAACAAAATCCCGCTCGGCCGGTTCGCTGCCGTTGGCGAAGTGAACTGAAGCCCGTCCAGTGCCGTTCTGGTCGATTGTCACGGCGTGGCTCAAGCTCTCGATGCGGGCGAGAGGAAATCCGGCATCCAGGTCCACCTTCAATGTGACCGGATTGATCGCGCTCTCGTCCGGGTGCAGCACCGGCGGGGTGATGCGCGAAGCATCGGGCACCTGATCGGTGTCGGCCGACCAGCCGGTGCCCTGGAAACCGGCAAGGGTTTCTTCGCGCAGGACCGGTGGTCCCGGAATGTACCGGGGCGCCACCACCATGGGAAAACGCAGGCTGAACTCTGTGTTCAAGTATCGTAGCGACTGCTGGTACTCGATTTCCACGCTGACGGAATCCTTCGGACCGATGTTGGCGACGGAGGTGGTGAAAATGTTGGGCCGCTCCTGTTCGATGAGGGCCGCCCGGCGCCCGCTTTGCCGGGCCGCCTGGTAGACGCGCTTCGCTTCGGCACGCTCCTCGATGCGTCCCTCCACCACGCGTTCGCCGATGTGCATGCGCATCCGGTCCACCGCGGCGGTCTCGGGAAGCGGAAACACGTAGATGCCCTCCGTCCAGGTGTTTCCCGGGTTTTCGAAGCGCTGGGTGACACGGACCCGCGCGATCATGCCGCTGATCTGCATGTGCACGTCCGTGGCCACGGTGGGAGCAGGCATGAAACGGCCGATTTCCGGCGTGCGCAGGAGGAGACTGCCGGCCCCCACGTCGCCCGGGCTCACCGTCTCCGCGGCGAACGGGGCGCCCTCGGGCACAGTTTGATTCTCCGTTTGCGCCAGCGCGCTTTGGGCGGCGAGCAGAAGAGCTGCGACTATCGGGAAAATTGTTCTCATGGCTTTGTCCCCCGGAATTCAACCGGACTGCACGCCGGCTTGTTGAGCGAGCGCCGCTGCGCCGGCTGTTTCTCATTTCCGCTAGTGATTTCAGCGCTCATCCGTGGCGGCAATGGCCCGGAGTGGGGACGAAACCCGGAGCAAAAATGGCGATAATGTGTCTACGGAAATCGCGCCCGTTTAATAAAGGAGAAAACGACAATGAGCACCTACCGCATCGCGGTCATTCCTGGAGACGGCATCGGCAAAGAAGTCGTGCCGGAAGGCATTCGCGTGCTCGAGGCGGCCGGGCGGCGCTTCAGGATCGAATTCACCTTCGACGAATTGCCCTGGAGCTGTGAGCAATACAAGAAAACCGGACGCATGATGGAGGAGGGCGGTCTCGATGGAATCCGCGGCTATGACAGCATCTTCTTAGGCGCGGTAGGTTTTCCCGGCGTGCCCGATCATGTTTCCCTATGGGGCCTGCTGATTCCGATCCGCCGCGAATTTCATCAATACATCGCGCTTAGGCCGGTGCGCTTGCTCAAGGGCATCGAGTCGCCGCTGAAGAATCGCACGGAAAAAGACATCGACTTCATGGTGGTGCGGGAGAACAACGAGGGCGAGTACTCGGAAATCGGCGGACGGTTGTACCGCGACACCGATTCGGAGATGGCGGTTCAGGAAAATATATTCACCCGCCGCGGCGTGGATCGAGTGATGCGCTACGCCTTCGAGCTGGCGAAAAAACGCGAGGCGAGGCACGTAACGTCGGCGACCAAGTCCAACGGCATCATCCACACCATGCCGTTCTGGGACGAGCGCTTCAAAGCCATCTCGGCCGAATATCCGGAAATCAAGACGGACCAGTTCCACATCGACATACTCACTGCAAACTTCGTGCTGCATCCCGACTGGTTCGACGTGGTGGTGGGCAGCAACCTTTTCGGAGACATTCTTTCAGACCTGGGCCCGGCGGTAGCGGGCACCATCGGTATCGCGCCGTCTGCAAACATCAATCCTGAGCGGGACTACCCTTCCATGTTCGAGCCGGTGCACGGCTCGGCGCCCGACATCGCCGGCAAGGGCATCGCCAATCCCATCGGTCAGATCTGGTCCGGTGCCATGATGCTCGAGCACATGGGACACGCAGACGCGGCAAAGGCCATCGAGACCGCCATCGAATCGGTGATCGGCAACAAATCCGTGCTGACGCCCGACATGGGTGGCAAGGCGAAGACGCAGGATCTGGGCAAGGCGATTGCGGAGGCGATTTGAGGGAATTACTTAGGTAGAGGTATTGCGATCGCTAACGGACGGGCTCGCGATTGAGTCAGGCGTACGTATGTCGTATGTCGTATATCGTATATCGGGAAGAAAGGGGCAGTGGCACACTTCGTATTGGTACCAGGCACTCGAAAAGACATCTAGCTGTCTAGCTTCTTAATTTCGCTTCCAGATAAGATTCTTCCGACATACGACATACGATATACGACATACGAATTTCTCTCGTTAAACTTTTACCCAAGAGACCACCTGGCGCTGCTGCTTAAAACTCGCGCAGTAGTTGCGCCACTTTCTCCCCCACCGCCCGCGT
>Ga0224512_10005433_pt1 | contig 10505 bp, 9 predicted proteins | sample SF_May12_sed_USG_4_FD_169103 | JGI IMG/M metagenome (GOLD analysis project Ga0224512, IMG submission 169103) | Sediment microbial communities from San Francisco Bay, California, United States - SF_May12_sed_USGS_13 | ecosystem: Environmental > Aquatic > Marine > Sediment | place: USA: California...
CAAAGTCGAACACCCCCTGCCACGAGACATGCGTGGCGAGATGGTGGGCGGCCCGGGCGATGACGACCACATAGACCAGGTCGTAGAACAGCTCGAGGAAGCTGACCTCGCGATCGGCCCAGATCTCCCCGTGCGCTCGCGGTCGTTGCCACAGGAACCGTCGGAGCCATTCGCTTCCGACGCCGTTCGTCGGCTGCCGGCCGTCGGCCGAGTCCTGGGTTGTCATACGCCGGTGTCCTCCTTGCTTCGGCAGTGACCTTTCGACATCTGGCTCTCGACGGTGATCCGCGTCAGGGCCGAACGATCCGGGCGCCGGCCGATGGGGGAGTGGGGTAGAGGCGAAGGGGTGCAACAGCCGGTTGGTCGAGCGGGGCGACGTAACGGTCGGCCACGTCGAGGCAGAACGACTCGACCTCGTCGGTCGCCACCAGGGCGATCGCACCGCCCGCGAAACCACCGCCGGTCATCCGGGCACCGTAGCAGCCGACGCATTCGAGCGCGGCCTCGACGACCGCATCGAGTGCCGGTCCCGACACCTCGTAGTCCTCGCGCAGGCTCACATGGCTCGCCGTCATGAGGCGGCCCAACTCTCCCAGCTCGCCGGCCTCCATGGCCTCGACGGCGGCGAGCGTTCTGGCGTTCTCGGTCACGACGTGGCGGACCCGGCGGACGGCCACCTCGGGGTCGAGGTGGAGGTCGGGTGTGTGGCGGGCGGCATCGGCCAGCTTGTCGAGGTCGTCGAGGGTGGCGTCGCGCAGGGAGGTGAGGCCGAGCGCTCGGGCGGCGGCGGCGCAGGTGGCCTGGCGGTCGGCGTACTCCGACTCGACCAGCTCCCGCCGGGTCCCGGTGTCGAGCACGACGATGGTGGCCGACGGCGGGAACGGAACCGCCCGGGTCGACAGGTCACGGCAGTCGATGAGGGTGGCGTGCCCGGCCTGCCCACCGGCCGACGCCAGCTGATCCAACAGCCCGCTGGGGAGGCCCATGACCTCGTTCTCCACCCGCTGCCCGATGCGGGCCAGGTCGGCCACGGAGAGGTCGGCGGGCGAGCCGGCGAGGTGATTGAACAGCAACGTGGCCGCCACCTCGATGGCGGCCGACGATGAAAGCGAGGCCCCGGCGGGGATGTCGGTGGCGATCGCCCCGTCCCACCCCGGCAGCTCCACACGGCCGTCGGAACCTCCAGCTCCATGAGCCTCGAGATGCTCGGCCAACGCCCAGGCCACGCCGTGCAGATAGCGGGCCCAGCCGCTCGTTGCCCGAGGCTCGTCGACCAGCCGGAATTCGGTCCGACCGAAGCCCTCCGACTCGACGATCACCCGGCCGTCGGTACGGGGTCGGGCGGCGATGGCGGTGGTGAACGGCAGGGCGATCGGGAGGACGAAGCCGTCGTTGTAGTCGGTGTGCTCGCCGATGACGTTGACCCGCCCCGGCGCCTGTACCAGCACCGGGGCGGAGTCGTTGAAGGTTGTGAGAAAAGTGGCGGCCGCACGATCGGCAGCCGGAGGGTTCGCCGTCATCACCGTCGATCGTAGTGGCTACGGATCAGGCTGACGGCAGCCTGCTAGAGGCCGAGTTCCTCCATGAGGGTGGCCTTCGGCTTGGAGCCGACGATCGACTTGGTCACCTCGCCACCCTCGAAGACCAGCATCGTGGGGATGCTCATGACACCGAAGCGCTGGGCGATCGAGGGATTCTCGTCGACGTTGAGCTTGGTGATCTTCACCCTGCCGACCTGCTCGTCGGCGATCTCGTCGAGGATCGGGGCGATGGTCTTGCACGGCCCACACCACTCCGCCCAGAAGTCGACGACGACCGGCTCGGGCGTGCCGTTGACGACCTCGTCGAACGTGGATTCGGTAAGGGCGGTTACGTTCTCGGACATGACGGTCCTCCGGATTGAGGGGGGGTTTCGTTGTTGAGGGAGAAAGAAGGTGGGGCTCTCGATGATAAGGCCCGCGAGGTGGAACCGGCCAGCTGGTGCCGTTATTCCACCTGTTGGCCGACCACCAATCCCCACTGAGGTCTGTGCCTGCGCCGACCCTGCCGATCGGAACTTTGTAGGCTGAACGACCCGCGAAAAGGGGAGCGGGAGGCACAAACTACCAGGGGGTCAGGAACCGTCTTGGCGTTCCTGGGGGCGCCAGTCGGGGTGTTCGACCTCGACGCCGTGCTCCTCCAGCCAGCGCTCGGCGTCGATCGCCGCCGTGCAGCCTGAGCCCGCCGCGGTGATGGCCTGACGGTAGTAGTCGTCCTGCACGTCGCCGCAGGCGAAGACTCCGTCGACGCTGGTACGGCTCGACGGATGGTCGGTGATGAGATAGCCGCTGTCCTTCATGGCCAGTTGGCCCTCGAAGATGGCGGTGTTGGGCCGGTGGCCGATGGCGACGAACATGCCGGTCACGGCGAGGTCGGATCGTTCACCGGTCTTGGTGTTCTCGACGACGAGGCCTTCGAGCTTGGTGTCGCCCTTGAGTTCGACGACCTGGGAGTCCCAGAGGAATCTGATCTTCGGGTTGGCGAATGCCCGGTCCTGCATGATCTTCGAGGCTCGAAGCTCGTCGCGTCGATGCACGATCGTGACCGACGAAGCGAACTTCGTGAGGAACGTGGCCTCCTCGATGGCGGAGTCGCCGCCGCCGATGACGGCGATGTCGTGGTTGCGGAAGAAGAAGCCGTCGCAGGTGGCGCACGTCGACACACCGTGACCGGTCAGCTCGGTTTCCTTGGGCAGACCGAGCATCAGGGCCTCCGCCCCGGTCGACACGATCACGGTCTTGGCCACATAGGTCGGCTCGGCCGCCTCCGGGTCACCGACCCAGATCTTGAACGGCCGCTCGCTGAAGTCGACCCGGGAGGCCTTGACGGTCTCCATCTTGGCCCCGAACCGCTCGGCCTGGGCCTTGAAGTTCAGCATCAAATCCGGGCCCATGATGCCCTCGGGGAAACCCGGGAAGTTCTCGACCTCGGTGGTCAGCATCAGCTGGCCGCCGGGCTGGTCGCCGGTGGACGACGGCTCGCCTTCCAGCACGAGCGGCTCGAGCGAGGCCCGGGCGGTGTAGATGGCAGCGGTGAGGCCGGCGGGGCCGCTGCCGAGGATGATGACCTCATGAAGCGAAGCGGACATGGTGCTCCTCGTTGAGTGCTGATCGTGGTCGGTGTTGGTGTCGGGGACCGACCCGGGTCTGGTTACTGATCTTTCTTACGCCAAAAGAAGAGCCCGGCACCCAAAAATATTCCCCCGAGCACGTAGTGCGCCAACCACGATTCGTCGGGCTCGACGAACGGCAGCAGCTCGCCTGACGCCACCACCAGCAATCGGAAGAGCAGCAGCAGCGCAACGATCAACAGCACGAAACCGATGAGCCCAATGGCCATCATGTAGACCGCCGTTCGAGACGCCACCAGCGCCGGCCCTGTCGTCTTGTCTCGAACCTGACCGACGTACTGGGTGATCGAACTGGTGGCCCGCGCCGCCCAGTCGTCGTTCGGACGGTCGAGGAACTGCTGCTGTGCTTCGGGTTCGCCAGACATCACCCCTAGATCGTAGCGCCTCGGCGTCGCGCTGCCCGCTGGATCAAAGCGACGCTCGGTTTTGACGAAATGAAGCAGAGACGCGCGCTTCCGCGCGGATCGGCTTCATTTCACCTGCCGACACGGCCTTCGACGAACGGTGTGGCTGGCTGGGCTGCGATCGGCTGGAACGAGCCGTCTACCGTTGAAGCTCGCGCTGTCGTTCCTCTTCCAGCAGGCGTTGATAGCGGGGGCTCGACTCGACATCGTCGCCGATGAGCATGGCGGCGAGATGGAATGCCAGCCCGATTCCCCAGCTGATCGAAACCCAGTAGGCGAAGTCGAGATCACCGTTGAGGAAATCGATGAACCACAGGAATCCGTTGACAATGAGGTAGGTGGCCGCATGCCACAGGAACCCGTTGATGTTCTTGAGCCTGCGTGCGGCCCGTTCCTCGGGTGTGGTGAGTGTGTGTTCGGCCATCGGTCCGACCTCCTCGACGTGAACCGCGCTCCACTCTGAGTGTGCTCCGGTCAGCCGCTATACGGACAGGGTCCAAGGACCCAAAGCCTTGCCTCGGCCGCTTGGCCGCCACCGATCGAATCCGTGATTCGGAGACGGGCGCTGGTGATGTCGACCTGATCAGGTGACGGCGTCGGTGGCCGTGTCGACCGCCGATTCGACCTTCTTCCGGGCCTTCTTGGCCGCTCGACGTGCTCGCCGCCGGCCGAAGAAGCCCACCGTCTTGGCCGCGCCCTTGGCCTCGGCCCGGCGTTGGCGGCGCTTCAGCTTCTTGTCGAGCTTCAGCTGCTCCAGCTCGGCCTTCTCGGCTTGCTTGCCGGCCTTCTCGGCTTGCTTCTCGGCCTTCTCGGCTTGCTTGGCAGACTTCTCAGCCCGCTTCGCGGCCCTACGGCGACCTCGGCGCGACCGCTTGAGCGACTCCTCGGCTTCGGCGAGTTCCTCCTCGAGGCTCTCGCGAGCGGCGCGCTCGCGCTCGAGGAGCTCTTTCTTACTGCGCCAGTTGACCAGACCGAAGGTGGCGATGGACATGGTCTTGCGAATGACTCCCATGAGCCCCAACATACCCCAGCAGTCGCTCGACAAACGTGAAAGTCGTTCAAGCCACGATGTTGACCATACGGCCGGCGACGACGATCACCTTGCGCGGCTCCTTGCCGTCGAGGGTGCGGGCCACGTTCTCCTCGGCCAGAGCGGCGGCGGTGATGGTTTCATCATCGGCGTCGGCGGCCACCGTGACCCTGCCTCGAACCTTGCCGTTGACCTGCACCGCGAGTTCGACCTGGTCGTCGACCAGCAGCGCAGGGTCGGCGGTCGGGAACGGCTCGTAGGTCAGTGACTCGCTGTGGCCGAGCCGTGTCCACAGCTCCTCGCCGATGTGCGGTGCGAACGGGGCCACCATCAGGGTCATCGGCTCGATCACCGACCGGGGCACGGCGTCGAGTTTGGTGACGCGGTTGTTCAGCTCGATCAGCTTGGCGATCGCGGTGTTGAACCGGAGTTCCTCGCACTCGGTGGTCACCGCGTCGATGGTCCGGTGCAGGAGGCGGGCGGTTTCGTCGTCGGGTTCGACGTCGGCCACGGTCAGTTCGCCGGTGTCCTCGTCGATGGCGTTGCGCCAGAACCGCTGCAGGAACCGGTACATGCCGACGACGTCGCGGGTCTCCCACGGCCTCGACTGATCGAGTGGTCCCATCGACATCTCGTAGAGTCGCAGGGTGTCGGCTCCGTACTGGGCGTACATGTCGTCGGGGGAGACGGCGTTCTTCAAGCTCTTACCCATCTTGCCCCACTCCCGGGTGACGGGTTCGCCCTCGAAGAAGAACTCGCCGTCGCGCTCGGTCACGGCGAACGCGTCGACGTAGATCTCGCGGGAGTCCTTGTAGGCGTCGGCCAGGATGTAGCCCTGGTTGAACAGCCGCACGTAGGGCTCCCACGACGACACGTGGCCCAGGTCGTAGAGCACCTTGTGCCAGAAGCGGGCATACAGCAGGTGGAGCACGGCGTGTTCGACACCGCCGACGTAGAGGTCGACGCCGCCGGGATGGTCGGGTCGGATGTCGGTGCGGGGACCCATCCAATACCGCTCGACCTCGGGGTCGACGAAGCGTTTGTCGTTGGTTGGGTCGAGGTAGCGCAGCTCGTACCAGCACGATCCGGCCCATTGAGGCATCACGTTGGTGTCGCGGCGGTAGGCCTTCGGGCCGTCACCGAGATCGAGTTCGACGGTCACCCAGTCGCCGAGGCGGTCGAGCGGGCTCTCCGGGTTGGAGTCGGCGTCGTCGGGATCGAAGGTGCGGGGGGAGAACGAATCGGTCTCCGGCAGTTCGACCGGCAACATCTCGTCGGGCAGGGCGTGCGGCACGCCGTCCTCGTCGTACACGATCGGGAACGGCTCACCCCAGTAGCGCTGCCGGCTGAACAGCCAGTCGCGCAGTTTGTAGGTGACGGTGGCCTCGCCCAGGTCGTTGGCCTCCAACCAGGCGTTGGTTGCGGCGACGCCCTCGGTCACGTCGCTGAGCCCGTTCAGGTTCAAACCACCGTTGACCAGGTCGGCGTTGGAGGAGTTGATGTAAGGGGCGTCACCGATGTAGGCCTCGGGCCAGGTCGAGGTGTCGGCTCCGGTGGTCGGTTCGATCCCGTGATCGGCGAACCAGGAGTCGGGCGGCTGCTGGATGGCGGGGATGGCCAGGTCGTAGCGGCGGGCGAACTCGAAGTCGCGCTGGTCACCGCAGGGCACGGCCATGATGGCGCCGGTGCCGTAGCCCATGAGCACGTAGTCGGCGATCCAGACCGGGACGTCCTCGCCGGTCACCGGGTTGGTGGCGGTGCCGCCGAGCGGCACGCCGGTCTTCTCCCGGGTGTCGTCGGTGCGGTCCATCTCCTTCTTGGCCGCAGCCGCCCTCCGGTAGGCGGCGACGGCGTCGGCATGCTCCGGGGTGGTCAGCTCGTCGACCAGCGGATGCTCCGGGGCCAACACCATGAACGTGGCGCCGAACAGGGTGTCGGGACGGGTGGTGAACACGGTGATCGGCCCGGCGGCCGACGGGAAGTGCACCGTGGCGCCCTCGCTGCGACCGATCCAGTTGCGCTGCATCGTCTTGATGGCGTCGGTCCAGTCGAGGGCGTCGAGGTCGTCGAGCAGCCGGTCGGCATAGGCGGTGATCCGCATCATCCACTGGCGCATGTTGCGTTTGAAGACCGGGAAGTTGCCCCGATCGCTGCGACCTTCGGCGGTGACCTCTTCGTTGGCCACCACCGTGCCGAGTCCCGGGCACCAGTTGACCGGCGCATCCGACACGTAGGCCAGGCGATAACCGGCCAGCACCTCGCCCTGCTCGGCGGCGCTGAGGTCGGCCCACGGGCGACCGTCGGGCGTGGCCCGTTTGCCCTTCGCGAACTGCTCGATCAGCTCAGCGATGGGGCGGGCCTTGTCGGCCTCGGTGTCGTACCAGGCGTCGAAGATCGTGCGGAAGATCCACTGGGTCCACCGGTAGTAGTCGGGGTCGGTGGTCTCGATGCTGCGACGGCGATCGTGGCTCAAACCGAGGCGGTGGAGCTGTCGGCGCATGTTGGCCACGTTCTCGGCGGTGGTGATCGCCGGGTGCTGCCCGGTCTGCACTGCGTACTGCTCGGCCGGGAGACCGAACGCGTCGAAGCCCATGCTGTAGAGCACGTTGCGACCCCGCATCCGCTGGAAGCGGCTGTAGATGTCGGTGCCGATGTAGCCGAGTGGGTGACCGACGTGGAGGCCGCTGCCCGACGGGTAGGGGAACATGTCGAGCACGAACAGCTTCTCGCCCCGATCCGCCATGCGCTCCGGATCGGCCAGCGGTCCACTGGGGTTCGGCGTCTCGAACATCGCGTTGGCTTCCCAGTACGCCTGCCACTTCAGCTCGATCTCCTGGGCCAGCGCCGCGTTGTAGCGATGCGGTGGCGTGTCGTCGGCGTCAGCGCGGTTGTCGGATGCTGCCACGGAAGTCGAGGCCTGTGGCTCGGTTGTGGTGTCGGCCATAGGAGACAAGCCTAGGTTCACCGATCACGTGTTCCTGCCGGCTTTCACCGGGTTGCGGACGCAGGTGCTGTCGACCCCCGCCAGAATCCCGGAACGAGAAGGATCCTGTCAGCGGTTCGATCGCCGTGGGGTTCGTTCGCATCGTGGTTCGTGAAACCTGCACGACGGGGCGCGGAAGCGGCGACGGTCGGTACTCTCTGCTGATGGCTCGGATGAAGGTCGGCGTGCAACTGCCCGAAGTGGAATGGGAGGTGCCGTTCCCCGAACTGATCGCCATGGCGCAGGCCGCCGAGGCGGTTGGGTTCGATTCGATCTGGTACGGCGACCACCTGATCTACGATCTCGACGTCGGACCGAGGGGACCGTGGGAGGCCTGGACGACCCTGTCGGCCCTGGCCGCGGCCACCACTCGGATCGAACTGGGCCCGCTGGTGGCGTCCACCAGTTTCCACGCCCCGGCCATGCTGGCCAAGATGGCGGCCACCGTCGACGCGGTATCACGAGGGCGCCTGATCGTGGGGCTCGGGGCTGGCTGGAACAGGCGGGAGTACGACGCCTTCGGGTTCGCCTACGACCGGCGGGTGAGCCAGTTCGAGGAGGCGTTCACCATCATCCGGACCCTGCTCCGAGACGGTGAGATCGACTTCGACGGCGAGTTTTACCGAGCCGAGCGTTGCGTCCTGCATCCCCGTTCGCCTCGACCCGGTGGCCCGCCGCTGATGGTGGGTTCGATCGGCGAGCGGATGCTCGGCATCACGCTGCCCCACGTCGACGCCTGGAATATGTGGTGGAGCCAGTACGGCAACACTGCCGAGGGGTTCGCGGCCGAGAAGGCGCGGGTCGACGAATCGATTGTCGCGTCCGGCCGACCGGTCGGCGATGTGGCCGCCACCGCTGCTGTGCTCATCCAACTCGAAGGAGGCACGGGTCGGCAGATGGGCGATTTCGTCGAGGACCCGATTGAACCGCTCACCGGATCGGCCGACGAGATCGCGGACCGGCTCCGCGCCTTCGAGACCGCCGGTGCCGCTCATCTCCAACTGGTCGTCGATCCCATCACCCGCGCCAGTATCGAATGGCTCGGCGACGTCCTCACCGCCTTCCGGGCCTGACAGGGCTGCGCTGACCGAGTGGCGGATGCGGCGACGTATGTCCGTTCGTGGACGCCGCTGACTACCGGGCGTTGAGCACCGTACTCACCAGGGCGCGAGCGGCGTCCTGGACCTGAGCCAGGTGGTCGGGTCCCTTGAAGCTCTCGGCGTAGATCTTGTAGACGTCCTCCGTGCCCGACGGGCGGGCGGCGAACCAGGCCGACTCGGTGGTCACCTTGAGTCCGCCGATCTTGGCTCCGTTGCCCGGAGCCTCGGTGAGGACGGCGGTGATCGGCTCGCCGGCCAGCTCGTCGGCTGTCACCTGATCAGGTGACAGCGCCGCCAACACGGCCTTCTCCTCCCGGGAAGCCGGAGCGTCGATACGGGCGTAGGCCGGTTCGCCGTGGGTCTCGGTGAGCGACCGGTACAGCTCGCTGGGACTGGACCCGGTGACGGCCTGGATCTCGGCTGCCAGCAGGGCGAGGATGATGCCGTCCTTGTCGGTCGTCCAGACCGAGCCGTCGCGGCGGAGGAACGACGCCCCCGCGGACTCCTCGCCACCGAACCCGACCGACGAGTCGACCAGTCCCGGCACGAACCACTTGAACCCGACCGGTACCTCGACCAGCTTGCGGCCCAGCTCGGCCACCACCCGGTCGATCATCGACGACGACACCAGCGTCTTGCCGACGGCGGCGGACGCAGGCCAGTCGGCCCGGTGGGCGAACAGGTACCGGATGGCGACCGCCAGGAAGTGGTTGGGGTTCATCAGCCCGGCGTCGGGGGTGACGATGCCATGGCGGTCGGCATCCGCGTCGTTGCCCGTGGAGACGTCGAACCGGTCGCGGGACTCGATGAGCGAGGCCATGGCGTAGGGCGACGAGCAGTCCATGCGGATGGCGCCGTCCCAGTCGAGGGTCATGAACCGCCAGGTCGGATCGACGTCGGGATTCACCACCGTCAGATCGAGATCGTGGCGCTCGGCGATGCGGCCCCAGTAGTCGACGCTGGCCCCGCCCAGCGGATCGGCGCCGATGCGGATGCCAGCCGAGCGGATGGCGTCGAGATCGAGGACGGCGGGCAGGTCATCGACGTAGGTCGTGCAGAAGTCGTAGGGAGCGGTGGTGTCCACCCTGAGGGCCCGAGCCAGCGAGATCCGTCGGACATCTCGGTTGTCGGCCTCCATGAGCTCGTTGGCGCGGGCCGCGACCCAGCCCGTGCAGTCCGAATCGGCCGGGCCACCGTGGGGCGGGTTGTACTTGAACCCACCGTCCCCCGGGGGATTGTGCGAGGGGGTCACGACGATGCCGTCGGCCCGGGCCCCCGCTCGGCCCTGGTTGTGCCGGAGTACGGCGTGCGATAGCGCTGGCGTCGGGGTGTAGCGGCTGTCGAGATCGACGAGCACGTTCACGTCATTCGCAGCCAGCACCTCGAGTGCCGTCGACCAGGCCGGCTCCGACAAAGCATGGGTATCGCGAGCGAGGAACAGGGGTCCCTCGATCGACTGGAGCCGACGGTATTCACAGATCGCCTGCGTCATGGCCGCGATGTGGGCATCGTTGAACGAGCCATCGAGGCTCGAACCTCGGTGACCCGACGTACCAAACACCACACGCTGCCCCATGTCAGCAACGTCCGGAATCATCGTGTAGAACGCCGACACCACGTGAGCAACATCGATCAGATCGCCGCTGGCAGCCGGCTGACCGGCCCGTTGATCAACCATCCACCTTCGTTCCCTTCCGAATCTGCGCCCGATCGATCGTTGCGATGCCCTTGGCCGCACCAGTGTCGCGATCAGATGTCGAAGTTCGTGGGAGGCCTGATCAAGTCGCGGAGCGTGACGTTACGCGACCGGATCAGCATC
>Ga0224512_10005434_pt1 | contig 10505 bp, 11 predicted proteins | sample SF_May12_sed_USG_4_FD_169103 | JGI IMG/M metagenome (GOLD analysis project Ga0224512, IMG submission 169103) | Sediment microbial communities from San Francisco Bay, California, United States - SF_May12_sed_USGS_13 | ecosystem: Environmental > Aquatic > Marine > Sediment | place: USA...
TTAAGCAACTTTCAACTTGACGATAAATTCTGGGTTGGTATTGAAGCAGTGCAGGATGACATTATTTTCTTCCATAAGTTCGCCAAGCCTGATATGCCGAAGCACAGAGGTATCTTCGCGTATTATTTATCGAAAAAAGAATTGATCTGGCAAAATCCGGAGTTAATTTTTCTTTTTGTACTTGATAATAAATTATATGCATACAAAGAAAAGTTTGAAGGGAGAAATTATTATTGCCTCAATTCTGTTAACGGCGAGATACTGGAAGATATTGGTGAAGACTATGAGCAGGTTAATAATCTTCGCAGTGAATCTATGATAAATGAAAGTAACGACGACTACTTATTTCCTGAAACATTCGAATCAGATTCGGTCGATCAAAATCCGGCAAGTGAATTCATTAAAGCTTTGAGGAATGATTTTGTGATTTCGGGAAAAGTTGAATTTATAATAAAAAATCAATTATTGATGATAAGTTTTCACGAAGCCAATTCTCGCGGAACTTTGACCAATATTTTTAAGGCAGTTGATTTATACACAGGAAAGTATATTTTAGAAGAAGTAATCAATAAAGAAACGAGTCTGTTTTTAACCGATTCATTCTTTGTTAAAGATGAACTCCTGTTTCTTTTGTTCGGAAAGACTAGGCTTGTTGTTTACAAGATTGTTAATTGACAGGTGATATAATGGAATTATCAACCGAAGAAAAAGAAATACTACTTAAAGCTGCACGTGAATCAATTCTGGAAGAATTCAGTGAATGTGATGTTAGTAAGATTGATTATAAAGCTTATCCAAAACTTAAAATGGAATTGGGTGGCTTCGTTACGTTGCACATTAACCATGAGCTCAGAGGATGCATTGGTTATATCATTTCTCAAAAACCTTTATTTGAAACCATAATTGAAGCAGCTAAACATTCTGCTTTTGGTGACCCACGTTTTGGGGAATTAAGCAGAGATGAACTTGATGAAGTTACAATTGAAATTTCTGTTCTCTCACAATTTCAACCAATCAAAAGTTATGATGAAATTGAAGTTGGCAAGCATGGACTTTTACTGGAAGAAGGAGGAAGAGCAGTTCTTCTTCCGCAGGTGGCAACAGAACAAAATTATAATCGTGCAGAATTTCTTACAGCTCTTTGTTATAAAGCAGGATTGTATGGAAATTACTGGAAAGAAAGAATGTTGAATATAAAAGTTTTTACTGCACTTGTTTTTTCAGAGAAAGGAAAAGGAGGTAGAATATGAATTACATTAGACCGGCTCAGGTTGCAGGTCATTTTTATCCATCAAGTCCTGAGAAGTTAAAAAAAGATATTAGACTTCTCCTTGATGTTACTAAACCAAAAGAAAGAGTTGAAAAAGTTTTTGGAATTGTAGTACCTCACGCTGGATATGTTTACTCGGGGAAGACAGCTGCCCATGCTTATAATCTTTTAATTGGGAATAAGTATAAAAGAGTTGTTGTCATTTCTCCAAGTCATTCAGAATATTTTCCGGGCATCAGCATATTCGAGGGCGATGCTTATGAAACTCCCCTAGGTATTCTAAAAGTTGATAAAGAATTTCGTGACAAACTTCTTACAACTGATGGTGAAATATTTTTAGGCTATGAAGGACACCGAAGAGAACACGCGCTTGAAGTTCAGCTACCTTTTCTGCAATCCGTACTGAAAGATTTTAAGATTGTTCCTGTTGTGATGGGAGATCAAACAAAAAGAAATATTGATACTCTGGCTAAAAAACTAGCTGAAATTTCTGATAATGAAACATTGATTGTTGCAAGCTCGGATTTATCACATTTTTATACCAAATCACAAGCTGATAAACTTGATTCAGTAGTTGAAAGGACAGTCAGGGAATTCGATTTTGAATCTCTTCAAAAGGATCTTGAAAATCACACTTGTGAAGCCTGTGGAGGCGGCCCAATCGTTGTATTAATGAAAGCATCGAATCTTAAAAACATCCGTCATTCTATGGTTCTTCACAGAAGTGATTCAGGTGATGTTACAGGTGATAGCTCGGAAGTTGTCGGATATCTTTCTGCGGTTTTTTATGGAGGTTAGTACCGATTGACAAAAAAAAGTATTGCTATAATTGGAGCCGGTAAAATTGCTTATTCCGTCACTTCGGCACTTGTTAAATCCGGATATAATATTCAATGTGTAATTAGTAGAAAGCTAAGTTCTGCAGAGCTTCTTGCAAATAAATTTTCAATTCCCCATCACGCAAACTCTATAAGTAAAATTACTGTTGAAGTTGATATCTTCTTTTTAACAGTCCCTGATGGAGAGATAAAAAAAGTTGCTGAAAAATTATCAAGGTTAAAACGAGATTTCACGAAATGTATTTGTATACATTTCTCCGGTGTTGAAGATATTGGCGCATTAGAATCTTTAAAAAAGAAGGGTTGTGTTGTCGGCTCACTTCATATTATCAGACCATTTCCTTCAAAAAATATAGTTGATATAAAAAATTCCCCCGCATCAATCGAAGCAGAAAATAAACAAGCAACGCAGTTTTTAATTCAGTTGAGCGGGAAACTGAAACTAAAATCCCATATGATTGTTTCCGATGAAAAAGTTTTTCATCACCTTGCAGCAGTTCACAGTTCAAATTTTCTGGTCGGAAATCTTTTTAATGCATTCTCACTCATATCTTCAAAAAGTAATTCGTCTAAAAATATTCTCAGGCAGACAACTCAATCAGCACTCGATAATGTTTTCAAATTATCACCGGCAAAAGCACTCTCTGGCCCAATTGATCGTGGTGATATCTACACAATAAAAAAACATATCGATGCATTGGATGCTAAAATAAAATCGTCTAAAAATAATCAGTTTAAACTTTTGATGAAAAATTATATTATTCAATCTCTTTCATTGTTGGAAGTCGTCAAAGCAAAATATGGAAAACTAAATAAGGGACATCTGAAAATCGAAAAGTTTTTGAAAAATCAGCTTGTTTGATCAATTTTGTTATTTTTTTGCCAATCTTAACAAACACATAATCTTTTCTTAACAATTTTTTAACATTGGAGTCTTAAGTTAGTTTACTCGAGAAAATCAATTATTAATTTCAAGGAGCAAGAGAAATGGTTAAGCAGAAAAATATTTTATTATTCATAACAATCTTGTTACTCACACCTATTCTCTTTTTCGGATGTAAGAAGAAGGAAAACGATGAAGAGAAAACTGTAATCTCAGTAAGGGGTTCAGATACAATGGTTAATCTTGCCCAAAAGTGGGCAGAAGTTTATATGCAGAGTAATCCAAACGTTTCAATTCAGGTTACAGGTGGAGGTTCAGGAACAGGCGTAGCTGCATTGTTAAATGGTACACTCGATCTGGCAAACTCTTCAAGAGAATTAAAAAATAGTGAGTTCGAAACTGCAAAACAAAAAGGTGTTATCCCGGTTGTATATGAAGTTGCCCTAGATGGAATTGCATTGATTGTTCATCCGGATAACAAGATAGATAATCTTACAGTAAAACAGGTGAGTGATATATTCAGCGGGAAGATTACTAACTGGAAACAGCTTGGTGGCCCCGATATGATGATTACACTATACGGAAGAGAAAATAGCAGTGGTACTTATGAATTCTTTAAAGAGCATGTTCTCGGAAAAAATGAATCGGGCAAACAAATTGATTATGCAACTTCCACACAAGTGCTTCAAGGAACTGCAGCTCTCGCTGAAGCAGTTGCAAGAGATGTTAAAGGAATCGGCTACGGCGGAGTTGGATATTTTGCATTGAGAAATGATGTGAAAATTCTTTATATAAAGAAAGACGACACATCTCCGGCAATTTCTCCTGCTGAAAATGGTAAGGTAATTTATGATGTCATTTGGAATGGTGACTATTCAATTTCTAGGTACCTTTATTGTTTTACAAATGGTCAGGCTACCGGTGAGCTCAAAAATTATATTGATTTTATTCTCTCACCAGAGGGACAAAAATTAGTTGGATCAATGGAATATATTCCATTACCTTCCAAAAAGTAAATCAAAAGTTAAAGCTTCCGGAATGAGAGAGCAGGAAGCTTTTTAATTATTAACACGCAAGTCGAAACAAACAGAGAGAGAAAAATGAAAAAAATTATTCTTACAGGATTTTTATACCTGCTTCTGTCAGCACCGAACTTTTCTCAGGAAGTTGGCGAAGGAAAAATTTCCGGATATATGTTCGGAGATTATTTTTACAATATTATGAGAGATTCAACCATTGACAATTTAAACAATACTGGACTTAGCGGAATTCAGGATCTGCAGGGATTTGATTTCAGAAGAATTTATTTTACTTATGACTACACAATATCAGATCAGTTCAGCACCAGATTCAGGTTAGAATCGCAAACACTGGTAAGTGTAAACAATACGCTATTTGTAACGTATGTTAAAGATGCGTACCTCAACTGGAAAAATATTTTTAAAGGCAGCAATTTTATTTTTGGTATTCAACCAACTCCGGCTTTCGGTGTTTCAGAAAGTTATTGGGGCTACAGATCTCTTGAAAGAACAATAATGGATTTAAGAAGAATTGTAGGCTCAAGAGATTTAGGTGCTTCTCTTAAAGGAAGATTAACCTCTTCCGGAAGTATTAAGTATTGGTTGATGTATGGAAATGGCAGCACCCTGGCAACTGAAGGTGATAAATTTAAAAGAACATATGCACAAGTAGATTTACAACCAAGTGAAGAATGTAGATTAACTCTTTATGGTGATTATAGATTTAAAGCTGATAAAGAGTTTTCACAAATTGATCAAAGTTTTAAGAATGATGCTTTAACAACAGATCTATTTTTAGGGTATCAGAAAAAAAATAATTTTTCTTTTGGTGTAGAATCCTTTTGGCAGGTTACTTACAATGATGCAATTCAATCCACAGAAACTGACTATGTAATCCAAAACCGTAATGCACTAGGAGTGTCTTTATTCGGTTGGTATAAATTTACAGATATGCTGGTCGGCGTTGGTAGATACGATTATTACGATCCGAATATTTCAGGTGACTTTAGAGGTGATGCAAGGAATCTGTTTATTGCAGGTTTAAGCTTTATTCTCAATGAAAAGGTTGCAATTATACCAAACTTTCTCTTTGAAACGTATGAACAGCCTGAAGATGGTGTAACCATTGATCCATCGTTAACTGGCAGAATTACTTTTTACTTTCAGTTCTTATAGAATGCTTTGATTTATTATTTTTGATGTCATAATGGAAGAAAAAGATTTTTACTCTCAATCGGAGAATTCAAAGTACGCTAAAAAGATAAAGAAGTTTACAAGGGTAAAAGAATCAGCAATAAAATTCTTTTTTGCTGTGAATGGAACGATGGCGCTGATTTTTATTATCCTGATATTCATCTTTCTCTTTAAAGAAGGATTCAGAGCCTTAGATCACATTAGTCTACTGGATTTTCTTTACTTTGATAGAGCAGATGCATCCGGAACCGTACAAAAAGTTTTTGAATGGTATCCGACATCAGAAGAACCAAGATACTCATTGATACCTCTTTTGATAGGAACATTTCTTACAGCTTTTCCTGCAACAGTTATTTCAACATTACTCGGTGTTGGCGCAGGCATCTATCTTTCTGAAGTTGCTAACCCTAAGCTTAAAGAATTTCTCAAACCGATGATAGAGTTGTTTGCAGGAATACCTACAGTAGTACTTGGGTTTATAATGCTGGTTATTGGTGCATCATTCTTTAATGATCTTTTAAATCCTGCAAATAGATTAAATGCATTCGTTGCTGCAATCGGATTGTCTTTTGTTATCATTCCAATCATAGCTTCACTAACTGAAGATGCACTTCACTCAATTCCTAACAAACTCAGAATGGCTTCGTATGGATTAGGTGCAACAAAATGGCAAACCATCAGCAAAGTTATTTTGCCCGCTGCGTTCAGTGGTGTTTCAGCAAGTATTATTCTTGGTTTCGGCAGAGCAATCGGAGAAACGATGATAGTTCTTATGTGTGCAGGCAATGCCGCAAATATTACATCAAACATCTTCCTTAGTGTCCGAACGATGACAGCCACTATTGCCGCAGAGATGGGTGAAGTATCACAGGGTTCAGATCATTATTACTCATTATTCTTCATTGGAATTGTTTTATTCACGTTTACCTTTTTCCTGAACCTGATTGCTGAAATTATTATTAACAGGATGAGAAAGAAAAACACCTTTTAGTTTAATATGATATGGAACTAAAGAAAAGAAAAAAAGATTTTTCCGGAGCTATCTTTTTAGGGATTGTAAGATTAATGTTTTTCTTCCTTGTTTTTGTTTTAATCCTCTTGCTTGGTAAAATATTTATTGAAGGCATTGGGGTTATTTCTCTTGAGTTTCTGATTGATTCACCAAAAAATAATATGACTGAAGGTGGAATTGGTCCTGCGATTTTTGGAACTATAGCTGTAACATTGTTAATGGTGATTTTTACTGTGCCGCTTGGTGTGTTCTCTGCAATTTATCTCAACGAATATGCAAAGGATACTTTTTTCACACGAATAATCAGAACGTCTATAAATAATCTCGCTGGTGTACCATCAATAGTATTTGGCTTATTTGGATTGGGATTTTTTATTTTATTTATCGGAAAAAATCTTGATGAAATTTTGCAAACTGGTTTACTTTTCGGTCAGCCAGCGTTATTGTGGGCATCAGCAACATTGGCAGTATTAGTCTTACCTATAGTAATTGTCTCTACTCTAGAAGCATTGAACTCTGTTCCAAAATCTCACAGAGATGCATCTTACGGACTTGGAGCAACTAAATGGCAAACAACAAAAAATGTTGTTCTTCCACAAGCCAGACCAGGAATTTTAACCGGAACTATTCTTGCAATTAGCCGTGGTGCAGGTGAAACAGCACCGATATTATTCCTGGGTGCAGCATTCTTTTTACCTAATCTGCCAATTGCCGATTTATGCATTGGCGGATATTGTATTCCGATGATCAATCCAACAGAGCAGTTTATGTATCTGGCTTATCATATTTTTATTATGGCAACACAGTCGTCTAACCCAACTAAAACATTACCGTTACAATACGGTTCAACGTTGGTATTAATTGTATTAACATTCCTTCTGAATATAACGGCAATTATTTTCAGGTATCGTTTTAGAAAAATATTAGGAAGATTATAATTTTTAATTTAGAAGTTTATGAAAGAAATTAAAATAGTTGTAAAAGATTTAAACCTGTTCTATGGAGATAAACAGGCGCTAAAAAATATAACCCTGGATATTCTTGCAAAGCGCGTTACTGCATTTATTGGTCCCTCCGGTTGCGGGAAATCTACCTTTCTCAGAGTTTTAAATAGAATGAACGACCTTATCGATAATGTTAAAACTAAAGGTGAAGTTTTTATAGACGGAGTTAATATATACGATAAATCGCTTGATATAGTTAATTTAAGAAAAAATGTAGGTATGGTGTTTCAAAAATCCAACCTGTTTCCTAAAACGATTTACGAAAATATTGTTTATGGTCCAAAGATAAACGGAATAAGAGATAAAAAATTTCTTGATGAAATTGTCGAGAAAACTTTAAATCAGGCTGCAATCTGGGATGAAGTTAAGGACCGACTCAATGAAAACGCACTCAGTCTATCAGGAGGACAGCAGCAAAGATTGTGCATTGCCCGGGCTTTAGCAGTTGAACCTGAAATTATTCTGATGGATGAACCTGCCAGTGCATTAGATCCAATTTCAACGGCCAAGATTGAGGAGCTAATTCACGATTTAAAAAAGGAATATACAATAGTCATTGTAACTCATAATATGCAGCAAGCTGCCAGAGTGAGTGACCAAACTGCTTTCTTTTATCTCGGTGAGCTAATTGAGTATGACAAAACAACTACAATATTTACAAATCCGGGAAATAAGCAGACTGAGGATTATGTTACAGGTAGGTTCGGTTGATTTTTTGAGATAAATTTTTAATTTCAACATAGAAGGAGAAGAGATGGAGAGATTATTAGACGAGCATATCGAAAAGCTAAAAAAAAGAGTGATTAAAATGTGCAGCCTTGTTGATGAACAGGTGCAGGCTTCAATCAAATCTGTAGAGTCAGAAGATTTAGAATTAGCAAAAGAGGTTATTGAAAAAGATAAGCAGGTTGATAAGTACGATAACAAAATAGATAAGATATGTCAAAAAATATTCGCATTAACTCAACCTGTTGCTATGGATTTACGTTTAATAATGTCCTCCTTAACAATTAATAACAACCTTGAAAGAATAGGCGACATCGCAGTCAATATTGCCGAATATATTATTATGATAAAAAAGAAACCTGCGTTCTACAATCAAACTAATTTGGATCCGATGTTCAAAGTTGTTAGGCAAATGCTAAAAGATGCTATTGACGCCTATGTTGGAGGGAACGAAACACTTGCAAGATCAGTTATTGACTCTGATAATGCTCTGGATAAAATGAACTTCGATAATCATAAGATTTTAATTGATATTATGAAACAAAGTCCTGATAACATCGAACCTGGAATTGCTCTATTGGTAATGTCCAGGCAATTAGAGCGATTAGGTGATCATTGTACCAACATTGCCGAAGATGTATTCTTTATTGTTGAGGCGCATCTTGTAAAACATAAGTACGAAAAATTCCTCTTTGCAGATGATAAGGATGATAATGATGACTAGTTATTGAAATTCTTTATGGGACATTTAAGGTTAGAATGTTTTTATAAAAAATATAAATCATCTCATTCAAATGAGTGCAGCTACGTATGTGACTATTTCGTAAGTAATCATCGCACAAATTGCTGAAAAAGGAATTGTAAGAACCCAGGCCCATAAAATATTTTTAGCAACTCCCCATCTAACTGCTGATAATCCTTTTACTGCTCCAACTCCTATTATAGATCCAGTAATAGTATGAGTCGTGCTTACTGGAATCCCAAAAATGGTCGCACCGATAATTGTTAATCCAGCGGAAGTCTCTGCACTGAATCCGCCGAATGGAGTCAATTTTGTGACTCTCATTCCTAATGTCCTGATCACTTTCCATCCGCCTAATAGTGTGCCGAGTGCAATTACAGAGTAACTTAATATTATAATGTAGAATGGTATATAAAAAGTGTTTCCCAAGATTCCGTTTGTGAACAAGACTATGGTTATTATTCCAATTGTCTTTTGTGCGTCGTTTGAACCATGGCTTAAACTGTACAATGCAGCAGAAACGAGCTGAAGTCGTCGGAAATATTTATCAACTTTTCTTGGCTGCTTATTTCTGACAATCCATAGCGTAATCACAGAAAAGAAATATGCCATCACCATTCCAATTAATGGCGCAGCAAAAATGAAAATAATTACCTTTGTATATCCGGCAAGAATCAATGCAACAAAACCAGCCTTAGCGACAGCAGCACCCCCATATCCACCTATGATAGAATGAGAGACACTAATAGGTAATCCAAAATGAGTTGCAGTCGCCGTCATTACTATTGCACCAACCAGGCCGGATAAAATAACAAAATTGTCTACTATTGCTACATCAACTAATCCTTTACCGATTGTTGTAGCTACACTTACGCCAAATAGAAATGCAGCAACAAAATTGAAAAACGCTGCCCATGCCACTGCCTGAAAAGGACTGAGCACTCTCGTTGCAACTATTGTAGCTATAGAGTTAGCAGCATCGTTCATTCCATTGTAGAAATCGAAGACAAGTGCGAGAAGAATAATAAATATTACAAATTCCATGGATGATCAGGCATTCTTTATGAAAATGGAAAGAATAACATTCGCAACAGATTGACACCTATCAGAAGTTCTTTCCAAAATATCAAGTATCTCCTTTTTCTTAATTAATTCAATAGCATCTTTTTCATTCGAGAAGAGATCCTGAATTGCAATTCTGTAAACCTGATCTGCTTCCGATTCAAGATCTTTAACGGCTTTTGTTTCATTTATTCTTCGGGCTTTTAAATCCTGTATAGCAATTCCCAGCTCCTGCACCTGTTTATTAATTATTGATGCAAGTTTATCAGCATAGGGAATTTTTTTTGTAATGTTGAATGTCTCGATGCGCGCAGCTGCACCCAGAAGCATATCACTGATATCATCCAACTTTTTTGTTAGAGCAAAAATATCTTCTCTGTCGAATGGAGTAATAAAAGTTTTATTTAGTCTTTTAACAACCCGCGATGCAACTTCGTCGCATCTCAATTCAAGTGGCTTAATGTTCAGGTAGTGGTTTTTATCGATTAGTTCATCAGCAAAAAGCTGCTCGGTATATTTTGCCATTTGCTGGATGTGGGAAATCATTTCCCTGAAGTCGTCAAAATACTTTTCTTCCTTTGGTATAAGTGCTTTTATCATTTCTCGCTCATTTTTTATTTGAAAAAATAAGTAATTGATAAGACATTGTTATACATCTATCCAAGTATTCGATAACTTTATTACTAATTTCTCTCAAAATTCTTTGCTATATTCTACCCCGAATTTTCAATATTAATCAAAGGATTTGACCATT
>Ga0224512_10005435_pt1 | contig 10504 bp, 6 predicted proteins | sample SF_May12_sed_USG_4_FD_169103 | JGI IMG/M metagenome (GOLD analysis project Ga0224512, IMG submission 169103) | Sediment microbial communities from San Francisco Bay, California, United States - SF_May12_sed_USGS_13 | ecosystem: Environmental > Aquatic > Marine > Sediment | place: USA: California...
TACATTCCTTACTGTTACTTCTCCGATTCGAATTGAATCCAAAAATCCGTAAACGATTTTGAACTTCCCCGAACCTCCGAGCGCTCTTGCGACACCGCCCCTCGCTACCGGCCGAACCTTAAACTTCTTTGCGGTTTCTTCCGAGATCACCGTGATACCGGAACCCGTATCGAGGACAAAATCAAGGACTTCGCCGTTTTTTTGAAATCGTACCGGGACGACGGGCCGGTTATTTACGATCCTCGTTTCGACGATCGTCGTAGATTCTCCGGCAAGTTGATAAATACCCGAACGATTTCCGAGAAAACTCAAAAACCTGATCAGGCCGCGGATCCGGTCACGGCGCTCCGTGTCGTTGTCGGGAGCAATCCTGAGAAATCTTTCGTATGCTTTCGCGGCTTCCTTATAACGTTCGCCGCGCGAGGAGACCTGCGCCAGCGCGTACTCAAAATCGGGTTCAAGGCGGTTGTAAAAAACGGCTTCCTGCAGGTTGAGTATGCTTTCGCGAACGCGATTTTGATGAAACTCGAGCATTCCCAAAGAGGCCCACGCGAGCGCTTCCCGTTTGTTGAGTGCTATCGCATTTGTCAAAAACAGGCGGGCTTCCGCAAAATCCCCGGTGGCCAGGTAAAGCGATCCGAGAATCGCAAACGCATAGGAATTCTCCGGATCTTCCTGGGCGACCTTAAGGGCGTGTTCGTAGGAATCCAGAAGCCGCCTTTGTTTGAAATAAACATAGGCGATGTCCACTTTGGCGGTGTGGTTCCCGGGATCCGTCGCCAGCACCCTCTTTATTGTTCTTTCGGATTCGCCAAAAAGGCCTTTTCTCAATTGCTTTCGAGCCAGTTTCAAAAGCTTCTTGTTCGACTGTTCCGTGGCCAGGTCTGGAGCCGCAAAGGCTTTTGCAACAGGCGTTTGAAGACTGAGCATGACCATCAGAAGCAGCGCAATAGCTACACCCCGAATTGCAAATCGATATCCCCATTCGAGATTCAATCTGATCTGCATTAGCTTCCTCCTTTATTAAACCCATGACGATGACAACAGCTACTTGAGTATTTCACCAGTCTTCATAGACCAGAGCAATAAGTCCATTTCGTCAAAGTCTATTTCTAGTTGGTCAGCAAAGTCTCTTAGCTTTTTCTCTACCCTTAGATACACGTCACGCGACTTTGGTGGCTTGGGATCGTCGATTATTCTCAATTCGGCGAGACAATTCAGCACATGCTTGTCGAGAATCGCGTAACCTTTAAAGCCGATGTTCCGCAAAAAATGGCTCGCTTCCTTGTATGCGAGGCCCTTGATCCGCTTCTCTTTGACCAGCCAGTCCCTGCGTTCAAAATGCCCGTAGCTGCCGAGTTCCCGCTTCAAACGCATATTGCAATGCTGCCGCAGAAACTGTCGCGAAGCGACTATATACCGGGCGCGCGCATTCGGGAAGCGGTGGACGCCGGTCAGGGCCCTCGAAAGCCGTTTGCTGCCGCCCGACAATAACAGCGGCCGGACGGCCTCCACGGATCGAAGTCCCATTTTTGCCGAGCACCCTCCGGTGAAAAAACAAAAGACCATTTCCTCCCATATCCGTAAGTCACTGCCGGCTTTCCAAATATCTTCAAATTCCCGGAGCCGATGCCTGATTTCAACGACCCGTTGAAGATGCGTCGTTCTTATGTTTTCCTTCGTAATCTCGGCGCTTTTCATTTGACCAAATGACTTCGAGTCCAAAACAATAGTATTTCCGCGTGAGAAGACTGTCAATATCAACGTTTTGCGTAGATTTCATGCCCAATCTCCGGCAGGTTTTTTCGAAACTGCTTCACTTTTAGTGATTTATCATGTATAAGGGTTTTGTATTGCTTCTATAAGCCTTGCTTAATAGAGCATCTTACCAACTCAAAATACCATCAGACAGATAGGGATAGGGTCCGTGAACTAGTGGGAAACGACGATGAGTGACTGTGGTATAATTTAACCAGCGTGCTGCGACGCTGATGTTCAACAGATACCCGCCTCGTCGGAAGACGCAGCAAAACAGTCGACAATATGAAGTTTAGAGATTTTAAATTTAATAGAGCATGGCGCAATTTTGCCGCTTTGGCGCTTGTATTCTTGATGTTCCACGCTTCGAGTGCCCAGTCGACCGCCAAGAAGCCGCTTTTTCAGGACATAAGAATCCCCAACGGTGCGCCGGATGCTACGCCGACGCCCGGTGTAAAACGAACCGGCAGTTCCTCTCCGATCAACGCCCCGGTGGTAAACAACGGGATGCGGACTTCGATTCCCGCCCTTTCAGAGCTTGAAATACCCGGGTATTCGGGGGTTCTTGTCGAAAGCCTCGACGGCAGAACAGTCCTCGACAGTTATTCGAGCAGCACTTTTAATCCTGCGTCTAATGTAAAGGTGGCAACAGCCTACGCCGTATTGAGGACGTTTGGAGTCAATTACCGGTTTCGTACCGACATCTGGACGGATGGCCAGATCGACCCGGTGACGGGCACCCTAAACGGGAATCTTTATGTCTCTGGCCGGGACCCGATATTCAATCTCGAACACGCCGTACGGCTTGCCCACGAATTGAATCAACTGGGCGTTAACAATATCGATGGCGATTTGATCGTCACCGATAACTTTGCAATGAACTACAGCCCTTCGTCAAAGAGATCGGGATACCTGTTGAACTCAACCCTCGACGGTACAAAGCGATCTTCGGCGGCAGCGAAAGCCTGGCAGAATTTTTTGCTTAATTCCGGGGAGTACAAAGGCCCGGTACCCTTCCCGAGCGTCTCGACATCCGGAGATGTCTATGTTGAAGGCCTCCCGACGAATGCTCGTCTTCTTTTCTCGCATGAGTCCGCGCCTCTCAGGGAAATCATGAAAGTAACCCTGAGCTACTCAAATAATTTCTTATCGGAAAGACTGGGCGACATGCTGGGCGGCGCATATGCTGTAGCACGCATTGTGCAGATGGACGCAAGAGTCCCGGCCGGACACTTTTCGCTTCAGACCTGCAGCGGTCTCGGTATAAACCGTGTAACTCCGCGGGCGCAAATGCGGCTCTTGAGAACATTCAGGTCATTTCTGGAGCGCAACAAAATGTCCTTCGCCGATGTGATGCCGGTGGCGGGCCTCGACGACGGAACGCTGCGAGGGCGTTTTAACGAGCTTTACAACCTGGGAAGCGTCGTTGGCAAGACCGGAACCCTGGGCCGAACAGACGGCGGTGTGAGCACTCTCAGCGGCCAGATCAAAACGCGGAACGGGACCTACCTGTTTGTGATTTTCAATCAAAAGGGCAGCGTCTACCGTTTCCGCAGTTTCCAGAATTCTTTTGTCCCGCTCGTTCAGGGATTGCTCGGCGGGGCTTCAAAAATCAATTACGTGCCGGTCTCGATGGATCGTCGCCTTGCAAAGACAAGGATAACTCATCCGCGTGGATCGCGAGGCCGCATGGACTAATAACATTTGCCTGAAACCATCTGATGGCGGAAGCGGATTTTGAATCGCTTCCGCCATTTATGTTTTGACGCTTGTTGATTTACAGTAAATGGTGCAGAATTTTGTCGCGGCCGAAACAATTCCGCGCTTGCGATGAAGGACATACCCGAACAGCCTGATCCGGAGTCCACCGGACAGGACACACCCAATAAAAACAGGAGCGTTGCCAAATCCGCCGGCATAGTTTCAATTGCCGTGTTGATTTCGCGAATGTTCGGGCTTATGCGCGAAATGGTTTTCGCGCGCTTGTTCGGAGCCGGATTCCTCCAGGACGCCTATGTCGTTGGATTTCGCATTCCGAATCTATTGCGCGATCTCTTCGCTGAGGGAGCCTTGTCGGTTGCTTTTGTAAAGGTCTTCACGGATTATCAGGTAAATATCAGCGAAAAAGAAGCGTGGCGCCTGGCGGCTCTTATTTTTAACTGCCTTGCCATTGTCCTGAGTGCGATAGTAGTCATTGGAATCGTGTTCGCGCCATATTACGTTCCCTACCTCGCTTACGGTTTCTCCCCGGAAAAAGCTCGACTCGCCGTTACTCTGACCCAGATCATGTTCCCCTTTATCCTCTTCGTCGCACTCGCCGCAGTCGCGATGGGCGTCTTGAACACCAAGGGAAATTTTGCAGTTCCGGCTTCGGCCTCGACCGCGTTCAATATCGTCTCGATTCTTTCGGGCCTCGGTTTTGCGTATTATCTGAGCGGCGGAGGTTGGAACAAGCCTCCCGATATATCGGCTATCCCGGAATTACCGGCGCAATGGGCGATCACGGGCATGGCCCTCGGCACTCTATTCGGAGGGTTGGCCCAACTGGGAATTCAGGTACCGTCGCTTTATAAAGTCGGTTTCCGTTTTAGACCTCTCGTTAGCTTTACGGATAATGGAGTGCGGCGCATTATGCGTTTGATGGGGCCCGCGATAATCGGTACTTCTGCTGTTCAGATAAAGGTCCTCGTGGACACTTTTATGGTCTCAGGAATCGAGGGCGGAAACTCCTGGCTCCCATATTCTTTCCGGCTGATGCAGTTTCCGATCGGGGTCTTCGGGGTCGCCATCGGAGTCGCCGCCCTGCCGACACTGGCAAGACTTGGTTCCCAGAATAATGTCGTCAAGTTCCGTTCGACACTCGCGGGTTCACTTGGTCTGGTATTCCTGATGACGATTCCTTCGGCATGCGGCCTGATCATTCTCGGGGAGCCGATCGTGAGGCTCATCTACCAGGGCGGTGCCTTTTCTGCCGCCGACACGAACATGACCGCCTGGGCGCTTGCCGGGTATTCGGTGGGTCTTGCCGCCTATGCCGCGATAAAGGTCCTGTCGCCGTCGTTTTACGCCCTCGAGGATGCCAAGACGCCGATGTATGTGAGCCTGGTTTCAGTAGGCTTCCACGTATTTTTCAGTTATACGCTCCTGACCGTTTTTTCGCGCATCGGAGTATCCGATAGCAATCCGAACGGATACGGTCATGTTGGTGTGGCGCTTGCGACATCGGTAGTCGCTACCCTGAATTTCCTCGCGTTGACGATCCTCATGCGACGGAAAATAAGAAGGATCGAGGCCAGAAAAATCATCTCCTCGTTCATAAGAATCGCCGTGTCGTCGGCATTGATGTCAGTTGTCTGCTGGGTCGCGTACCATTATTTGAACAGCCTGAACGAAACCAAAACCCTGGGCGTGAAATTCCTTGAGGCGTTCGGGCCGATTGCATTAGGGGGGCTAACGTTTCTAATCGCCGCGAGGCTTCTGCGCGTCACAGAACTGGATCAGTTCGTCAATATATTCAAGAAGAAGTTGCTGCGTTCCTAAGGGCTTTTGAGCAATTCCGAAAGTCCATTTTCGCTCAACACCGTAACCCCGAGCTCCCGCGCTTTCTTGAGTTTTGAGCCGGCCTTTTCGCCGGCGACCACGAAATCGGTATTCTTACTTACCGAAGAGGCTACGCGGCCGCCCCGGTCCTCGATTAAACGGCCTGCGTCGCTTCGCGTCATCGATTCGAGCTTCCCGGTCAGGACAAACGTCTTCCCGGCGAATGCCTGATCGAATGTTCCCGCGGAGGATCGCGGCGCCTCGAGACTGACACCGGACGCGCGCAAGCGCTCGATTAGCTGCCGGTTTTGCCCCGAGCGAAAAAAATCAAAAATACTTTGTGCGACCTTGGCGCCGATATCGGGTATTTGCTCCAATTCCTCGATCTCCGCGGTCATAAGGGCGTCGATCGAGCCAAAATGAGTGGTCAGGATCTTGGAGTAGCGTTCACCGATATGCCTTATGTCCATGCCAAAAAGCACCTTTTGCAGGCCCCTTTCTTTGCTCGCCTCAATTTGCCGGATGATGTTCCCCGCGCTCTTTTCAGCCATCCGGTCCAGGTCCGCGATCGTCTTCAGATCAAGCGAATACAAATCGGCGACATCCGAGACGAGGCCTCGTTCAACGAGCTGTTCGATTAGAATCTCTCCAAGTCCCTCAATATCCATCGCCTTTCGGTCGGCGAAATATGCGAGCCGGCCCTTTACCTTCGCGGGGCAGGACGGGTTTGTACAGCGAGTGACCACTTCTCCTTCGGGTCTCATCACCTCCCAATCACAAACCGGACAACGGGTCGGAAATTCATACGACCGCTCACTCCCATCCCTCTTCGATACGATAACCTTGAGCACCTGGGGGATTATTTCACCGGACTTTTCAATCAAGACGGTATCCCCGATCTTGACCCCGAGCCGCTCAATCTCATCCTGATTGTGAAGTGACGCACGCGAAACGGTCGTGCCCGCAAGGAGCACAGGTTCGAGTATTGCGACCGGCGTCAGGGCTCCTGTGCGCCCGACCTGTATCGAGATGTCCGCCAGGACTGTGGTCGCCTGCATGGCCGGATATTTATAGGCAATTGCCCAACGCGGGGCCTTCGATGTTGCACCAAACTCTTCCTGGAGCGAGGTTTGGTTGACCTTAACCACGACCCCGTCAATATCGTAATCAAACTCTTCCCGCCGGCTCTCTATCCTTTCGCAGAAATCGATTACCTTATCAAGATCCTTGCACAAGGCCCGGTTCGGGTTGACGTTAAACCCCGCCTTCTCAAGAAAAGCAAAGTTCTCCCAATGAGTTTCAAACGCTTTCTCATTCCCGGTCAGAAGGTCGTAGGGAAAAAAATCCAGACGTCTCGACGCGACCACCGCCGAATCCAGCATACGGATCGTACCGGATGCTGAATTGCGCGGGTTTGCGAAGGTCTTCCCGCCCTTTTCGGCGAGTTCCCGGTTGATCTCCTTAAAAACTGATCGCGCAATAAAGGCCTCTCCCCTAACCTCCAGTGGCCGCGAAAAAGCAGCCTTCAGCTTGAGAGGCACCGACCGGATCGTTTTTGCGTTTTGAGTAACCTCGTCGCCGCTGGTCCCGTCGCCGCGTGTCGCCGCTGTGACGAGTATTCCGCCCTCGTAATGAAGCGAGAGCGAAAGACCGTCGATCTTCAATTCGGCGACGTAATCGAAATCTCGGCCGTCGGCAAGTTTGAAGCAGCGCTCATCAAATTTCTTCAAATCCTCGATGTTGTAAGAGTTGTCGAGCGACATCATCGGGACCTTATGAAAAAACGTGGCGAAGCCATCGGCCTTGCCGCCAACCCTCTGCGTCGGGGAATCGGGCGTAACAAGATCCGGGTTCTCTTTCTCTATTTCGACAAGCCGCGCAAGAAGAGCGTCAAACTCGGAATCTGAGATTTCCGGATCGGATTCCTCGTAATAAAGACGATTGTGCCGTTCAATCTCGGCACGCAGGCTCTCGGCCTCCTTTTTTACATCGACGCTCATCGGGCACCCCCTTGATTCATAAATTCTGCGATCAGCCGATGAAAGTGATGTGTCCCGATCTCCTGTTTAACGGAGTACCGGCCGGGTTTGTAGAGTCTCGAGCCAATGCCTTTCTGGACCGATTCAACGATTCTCTGGTCTTCCGCCTCGACCCTCTCAAGATCGGATCCGGCACCGGTTTTACGCTTCGACGGATCGGTTTCGAGAGTTACATACCTGACCCTTGTACGTGTCGGGGAGAGAGGCTCGACAACATTTACGGAAAGCCCCCAGGGGTAAAAATTGAACATCAGATTTGGAAAGACAAAATAATAAAACGCCGCCTTTCCATCGAATTCCTGCCTTCGCCCGGAGTCCTTTTCAAGCTCAGCCGGAACCGCGGTCTGGAGACTTGAAAACCGGAATGTCCGTATATCGTAAGATGCGAAATCGAGCTCGCGGTTGAGCGATTTGTGGACATATGGAATATGAAATCCCTCAAGATAATTCTCGCAGTAAAGCGCCCAGTGCGCGTTCACCTCATAAACGGATGTCGATACGGCGGTATTGCTGTTTTCGAAATCGGCCAGGCGTCCCAGCGTCGGCCCGAAAAACTCTTCGAAACTCCCTGCCGGATCAAACGCAACGAACATCAAACCCGCAACTTCTCTTATTTCCAGGCCCGCCAGGTCATCTTCGGGACCGGGAAAATCGCGAACGCCCTCGAATTCCGGCATCGACAAAAATTTCCCGGAAAGATCGAATTTTCGGCCGTGATAGCCGCACCGAATCGAGGCTCCCCGACAGCTTTCTGAGACCAACAAGTTGCCGCGGTGGGTGCAGACATTCGAAAAGCAGCGAAGTTCACCGTCGTAAGTCACTATTAACGGTTCATCCAGAAAGCCCTCGAGCAGCGTCACGGGACGAATATTGTCCGCATCGCTCTTCAGACCTGCAAATTGCCACGTTCTCGAAAAAATATGATCCCTGGACGACTCGAAGTACACGTCATCCAGATAAAACGACGGCGAAAGACACCGCGCCACTGAAATATCCGAATTGATCTCAAACTGGGTCATGGGATCGGTGCTTACCGCTCGTAAAGTTTGTATTTCGGGTGACTTTCGTGCTTTCTGAAACCACGGCAGACGAGCCCATTAGCAAAACAGTCTTGGAATTCCCGGCGGATCCGTTCCTGCTCCGACGCCGCTGTGGCGCGGTCGCTCATCAATAATTCACCCCAATTTGCGGTTGTCTCGATATATTCGACCGGCTTGCGAAGCCGTTTCGGGGCCTTTCCCGCGGCAAGTTGCACAACCTTTTCGGAATCCAGGTTCCAGATGGCGAACAGGCGGTCGCTGCTGATACGTATTTTATCCACGCCAAAACCCGCACCATAATCCGTCCCGTAAAAATTAGGCATATACGCTACAACCTCCGCACCGAGCTTCTCCAGGTTGAAAAAGGCATTCAACGCTTTTTCGGGCTGGAATGTCCATTTGATTTTCTTGACGCCCAACTCCAAAGAACGCTCGCGCTGCGCCCATTTTAGGCGCGAGCCGATTCCACGAGATTGATATCGAGGGTGAACAGCGGTCATGTGTGAATAAAAAGCGCGCTCTCCATCGATAAATGCCGGGACGGAGAGACAGAACCCGATCAAATTGTTTTTGTCGAAAGCTCCAAGCGTGAATCCCCCGGCATGCATCGTAACGATAAAATGCCGGACCGGCGATAATTCTATCTCGGGCAAATCGAACACATCCCGCTGCAGCTCGACACATCCGTCAAGTAACTCAACTGTTTCGCACAGCTTTATTTCAATTTCAATCGGCGAACTCATATTTAACTTTAACCGGAAGCCGCTCGTTTGATAAACCCCGGGAATATATGCGCGAATTTGCATAATGCTTCAACCAAAGCTTTCGAATCCCGTCTCCGCCGAATTTTATCGACTACCTCCCGAAAAGTGAACCCCGCAGCTTCAAATATGCCTTAACAATCCCTTCGGCGGTCTGCTATCATTAAAGATGCGTTTCCCAACGCTCCACCGGACCCGTCTAGGACGGCCCTTTCAGGTTCTCATGACTGCTACAAATCAACTCGAATTCAAGGGAAAGATCGCAAGCCATTCGGTCGATGAACTTCTCATCGAACTGGCTCAAAACCGGTTGACGGGTTCATTGCGCCTTTCCAGCGGAGAAAAAAAGTCGATCGTCTATTTTGACGATGGGGCCGTTGTATTCGCAGTTTCAAACGCAAGAGACCACAGACTTTATTCGATCCTCCTCGAACAAGGACAGATCAATGAGAATCAACTCACCGAGATCGATGAATTTACCAACGACATGCTTCTCGCTTCTGTGCTTGTCGAGAAAGGCACCATAACCCGGCAGGCCATCGATTCCGTGTTTGCATATCAGTTTTCAGTGATCATAAAAGAGACTCTTGGATGGACCGACGGCGAATTCGTATTTAGTGCGTCCACCCGCGTCAAGGCCGATCTTCACTTCGCTTTTGATCTCACGGCCTTACTTCGCGAGCACATTGCAGCTTTGGACATCCGGTTGCTGACAAGCAGGTTTAAATCTCTTGATGAAAAGTTCGCGTTGATGCCCGATGTCGATCTTACTTCGACCGACCTAACACCGGAAGACGCATTTATATTGTCGAGATTGTCGGGCGCGCCGATTTCTATCGACGCGCTTCGGGCGATGACCGGCTTTGAAAGCGAAGTGCTGCTTCCGACTCTTTACAAGCTCTGGCTGGGGGGATTTGTGTCACGTCTGGATTGGGCGTCGGCAATTAGTCCGGAAGATAAAAAAAGACTCGCACGGAGTTCATTTGAACTTAAGAAATCCGCCAGATCATATGAGGAAGATCGCGCGGAGGCGGCGCGCAAGGCACAGGAAGAGAGCGCAAAAGAAGCGGAACTAATACGCGAAGAAGAAGAAAAAGAAGAAGAAGAAGAGCTGACGCTCGAAAAATATCTGAAAACGGTGGAAGAAGCCGCCACCCATTATGAGATCTTTGTTGTCAGTCCGGACGCAGATATCGCGGAAATAAAAAAGGCGTACTTCTTTCTCGCAAAGCGTTTTCACCCGGATCTATTCTACAGAACCGTTGACGAAGAAACCCAAGTACGGGTCCAGAATGCGTTTACCGAGATTGCTCAAGCTTACGAAACACTCAAAGATCACGAGTCGCGCGAGGTCTACGACTTTAAG
>Ga0224512_10005437_pt1 | contig 10498 bp, 10 predicted proteins | sample SF_May12_sed_USG_4_FD_169103 | JGI IMG/M metagenome (GOLD analysis project Ga0224512, IMG submission 169103) | Sediment microbial communities from San Francisco Bay, California, United States - SF_May12_sed_USGS_13 | ecosystem: Environmental > Aquatic > Marine > Sediment | place: USA...
GGGGGCGTCGATTACGGGGGGTGGGGTGTTCTCCTGGACCCCATCTGAAGCCCAAGGACCCGGCAGCTACACGTTTGATGTGGTGGTGACCGAGACCAATGGGTCACCCACCAACCTGAGTGATTCGGAGACGATCACCGTCACCGTTGGTGAAGTCAACCTCCCACCCATCCTGGATCCCGTCGGGGACCAGTCAACTGATGAGCTGGTCAATCTGTCGTTTACCGCGACGGCGAGTGATCCCGATGACCCGGCCAACCTGTTGACGTTCTCACTGAGTGGGGCTCCGGTGGGGGCGTCGATTACTGGGGGTGGGGTGTTCTCCTGGACCCCGACTGAAGCCCAGGGACCGGGTTCTTATACGTTTGATGTGGTGGTGACCGAAACCAATGGGTCACCCACCAACCTGAGTGATTCGGAGACGATCACCGTCACCGTTGGTGAAGTCAATCTCCCACCCATCCTGGATCCCGTCGGGGACCAGTCAACTGATGAGCTGGTGAACTTGTCGTTTACGGCGACGGCGTCTGATCCCGATGACCCGGCCAACCTGTTGACGTTCTCACTGAGTGGGGCTCCGGTGGGGGCGTCGATTACCGGTGGTGGGGTGTTCTCCTGGACCCCGACCGAAGCCCAGGGACCAGGCAGCTACACGTTTGATGTGGTGGTGACCGAGACCAATGGGTCACCCACCAATTTGTCCGATGGTGAGACGATCACCGTCACCGTTGGTGAAGTCAACCTCCCACCCATCTTGGATGCGGTCGGGGATCAGAATGTGGCTGAGCTCACGGCGTTGACCTTCACGGCGACGGCGTCTGATCCCGATGACCCGGCCAACTTGTTGACGTTCTCTCTGGTGGGGGCTCCGGCGGGGGCGACCATTACTGCCGGTGGTGATTTCTCCTGGACCCCAACCGAAGCCCAGGGACCCGGTTCTTACACCTTTGATGTGGTGGTAACGGAGACCAATGGTTCACCCACCAACCTGTCGGATACGGTCTCGTTCACGGTTACGGTGGCAGAGGTGAACGTTGCCCCTGTGGTGGCGTCTTCGGCCTTCGCCGTCGCTGAGGGCGGCGCGCTCTCCCCAGGGCCGGAAGTCGGCGTTCTGGCCGGAGCCTTCGATGCGGAGGGCAACGCCATCTCAGCCGTGCTGGACGTTCCTCCCGCCTACGGCTCGCTCACGTTGCTTGCGGACGGATCGTTCACCTATGTGCACGACGGGTCGGAGAACCATCTCGATGAGTTCTCCTTCATCGCCACCGACGGGATGGACTCGACAGCTCCGATCAGCGTGACAATTGCGATCTACCCGGTCAACGACGCACCCACCTTGAGTAGCGCCGTCCTGACCCCGAGCGAGTCCACCCCGATTGGCACCAGCCTCGGAACCCTCACAGCCAGTGACGCCGAAGGAGACCCGCTGGTGTTCTCGTTCACGACCCCCAACTCGCTGTTCACCATCGATCCGCTCACAGGCGAGATCATCCTGGCCGCCCCCCTCGACTTCGAGGCGGTCTCCAGCCACACGCTCTCGGTTTCGGTCACCGACACTTCCGGGGCCACTGACCTCGCGGAGGTGGTCGTCGACGTGGCCGACTTTGATGAGCCGCCGGTTGTGGCTCCGGCCGCCTTCCCGGTGGTGGAAGATCAACCGGTCGGGTCAACACTGGGCGCGTTGTCGGCTTTCGACCCCGAAGGGGAAGCGGTTTCGTTCGCAATCGTCGGTGGCGATCCGGCAGCACAATTCACCATCGACCCGAGTAGCGGCGAGCTGATTCTGATTGCCGGCCTCGATGCCGCAGCCACGCCCTCGTACCTCTTGGACATCGCGGTCGCCGATCCGGCGGGCAACGTGACATCAACCGCCGTCATCGTGATCGTCAACCCCGCAGCCCTCCTCCCCCCCATCAATTCTCTTCCGGTGGTGGTGTCCGACCTGATCACTCTCGACGAGGACACGACGGTCATCCTGTCGCCGCTGGCCAACGATTCCGATCCCGACGGTGACCCCCTTCTGGTTGCCTGGATCGATTCGCCGGCCAATGGCACGCTCTCCGCCAACGGGGACGGCACATATACCTATCAGCCCGCCGCCAACTTCAATGGCGGTGAGACGCTCAACTACGGCGTCAGCGATGGTCGCGGGGGTTTTGCCAGATCTACGATGGTGTTGGCGATCATGGCGGTGAACGACCCACCCGTCGCCCCCAACTACGAAACCGTGCTCGAATTCACTTCGAAAATCGAGATCCCGATTCCCGCCGGCGTCTACGACCCCGATGGCGATCCCGTCCAGATCGCCATCGGGACAGTCAGCACCGGGACTGTGACCCTGACCGACGGGGCATTCACCTATGTTCCCCCGCCGGAGTGGAACGGAACGGACACCTTCACGTACCGGGTCACCGACGACGCCGGGCGCTCGAGCATCGGTGTGATCACCGTGCGCGTCACCCAGATAGACGGCGGCCTGGTCGCCATCGACCTCGTGTCTGTCGAGGATGTCGGGCCCCCACCGTCGTCCGGGATCGTGGTCGACAGAATCAAGTTGCTGATCGGCACGGTCGCTGAAATGGCCGGCCTGCTCGGCATCCCCCTCCTGGCGGTGGGCGTCGCCTTCCTCGGATCCATCCTGTTCGGGCTCAGCCGGAACTTCCTCATCGGTCATGGTCCGGTATTCCTCCCAGCAGCACCCCCCAGCAACGTTGCTGTGGTACGGATTCCGGCCGGTGGAGTGCTCACCGCCCTTGAAGGCCCCGGCGATGAATATCCGCTTGTCCACCGCTTCCAGCCGGCGGAAACGGGTCTGCGCGCAACGGGCCGGCTTGCGCAGCGCGGTTCGACCCGCTGGGTCGAACTCGAGACGCCCGCAGGAGATGCCTGGGTCATCGACCGCTACGTGACCCCGACCGTGCCGGTCGGATCCTTCGCCGCCGACGACCGGGTAGGAGAGGCAATCGACGCCATGGCCCAGACCATCGCCGACCGTGGAGACCTGACACCGCTGGTCAGCCGGCACGGCCTCGAGGTCGCCTACTACGCATCACCCAAGCTCTTCGAAGGCGACGATCTCGCCGGACTGCTCGATGGCGATGCCTCGTGGGGCTGGTGGGATCCCACCGGGTCGACTCCGTCGGTGCGGGGTGAGTTCGCGGCCATCGTGGCCGACCCGCTTGCCGAGTCGGTGGCGGCGCTGGACGGGCGAGCGGTCGCCGAAGCCGTGGTTGACCTCCCGGTCGAGTTGGTGAACTTCTCCAACCTGACGTTCAATGAGCCTGACCGGCTGGGGTGGCGCGTGTTCTTCGAATATGAGGACGATGTGCCGAAACTGGCGGCGATCTGGCGTGAAGGTGTGACCAACCCGGCGGCAATCTGATCGCTCAACGGCGGGTCTTCCGGTGCCGATAAGGGAATATGACCGTCGGAACCGCCTGCAACATTCCGGACTGCGGCCAGCGTCGCCTGCGAGGCTACCTGTTCTGCTGGAGCCATCAGATGGATCTGGAGCTGGTCGATCTTGCCAACGGGACTGAAACTTCCGGACTGTGGACCGACGATGAAGAGTACGCGCAGGACTTCATTTGGGTGTGCGGCCACGGATCGATCATGGGCGATTGCTTCCTCACCCTGTGTGGTGAGTTCCCCGGTGTCGGCCTGACGACGTGGGAAGTCCGGGCGGAGATGGCCGGGATCACCTTGAATCTCAACTAGCCCTACTGTTGCCGGGCGTCGATCGGGGGGAGGATCGTGAGGGGAACAACGATCGGGTCGGCTGATTCGCTCACGAGCCTGCAATGGGCTTCAACCGTGCCCGGTTCGGAGAACGCGAGCTCGCCTTTGACGAGCTGGTAGCCGAACTTGCCTGGCTCGATCATGACCGGCTGGCGATTGCGAGCAACTTCCTCGCCATTACGCCGGAAAACCACCTCCAGGGCGTCCGAGCCCGACTCGCCGACGGCACATCGGATGAGCACGATCAGATGGGGCTCGAGCGTCGCCGGCATCGAAGAAACCGTGGTGCTGAAGTACACGCCGTGAAGGTCGATGCGCGTCGCCGGTCCGGCGACCTGACGAAACTCGAAGCTTTCGACGAAAAGAGCGGACAGTATCTGCATGTCGAGCAGGCTAGGACGCAGATGGTCGGCGACCGGCGGTGGGTCTAGATCAGCTCCTCAATCTGAGCTGCGAGCGCGGTGTCCTTCTCGGTGAGCGCTCCCTCGCTGTGAGTGGTGAGCACGAGCGTCACCTTGTTCCACCGGATGTCGATGTCGGGATGGTGGTCGGCGGCCTCGGCGAGAAAGCCGACCCGAACGACAAATCCCACCGATGCCGTGAAGTCGGCGAAGACGAAGGTCCGGCGAAGCACTTCGTTTTCGAGCTGCCATCCGACATGTCTTTGCAAGAAGGCAGATCGGTCGGATTCGGAGAGCTTCACGGCCGCAGGCTATCAAGGAATTTCGATGATCGGCCGATGATGAAGGAAGGAAGGGAGGGCATATGAGGACTGTTGCAGTAATGCTGCGGACCTTTGTCCTACAGGAGGAAGGCGCAAGCCTCGTCGAGTACGCATTCATATTGCTCTTGATGGTGGTGGTGTCGATAGCGGTGGTCGCCAATATCGGCGAGTACCCGGCAGCCGCTTTCGAGAGCGTGGACACCGGCTTCGGCGGTCCGTAGCCTGCTGCTTCCCGCGGTTGGCTCACAAGGGCCGGGAACGACGTTCCCGGCCCTTGCAAACTCCTCAGGAGGCCCGCCCGGGCTGCCGTAAAGTAGGAAACGGTTCCACATCATGCGGAAAATCCTGCTCCTGTTCATTGTTGGCCTCGCGGCCTGCTCCGGCACCAGCTCTGAGGGTCCGGGCTTGACCTTTGCCGACTTCAACAATCCCCCGACAACCCCGAAGGTGCTGAGCGATTCTTCTACGACCACCCAGACGGTGCCTCCGACATCAACTACCACGTCGACCGCATCGACGACGCTGCTCGTGGTGGAGACGCCGGTGCCCGTGGCCATCCTCACCGCCACGGGATACGACGTCCTCGAGGGACCGGGTGCCCCGCGCAGCCTCGTTCAAACACCGGTTGCGGCCGGGTTCGACGACCTCCAGGGAGGATTCGTCTTTCAGTTCCCCGGAGCCGGCGTCGACACCGCCGCCGACCAGCGGATCTTCTGGTCGCGGGCCTCCAATCCCGACGCCCAGCCAAAGCTCGATATCCATGACGGGAGCCTGCTCAAAGTCTGGGGTATCGAGATGATCGGAGGCGTTCCGAAATGGATTCTCACCATTGTCGATGAAGCCGATGACCCCATCGGAAGGGTGGCCCGGCTCGTGGTATTCGACGTAGCCAACGGCGACCAGGTTCTCGGCGAGGTTGGCGGCGCAGGCGCCGGACCACGCTCCATCAGCTATGGAGGGGGCCGCTTCCTCCTCGAACAGCAATCGGGCGTGCAGGCCTTCTTCGAGTTCCGAAACGACCAGGGCGCCGTCATCGACCTGGCTTCGAACCCGCAACCAGGTTGTACCAGCGACGACCGGTCCTGCCCACATCACCCGGCGCTGAGCCCGGACGGGAGTTTCGTCGCCTTTATTCAACCGGGTGCCGATGGCATCGTGGATCTCGTCGTGTATGACCTGGATCTCGGCGAGGAGATCGGACGGATTCGGCTGCCGGAAGCAGTCGGTGAGGTCGAGAGCCTTGATTTCGACGGAACGACGGTGATTGTCAACCGACACACTCCGGAGGGTGCTCGGCGGGCCCTGATAGTCGACACGGCCGATGCCACGGTCGGTGAGTTCGGCCTCGACGGGATCGTCCATTTCCTCCGGGAAGCCCCCGCCTTTGACGGAACCATCGAGTTCCCTGCCCGGTAGACGATCAGAACATGAAGAAACCCCGCCAGATGGCGGGGTTTCTTCGAGCGAGTAGGAAGCTCTCTATTCGGCGACCCGGTCCTTCAAGCCCTTCGAGGCCTTGAAAACCGGGTACGTCTTGGCCGCAATCTGGATCGTCGCGCCCGTGGCCGGGTTGCGGCCCTGGCGGGCGCTCCGGAACTTCGTGTCGAACTTGCCAAAACCTGCCACTGAAACCTCACGGCCGGCATCGAGCTCGACGGCAATGATCCCTTTGCCCGGAGTGGTATCGAAGATGGCATCGACCACCTCTTGGGCCTTCGCCTGGCTGATGTCTACCTTGGAGGCGAGCTTCTTCGCCATCTCTGTCTTGTTCATGTGGGTCCTTCCTACTGTGCCCAGATTGGAGCCTCGTCGAGGCTCCCCCCTTATCGATCGGGACTTTACCCCCCGAACCCCGTAAATCCAGGCTTTTCGGGCGATGTGGGAAATCTCGGCTTGCGAAGGGGAGACGGTCAGTCGCGGGCGAACGAGCGCACCCGAGTGCGGGGTCCGTACTTCGGCGCGCCGATTCCCGACAGCTTGAGCATGAGGGCCGCCCGGTATCGGTGGGGGCGATACGGCTCCAGCAACTCGAGCATGCGGGCGTCGGTGGCCCGGGCCTCGCCTGCCAGCGCCCAGGCAACGGTGTTCGGCAGGTGGTAGTCGCCCACGGGGACGGCATCGGGGTCACCCAGCGCCTCCGATACCACCAATGCCGAGCTCCAGGGACCAATCCCCCTGATCGCCCTCAACCGCTCATCGGCTGCACCCGGCTGCATGGCCGTGATCTCCTCGAGCCGCCCGACTCGTCGGCTGACTTCGATGATGAGGCGCGCTTTGTTGCGACCGATGCCGAGCGGGTGCAAGTCCTCATAGCCGAGCCGAGCGAGCACACCGGGCGCCGGTTGCAGCCGAAGCGGCTCGGGCCCCGGCGCCGCCTCACCGTACGTGTCGATGAGCCGTTGTTCTGCCCTTCGGGCCTCGGTTCGAGTCACCACCTGGCCGAGGATGACCGGGACGATGGCCTCGTGCACTCGCTCGGTCCGGGCGATTCTCAAGCGCCGAAACCTCCCCTTGAGCTCGCGCATGAGCCGATGTCCGTTGGCGGGGAAGGCGTCGGGGTCGTCGCCGGCTCCGAGGAGCCCGGGGAGGTGATGGAGCGCCCATTCCGCTCCCGGCCCCCAGGCCGTTGCCTGAATCGACGAGCCCTGCACCGCAATACGGAGGGTGGCGGGACCGGTGGGAGCCCGGCTGGCTCGCCATCCCAGGTCGGCGGTGAGGGGCCGGTCGGGATGGGTGGTTCCGCCGTTGAGGTGCCCGAGGGTCAGGCGCAGGTCGGGAGGCGGATCGAGGGTGATGGTTCGCTGCACGGTGCGATCGTAGCCTCTCGTCCTCTGCCCGCAGCCGAGCCCGGCCGGGTTCTAGAGTCGCGGCCAATGACCGGATCGATCATCGTGCTCGGGACCGCACAGGATGGCGGAAACCCGCAACTGGGGAGCACCGGCCGGGGCCGGCCCCGATTGGTGTCGAGCATTGCCGCGGTCACGGACGACGGCACCACTTTGCTCGTCGATGTGACGCCGGATGTGAAAGCGCAGATCGCCCATCTGTCAACCATCGCCGCCTATCGCTCCCGAACCGCTCGGAACGCCGTCGACCACATCTCACTCACCCACGGCCACATGGGCCACTACACCGGACTCGTCCAGTTCGGCAAAGAGGCGCATAATGCCGAGGCGGTTCCCGTCTGGGTGACGCCTGCGATGGCCGGTTTCTTGAGCACCAATCAGCCCTGGCAGGCTTTGATCGATGGCGGCCATCTCGACCTCCGCCCCGGTCTCGGCCCTGTGGAGTTGGCTCCCGGGCTCCGTATCCGGCTGGTTCCCGTGCCGCATCGGGCCGAGTTCACCGACACCGTCGGCGTGTCGATCAACGACGAAGTGCTCTTCCTCCCCGATATCGACTCGTGGGCCGCCTGGCCGGCTGCGGAGGATGAGGTGAGCCGTCATCGCGTGAGTCTGCTCGACGCGACCTTCCACTCGGGAGGGGAGCTGCCCGGCCGGGACCTCGCCCAGATCCCGCACCCGTTCGTTGGTGTCACACTGGAGCGTTTTGCCCACCTGGCGGCCGAACGCCGAATCATCCTCACCCACCTGAATCACTCCAACCCGGCGAGCGAGCCGCATTCTGCGGTGGCCGCCGCCGTTCGCAGGGCGGGTTTCGAGGTTGCCGAGGACTTCATGACAATCAGCCTTGGGGGGTGACTAGTCATCCTGTGCACAGGTGCGGGCTAGTCATTCCACCATCGAAAAGGTCCCTTCTCTAGGGGTTTTTCGGCCGGCCGATGCCGGTGGTATGAAGACAACGAGGACTTGCCAGCAAACCAACTGCACAGAAGCGGTGACGAGCGGATACTGCGCCTTTCACCATCTCGCCTTCATCTCCGCCCCCGATACGTTCCGGGGGGTCCTCGACGCCGTCGGCGGCGTCGACGGGGATGCCCTCCTGAGCGTGGTCTTCGACATGCTCGACGAGCCTGCCCCCGAGCCGCGGTGCGGTCACGATGCCCGACTCGGTTCCTGCTATCTCACCGACACGGCCGAGTTCCCAGGGGTCTCCCGCACCCCCTGGGAGCTGCGAGCCGCCACCTATTCGCTCGGTATTCCGCTCAACTAGCTCTCCGTCTCGACCACTCAGCGTAGAGATTCCGGGGTTCTTGGGTCTCCACCACCACCCTTGGTGGCACTTACTGGAAATGCGCTCAGGGGAGGCCCCCGGACGGCCGAAGGTAGACGTAGCATGAAGAAGATTGGAACCGCCCTCAGGGGGCTTGTCCGGGCGGATCTCGAAGCAGTCTTTGCCTACGCCCATTCGCTGCAGAACCCCCATCGCGTCCTTGTCGTCTCACTCGGCTTGGCCGCGGTGTTCGGGCTCGGCGTCGTCGACGCTCTCTCCAGCCCGTATGTCGGTTTCGCACTGTTCTATGCCATGACGATCATGGGCGTGACGTTCCATGGCGGCTGGGTGGCCGGCACCATCGTGGCGATCATGGCGTCCGGAGCGAGCCTGACGTCGAACCTGCTCTATGCCCCGGACGAAGTGTCGTCGGTCGCTGCGCTCTGGGACCTCGGCAACGAGATCGCAGTTTTCGTCTCACTGGTGCTCATCGTCCATCAGCTCCGGACCATGTTCGACAAGCTGGCCGATCAAAGCAGCCGGGATCTGCTGACCGGAGCTCTCAACACCCGGGGAATCCTCGAAGCGTTCGAGCGGGAGCGGTCGCGTGCTCAGCGCAACGCCTCGCCGCTGTCGCTGGCCTTCATCGATCTCGACAACATGAAGCGGGTCAATGATGAGCTCGGACACGCTGAGGGCGACGAGATGCTCCGGATCCTGGCCACCGGCGTCCTATCGGCCATCCGGGAAGCCGATGTGTTCGGCCGCGTCGGCGGCGATGAGTTCGCGCTGATCCTTCCCGACACCGATGAACAGGCCGCCGTGAAAGCAATCCAGCGGCTGCGCAGCGTCGTCAATCGCCGCACCCACGCCCGGAGCCCGTACATCTCGGTGAGTGTCGGGGTCGTGACGTTTCGACGGGATCCACCGGACGCCTCCGACGCACTGCGGGCGGCCGATTCGCTCATGTACGTCGCCAAACGGGCGGGGGGCAACCGGGTTGCCGGCCGGGTCCTTGCCTGGGATTCTGAGCCGCTGGGGGAATTCGGGCTGGTGTTCGACCTCGCCGAACCGCTCCCATCCTGGCAAGTGGGCGACGAAGATTACGGTTCTGCCACCGCCTAGCTGCCCGCCGGAACCGAGCCGTGAGCCCCGACGTCTAAGAGCCGAGAGGCCCTAGCCAACACGCTGCGCAGGCTGTTGGCTGGAAGGAGAGGCAAGCAGCATGGGCGGGCCATCGTCACGAGTTGGAAGGGCCGGCGCCTGGCTCATCGCCGCCGGCCTGGCCACCGCAGCCTGTGGCGGCGGCTCAGCTGCTCCGGTCCATCAAGCCCCCACCACCACCCGTCCGGCTTCCATCGCGGTCTCCACCACCCCCACCAGCACGACCCTGGCCCCGCCGGCGACACCGGCCACGGTGCCCGATCCGGCCGTGCCGCTCCCGGTCACCACGACCACGACCCTGTACGTCCCGGAGCCACTCGAGCCCGGCGATCGTGGGCCGGGTGTGGTTGCACTGCAGGAGGCCATGGCGAAGGCCGGGTTCTTTCGTGATGAGATCGATGGCGCCTTCGGTCAGCGAACGGCTGCGGCGGTGATCGCCGTCCACAAGGCGCTCGACCTCGAACGCACCGCATCGTGGTCGGTCGAGGATTGGGGCGCCCTCGCCGCCTACCAAGGCCCCGAGCTTCCCGATCGGTCCGACGAACCGAACCGGGTGGAAGTGGACCTCACTCGACAACTGTTGTACCGCGTGGTCGACGGGACGGTGCTCGACATCATTCCGGTCAGCAGTGGGAACGGCGCCCTCTATGAGAATGCGGCCGGCAAGCTGGTGCGGGCCCGTACCCCGCGGGGTGATTTCTCGTTCTACAAGCACTACACCGGGTGGCGGATCTCCTATCTCGGCGGGCTGTACCGGCC
>Ga0224512_10005438_pt1 | contig 10497 bp, 10 predicted proteins | sample SF_May12_sed_USG_4_FD_169103 | JGI IMG/M metagenome (GOLD analysis project Ga0224512, IMG submission 169103) | Sediment microbial communities from San Francisco Bay, California, United States - SF_May12_sed_USGS_13 | ecosystem: Environmental > Aquatic > Marine > Sediment | place: USA...
CCCCTCTCCTCGCATTGCGGAAGTGACCTAAGATACACCTGTGCACGGCGGCGCGAGAGATCAAGGCGCCGCTGTTGCATCTGTCGCAATGTTCCCCACATGTTCTCTTCCAAGGGCGCCGGCGCCGCGGGGTCGCTTTGTCATGCCCGCGTCACTGGGGAAGCGAAGACCAATGAAAGCATTAGTTTTCAGACCGTTAGGCGGCGGCCCCTGCCCAAATCCACCCGATGACGCGTGGGAAAACCGCAACCCTTTCCTGTGCATGGGCTCGTTTCGCCGAATCCTTCATTTCGTCGGCCCGCGCAGGCGGTCAGATGGGTCCCGGATCAGCGCTTTTGGCGCTGTCCGGGACGACGAGACGGGCAGGGGCCACTCGCCCCCGCTCCATGGGCTCGTTTCGCCGGATACGCGCAACCCGCGCGCGGGCGCCCGGTACATGGGGTTGAGTGCCCGAAAACACGAAAGGCACGGAAATGCACCGCGCGAAACTGATCCCTGATCCCTGGCTCCTGTCCTCTGGCGCCGGTACATGGGGTTGAGTGCCCGAAAACAGGAAAGGCACCGAAATGCCCCGCTCTTCACTGATCCCTGATCCCTGTCCTCTGATCCCTGGCCCCGTTACATGGGGTTGAATGCCCGAAAACAGGAAAGGCAGGGAAATGCACCGGACGAAACTGAGCCCCGATCCCTGGCTCCTGTCATCCGGCGCCGGTACACGGGGTTGAATAGCCGAAAAAAAGATGTGAACCCAATGCGCCGCCGCCTCTCACTGATCCCTGATCCCTGTCCACTGGTTCCTGGGTTCCGTTCCATGGGCTCGTTTCGCCGAAAAGGGCGCTCACCTGAAATGCGGGCCGCCGATCCAGCCGACCAGGGAGTGGCGGGTGCCGGAGGTCACCGCCTTGACCCGGTGCAGGATGTAGGTCGGGAAGGCGATGACCGCGCCCTGGGCCTTGATCATGGCCTCGGGCTCGCGCGCGTAGAGCACCTCGACCTCGCCGCCCTCGTAGGCCGCCGGGTCGGTCAGCTGGACGATGAAGCTGAGCTTGCGGATCGAGATGCGCCCGCCGCCCAGGTCCAGGTGCCAGTCGTAGTACTGGCCCTCGGCGTATTCCGCGACCTGGAGCGGCTCGGTGAAGCCGGCCAGGTCCATTTCGTAGGTCTGGGCGTTGACCTGCTTGACGAAGTCGAAGGTGCGCTGGAACACCCATTCGGTCTCGGGCCCCGGGCGGATCCAGGTGACCCGGGAGTCGCGATAGCGGCGGTGGCCGCCGGTGTCGAAGACCTGGCCTTCCTTGAGCGGACCGCCGAGGGCGATGATCCTGGCGCAGTCCTCGGCGCTGAAGACGCCTTCGCCCGCCGCCACCGGCGACCAGTTGTCGAGCCGCTTCTGGACCGGCCGGGCCATGTTTCAGGCGGCCTCCTCGAAGCCGATCAGCACGTTGACCGCGTTGAGGCCGATCTCCTCGACCGCGTAGCCGCCCTCCATGACGAAGAGGGTGGGCCGGCCGAGCGCCGCCACGCGGGCGCCGATCTCGAGATAGTTGGGGCTCTCCAGCTTGAACTGCGAGATCGGGTCGTCCTTGAAGGTGTCGACGCCGAGCGAGACCACCAGGACCTCGGGGCCGTAGTCGGCGATCGCCGTGCAGGCGTCGGCCAGGGCCTCGGACCACAGATCCCAGCCGGTACCCCAGCGCAGCGGATAGTTGCGGTTGAAGCCCGCGCCGGGGCCGGCCCCGGTCTCGTCCTCGTAGCCGAGGAAATAGGGGTACTCCTGGGCCGGGTGGCCGTGGAGCGAGCAGAACAGCACGTCGGCCCGGTCGTAGAAGATCGCCTGGGTGCCGTTGCCGTGGTGGTAGTCGACGTCAAGGATGGCAACCTTGCCGGCGCCGCCGTCCAGGAAGGCCTGGGCCGCGATGGCGGCGTTGTTGAGGAAGCAGTAGCCGCCGTAGGTGTCGGCCCCGGCGTGGTGTCCCGGCGGCCGGCACAGCGAGAAGACGGCGCGCTCGCCGCCGGCGACCAGCTTGCGGCCGGTCAGCGCCACGTTCGCCGCCGCGGCGGCGGCGCGCCAGGTGCCGGCGGTGATTGGCGTGCCGGCGTCGATCGAGAAGTAGGACAGCTTGCCGTCGATGGTCTCGGGCTCGCGGTCGTTCCTCAGGCTGCGCACGGCCCAGACCAGGGGCAGGGCGTCCCAGTCGCGGCCCGCCGCGTCCCAGGCATCCCAGGCGCCCTCCAGGAAGTCGACGAAGTTGGTCTTGTGCACCCGCTCGATCGGCGCGCGGCCGAAGGCATCAGGCGCCAGCACCTCGCCCAGGCCCGTCTCGCGCACCCGGCCGATCACGATGTCGGCGCGCCGCGGCATCTCGAAGCAGGGCAAGAGCTTGCCGTCGATCAGTTCGGCCTTGCCGTCCTGCAGGCGGTGGTCGTCGCTGTAGATGGTCTTCATCGCGTGGGTCTCCCCTTTGCCGGCCAGAATAGGGGCGCGGCGGTCTTGCGGCTAGTCGTGGAGCGCTGCCGCGACCGCGTCGAGCGCGCGCAGGGTGTTGAGCTTGAACTCGAGGTTCAGGAAGTCGGGCCAGGTCGACAGCTTGACCGCGACCAGGTCGTGGTTGGGGTCGATGTAGAGCATCTGGCCAAAGACGCCGAGCGCCATGGTGACGCCGCTCTCCACGTCCCGGACCCACCACTTGTTGCTGTAGGCGCCCTTGGGCGTCTGCGAGCGGTAGGGCTCGCCGAAGATCGAGTTGTCGCCGCTGCGGCTGGCCAGCACCCAGGCCTCGGGGACGATCTGCCGGCCGTTGAAGCGGCCGTTCTGGAGGTAGGCCTGGGCGAGGCGGGCGTAGTCCCGCGCCGTGGCGTTGAAGCCGCCGTCGGCCAGGGCGGCGCCGGCCCGGTCCAGGGTGAAGCAGGCGTCCTGCTCGGCGCCCAGCTTGGACCACAGCTTGGCGCCGAGCAGCTCGGCCAGCGGCGTGCCGGTCGCGCGCTCCAGGGTCCAGCCCAGGACGTCGGTCTCGACCGAGCGGTACTGGAAGGGGCCGCCGTGGTCGCGCGCCTGGGGCAGGGTCAGGATGAAGTCGTAGAGCGAGTCCGGGATGGCCGGATCGGCGTTGGCGCGCCAGCCGCAGGCGACCTCCAGCCTGGTCACGTCGGCTTCCGGGTCGCCGTAGTCCTCGCTGAAGCGGATGCCGCTGCGCATGTCGAGCACCTGGCCGAGGGTCGCGCCCTTGTAGCCGCAGCGCGCCAGTTCCGGCACGTGCTCGGTGAGCGGCGCTGCCGGGTCGAGCCGGCCCTCGTGGATCAGGATGCCGGCGACCGTGCCGACGACGGACTTGGCGACCGACTGGGAGAGGTGCAGGCAGTCCGGCGTCATGGCGCCGAAATAGAGCTCGGTGACGATCCGGCCCCGGTGCAGCACCAGGAAGGCATCGGTGTAGGTCTCGTCCAGCAGCCGTGCCAGGGTCATGGGGGCGCCGCCCAGGGTCTCGAAGGCGATCCTGCCGAGATCCTGTTCGTCCCGCTCGAAGGTCCGGACCGGGCCCGCGCCCCGGCCGACCGCCGCGGTGGGCAGGACCTTGCGCATGTTGCGGAAGGACCAGCGGTTATAGGGCGGCTTGTCCCAGTTCTCCAGCGTCACCCGGTTCTCGGGCGGCGGCGGAAAGCCTTGCATGACCGCGTCCGCCCGCAGCTCCCCGCCTGCGGTGACGTCTTTGCTCACTCTTTTCGCCTCCCAAAGGACCCAAAGGAAACGGGCCGGGCGCAGCGCGATGCTCGGCGCTGGCCCGGCCCGTTACAGGACCTGAATTTACTTCTGCAGTTCCGTCCAGATCGCCGTGTAGAGTTTTTGTACTTCGGGCGAGCAAGTCGGAACGAAGTGACCGGAGGCCACAAACTCTTCCGGAATGATCACTTCAGGCGCCGTCAACATGTCCTCGGGCATGAACTCTTCGGACCCCTTGATGCCGTTCGCATATCTGGCGAACTCCGAGATCAGCGCGGCGTTCTCCGGCTCCATGATGAAGTTCAAGAAGGTCTTTGCGTTCTCGACGTTCTTGGCGTCCTTGAGAATTGCCACGCTGTCCATCCACAGCGAGTAACCTTCCCGCGGGTACCCGTAATGAACGTTCGGGTTCTGCAGTCGGGCCCGGAAAGCGGCGCCATTCCAGTACAAGGACGCGGCAAGGTCGCCCGCGGCGATCTTTTCAATGACGCCATACTCCATCGACAGCCATTTCGGTTTTGCCGCGAGGAGCACATCGCGAGCCTCCTTCAAGGCCGCCTTGTCATTCGTGCAGGGCTCGCTACCGACATAGCGTAGCGCCGTGCCCATAACGTCACCCATCTCCGGGGCAACATTGATCTTGCCCACCAGCTCTTCAGGCGGATCAAAGATGATGGAAGAGGTGTTGATGTCGCCCTTGTAGACGGCGGTGTCGACCATCACGCCGACGCTGCCCCACTGCCAGGGCACCGTGTAGTGCCGGCCGGGATCCCAATCTACGTCGGCCCAAATCTCCTTCACGTTCTTGAAGTTCGGCATCTGATCCGGACGCGACTCCAGCAACAGGCCTTCCTGGATCCAGATCGGCACGTAGCTGGACGACGGCACGACCATGTCGAAGCCATGACCGCCAGCCTTCACTTTCGCGAGGGCGGAGTCATTGTCGTCATAGCCGGTCAAATTGACCTTGATGCCGTGTTCCTTTTCGAACTTTTCCAGCAGTTTGGGGTTGGTGTAGTTGCCCCAGTTGAAAAAGTTCAGCTCACCTTCCGCATTAGCTGCATTTCCACCGATCGCTACCGCCAGGCCGACGGCGACTCCTAACAAACTCTTCCACATTTGGGTGTCTCCCTGCTTTTTTTGATGAACGCGATTCTTACCGCATTTTCCGGTTCAGGAAAAAGAATATCGTGACAACAAGCACCGAGATCGCCAGCAAGACCGACGAGATTGCGTTGACCTCAGGGGTGATTACACGGCGAAGCTGACCCAGCATGTAGGTCGGCAGTGTGTCTTGCCCCGACGACTTAACGAACTCCGTGATGACCACATCGTCGAGTGATATGACAAAAGCCAGCATGGCCCCTGCAAGGATACCGGGCCAAAGAAGCGGCAGGGTCACCCTTTGGAACGCCTTCCACGGCGTTGCGTAAAGATCAGCCGCGGCGGTCTCGAGCGACAGGTCCATCCCCTCGAGCCGCGCCCGGATCGGCAGGTAGGCAAAGGGGATGCAGAACGCGGTATGGGCGATGATGAGATAGGCGAGGCCATGGTAATCGGTCGCCGCCTTGATGCTGGCGAACAAGATGAGGAGCGCGACGGCCGTAACGATTTCGGGCACCATCAGCGGCTGGTTGATCATGGCATAAATCGCGGTGAGGCCGGTGTAGGGCCTTGTTCGCGTTGTCCCGAGTGCGGCCATGGTCGCCAGGACGGTCGAAAGGAACGAAGCGGTGGCCGCCAGGATCAGCGAGCGGATCGAGGCGTCCTGCACCCACTCGTTCTCCCATGCCGAAAGATACCAGCGCCAGGACAGTCCTTCAAAATTTGCGAGTGAATCGCCGGCGTTGAACGAGTAAACCACAAGCGGCAGAAGCGGGGCATAGAGCAGGAAGAAGCAGATGATCGCGGTGGCCGTGAACCCCGTTTGGGTCCGGATGGAAAATGGCCGCCTAGGCGGGCGGCCCGATGCCGGTCCGGCCAAGTCAGTCACGTCCACTCTCCGATTTTCCGATGCTGCGGACATAGACGAGCAAGGCCGCCATAACGACTGCCAACAATGTCAGCGACAGCGCCGCCCCCAAGGGCCAGTTCCGGCCCTGCCCGAACTGCAGCGAAATCAGATTGCCCAGCATCATGTTCTTGCCGCCGCCGAGGATACGCGGGGTGACATAGGCGCCGAGCGAGGGGATGAAGACCAGGATCGAGCCGGCAACAATGCCAGGTTTGACGAGCGGCAATATGATCCGCCTCAACACACGATACCGCGTCGCATAGAGGTCGTAGCCGGCTTCGACCAGCCGGAAGTCGAACTTCTCCATCGATGCGTAGATGGGCAGAACCATCAAGGGCAGATACACGTAGGTCATGCCCAGCATGATGGCGACGTCGGTGAAGAGTATCTGAAGCGGCTCTTCTATCATACCCATCGCCATGAGCGCCGTGTTGATCAGGCCCTGATTGCGGATCACCTCCATGATCGCGAAAGTCCGGATCAACAGGTTGGTCCAGAAGGGGACGGTGATCAGGAACAGCCATAGATTGCGGCTCTCGGCCGGACGTGTCGCAATGAAATAGGCCGTTGGAAACCCGAGGATCAGCGCCACCAGCGTGGTCATTATGGAGAGCTTTACCGACCGCCAGAAGATCGTGAGATGCGCGTCGGCAATCGACAGCGTGTCATCGAAGATATCGCGATGAAGCAGAACATTGGCCCAACCGTCGCTCGAGATGGACCATTCGACACCGCCATAGTTGCCGGCCTTCAGGAACGAATAGACCAGCATGATCAAAAGCGGACCGGAGGCCGCGCAGAAGAGCACGATCAGCGCCGGCGTCGTCAGCAGTAGGTTCTTGCGAACCTCGGCGCGCCGGGCAGCCTCGGCCAGCGCACCAGGCGCCTCGTTCCCGGCGGCCCTCTCGCTCGAAGGTGTTTGACTGAGCGCCGTCATATCAGTCCCTCAGCACCTGAACGGCGTCCGTCTTCAGGACGATGCCCACTGGCTGCTCCGCCCGAAAGGCCTCGGCGCTGTCGCGCAGGTTTTGGTGGCGCACCACGAAGGCGACGCCATCCGCCAAGCGCAAGTGGTAATGGGTGTCGGTCCCGAAATAGACGATGTTCTCTACCGTCCCCTGCAGGTCACCGCCCTCCGCGGAAAGGCTTGCATGTTCGGGCCGGATAGCCGCCGTGACCTTGCCATTGACCGTCATTCCTTCCGGCAGGTCGGCCGCGACCTCGCGGCCGGAGGACAGCCGAAGCACCGCGCGCCGCCCCTCGGCCGAGACCACCTCGGCGGCGAGGAAATTGGTGTCGCCAATGAAGTCCGCGATGAAGCGCTCGGCCGGGTGATCGTAGATCTGCCGCGGCGACCCGACCTGCAGGATCTTGCCCCGGCTCATGACGGCGACCCGGTCCGACATGGTCAGCGCTTCCTCCTGATCGTGGGTGACGAAGATGAAGGTGATGCCGGTCTCGTGTTGCAGCCGTTTCAGCTCGATCTGCATGTCCTTGCGCAGCTTGTAATCCAGCGCCGAGAGGGGCTCGTCCAGCAGCAGCACCTTGGGCCGCGGCGCCAGCGCGCGCGCCAGCGCCACCCGCTGCTGCTGGCCGCCGGAGATCTGGTCGGTGCGGCGGTCGCTCAACTCCTCCATGCGCACCAACTTCAGCATCGCGGCGACGGTCTCTTCCACCTCGGCCTTGGGTTTGCCCAGCATCTCGAGGCCGAAGCCGATATTTTGGGCGACCGTCATGTGCGGGAACAGGGCGTAGCTCTGGAACACCGTGTTGACCGGGCGTTGGTAAGGCGGCAGATGACCGATCGGTGAGCCGTCGAGCAGGATATCGCCCTCGCTCGGCTGCTCGAAGCCGGCGATCAGGCGCAGCAGCGTGGTCTTGCCGCAGCCCGACGGCCCCAGCAGGGTGAAGAACTCGTTCTTGCGGATGACGACCGAAACCTGATCCAGCGCGCGGACCATGTCGGCGCCGGCGCCGAAAATCTTCGTCGCGCCGCGCACATCGATGCTGGATGATGCCGCCAAGCTCCCAGCCCCTGTTCCTTGCCGGCCGCTTGAGCGCGGCCTTGGCCTTGTCGAGCCGCGAGCCTAGTCGAGCGGTCCGGCCCTTGGCAAGCGGCTCAGTCCGCCACCCGGCCGAGGTGGCGGCGGGCGAAGCGCGCTTCGATGGCGTCCCAGATGTCGGCCTCCAGGCAGGCTTGGTCGAAGCGGTCGATCTCCTGCAGGCCGGTCGGCGAGGTGACGTTGATCTCGGTCATGTAGCCGCCGATAATGTCGATGCCGACGAAGATGAGGCCCCGTTCCTCGAGCACCGGGCCGATCGCCTCGCAGATCTCGAGGTCGCGCGCATCGAGCTCGGCCTTTTCGGGCTTGGCGCCGGCGTGCATGTTGGCGCGCGCCTCGCCGGCTGGCGGCACCCGGTTAATGGCGCCGGCCGGCCGGCCGTCGATCAGGATAATCCGCTTGTCGCCCTGGCGCACCTCGGGCAGGTAGCGCTGCACGATGATCGGCTCGCGGTAGAGCTCGGTGAACATCTCCAGGAGGGCGTTCAGGTTCTCGTCCTCCGGCGCCACGTGGAACACCCCGGCGCCGCCGTTGCCGAACAGCGGCTTGACGATGATGTCCTTGTGCTCGGCGCGGAAGTCGAGGATCTCGCTCCGGTCGCTGCTGATCAGGGTCGGCGGCATCAGCGGCCCGAAATGGGTGACGAAGAGCTTTTCGGGGGCGTTGCGCACGTGCACCGGGTCGTTGACCACCAGGGTGTCCGGGTGGACATGCTCGAGCAGATGGGTGGCCGTGATGTAGGCCATGTCGAAGGGCGGGTCCTGGCGCATCAGCACGATGTCGAGGCCGGCCAGATCGATCACCTCGGCCGCGCCCAGGCTGGCATGGTTGCCGCGCTCGCGGCGCACCTCGAGCGGCCGGGCGCGGGCGCACACCCGTCCATCGCGGAAGCTGAGGTCCTGCCGCAGGTAGTGATAGAGACCGTGCCCCCGGCGCTGCGCTTCGAGCGCCAGGACAAAGGTGCTGTCGGCGTCGATGTCGATGGACTCGATGGGGTCCATTTGGATAGCAACCGCGAGGCTCATAGGGGCGCCCGATCTCCCTTTTGTATGTCCGGCCTTGCTGTAGGGCCCACTATAGCGGCAGGCTGCCCGGTCCCGCGATCATTCAATTGAGGCGCGCCTTGACCTTCTGCAGCAGGGCGGCTGCCTCGTGCAGGCTGGCCGGGTTGTCGCCGAGCTCGAGAAAGTTCTCCAGCGAAAGGGCCGCCGCCCGCAGATTGCCGAGGTGGGCGTGGATCATTCCTGTCTCGCGCCACAGATGGGCCTCGCCGGGCGCGAACATCAGCATGGAATCGAGCACGGCGAGGGCTTCTTCGCCGCGCTCGGCCTGCAGCAGGCGCAGCTTGATGTTGTTCTGCAGGCGCAGCAGGATCTCCCGGTTGCCGACCGCCCGGTAGTGCTCGGGTTGCAGCTTCGCGTCCTTGCCGGCGACGGACTTGAGCAGCTCTCTGAGGTTGGCGATCTGGAGCACCCGGCCGTCGTCGAAGGGATCGAGGATCGCGCCGTCGCCGGCCAGCCCGAGGCGTAGCAGGAAGTGGCCCGGGAAATTGAGGCCGACGACCGACCAGCCCTGGCCCCGGGCGGCGGTGATGTAGAGGATGCCGAGCGCGACGGGCAGGCCCTTGCGCCGGTCGATCACGCGCATGAGATTGGCGTTCTGCAGGTCGTCGTAGGTCGGTGTGTCGCCACGGTAGCTGTGGCGCTCGACGATCACGCTGGTCAGGGCCGCGGCCCGGCCCTTTAGACTCGATGCCAGGTCCTCGCGCGCGGCCAATTCCCTGGTGTTGCGGCAGAGCTGCTCCAGGTGGTCGGTGTAGCGCCCCAGGGGTATCCGGGGCCGGTCGAGCGCCGCGAGCAGCAGGGCGGTCTCGGCCAGATCGATCTCGTCGTCGGGCAGGCCCCCGATCCGGCGCAGCCGCGCCTCCAGCTCCTCGCGGCCGCTGGCCGGCGACCAGGTCATGAGGATTCGAGCGGCCTGTCTTTCAGGCGCACGTAGCTGACCACGCGCCGCACATAGGAGATATCCCTGGCGTGGGCGATCACCCGGTCCAGCTCCGCCTGGTTCTGGGCGACGCCGATCAGGAAGATCGACTGATTGACCACCTCGATCGAGTAGTTGATGGACGAAATCTCCTTGTCGATCAGCAGCTTGCTCTTGAGTTTCGAGGAGATCCAGGCGTCGCGGGCGCGGTCGGTGAGGGTGGTCTCGTCGTCGATCTCGATTTCGTTGATGACCTCGCGGACGCCGCTTGCCTGCCAGGCCAGCCTGACCGCCTCGACCCGGGTCTCCGGATCGGGCACGGCGCCGCTCAGCAGGACCCGGCCTTCCTGCACCTGGAGCTGGACGCGGCTGTACAGATCCTCGCTTTTCTTAAACCAGAGGTCATTGATGTCGGCGCGGATTCGCACGTCCCTGGCGGCGCCGCCGAGGCCACGCTCCTGTGCCGAGGCGACGCCGGCCGCGGCCCCGGCCCCGATCATCATGCCGGCGCAGCCGGAGGTGGCCAGGGAAAGGCCGAGCAGGCCGGCGAGGATGAGGAGCTGGGTGGATCGGCGGCGCGGGATCGACATGGCACGGTATTCCTCGCTTGTGCGGCAGGGCGGCGGCAACGGTACCGCCGAAGCCTTTAGAACTGGTGCTCGTCTCGCCAAGCGTCCGAGATATGGCGTGGCCATCGGCGCGGCGCAATGAGCACGACG
>Ga0224512_10005439_pt1 | contig 10497 bp, 6 predicted proteins | sample SF_May12_sed_USG_4_FD_169103 | JGI IMG/M metagenome (GOLD analysis project Ga0224512, IMG submission 169103) | Sediment microbial communities from San Francisco Bay, California, United States - SF_May12_sed_USGS_13 | ecosystem: Environmental > Aquatic > Marine > Sediment | place: USA: California...
CCGTTCTCGGTTGATTCAGCTGACAATGCGGACACGGTGCCCCCGACGGTCAGCACAAATTTGAAGCGCAACGACGTTTTCCGGGAGCGAGTCGCGTTTGGTGGAACGGCCGCGGACGACGTAGCGATCTCCCGTGTCCGCGTCGGTATTAGGGATCGGGTCACCAAGAAGTGGCTGCATGCCGATGGCAACTTCAAAACCAGTTTCTACCGGCTGTGGGCTGATGTGCAGACACTCGGAGAAAGCCAGGTCGTGTGGAGCTTGTCGGCTGATCTACCCCCGGGCAAGTACTCGGCCAACATCAGGGCCGTCGATCTGGCGATGAACCGGACCACCATCCTTCCATGGATGAGATTCGATGTCAGGCCTCTCGCAGGCCAGAGTGCCATGTTGGTCGCGGCCGGAGACGTGGTGGCCTGCGACCACGAGGGTGACGGCCAAACCGCCGAACTGCTCGACGAGCTTTTCGCGGATCGCGACGGTGTGTTGGCTCTACTAGGTGACGGCGTATACCCCGATGGCACACCATCGCAGTATGCCGACTGCTACGACGAGACCTGGGGACGACACAAATCTCGCACCAGTCCCGCAGTTGGCAACCATGACTATCACACCCCCGGCGCGGTCGGGTACTACGGCTACTTCGGAGCGGCCGCGGGCGACCCCAACGGCGGTTTCTATGCGTACGACCTCGGCGACTGGCGCATCGTCGTGCTCAACTCAGAATGTGACCAGATTGGTGGCTGCGATGCCGGCTCACCCCAATATGAATGGCTGCAGGCTGAGCTGGCGGCCCACCCGAGCCAATGCTTGATGTCTTACTCGCACCGGCCCCGCTACACGTCCGGCCCCCACGGCGACACCCGTGAACTGAAGCCGCTTTGGGAGCTCCTCTATGACGCCGGCGCCGACGTCGCGCTCGCTGGTCATAGCCACAACTACCAGCGCTTCCGCAAGCTGGATGCCGCCGGCAACATCGACGCTCTGGGAGCCAGGTCGTTCATCATTGGGACCGGCGGCTCGGTGCTGAAGCCGATTGTCGAACGCCATGAACGGGTGCTCACCGTCCACGAAGGAGAATACGGTGTCCTAGTCATGGAGCTGCGATCAAGCGGCTACGGCTGGGAATACGTCACCGTGGGCGGCAACGTCCGCGACTCCGGCAACGGAAGCTGCGGCTAGCTGCACCGGCCGCTCGCGGCGATAGTCTGGTCCGGTGACGGACAAGACTCTACGAGTGATCTCGGCCAACCTCTACAACGGCAAAGCCGCTCTCGGGTCGCTCCGCAAGGTGCTCCAAAGCCAGCAACCCGATGTCGCCGCGTTCCAGGAGCTCGACCCGGCGCAGGCCCGAATCGTCGAGCAGCTATTGCCTTATGGCCGCCTCGACCCGCGGCGCGACCACCACGGGATGGGCATCGCCGCCAGCAAACCAATCATGGTTGAACGCTTCGAGATGCCGCACCGGTCGGGCATGAAGGCCGTGGTGGGCCGCGAGGATTGGCCGGAGATCGGCGGCGACATCGAGTTGATCAACGTTCACATCCAGAACCCGATCATGCGCCCCCTCCGTGAGACTGCCCGCAATCGGAAAGGCCAGGTCGATGCCATCCTCGACTACATAGCCACAAGGCGAGTACCGCGGATCATTGTGGGCGACATGAATTCATCCCCCATTTGGCGGTCATACCGTCGCCTCGCCGAGCACTTGCAGGACGCCGCAGTCGCATCCGGCACTGCGTCGCCCACCTGGGCCTACCGAGGGTGGATGCCGCGCATGTTGCGCATCGATCACGCTTTCGTGGAGGGTGTCGTTGCGGTGGGCACGCACACAGTTCGCATCAGGGGCTCAGATCATTCAGCCCTTGTCATCGATTTGGGCGCCGAGTAGCGAACTCGAGGACGACCCAGCGATGGCTAGGGGCCAGGATCGGCGGCTGCAATGAGTAGTCGGGCGCGGGCCATTTTTCGAACAATCGGAGTTCGGTCAACCCGGATAAGAAGATTCTCGACCACACGCCGTGGCAAAGAATGAGTTAAGGGCTAGCTAATCGTTCGGCACTGCCTTTGCGGAAGTGCTAAACCATCCCTTATATGGGCCTAGCGGCTCCGCGCCCGGAGCCCGATGACGAGAGGATGCTATGTCATATCCGACGACCGCAACCATCGGGACTCGCCGCTCGTCGCGGCGGACCCTTGCATTTATCGGCGCGCTGGCGCTCGCACTCACGTCGGTCGCTGTCACTGCTGATTCGGCTTCGGCCGGAAAACCCTCATACCCGCCAGGCCAACCTGATCCTCCTGGCCAGCTCGTTCAAGTGCAGTTGCTGGCCTTCAACGACTACCACGGTCACATCGAAGCCACTACACCGGGAACCGTCGACGGCATCAACGCCGGTGGCGGCGAATACCTCTCGGCGAAACTCAGCGAACTGCGGGCGGGCAACAAGTACAGCCTGACCGTGGCAGCCGGAGACCTCATCGGCGGCTCTCCTGCATTCTCCGGATTGTTCCACGATGAGCCTTCGGTCGAATCGCTGAACGAGATCGGTCTCGACATCTCCGGCGTGGGCAATCACGAGTTCGACGAAGGCGTCGAAGAACTGCTTCGTATGCAGAACGGCGGGTGCCACCCTGTTGACGGGTGCTACTTCGAAGACGACCCGTACGCAGGCGCCGACTTCAAGTGGCTCGCCGCCAACACGGTGAATGAGGACGGCGAGACACCACTGCCGCCTTACTGGATCGAAAAGTTCGAGAGCGTCAAGATCGGCTTCATCGGCATGACCCTCGAAGCGACGGACACCTTGGTAGCCGCCGCCGGCATCCAGGGCTGGAGTTTCCTCGACGAAGTCGAGACGGCGAATGCCCTAGTCCCGATCCTGCAGGCGCAGGGCGTAGAGGCCATCGTCGTGTTGTTGCACGAGGGTGGTTCCCAGAATCCGCCGCCAGGCGTTGTTGACGCCTGCGTAGACATCTCGGGGCCGATCCTGGCAATCAACGACGGCCTCGACCCGGCAGTCGACGTCCTGATCACCGGCCACACCCACCTGCCGTACAACTGTGTGCTGCCTGACGCCGCGGGCCAGCCTCGCATCGTCACCAGCGCTTACTCGTACGGCCGCGTGGTGTCCGAGATGGATCTCGTCATTGACAAGCGGACCAGCGACGTGCGGCGCGATCTGAGCACGGCAACCAACCACGTTGTTGATCAGTCGATGCTCACACCGGATCCCGCGGTCACCGCGATCCTCGACAAGTGGGCGCCGCTGGTCGCTGCGGCCGGCGACACTCCGATCGGCACGATCACCGCAGACATCACGCGTGGGGGCATCCCCACCGGAAGCGATCGTGGTGTGGAGTCGGCGGCAGGCAACCTGGTAGCGGACGCCCAAGCGTGGTCTTCGTCATTCAACGGCGCCCAACTGGCGTTCATGAACCCGGGTGGAGTGCGCTCCGACCTGACGTACCTGGATTCGGGCGGTGAAGGCGACGGGGTCGTTACCTTCGCGGAGGCGTTCACGTTCCAGCCGTTCGGCAACACGTTGCTCACGTTCCCGATGACCGGTGCGCAGATCGTGTCCGTGCTCGAAGAGCAGTGCCAGCCGCTCGGCTCGAGCCGGCCGTTCCTGCACCTCGGTGTCTCGGACGGCGTCACGTATGACCTGTCGAAGACGATCGTCGCCGGCGATTGCGTCGCCGTCTCGGTGACGAATCTGGAATTGGATGGCACGCCGATCCTCCCAGGGTCGACGTACATCGTGACCGTCAACAGTTTCCTCGCCGACGGTGGGGACAATTTCACGACGTTCGCGCTGATCAACCCGGCGTTGCGTCTCGACGGCGGCAACGATCTCCAGGCGCTCGCCAACTACTTGGCGGCGTTCAGCCCGGTGGCTCCTCCGAGCACCGACCGTGTGAACGAAGTGCCCTAAGCCAAGGTAACCACAACCGCTAATCAAGTTGGACCCGGTCCCCATCAGGACCGGGTCCAACTACGTTCTGGGACACGCGCCACGGCTGCGAGGTAGTGGCCGCGTGAACTCGGCCGTCGAACTCCAATGCGGCGGCTCTACCGGGGGTGGGCCTTCCACTTGGGGACTTCCCAGTAGCGGGCAAACAGGCCGCTGATGGACCAGATGCCGATGGCGATCACAAGCCCCAGCATGAACGCATAGCTATCGGTGAACAGCCCGAGCAGCATGACGACAAGGCCTGCCACTCCAAGAGCACCGACGATCAGTTCCTTCGTGTTCTTGGTCACCTCTCACCTCTCGATTCCCGTGGCGATCCACAACGCGATCCGCAGTCGGAATTGGACACGCCGCAAGTGGCCTTCCTCCATTCGACTGCCTCCATGTTTACAAAGAGGTCGATCCCGTTCCTAGGGGAAGATGGCCCTGGCCGTCGGCGGTGCACGACTTCGCTCCCTACGGATCCGCAGTGGCGGCGGCGTTGGCAACAGAGGGAGCGGCAACTACGCTGAGTAGCGGACAGTGGGGATGAAGAGGGGGGACCAAGGAGGGGCGTGGATGCGGCGGAATTTGCTCGTTACGGTGGGCCTGCTGGTCGCCTCGTTGCTGACTGCAGTCCCGGTGCAGGCGGCCGGGTCGTTGGTGATCAACGAGATCTACTACAACCCGCCTGATGCCAACGACGGCGACGAGGAATTCCTCGAACTGCACAACCCGGGCAATGCTGCCTTCGATCTGTCCGGCATGTGTTTTGTCGGCTTCACTTTGTGCTTTGCCCCCGGGACAAAGCTGGCGGCCGGCGGGTATGGAATCGTTTCGCCGGATGCCGACCTGGCCGTTTCGGTTCATGGAGTCATCCCGCTAGCCGAATTCGCCGACGGCGGGTTGGCAGGGTCCGGTGAGCTGATCCAGCTGATTGCGGCCGACGGAACCACCGTCGTCGACGAGGTCGAATTCGCCGACGACTCGCCGTGGCCGAAGAGCCCGGACGGCGATGGGCCCTCGCTCGAGCTGATCGATCCGGCGTCCGACAACAGTGTGGCGTCGTCGTGGAAGGCTTCGCAGGTGGATGCCGGTACCCCGGGAGCAGTCAACTCGGTGTCCGGTTCAGTTCCTCCGGTGCCGATCACGAGAGTCAAGATCACCCCGGCGGACCCGTCTGCATCGGATCGGGTCGTGGTAACGGCCAAGATGCCCGTCGGCCTGTCACCGAAACTGACCTACAAGGTGATGTTCGGCTCCGACAGGACAATCGCAATGGATGACGATGGGGCTTCCGGCGACGGTGCCGCCAACGACGGGCTCTATGGGGCGACAATCCCACGGCAGCGTAAGGGCGACCTCGTCCGCTACCGGATCGATGTCACTTCCGGCGGCGAGGGTGCCTTCCCCGCCGTCGACGACACGATCAACTACGTGGGCTACGTCGTGGAAGACACCGATATCACAACGACCACCGAGGTGTTCCAGTGGTTCCTTCCGGACGGCAAGTACGACGACATGATGGCGAACCACCGCCACGATGATGTCAAGGTTCCGGGAGTGCTCGCCGCCAACGGCGTCGTCTATGACAACGTCACGTTCCGCATCCGGGGTGGCTCCGGTACTCGCTCGCAACCAAAGGTGCCGTTCCAGGTGGAGATGCCGAACGGCCATCTGTTCTCACATCCTGAGCTGGCGAACCCGGTGGACCAGTTCAACCTGCAGGCCGAGACACACAAAGATCGCACCAGGTCACGCGCCTGGCTGGGGTGGATGCAGTGGGAAGCCGCCGGCCATCCGAAGGTTGATCAGTTCTGGGTGCGCCTGGAACGCAACCGCAACTTTGAGGGGCTCTACCGATTCTCCGAGACCCTCGACGGGGATTGGCGGCGCCGCGAAGGATTCAACGACGGGTCGTTCTACAAGGCCGCCGGCAGCAGCGGATTCGAGAAGGAGTCGCCCAAGGACGGCGGCACGTCCGAGGTCGACCGGTTCTGGGACCGACTGGCGGACTCGTCCAGCTCAGCCAAGTCCCGCTACATGTACGACAACATCAACATCCCGGCAGCGATCAATTGGACGGCGTTGACGGCGTTGACGCGCCATTGGGATTCAATGGCGAGCAACTTCTACCTCGATCGCGACGGTGACACCGAGCGGTGGACGGTGGTCGGTTGGGACCTGGACCTCACATACACCGATTACGGGGAAACGTGTGGGTCCTCCCGCATGATCTCCGTTGAATGCACCGACAACGATCTTGCCGAAGCCTTGATGCGAGACCCCGACTTCTATGAGATGCATCTGCGGCGTTTGCGCACGCTCGCCGACGAACTCCTCTTCTCGAGCTTCATAGACAGACGCTACGAATCTCTACAAGCCGAGATCGCCGACGTCGTCGCCCTCGACGCCGCCAAGTGGGATGCCACGCTGACCATGGGATACCTCGACGATGTGGAACGCCGCCGCCGGCGGATTCGGGATGCGATTACCGCCGGGGAGATTCCAGGACGGCAAGCGGCCAAGCCGCCGGTGGTGATCAACGAGCTGCATTACAACCCGGCAGACGGTGGCGTCGAATTCCTCGAGCTCTTCAACCCCGGATCCAAGGCCGTTGACCTGTCGGGCTGGTCGATCCCCGGAGCCGACCTGCTGATTGCGCCCGGGACAGTGCTCTTGCCCAAGTCCTATGTCGTATTCACCGAAGATGATGCAGCTCTGCGGGCCCAGTCCCGGAGTGGGATATTCATCGGTGGCGAGTACGACGGTGGGCTCGCCGGCGGCGGTGAACTAGTCGAGTTGCGCGACGCCGACGGGGTTGTGATCGATGTTGTCGAATACGACGACGAGAAGGGCTGGCCAACAACTCCTGATGGCGACGGGCCTTCGCTGGAGTTGATCGACTCAGAGGTCGATAACTCGTTGCCGAATGCATGGGCCCCTTCACGGGCCAACGGCGGCTCACCGGGAGAGGCAAACGACCCGAACACCAGTGGGCTCCCGCCACCGCCTCCCCCGCCGCACGAGGTGTCATACGTGTCATTTGGCGACAGGTGGCGGTTCCTCGATGACGGCTCCAATCAGCGAACTGCGTGGCGTCAGCCGGGGTTCGATGCTTCGTCCTGGTCACGTGGGCCCGCCGAGTTGGGGTACGGCGACGGTGATGAATCAACTGTGGTTGCCGCCGGACCCTCCGGCAACCGTCACATAACAACGTATTTCCGGTCGGCCTTTGCGGTGAAGGACCCGGCGTTGGTCCTGGAGCTTTCCGGACGGCTGGTGCGCGACGACGGGGCCGTGGTGTATATCAACGGAGTCGAGGTGTACCGCACCAATCTCGGCAGCGGAACGATCCGATTCGACACCACAGCAACGACGACCGTTAGAGGCTCCTCGGAAACCAGGCCCGTGTCTTTTGCTGTCTCGCCGGATGTGTTGGTCCGAGGGGCCAACACGGTGGCGGTCGAAATCCATCAGCGCAACCGGGTTTCCTCAGACATCAGCTTTGACCTGGAGCTTGTCGGAACGGCGCATCCTCGATTCTTCTGTAATGGAAAGATGGCCACGATCGTCGGTACTCCGGGTAACGATGTGCTGGTTGGCACGTCGGGCGACGACGTGATCGTCGGTCTTGGTGGCAACGACGTGATCGTCGGCAAGTGGGGTAACGACACCCTGTGCGGCAACAGCGGATGGGACAAGATCTCGCCGGGCAGAGGGGTTGACTACGTCAACGGAGGGAGAGGCGCCCGCGACTGGGTGAGCTACTCGTCGGCGGGACGCGGCGTCGCGGTATCTCTGCATGATCGGGTCGCCGCCGGGCAAGGTCGGGATACATTGGTGCGGATCGAGAACATCATCGGATCGCGGTTTGGCGACGCCCTCGTCGGCAACGCCTACACCAACCGTATCATTGGCGGTGCCGGCGCCGACAGCCTGTGGGGACGGCTGGGTGACGATCTCCTCTGGGGCAACCGAGGTCCCGATACCATTTCCGGCGGCCAGGGGTACGATGTAGCCAAAGCCGGACCAGGGGCCGACACCTGTAGCGCCGAGGTGAAGGTGTCGTGCTGAGCCTGAGCTCTATCCGGCGATCTCCAGGAGAAACTGCTCCAGCGTCGCGATATCGAGTTCTCCAGCGGTGCGGGCGGCGACGGTCCCATCAGCGTTGAGAAAGACCCAATAGGGAAACCCACCTCCTCCAAATGACCGGTGCACACTGCCGGTGGCGTCGTCGAGGAGTACGTCTGGGCTCCACTGCTCCCGTTCCAACCAGTCCGACGGCGGGTAGTTAGCGCGCGCCGCGCTGACAGATGTCGACACGCTGACGATCTCGACACCGTCTACTCCGCCGCCCGAGTTGAGCCAAGCCTGGACCCGGGGCACTTCAGTTTGGCAATGGGGACACCAGTGGGCCAAGAACACAATGGCAGTCGGCGTGCCGTCAGCGGCGATCGCAACTGCCTCTCCTGCGAAGTTCTCGCCCGTGATCGTCGGTGCAGGGAGGCCGACGGCGGCGTCTCCGACGCTTGTCAGCAGTTGGGGAAGGACGTCACCGCTCACCAGGGGTTCACCGGTCTGACCAACCAGCTCGCCGAGTGAGCTGCCCGCGCAGGTCTCCGGGACTTCCGCAGTCGAGAAGCGCCCCCCGCAAGTGGCGCCGAATGATTCGTAGTCACTACCAACCGGTGACGACAGATACAACTGGTCACAGGCTGACCCCGATCCGGTGGCGCACTGGTCAAACAGGGCGTCCAGGGCGGCGTCGTCCCCGTAGCTGAAAGCCACCGGGCCATTGAGGACATCAAGAGGGATGTCACAGTCGTCGGCCGCCGCTAGGAGATCGGAGGTCAACGACAGCAGGTCCTGATCTGGAGAATCGACGGCCACTCCGGCAAACGCATCCAGCAATTCGGAGACGCTGCGCTCGGCGAGCATTCCTTCCGTCACACAGACGCCTTGAGCCTGCGTAAGTGGGGAGCCGACTGTGAAGCTGGTAGCAAGGAAGTCAATGACGCCCTGACGCGTTTCGGCGGCTTCAGCGAGCTTCACCTCGGCTTCAGTGAGGCTCTGCTTGGCACCGCCGAGCTCATCCTGGAGGCCGACGGTTTCTTGTTTGCTGGTGTCGAGCTGACTCGACACTTGACTCAGCTCACGTTCGTTAGCGGCAAGTGCCTCCTCGGCGTCGTCCCTGTCGCCGCTGGCCTGGAGGAACAGGAACCCCACAGCCACGAACCCGGCAATGGCAAGACCGGCGACAACGACCGCGGAACGCGGCCACCCCCGGCGCGGCTCAGCAGCCTGCTGATCCGGCTGCTCGCCGCCGGGATCACCATACGATTGCTGCCCACCGGCGGGTGGCTGCGGAGGCTCGGGATCCCCCTCCCCATCGCCTATGCCGAAGTCCGGCCCATCAGTCATCTCGACTCCTAGGTATCTCTACCAAAGCTTACGCCCGCGACGACCACCCAGCGCGCCGCTCTCGCCATCGGTGCCGTAGCGGGTCTCCATCCGGATATTGGCGCGGCTCGCATTCCACCGGCGGAAGCAGTCCGCAAGTGACGATTACTCTTCGTCGGCGCCAAGGCGACCGGTGCCCATCGCCGGGTGCGAGGTCCTGAACTCTCGCCAAGTAGCGACCTGCTTCAGCTCACCGGCTCGTCGCTTCGCCAGATAGGACCGCAGTTCGGGAATCATTGCGATCGTGAAGAGCAAGTTGATCACAACTGCGTAGGCCACCTCAGGGGGCCCAGCGCGCCACACAAACCACGGGATCAGCAACCATTGGCCGAGCGAGTAGGCGATGAGCATGTCACGCATCACGTAAAGACCAACGACCACACCGACGACAGTCGTGGCTGGGAGCGCGATCCAGTCAACCGCTAACAATCCGCCGTAGAGCGGACTCTGCCCGCGGCCACCCTTGAGGCGATAGAAGACCGGGTAGTTGTGCCCGAGCATGACGGCTACCGCCACAATCAGATGGTACGAGTCGTCGGGCCACACCAGGCGCACGGCCAGGGTCGGTAGCAAGGCTTTCGCCATATCACCAACACCGACGACAATCCCCCACTTCGGCCCCGTGCGGGCACCGATCGAAGTGGCACTGACTCCGCCATAGTCGATGGTGGCACCACCCGGAAGCTCCAGAACGGTGGATGTCAGATCGGCGTCCGGAACGACCCGGCGCCCGACCAACCTGGCAAACGAGATCGAGCCGATGAGATACCCCCCAAGTCCCAGTCCGGCGACAAGGCCCCATGTCATTCCGATGACTCCTTCTCAACCACCACGGTGCCCGCATAGCCGTCGACGACGACGGTCGCACCATCCGGCAGACGGGTGGCGCCTGAGACCGATACGACGCATGGAATCCGATACTCCCTGGCCACGATGCTGCTGTGCGACAGCATCCCGCCTGCCTCGGCAACGACAGCTCCCGCACGGGCGAACAGTGGGGTCCAGCCAACGTCGCTGTAGGGAATTGCGATGACGTCGCCGGCGTCGACCTTCCCAAAATCCGCAGTGCCACGGACGATAC
>Ga0224512_10005440_pt1 | contig 10497 bp, 12 predicted proteins | sample SF_May12_sed_USG_4_FD_169103 | JGI IMG/M metagenome (GOLD analysis project Ga0224512, IMG submission 169103) | Sediment microbial communities from San Francisco Bay, California, United States - SF_May12_sed_USGS_13 | ecosystem: Environmental > Aquatic > Marine > Sediment | place: USA...
ACCTGCCCGTGCTGATCAACCAGTACGGCTCTGAGGCCCGCATCAACGCCGCTCTACGCACCGAGAGCCTCGACGCCATCGGCGAGCGGATTCAGGACATCATGGACTTCCAGCCACCACAGGGCATCGTGGACAAGGTGAGGGCGCTCGGAAAGCTGCGCGAGCTCGCCGCCTTCTCACCGAAGACGGTGCGCGACGCGCCCTGCCAGCAGATCTGGCTCAGCGAGCCGGACCTCGACCTGCTGCCCATCTTGACCTGCTGGCCCCATGACGGCGGCCCGTACATCACCCTGCCGCTGGTATTCAGCAGGGACCCCCGGACGGGCGTGCGCAACTGCGGCATGTACCGCATCCAGAAGATCGACGCGCGTACAGCAATGATGCACTGGCAGATCCACAAGGACGGCGCAGCCCACCTCAGCGACTCGGAGGGACGGGTCGAGGTGGCGGTCGCGCTCGGCACCGATCCCGCGACGACCTATACGGCCACCGCACCCCTGCCGCCGCACCTCGACGAGATGATCTTCGCCGGCTTCCTGCGCGGCAAGAGCGCGGAGATGGTCAAGTGCCGCACGATCGACGTAGAGGTCCCGGCGGAGTCGGAGATCGTGCTGGAGGGCTACGTGGACGCGGCGGATCTGCGCCCGGAAGGCCCGTTCGGCGACCACACTGGCTTCTATACGCCCGTCGATCAGTACCCCACCCTCCACGTCACGGCGATGTCGATGCGCCAGGACGCGATCTACCCGACGACGATCGTCGGCATTCCGCCCATGGAGGATCTCTATCTCGGCAAAGCCACCGAGCGGATCTTCCTGCCGATCATCAAGATGACGCTGCCCGACCTGATCGACATGAACCTGCCCGCCGAGGGCGTGTTCCACAATTGCGCCCTGGTGTCGGTCCGCAAGCGCTACCCGGGGCATGCCAAGAAGCTGATGAACGCGATCTGGGGCCTCGGCCTGCTGTCGCTCACGCGCTGCGTGGTCGTGGTCGACGAGGACGTCGACGTTCAGGACACCTCCGCCGTGGCGTTCCACGCCTTCAGCAACGTCGACCCGGGACGTGACGCGCTGGTGGTGGATGGCCCCGTCGACGCGCTCGACCACGCGGCTCCGTACTTCGCCTACGGTGCGAAGATCGGCTTCGACGCCACCCGCAAGTGGCAGGGTGAGGGCGTCGTGAGAGCTTGGCCGAAGCTGATCTCGATGAGCGACGAGATCCGCGACAAGGTCACCCGGCGCTGGGCCGAGTACGGCCTCGACTGAGCAGAGGGACACATGCACCGGGGAGGCGACTGCGGCCCTCAATCACGGGTGGCCAGGTGTATTGTGCGGCACGTGAGAATCGCAGAGACCTCGGTGAGCGCGCGTGCCTGAGAAGAACGACCTCGACGACGCCACTGCCCCGTACAGCGGCCCCCGGGCGGTCGACCCGGGCGAACCGGAGCCGCGTCTCGAGGACGACCCGGACTACGTCACCCGCACCAGGTTCTTGAGCCTCATCGCGCTCGCCGGTGGCGTCGCGATGACGGCGGCTATCGTGGTGCCGGTCGTCGGTTTCGCCGTTGCGCCGACGCTGGAGCCCGAGCCGCCTCGCTGGGTCGACGTCGGCCCGTTGAAGGACTTCCCCGATGGAGAGACCACGAGCATCGCGGTGGCCGGTCCGGCCACCGAGTCCGACCGCCGGGTGTTCATTCGCCGCCGCGACGACGAGCTGATCCCGATCTGGAACCGCTGCGCCCACCTGGGCTGCCCGGTCGCCTACAGCCCGGGCGGCGACGTTTTCGCCTGTCCGTGCCACGGCGGCGCCTACAACTCGCGCGGCCTCGTCACCGCGGGCCCTCCGGCCCGCCCGCTGGATCGCCTCGACTACAAGATCGTCACTCCGGACGGGAAAGACGTTGCTCTGGGCGACGCGAAAGACGAGGACCGGCTGCTGATCGGTGTCGCGTACTCGATCGACGAGGACGAGCAGTCGTTCACGCTGAGGGGGCCCGGCGAGTCAGTCACGGGTGTGCTGCGCAACCTCTACCCCAGCCCGGGCGCCTGAGCGGAGGCTGACGCATGGCGACCAAGGACATCGGACCGAAGAACCCGGTCGCCCAGACAGGCGACATGGTGGTCGACTACGTCGATCACCGGACCGGGGCCAAAACCGGTCTCAACTGGTTCCTCAACCGCAACATCCCCGCCGAGACGAGCTGGTTCCAGACGCTCGGATTCACCGCGCTGGCCCTGTTTGGTCTCCAGGCCGTCACCGGGATCATCCTGGCGATGTACTACCGGCCGGACCCCGCCACCGCCTACGAGAGCATCCGCGTCATCACCGACGACCTCACCTGGGGCTGGCTGGTGCGCGGTATGCACAAGTGGGGCGCCAGCGCGATGGTCGTGGTGGTCTTCCTCCACATGGGGCGGGTGTTCTTCTTCGGCGCGTACAAATACCCGCGCGAGCTCACCTGGGTCACCGGCGCGTTGCTGCTGGTGATGACCCTGTTCATGGGTCTTACGGGCTATCTGCTGGTCTGGGACCAGAAGGCCTACTGGGCCACCGTGGTCGCGGTGAACATCACCGCCTCCGCCCCGGTGCTTGGCCCGTACATCGCGGACATTCTCCGCGCGGGGCCGGAGTTCGGCCCGAGCACCCTTTCCCGCTTCTACTCGATCCACATGCTGCTGATACCCGGGGGCATGATCGCCTTCATCGGGATCCACCTGTTCCTCGTGTCGAAGCTCGGCGTCGCCGAGCCGCCGTGGAGCAAGAGGCTGCAGATGGTGGAGCGCGAGAAGGAAGAGGCCAAGCGCCAGGCGGCACGCGATCGCCTGCCGACAGGACGCACGCGCGTGCCGGTGCGTGCCCCGGACCACCCGCCGCTGCGTACCCCGGCTCCGACCGACACCTCTGAGTCTGCGACCACTCCCGACGGGGGCGGCTCGTGAACAAGGCCCAGCAGCGCGAATACCTGGAGGACTACGCGGAAGCCAAGCGCCAGGGCAAGCCCTTCTTCCCCTACGCCATCTACAAGGACCACCTGGTCGCCCTGCTGGCCATCGGAATCGTCATCGCGATGGCGATCGGCTACCGCGTCGAGGTGGGCGAGCCGGTCAACCCGGCGACCACCGACTTCGTTCCGCGACCAGAGTGGTACTTCTTCTTCCTCTTCGAGCTGCTCAAGATCTTCAAGGGCCAAAACGTCCTGACGCCGGTCATCTTGGGCACGTTCCTCGTGCCGAACATCATGATGGTCCTGCTCATCGTCTGGCCGTTCATCGATCGCGGCCCGGAGCGGAGGATCGAGAAGCGCCCGATCGGGCTCGCCGTCGCCGTCGTGGTGGTCGCGTTGCTTGCCTTCCTCACCCATGAAGGCATCAACTCGCCCTCGGGCACCGTGGACCCCGCGGCCATCGAGCTGGAGGGTCTGGACGAGGCGGGTGAGGCGGGCCTCGCCCTCTATGCAGCCAACGGGTGTTCGGCGTGTCACATGATCAAGGGAGAGGGAGCGCCCGGGCCAGGGCCGAACCTTACGGACGAGTCGTCGCGCAACCGCGGCATCGAGTGGCAGATCGAGCACTTGCAGGAGCCCGCCTCGCGCACGCCCGGCTCGTCGATGCCGGCCTTCCCGAACTTCACGGACCAGGAGTACCAAGACCTCGCGACATTCCTCGAGGGTCTCGGCGACACCTACGAGTAGTCGGAGCGCCGGTGCGCCACCGAATCACCCCGAAGGCCTCCGCGTGGCGGGGGCCTTTTGCATAAGGGAAAAGCATGAGGGTCTTCCTCGGCGTGACCGGCGCCAGCGGTGCTGCATATGGTGCCCACGCACTGCGTGCTCTGACGCGCGCCGGCTGCGAGGTGGGGCTGTGCATCAGCGAATCCGGGCTGAAGGTGATCGCCCACGAGCTATTCGGGCTGGGAGCCGATCCCACCGAGGGGCGCGACGTGCTGACCGAGAGGTTCGTCGCGACGTACGGCGAGCATCCGGATCGGGTGTCCGTGCTTGGACTGCAGGAGTTGACGGCGCCGTTCGCCTCGGGCTCGGCGCTTGCCCCGGCGGCGCTGATCATGCCGTGCTCCGGATCGACGCTCGGGGCAATCGCCCACGGTGCGGGGCGCAACCTCATCCACCGCTGCGCGGACGTCATGATCAAGGAGCGACGAACGCTTGTGCTGGTACCCCGCGAGACCCCGCTCTCGCCGATCTACCTGGAGAACCTGCTCACGCTGAGTCGCGCGGGAGCGACGATCCTGCCGGCGATGCCGGGGCTCTACAACGACCCCCGCTCCGTCGAGGACATGATCGACTTCATCGTGGGCAAGGCGCTCGACGCCATCGGGGTGGAGCACGATCTGCTCGGCCGCTGGGGGCGCGAGCGATGAGCTCGGGGCAGCTCGCGCCCGCCGAGGTCCGGAGCATGTTCAACCGGATCGCGCCGCGCTACGACCTGATGAATCAGCTGATGAGCCTCGGGCTGCACGGACGCTGGCGGCGTCGAGCGGCACAGGTGAGCGACCTCGCCGCCGGGCAGCGCGCGCTTGACTGCTGCACCGGGACGGGCGACCTCGCGTTCCTGCTTGCCGAGCGGGTCACCAGCCGTGGAGCGGTCGTAGGTATCGACTTCTCCGAGCAGATGCTCGCCGAGGCGTGCCGGAAAGGGGCGGGCGAGGCGTCGCCCTGCTTCATGCAGGCCGACGCGACGGATCTGCCCTTCGAGACAGACAGCTTCGATGCCGCGACGGTCGCCTTCGGCATTAGGAACATTCCCGACGCTGCCGCGGCGCTTGGTGAGATGGTCCGCGTGGTCCGGCCGGGGGGCCGGGTCGTCGTGTTGGAGATCACGGTGCCCGACCGCATCCGGCGGGCGAGCGAGATGTGGTTCCAGCGCATCGTGCCGGGCCTCGGCCGCCTGGTCGGCCGGGACGCAGCCGCCTACGCGTACCTGCCGGCATCGACACTGCGCTTTCCTCAGCCTCGTGAGTTCGCGGCGGAGTTGTCCGCGAGTGGGCTGACGGATGTACGTTGGCAGACCTTCGTGGGGGGAATGGTGGCCCTGCACTACGGACGGGTGGCCGCGTGAGTACGGTGCTGCCACCGCGCATCAGGACCTACGGTCCGTGGCTGGCACGCTGCGAGGAGCGCCTTGCCGACATCGTCGGCGAGGGGCGCCCGATCGTTGCCGAGCCCGCGACCGAGACTCTGATCGCCGGCGGTAAGCGTCTTCGCCCACTCCTGGTCTACTGCTGCGCGGCACCCGAGAACGGCAACGGCGCGGCCATCACCTCGGCGGCCGCCGCCGTCGAGCTCGTTCACATGGCGACGCTGGTTCACGACGATGTTCTGGATGACGCCGATCTTCGCCGCGGGCACCCGACGGTCCTGAACCGGCACGGCCGCGAGCGGGCCGTGGAGACGGGGGACCATTTGTTCGCCCTGGCATTCGGAGAGCTCGCGGCCGCGGGCTCACCCGACGCGGTGTCGATTCTCGCCCAGGCCTCGCTCGAGCTCTCCCAAGGCGAGATCTCCCAAGACTCCCGGGCCCGAGACCTGAGCCTGAGCGCCGAGGACTATCTGGATCGAGTGCGCCTGAAGACCGCCGCGCTCTTCTCGGCAGCATGCCGCCTGGGCGGGCAGATGGGCGCGACGACCCGGGCCAGCGATCTGCTGGGCGAGTTCGGTCAGCTGATCGGCGTCGCGTTCCAGATCTTCGACGACATCCTGGATCTCACCGGCACCACCGATACCACCGGTAAGCCGCGCGGCGCGGACCTTCGCGACGGTACCGTGACCCTGCCGATGATTCGCGCGATGCGGCAGGACCCCGAGCTTGTCGAGGCGATCTCGGCAGCCATGCAGGGCGAGGGCCTGGAGCAGACCTGCGACCGGCTCGCCGTGCATCCCGGAACCAGCGTCGCGCGCCAAGAGGCCGTGCGGCTCGTAGAGCGGGCGCACCGCATCGCCGGCTCGGGAGGGCTCGGCGGAGCCGATGCCACGGCGCTCGCAGAGATCGCCGAAGGCGTGGTGGACCGCTATGCCTGAGATTCCGACGCGCGCAGAGCTGATCGAGGTGCTGTCGGGGCGCGATCCCCTCGGCGCCGGCAAGCGAGCGAGCGGCATCGTAGAGGAGCGGATCGTGACCTATACCCGAGACCATCCACCGTCCGACTGGTTGGTGGACGACGAGCGGGAGGGCTCCCTCGACGATCACGCCGCCGCGCACCAGGCAGGCACCAGGACAGAAGCCATGATCGCCTACGGCGCCGACCACTCTCCCGAGCAGGTCGCCGAGCGCCTACTCGGCCTTGCCGGGCTGGCCGCGCGCTCCGGGCTGCTGGTAGCGGCCTGCCCCGTGCCCGACGAGGGCGACCAGCGGCGCCCCGGCTCCTGGGGGGTGGAGGACCTCTCGGTGATCGCCGCGACCCGCCTCTGCCTGCCGCACGTCAGATGGATCCGGCCGTCCTGGCGGCTGCTGGGCGCTCCGGCCTGCCAGATCGCGGTGGCCTTCGGAGCCAACGACTGGCGTCTACCGGTCGACGATCAGACCGACGTGGAGAGCCTTGCGGCAGCGGTCGGCGCCAAGGCGGTAGAGCGATGAGCACCCTCCGAGTGGGCCGCATCGCGGCGCTCAACATGTACCCCATCTACCACGGCCTGGAGAACGGTCCGCGCGACGACCTCACCTTCGAGGACGGGGTGCCGACCCAGCTGAACGACGCATTGTTGCGGGACGAGCTCGACATCTCCGCCGTCTCGAGCATCTCCTACGCTCGCAACGCCGATCAGCTGAAGCTCTTGCCGGTCGCCTCGATCAGCGCGAACGGCGCCGTCGACTCGATCCAGGTGTTCTCCAACGTCCCGTTCCAGCGGCTACGGCACGTCGCCGTGACGCCCGATAGCGCGACCTCGGTCGCGCTGCTGCGTGTGCTCGTCGGAGCCGAGCCCGAGCCCTTTCGTACCCTCGAGGGCGACCCGGCCAGCGCGCTGGAGGACGTCGACGGCGTGATGCTGATCGGAGATCAGGCGCTCGAGGGGCTGCGCGCCGGCCTTGGCACGTACCGCACCGACCTCTCGGAGGTCTGGCGCGCTCGCACCGGGCTGCCGATGGTCTTCGCCGTTTGGGCGGCTCGAGGTGACGTCGCTGTTGCCCGGCCGGATGAGGTCGCCGCCCTCAGCCAACGCCTGCGCTCGGCACGGGGGGAGTACGCGAAGGATCCGGAGCTCGTGGTGGTGGCGGCCGCCGAGAGGTTCCCATTCTCCGTCGAGTACATCCGGTCCTACTTCCGGCGGCTACGATTCGATTTCGGACCGGCGGAGCGCGCCGGCCTCGAGCATTTCCTGCAGCTGGCCCGGTCCGCGGGCCTGCTCGACGAGGTTCCCCGACTGGCCGCATGACCACTGCCGCACCGCCACAAGCTGAGATCACGCCGATTCTCGACCGGGCCGCCGGTGGTGGTCGGATAAGCGACGAGGAAGCCCTGGCGCTGCTGCGCTCCGACGATCTGGTCGCGCTGGGCGAGGCCGCCGCCGCCGCGCGGGCCAGAACCAGCGATGACGACGAGGTCACGTTCATCGTGGACCGCAACGTGAACTACACGAACTTCTGCATCACCGACTGCGACTTCTGTGCCTTCTACCGCCTGCCGCGCGACCCCGAGGGCTATGTCCTGTCGAAGAAGGTGATCTTTCAGAAGATCGAGGAGACCCTTGACCTGGGAGGGACCGCTCTTCTGCTGCAGGGCGGCCATCATCCCGGGCTGCAAATCGAGTGGTATGAGGACCTGTTTTCCGACATCAAGTCCCGCTATCCGATCCACCTCCACGCCCTCTCGCCGTCAGAGATCCTGCACATCGCCCATTTCTCGAAGCTGTCGCTCGAGGAGACCATGGAGCGCCTGCGCGCCGCCGGCCACGACTCGGTGCCGGGCGGGGGCGCAGAGATCCTGGTCGACCGGGTACGCGAGGTCATCGCGCCCAAGAAGACCAAGAGCGATGAGTGGCTCGAGGTAATGCGCGTCGCGCACCGAGCCGGCATGTCGACAACGGCGACGATGATGTACGGGACCGTCGAGACCCTCCAGGAGCGCATCGAGCACCTCCGGCGCCTGCGCGACCTCCAGGACGAGCACCAGGGCTTCCGGGCCTTCGTGTGCTGGAGCTACCAGTCGGGCGGCGGTAGCCGACGTGGCGACGATCACCAGCACGCCACCGCCGCCGACTATCTGCGGATGCTGACGGTGAGCCGCCTCTACCTGGACAACTTCGAGCACTTCCAGTCGTCCTGGGTGACCCAGGGCCTCCGGATCGGCCAGCTGGCGCTCGCCTTTGGCTGCGACGACATGGGCTCGATCATGATCGAGGAGAACGTGGTGCGGGCCGCCGGCACGGCATTCCGGCTCGACACCGAGCGGATGGTCTCCGCGATCGAGGCCACGGGGCGGCGTGCCGTACAGCGCGACACCCTGTACCGAACCGTCCGACGCTTCTAGCGCGTCGGAGTTACTCGGCGAGAAGCGGATGGCGGTGGCAGCGAGCCCGCCGTAGGTTCACGGCATGAGCACGGCCTTCCCGGATACCGACGAGGCCCGCTGGCATGCGGTGCGCACGCACTCGCAGAGGGCGGGCGACAGTTTCGTCTACGCCGTTACCTCGACCGGCATCTACTGCCAGCCGACCTGTCGGGCGCGGCGCCCGCGGCGCGAGAACGTCCGGTTCTTCGCGAGCGCGGACGAGGCCCGCGAGGCGGGCTTTCGTGCGTGCCTGCGCTGCGCGCCAGACGACGCGGGCGATCGTCACGTGGGGCTCGCGCTCGAGGCCATCGAGCAGATCGAGGCGAGCACGCCGCCAACACTTCCCGCCGACCAGCTCGCAGCGCGGGTCGGTACGTCGGCCTCCACGCTGCGAAGGAGCTTTCTGGCGGCCACGGGAATCACTCCGCGACAGTATGCCGACAGCGTGCGGCGGCGGCGGCTTCGCGCCCGCCTCCGGGAGGGCGCACCGGTGTCCGACGCGCAATATCGCGCGGGATACGGCTCGGGTAGCCGCCTCTATGAGGCGGCACAGGGAATCCTCGGCACGACGCCGGCGCGCTACCGGGACGGAGCGCCTGGCGTCGTGATCCGCTATTCGACCGCACACGGGCCGCTTGGGCCATACCTCGCGGCCACGACCGAGCATGGCATCTGCCACGTCGCGCTGGGGTCGGATGAGCGGACCCTAGTCGGCGAGCTCCGCCGGGAGTTTCCGCAGGCAGAGCTCGCCGAGGATGACGCGCTGCTGCGGCAGGCCCTGGAGTCGACTCGGGATCTCCTCGAGCACCGTGTCCCGGACGCGCGCCTGCCGATGGACGTGCGCGCCACGGCGTTCCAGCGACAGGTGTGGGAATACCTGCGTGCGATTCCGGCGGGCGAGACCCGCACCTACGGCGAGGTCGCCTGGGCGATCGGGCGCCCGTCGGCCGCTCGGGCCGTCGCCCGCGCCTGCGCCAGCAACCCGCTCGCGCTACTGACCCCATGCCACCGCGTCATCGCCGCCGATGGAGGCCTGGCTGGGTACCGTTGGGGAATTGGCCTGAAAGGCGCCGTGCTCGCCCGCGAGCACGGCGACGAAGGGGACCCCTCGCGCTAGCGGGGGCTCTCGCCCTCGTACGGAAGCCCCTCAGCCGCCCAAGCGAGGATTCCGCCTTCGACGTTCAGAACCTCACCGTGCTCGCCCATCGCGTTGAGGTGGTCGGCGACCTTGCCGCTTCGGTTTCCGCTGCGGCAGAGGATGGCGAGCGGTGCGTCGGGAAGCTCGTCGATGCGATCCATGACTTCGCCCATGGGGATCAACGGCACGCCGTCGATACGGGTAGCGTCATGCTCATCGTGCTCGCGAACGTCGACGATGCTGAGCGCGCCCTCGCTCCAGCGGGCGTGGGCATCGGCCACGGTGATGTCGCTCAACTGAAGCCCCCTCGCCAGATTGGTCGAGGCTAGCAACGCCGAGCGGCCGATGGGCGCCTAGAAGTCCTCCGGCAGGATGCGGTCGTCGTTGATCGCGGCGATGAGGGCCTCGACATCCTCTTGCATGTTCGTGCGGGCTAGGCCGCGGAGGGAGCCGAGCAGGTCGTCGGTGCCCTCGTTGAGGATGTCGTCGAAGATCTCGACGTCCACCTGGTGGAACTCGCCCTCCCCGCGCCACTCGCACTCGGGGCAGCGACGCACGACGTGCCACTTTTCTCCCGAGCGCTCCTCCCAGGCAACCGGATACACCAGGTCGCTGCCGCACTGACTACAGACGTGCAGAACGTCGCGGGACGGGCGGACCTCCCCGGGAGCAACGGGAAGGCGCTCGGGCTCGGGCAGATCGCCGGGGTCTGCGAAGTACACGATGTCGATCACGCGGCCACCCGGCAGCGCGATCTTCTTGGTGACGTATTCGCTCATGTCATCCCTGCTATCCAAGACGTCGGCTCTTCCGGCCCATCCTGCGGCCGGCGCACACCTGGTATCGGCCGGTGC
>Ga0224512_10005441_pt1 | contig 10496 bp, 8 predicted proteins | sample SF_May12_sed_USG_4_FD_169103 | JGI IMG/M metagenome (GOLD analysis project Ga0224512, IMG submission 169103) | Sediment microbial communities from San Francisco Bay, California, United States - SF_May12_sed_USGS_13 | ecosystem: Environmental > Aquatic > Marine > Sediment | place: USA: California...
GTTGAGACCCGCCAGGAAGAACACCATACCCCCCATGGCGGCGTGCAGCGATTCATCTATTGCAGATTCAGCCACCTGAACACAGGCACTGCTGCAGCGGAAGACCAGGGGCACTGATCCCGGATACAGCCGCTCGGCGACCAGCCGGCATCAGCCGCCCGATAACAGTTCATCGGGTGATACTTCCCCCGTTGTTTGCAGATCTTCCGCCCGGTGTTCCTGCCCGAGCAGGACATAGACGGCCGGCACCACAAACAGGGTAAACAGGGTGCCGATACCGAGCCCGGTGGCGATCACCAGACCGATATGGAAACGGCTCACGGCACCCGGGCCGCTGGCGGTCAGCAGCGGGACCATCGCCATCACCATCGCCACCGTGGTCATCAGGATGGGCCGCAGACGGATGGCGGCCGCCCGCTCAACCGCGGCGCGCTTGCCCAGCCCCTCCCTGAGCTGCAACTTGTTGGCGAACTCCACAATCAGGATGCCGTTCTTTGCAATCAGGCCGATCAGGGTGATCAGTCCAACCTGGGTATAGATGTTGATCGAGGCAAACCCCAGCATCAGAAACGCCAGGGCGCCGGCGATCGACATGGGCACCGACACCAGGATAATGATCGGGTCACGCCAGCTCTCGAACTGCGCCGCCAGTACCAGATAGATGACCAGCAGCGACATGAAGAAGGTCACGACCAGGGCACTGCCCTGCTGCGCGTATTGCCTGGACTCTCCGGCAAAATCGGAACCAAAGCCCGGCGGGAACAGCTCACCTGCCTGCTCCTCGATAAACCCGAGCGCCTCGCCCAGGGTCACGCCCGGTGCCGCCACACCCTCGACCGTCAGGGAGTCGAGCTGCTGGAACTGGACACGCTTGTTCGGTTCGACGCTGTGTTCGAATGACACAATGGTGGACAGCGGGATCAGCTCGGCCGACTGGGTACGGATGTAATACTTGTCCAGCATTTCACTATCAAGCCGGAAACGCTGCGCTGCCTGGGGAATAACCTTGTAACTGCGCCCGCCGAGGTTGAAGCGATTCACATAATTGCCGCCCAGCATGGTTGCCAGGTTGCGGCCGATGTCCTCCATGCTGATACCGAGGTCCGCGGCCAGGTCGCGGTCGATCACCAGCGTGGTCCTGGGCCGGGTGAATTCAATCGACTTGCGCAGAAAGGCGAACTTGCCGCTGGCCATACCGCGGCCGATCAACGCATCCGCCACCTCGGTGAGCTGGCCGTAATCGACTGCCGGGGCCGTGATGACAAACTGCAGCGGCAAACCGCGCCCGGCACCCGGCAGACTGGGACGCGGGAACACCGCCGTCTGAAAGCCGGCCACCCGGTTGAGGCCCTGCTGAACGTCGGGCTGTATTTCCATCTGGGAGCGGACCCGCCCGGAGGGCGGTGGCATCTTGAAGCCACCGAACACGGTGCGGTTGTCACCGCCGAAACCCAGCAGGAAGAAACTCTCATGGTACTCGGGCACCTCTTCGAACAATCCGACGATCTGGCGGGTGTAGGCCTCGTTGTACTCGAGCGTAGCGGTCTGTGGACCCAGCGCCTGAAAAAACAGGATGCTCTGGTCCTCGGTCGGCGCCAGTTCATTCTGGCTCGCGTTGAACATGAAATAGATACTGCCGAGGACCACGGCGGCGAACACCAGCGTCACCGGCAGAGTGTCAAGTGAGCGATGCAGGGCACTCTGATACGCGCTCGACAGACGCCCGAAAAAATGTTCCACCCACTGCTCGAAGCGGGCCTGCTCACCGGCCGGCTTCAGCACCTTGCCCGACAGCATCGGTGACAGGGTCAGGGCCACTACCCCGGAGATCAGCACCGCGCCCGCCAGGGTGAAGGCAAATTCGGTGAACAGGGTCCCCACCAGTCCGCCCATAAAACCGATGGGGGCGTACACCGCTACCAGCGTCGTGGTCATGGCGATGATCGGCAGACCCAGTTCACGCGCCCCATTGAGGGCAGCGCTCATGCGCGCCTCACCCATCTCGATATGCCGGTGTACGTTCTCCACCACCACAATGGCGTCATCGACCACCAGCCCGATCGCCAGCACCATCGACAGCAGCGTCAACAGGTTGATCGAGAAACCCATCAGCAGCATCAGAAAGGCGCCGCCGATCAGCGACAGTGGCACCGCCACGGCCGGGATCAGCGCCGCGCGCATTGACCCCAGTGACAGAAAAATCACCAGCAGCACGATGAGGATCGCCTCGGCCAGGGTGCGAAACACCTCATCGATGGAGTCGTTGATATAGACACTGGCATCGTAGGGGATGTGCGCCTCCAGGCCGCGCGGCAGTTGCCCGCGAATCTCGTCGATGGTGGTATGGACACGCGCAGCGACGTCCAGCGGATTGGCGCCCGGGGCGGGTTCGATACCGATATAAATCGCCGTCTTGCCCTTGTACCAGCTGCCGGAATCATAGTCCTCGGCGCCCAGTTGCGCCTCGGCAACATCACTGATGCGCACCAGTGCATCGCCCTCCTCGCGCACCACCAGGCTGGCGAACTCCTTCGCACTGGTGATATCGGTGGTGGCATCGAGATCGATGGTCACGTAGTCGCCCCGGGTTTCGCCTACCCCGGCCTGATAGTTGTTGGCCTCCAGCGCCCGGCGCACATCGTTGGCGGTGACGCCCAGGGCCGCCATACGTTCCGGGTCAAGCCAGATGCGCATGGCAAAGGTCTTGTTACCGATCAGCCGGGCCTTCGCCACACCCGGGACCGCCTGCAAGCGCGGCTGCACAACCCGCAGCAGGTAGTCGGTGATTTGCGAGGGCGTCATCGCCTCGCTGAAAAAGGCCAGGTACATCAGCGCGGTGGTATCGCCCGTGGTCGAGTCGATCACCGGGTCATCGGCAGCGGCAGGCAATACGTTGCGCTGACTGGCCACCTTGGCCTGGATCTCGGCAACCGCCGCGTTCGGATCATAGTTGAGAACCATGTTGGCCTCGATAACGGAGCGCCCCTGGGTGCTGGTCGAAACCAGGAAATCGATCCCGTTGGCCTGAGCGATTGCCTGCTGCAGCGGTGTCGTAATAAAGCCCTTCACCAGCTCCCCGCTCGCACCCGGGTAGGTGGTGGTGACCGTCACCACCGTATTGCGGGTCTCCGGGTACTGGCGCACCTCAAGGGCGGCAATGGAACGCAGGCCGATGACGAGGATCAGCAGGCTGATGACACTGGCCAGCACCGGCCGCTGGATGAAGATGTCGGTGAATTTCATGGCGCAACGGCCCTGTTCCCGAGCCTGGCAGTATCGTCAAGCACCACCCGCTGGTCGTTGCGCAGTTTCAACTGGCCGGCGCTCACGACCCGTTCACCGGCACTCAGCCCTTCCGTCACTTCAACTCGCCCGTCACGCACACTGCCGGTCTGTACCTGGCGACGCTCCACCACCAGCCCCTCATCCTTTTCCATTACCACGAACACGGCGTCGCCGTAGGGGTTATAGGTGATGGCGGTCTGGGGCACGGTCAGCACATTGTCACGCTCGGGCAGCAGGGTCTGCACCTCGGCAAACATGCCGGGGCGTAACTGCAACTGCGGGTTGGCAAGCGTCGCGCGGATCCTGGCGCTTCGGGTATTGCGGTCAACCCGCGGATCGATGGCGCTGATCCGCCCGGCAAACTGCTCTGCGGGAAAGGCCTTGACCTTTATCCGGACCGCCTGTTCCAGCGAGATCATCGAGATATGGCGCTCAGGCAGCGCATAATCCACATACACCGGATCAAGCTGCTGCAGCGAGACGATCTGCGCACCCGGCTCCAGGTACTGCCCGATATTCACCTGGCGTATACCCAGCACACCGGAAAACGGGGCGCGGATGGCCTTCTTCGCGACCAGGGCACGCTTGGCGTCCAGCAGGGCACTGGCACTCTGCAGTCGGGCCTGCGCCTGGTCGTAGTTCGATTGCGAGGCCAGCTTGTCGGTCAACAGCTTTTCGGCCCGGGCGAACTCCAGCTGCGCCAGGCGGCGATCCGCCAGCAGGCCTTTCAGCTCGGCCTGGTCGACGCTGTCATCCAGCTGCAATAACAGCTCACCGGCCGCGACGCTGGCACCCGATTCAAACAGGATCTCGCTCACCTGGCCGGCGATCTCCAGGGACACAAACACTTCCCGGGTCGCCACCAGCGAGCCGACGGCCTCCAGGTACGGCTGCCAGTGACTCTTTTCAACAGTTACGGCGGCTACCGTGGCGGGAGGCTGTTGCATGGCACCCTGGTTCGCCGCACCCTGCGAGCGCCAGTATTTAACACCGAAAAGCGCGCCGAACAGCAGGCCGAGAATGAGGATGACAGCTAGAAGACGTGTTGCCATTGAGGTTTCCTGTTGGATAGTTTTCAGGCCTTGTCAGGTATACACCCGATCACTGTGTGCCCTGCTTGCGACAGCTACCCGACGATCCGGGCCAGGTGCATGCGGCAATAGCAGTGGCAGCGCCCGGTTCCGCAGGCATGAACCCATGATAGTACAGATCCCTTGTGACCATGGCACACGGCAATCGGGGGCGCCCATAACCCGGGACAGCCTGGACACCTGCGCAACCGCCGGACTCTCGGCGATGGCGCGTAGCAGCGCCCGCCACAGCGGCCGCTATTCAGGACCGGGAACGCGGCTTCTGCCGATGAAACAGGGCGAGGGCACCCACCAGCAATAGGGGCAACGCCAACCAGTGGCCGACGCTGGTCAGCAGATGCACGAAGCTCTCGACCGGGCCGCTTGTCGCATGCTCCCCGACGTGCGCCCGGGCAAGTGGCGCGGACAGTGAACAGGCCAGGGACAGTGCGGTGATATGCAGGATTCCTGCTTGCAAGACGGGTACTCCGGTTACGGGTTTTCCAGGCTAAACGCTAGCGTACCTTGACCTTGACCAGCTCCTCTCCCTCCGGATCCGTGACATGCACGGCACAGGCAATACAGGGATCGAAGCTGTGGATGGTACGCAGGATCTCGACCGGCTGCTGCGGGTCGTGCAGCACGTGGTTGTCTGCCAGCGCCGCCTCATAGGCACCGGGCTGGCCGTTGATATCGCGCGGGCCGGCATTCCAGGTGCTCGGCACCACGGCCTGGTAATTCTTGATCTTGCCGTCCTCGATCACGATCCAGTGTGCCAGGCCGCCACGCGGCGCCTCCATAAAACCCACGCCGCGGGCCTCGCGGGGCCAGCTGGACGGGTCCCACAGGACTTCGTTGAAGGTCTTGGTGTCGCCGGCCTTGATGTTGGCGATCAGATTGTCATACCAGGTCTGCATGGTATCGCCGATGATCTTGGTCTCCAGAGTGCGCGCCGCGGTGCGCCCCAGGGTCGAGAACAGGGCCTCGACCGGGATATCCAGTTTGCTCAGTGTCATACCAACCAGCTCCCGGGTCTGCTCGTGGCCGCGGGCATAGAGCATCAATACCCGCGCCAGCGGACCGACTTCCATGGCGTGACCCTTCCAGCGCGGTGACTTGAGCCAGGAATAGGACTGGTCGACGTCAAGGTGCTCGTAGGGTGGCTTGGGGCCGCTGTAATTCAGGCTGGTCTCGCCCGCGTAGGGGTGCAGGGGCAGTTCCTTGCCCGCCTCGTAGTCATACCAGGAGTGGGCAATGTATTCCTGTATCTGGTCGGAGGCATTCATGTCCACATCATGGATAGTCGACAGGTCGCGGTTGAGGATGGCACCGGCAGGGATCAGGTAGGAGGCCGGGTCATCCATGCCTTTCTCGGGGAAATCGCCGTAGGTGAGGAAGTTGCCCAGACCCTCTCCGCGGCTGCCCCAGTCCTTGTAGAAACCGGCGATGGCCAGGGTGTCGGGCACGTACACCTGGTCCACGAAGGTACGCATCTGGGTGATGATGCTCTGGACCTGGGCCAGGCGTTCGGCATTGATGGCCGAGTCGGAGTCCAGGTCAATGGGGCAGGGCACGCCGCCGACCACGAAATTCGGATGCGGGTTCTTGCCGCCGAAGATGGCATGCAGCCTGGCGACGTCACGCTGCCAGGTAAGCGCCTCGAGGTAATGGGAAACGGCCATCAGGTTGGCCTCGGCGGGCAACTTGTAGGCCGGGTGGCCCCAGTAGGCCTTGGCGAAGATCCCCAGCTGACCGGCCTCGACGAAGTCCTTGAGCTTTTTCTTCATGTCAGAAAAATAGCCGGGCGAGGACTTCGGGTAACTGCTCAGCGACTGGGCCAGCTCCGAGGCGGCCTTGGGATCGGCGTCCAGCGCGGACACCACGTCGACCCAGTCCAGCGCGTGCAGGTGATAGAAGTGCATGACATGATCGTGCACATACTGGGCGGCATTCATCAGGTTGCGGATCAGCTGGGCATTCGGCGGGATGCGGTAGTCCAGCGCATCCTCCACCGCACGGATGGAGGCCAGCCCGTGCACCAGGGTGCAGACCCCGCAGATGCGCTGGGCAAAGGCCCAGGCATCACGCGGATCGCGGCCACGCAGGATGATCTCGATACCGCGCACCATGGTGCCGGATGACCAGGCCTGTGCAATGCGGTTGCCGTCCATCTGTGCCTCGATGCGCAGGTGCCCTTCGATGCGGGTGATCGGGTCAACAACGATGCGTTCACTCATGGCGGGCGCTCTCCAGTTATGAATCCAGGAACTCGGACAGGATGCGGTATTGCGCCGCGCTTTCTTCGGCGGCGGGATTATCAGCAGCCGCCTGCGCTATCGATCGGCAGGTGCGCGCCATGCGGCAGCTCATCGCGGCCTGCCAGGCGGAACCACCCGGCAGTTGGCCGGCCGGGGTCACGGCGGCGGCCGCCGCCCGCGCCACGAAATAACCTGCCTGTTCCGACCAGTCCCCCTCGGAGCCACAGCGGGTATGGCTGTCGAAGGTCGCGGCCCGGGCGGCACTCAGCGCCGCCACCAGCTCGCTGTCCGGGGCCGCGCTGTTGGCCGCGGTCCGGTTCACCATTGCCAGGCGCTCGTCATCGGCGAGATCCAGGACATGTTCCACGAACTTCGCGGCGACGACCCGCTGGCGCGTGGCATCGAGCCCCTCCAGGGCCTGCCTGAACTCGGTGTCATTGGAAATGCCGCTCATGACGCACCCACCCCGGCCGGCGCCTTCTCGGCCAGGTGTGCCGCAATGGTTTCGGTCAGGCTCAACACCGGGATGTCCATGTGATATTTCTCCAGCCCGTCTTCAAGGTGGATACGGCAATTGGAACAGGCGGAGATCATGCCTTCCGCCTGTATGGCATCCAGCTGGATCTTCTTGCGATTGAATACCTTCAGCCGCAAGTCATCGGCACGCTCGTTGGTGCTCACGCCGCCGCCGGCCCCGCAGCACCAGTTCATGGTGCCGGCCTCAGGCATCTCGACAAAATCCTCCGCCACCATGTTGATCAGCCTGCGCGGTTGTTCGACCACACCGCCCCGGCGCGATATCTGGCAGGGGTCGTGGTAGGTCAGGCGAAGGGCCTCCTTGCCTGACAAGTGCAGCCGGCCTTCCTTGCGCAACTCGTCCAGCAGTTCGAGAATGTGCAGCACCTTGAAGCCGTAAGGACGCCCGATCAGGTTGGGGCCCTCCCAGCGGATCGCCATGTAGGCATGGCCGCACTCGGGACTGATGACCGCCTTGACCTTGAGTTTCTCCGCCGCCTTGACGACGCGTCCGACCAGTTCCGCCGCGATCTCCGAGACACCAATCTGGATGCCGCTGTTGGTGGCCTCGAAGCCGTCGCTGGCAAGGGTCCAGGACACCCCGGCATGATCGAAGATGCGTGCGATGGCGCTGATGTATTCGGGGAAATTCATGATCTCCATGGAAGACAAAGTGCACAGGTAATCCGCCCCCTCGACATCCACCGGTATCTTGAGACCGCTCTCTTCCTCCGCGTGCCGTATCTGTGCCTGCAGGGCCGGCAGCTTTACCCCCATGGGGCTTCCGATGGTGACGGCACGTTTGGTGGCGCTGACCAGGCCGGATGGGGCATGTCCCGAGGCCGCCATACCCTCGCGTACCTTGCGGATCATGTAGGTGATGTCATTGCCAACCGGGCAGACCATGGAGCAGCGCCCGCACATGGTGCAGCTGTCGTAGACCAGGGGCTCCCATTGGGCGAGCAGTTCGTCATCCACTTTCTTGCCCAGGCCCAGCGCACTGGCGAGTTTGCCCATGAAGGTGTATTCCGACTTCCAGATCCGGCGTAATGGTTCCAGCTTGTGGATCGGTGTGAAGGCGGGGTTACGCGTCTCGGTGAAGAACAGGCAGGCCTCGGCGCACATACCGCAATGCACGCAGCTGTTGAAGAAGGCCGCGACCGGCGCATCGACCTGTTCCCGGAGGGCATTGATGCCGCGTTCCAGCGAAGGGCCATTCATGAGCGTACCCCCCGGTAGCCGGCAATGGCGCCGTTGTACCAGCGCGCCATGAACAGGGTGAAGGCATGCATGAGCTTGGTGAACGGAAACACCACCATCAGCAGCTCGACGCTGAGGATGTGAACGGCGAGCAGCGTGGGTGGCGACATCCCGATCCGGTGGAAGGCCAGGTAGCCGGTCAGCAACGGTAGGATGGTCACCAGCCAGACAAAGTAGTCCTGGAAGCCGGACAGAAAGCGCTGCACCGGGTTTACCAGTCGATAGGCCAGCACCGCCAGCAACGTTATCAGGGTCACCACGGTGGCGGCGTCGATAATGGCCGTGGGCAGGGACGGCCAGCCGACACCGAAGACATCGCGGATCAGCAGGATATGCGGCGCAAACAGAAAGATAGTGACAAACAGCCCGACGTGGAACACATAACCGGAAACCAGGGTAAAGGTCGAGCGCTGCAGGGTCCCGCGGTCAGGCCACGTGCGCGATACGATTGTCCTCAGACCACCCGCCATGGCGGAGCCGCGCGCCTCGGCCAGGTTCCCCTTGCGGCCCAGCAGCAGGATTTCCAGCAGGCGTACTACAATCCCGACCACGAACACCAGGGTGGCGACCTGAAAGGCGGGACCACGCACCCACATGAGGAATTCTGTCTCGGTCATTGCCCGCCCCCCTTCTCGAGGTCATCCACGCTGACCGGCTCGTGGGCCTTGAGCGCGCGTGTCTTGCGTGCATGGTTGAGTGCACCCAGGGCCACGCCGGCGGCAACACCGGCGGCCGCGCCGTAGATAATGGTGCCGGCGACATCCCCGGTCGGCGTGGACAGGGGCTTGTAGAAACCACCGCCGTCCCAGAAATCCGGTTCCGAACAACCCAGGCAAGGGTGGCCGGACTGGATCGGGAAACTGGTGCCGTCATTCCACTTGGCCGTGGCGCAGGCATTGAAGGTGGTAGGCCCCTTGCAGCCCAGCTTGTACAGACACCAGCCCTTCTTGGCGCCCTCGTCGTCGAAGGTCTCGGCAAACAGCCCCTTGTCATAGAACGGCCGCCGGTAGCAGCGGTCGTGGATGCTCTGGCCGAAGAACGCCTTGGGACGACCAAGATCATCCAGCGCCGGGATGGTCCCGAAGGTCAGGAAATGGGTCAGCACACCGCTGATGACCACCGGGATCGGCGGACAACCCGACACGTTGATAATCGGCTTGTCGCTGATCAGGTCGGACACCGCCACGGCACCGGTGGGGTTCGGACTGGCATGCGGTATGCCGCCGAAGGCCGCACAGCTCCCGACAGCGATAATGGCGGCTGCGCCCTTGGCGGTCTCCAGCAGCATGTCGCGATTGCTGATACCCGCGATAGTGGAATAACCGGCATTCGCCGTGGGGATGGATCCATCCACGACCAGGAGGTAGTTGCCGAAGTTTTCTTCCATGGCCGCCGTACGGGCCGCCTCCGCGGCCTGTCCGGATGCGGCCTGCAGGGTGTGATGGTAATCCAGCGAGATGGCATCGAAGATCAGCCCCTCGACGGTCGGTGAATGCGAGCGTGTCAGCGACTCGGTACAGCCCGTACACTCCTGGAACGACAGCCAGATCACGGACGGCCGCCGGGCCTGCTCGAGCGCACGGGCAACGGCTGGGATCATGGCCGGCGGCAGCGCCATCAGCGATGCCGTGGAGGCACAGAATTTAAGGAAGCTGCGCCGCGAGATGCCTTGCTGCTGCAATGTCTCTAACAGGGTCTTGTGCTTCGCCATGACTGCCTCCGGTTAGCGCTACTTTTAAGGATAGTCTGATCAAGCCGTCATTCCGAGCGGAGCGGAGACCCGGAATCCAGTCGTTGGTAATCGAGCAGTTACTGGATTCCGGCCTTCGCCGGAATGACGCAAGATGCGTTAATCAGGCCTTCCTTAAATCTAGTTCAACCGAGTTGTGCAGCAAGTCGTTCCTGTCCGTCACGGACATCATCTGCCTGTGATTTCAGGATCGACGGCATATCGATCACCTCGATGAACCGGCTCATGATCTCCTCGTTGTCATTGTAGTGCGTCACCAGCCACACACCCGGGTAGCCGGTCTCGTAGATATCGCTCGGCCCCAGGGCCGACAGCCGCGCATGTACCTCGCCCTCCCCGAGCAGGCCGATCAGTTCG
>Ga0224512_10005442_pt1 | contig 10495 bp, 16 predicted proteins | sample SF_May12_sed_USG_4_FD_169103 | JGI IMG/M metagenome (GOLD analysis project Ga0224512, IMG submission 169103) | Sediment microbial communities from San Francisco Bay, California, United States - SF_May12_sed_USGS_13 | ecosystem: Environmental > Aquatic > Marine > Sediment | place: USA...
CACCTGCAGGATGCGCGCCCCCGGCTCCCGCATCAGGATGTCCCGGGTCACCCGTTCGTCCTCGGACATGGGCAGCAGCGAATAGACCCCCGGGGTATCGATGACCTCCACGGATTTCCCGCGATCCCTGGCCGCTCCCCGCGCCACCTCCACCGTGGTGCCCGGATAGTTGGACACGGTCACATATCTGCCCGTAAGCTGGCCGAATACGACACTCTTTCCCACATTGGGATTGCCGACCAGAATAATTTTTCCCGCCCCCGTCGCGGCGGTGTCCGGGAGTTCCGTCATCGGTCATTTCCCTTTTGGTCCGCCGGGGCGCACCGGCGGCAATATCCGTAGATATCGAGCCGGTGCATCGTGGGCCGGAACCCGTGTTTCTTCGCCACCTGTTCCTGGAGGGTTTCGATCTCTGGTTCCTTGAATTCGGAAACCGATCCGCACTCCTGGCACACCAGATGGTCGTGATGGGCCACGAGATTACTCTCGTACCTCTTCTGCCCGTCCCCGAAATCGAGCTCTTTTACGTAGTCAAGCCTGGCCAAAAGTTTCACCGTTCGGTAAACCGTCGCATATCCGACGGAACGGTTCCGCTTACGGACGGCGTGGGTGAGTTCTTCCACGGTCACGTGCGTACCCGCCCGGAAGAAGGTTTCAATCACCTGTGTCCGGCTTTTGCTTCGCTTCCCGCCGATTGCCGCAATTTCCGAATCGATTCGCTCTAGAAGGGCTTCCAAGGGGGGGGAAGAAACTCCATAATGAATTTGAAATTCATTATCATATTATAGGCGGCTTCTCATCCCGTCAAGGAGATTCTTCTTGCTAAGTCCTGCTAAGTGGTCCACTCCTAATTACGGCAACGTATCCCCATACGGCTCCCAGTGCCAGGTGCTCGCGGGGGGCTTCCGCATCCGCTACGCTCGCGAACTTCGCCCGCTCGCTGCCGGTTCCGCTCGAGGTCCTTAAGCGCCGCTTCGCGGCGACCCCTCGTTCTCACTCCACAGGCCGCTCCGCGGAACCCCCCGCTGCGCACCTTGGCCGGGGGAGTCGCGCATTGGACCGTTACCGTATTTGTGAAACGGAGTACTAAGTCCTGCCTCCGGGGAAAAAAAAGCGGCCCTGGTTGGCCGCTTATTGCGATTCCCGTTTCCCGGGATCTGTTTTCTTCGGCGCCCTATTCGGGCTCTTTCTTCTTCCTGCGCTTTCTTACGGGTTTCCCCTTCTCCCCTTCGGAACGCTCCTTCTGCTCCCGGGGAGGAGAGGTTTTCCTTGCGGTCGCCTTTTTCGTCTTCTGCGGGGGTTTGGCGACGGCGGCCGCATCGGTCTCCGGCTTCTCCTTGCCGAGTATGGCCTTTCTCTTTTTTTTCTTCCCTTTTTTCGCCTTCGTCGCCTTCTCTTCCACGGGCAGATACTCGAGGATCGCCATTTCGGATCCGTCCCCGGCGCGGTACCCCGTTCTCACAATCCGGGTATACCCCCCTTCCCTTCCGGCGAACCGTATCGCGAGGGTGGCGAAGATCTTTTCCGTGTTCCTCTTGTCGCTCAAAAGGGAGAACGCACGCCTTCTCGCATGCGTGTTGTCCTTTTTGCCAAGCGTTATCAGTCGGTCCGCGAGTCTGCGGACCTCTTTTGCCTTCGCGATGGTGGTCTCGATCCGTTCCGAGCGCACAAGCGCATTCATCATATTGCGTAACAGGGCTTTCCGATGGCCTGGGTTACGTCCCAGCTTCCTGTGGGCAATGCCGTGGCGCATAGGTTGTCCTCGCGTGTCGTATGATAATTAGTCTTCCTGGCGGGGAGGGGTGAATCTCTCCGGTGAGAACCCTTCCACCATCATCCCGAGCGAAAGACCCATCTCGTGCAAAACGTCCTTGATCTCGTTCAGGCTCTTCTTCCCGAAGTTCTTCGTCTTGAGCATTTCCTGCTCCGTTCTCTGCACCAGTTCGCCGATGAACTTGATCTCTGCGTTTTTCAGGCAGTTGAATGCCCTCACTGAAAGCTCGAGATCCTCGACCGGCTTGTACAGGTTTTCGTTGACCGCCCCCTCCTCGAACACCGCGATCTCCTCCGGTGCCTCCACTTCCTCGTCGAAGTTGATGAAGACCGTCAGCTGGTCCTTGAGGATCTTCGCCGCGTAGGCAACAGCGTCTGCGGGCAGTATGGCTCCGTCGGTCCATACTTCCAGGGTCAGCCGGTCGAAATCCGTCTGCTGCCCTACGCGGGCGTTCGTAACCGTGAAATTCACTTTTTTCGCGGGAGAGAAGATGGCATCGATCGGAATCGTTCCGATCGGGGCGCCTTCCTCGAGGTTCCGCTCGGCGGGGACGTACCCCTTCCCCATGCGTACGGTCATCTCCATCTTCAGGGTGGCGTTTTCGGACAATTCGACGATATGGTGGTCCTTGTTAAGGATCTCCACCATCGGGTCGGTCTTGATCTGCGAAGCGTTCACGCGTTTCGGCCCCTTCGCCTCGAGTGTAATGACCCGCGGCTCGGGGGAATGCATTCTCAGCCGTATTTCCTTCAGGTTCAGAATGATGTCGGTAACGTCCTCAACCACTCCCACAATCGTGGAGTACTCGTGCTGTACACCCTCGATCCGTACCGATGTTATTGCGGATCCCTGCAGCGAGGAAAGAAGAACCCGGCGCAGGGCGTTCCCGAGGGTGGTACCGAATCCCCTCTCGAGAGGTTCCGCCATGAACTTTCCGTAAAATCCGGTGGCTGTGTCCGTAGCCACGTCAATACGGCGCGGCTTGATCAGCTGCTTCCAATGTCGCTGGAACATACTACCCCCTTCTCCTGACCGGAGGATCTACTTCGAGTAAAGTTCGACGATCAACTGTTCCTGGATTGGCTCGGTGATGTCCGCCCGGGAGGGGATGTTCCTGACGCTCCCGCGGAAATTCTCCCTTTCCAGTTCGAGCCAGGCCGGAATGCCTTTGCGGATCACGGCGTCAAGAGACTCGTTGACGGATGGGATCTTCCTGCTTCGCTCGCGCATTTCGACGACATCGCCGGGACGGACGAGAAAGGACGGGATGTTGACTCTCCTTCCTTTCACGAGAAAGTGACCATGCCGCACCAGCTGCCGGCTTTCTCGGCGGGTCACGGCGAACCCGAGCTTGAACACCACATTGTCCAGCCGTCTTTCCAGGAGGATCAGCAGGTTATCGCCGGTCTTCCCCTTCATCCGATCCGCTTTTTCGAAGTAGTTGTGGAACTGCTTCTCCAGGAGACCGTAAATTCTCCTTGCTTTCTGCTTCTCCCGGAGCTGGACCCCGTAATCGCTGTGCTTCTTCATCCTTCGCTGCCCGTGCTGTCCCGGGGGATACCCTCTGCGCTTGATGGCGCATTTGTCGGTAAAACAGCGGTCCCCCTTCAGGAACAGCTCCATCCCTTCGCGCCGGCATAGACGGCATACCGCTTCACGATACCTGGCCAAAGAATATCCTCCTGTGATCCCCGTTTGCTTCGTTCACACCCGTCGCCGTTTCGGAGGCCGGCAACCATTGTGCGGTAGGGGCGTTACGTCGCGGATGTAGTTGATCTTGAGTCCCGCCGCCTGCAATGTCCGAAGGGCAGCCTCTCTTCCCGACCCGGGTCCCTTGATGTAGACCGTCAGGGAATTGACCCCGCATTCCATCGCCTTCTTCGCAACCTCCTCGGCCGCAATGGTCGCCGCGAACGGCGTGCTCTTCCGTGATCCCTTGAATCCCTTGGACCCCGAACTGCACCAGGCGAGCGCATTGCCGTCCAGATCGGTTATCGTGATCATGGTGTTGTTGAACGTCGCCTTGATGTGGGCAACGCCCACCGGGACGTTCTTGCGGACTTTCTTCTTCCCTTTTTTTCTCGGTGTCGCCATCGTGCCTCCGGTTTCCCGCTTTCCGCGGGAAGGAATATCCCCTGGTCTCTATTTCTTGGTCGGTTCCTTCTTCCTTGCCACCGCGCCCTTACGCGGTCCCTTTCTTGTCCGGGCGTTGGTGTGGGTACGCTGCCCCCGCGTCGGAAGCCCCTTGCGGTGCCTCAGGCCTCTGTACGACCCGAGATCCATCAGGCGCTTGATGTTCATCGAGATTTCCTTGCGGAGGTCGCCTTCCACGTGGTACTGGGCATCGATGACGTCCCGTATGCGCGCGATCTGGTCCTCGGTGAGGGTGTTCGTCCTCGTGTCGGGAGAAACCCGCGCCTCCCCCAGAATCCTCTGGGCCGCCGTGGGACCGATCCCGTAGATATAGGTCAGCGCCGTCCCGATCTTCTTCGTCTTCGGAATGTCGACTCCGGCTATCCGTGCCAAACGTACCTCCTCCCGACCCGCCCGGGCTCGTCTCGCTCTACCCCTGACGCTGCTTGTGTTTCGGGTTTTCGCAAATGACGCGGACGACCCTTTTGCGGCGGATCACTTTGCATTTTGCGCACACCTTCCTGACCGATGGCCTCACTTTCATCTCGCCCTCTCCTACTTCGTCCGGTAAACGATCCGGCCCCGCGTAAGGTCGTACGGCGTCAGTTGCACCGTTACACGGTCCCCCGGCAGTATCTTGATGAAATGCATGCGCATCTTCCCCGATATGTGGGCGAGCACCTTCATCTTGTTATCCAGTTCCACACGGAACATCGCATTCGGAAGCGGCTCGATGACGGTTCCCTCGACCTCTATCGCTTCTTCCTTGGGCATCTTCTCCCGGTCTCCATTGTCCTTGCCCCGTCAGGGAAGACTCAGAATTCTGTTCCCGTCCGGCGTTATCGCCACCATATGTTCGAAATGCGCAGATCGTTTACGGTCACGTGTCACCACCGTCCATCCGTCCGGGAGAACCTCCACCGCGTATTCCCCCTCGTTGATCATGGGCTCGATGGCCAACACCATCCCCGGAACGAGTTTCGGACCGGTCCCGGCAGTCCCGAAGTTGGGGACCTGCGGTTCCTCGTGCAGCGTCCTTCCGATCCCGTGGCCCACGAAGTCCCGGACGACGGAAAACCCGGCAGACTCCGCCTCCTCCTGGACAGCGCTCGAAATATCTCCCAGCCGATTCCCCGGCAGGGAGGCTCCGATGCCCTTCCCGAGCGCCCGCTCGGTCACCGCGAGGAGATTCCTGGATGCGGGGGAGATCTCACCCACCGCATAGGTCCGGGCCGCATCCCCGTAATACCCGTCCCGCACGACCCCGAAATCGATGCTCACGATGTCTCCTTCTCGAAGCACCCGTCTCGCGGAAGGAATCCCGTGTACCACTTCCTCGTTAATGGAGGAGCACAGGTTGGCGGGGTACCCGAGGTATCCCTTGAACGCCCCTTTCACCCCGTGCTTCGCTACGAATTCCTCCGCGAATTCCTCGAGTTGAAGCGTCGCGATTCCCGACTTCACGTGCCTCTTTATCTCTTCAAAGAACTGTCCAACAATGGCGCCCGCACGGCGCATCGCCTCGATTTCCGGAGGCGATTTGATGATAATCATCTCTACTGCAATAATCTGGAAATGTTTGCGAATATGGCGTCAATGTCACCCGATGCCTTTACCGCATGCACTTTCCCCGTCTTCCGGTAATGCGCGATCAGGGGTTCCGTGGATTTCTTGTAGTTTACGAGCCGGGTACGGATCGTCTCCTCCTTGTCGTCATCCCGCTGGAGCAGGGTGCCCGCGCACTTGTCGCACCTCCCCTCCGTCTTCGTGGGGTTGAACCGGACATGGTACATGGCGCCGCATCCGGAGCAGGTTCTCCGCCCGCTCAGGCGCTCCATGATCTCCTTCTCGTCCACCTCGAGGGAAAGAACGCTGGTGATCTCCTTGCCAAGCTCCTTTATGACGCGGTCCAGCGCCTCCGCCTGGGGTATCGTTCGGGGGAACCCGTCCAGTATGAACCCCTTGCCGCAATCCTTTTTTCGAAGCCGGTCCCTGACGATTCCGATGACGACCTCGTCCGGTACCAGGCCGCCCTGGTCCATGAACACTTTCGCTTTGCGCCCCATCTCGGTGTCGTTCTTGACGGCCTCGCGAAGCATATCCCCCGTCGAGATCTGCGGGATGGCAAAGGACGCGGTCATTTTCTTCGCCTGCGTCCCCTTCCCGGATCCGGGCGCCCCCAGAAGGATAATCCCCCTCATCGGCTATCCCCTCCTCCCTTTCAATTGTCCCTTCTTGAGGAATCCATCGTAATGGCGGGTGATCAGGTGTGACTCGATCTGCTGGATCGTGTCCATGGCCACGCCGACGACGATGAGCAGACCCGTCCCTCCGAAATAGAACGGGACGTTGAAGCGGGATATGAGAATGCTGGGCAATACGCAGACGGCGGATACATAAAGCGCGCCGCCCAGGGTGATGCGGGTCAGAATCCGGTCGATGTACTCGGCGGTTTTTCTTCCGGGGCGAATTCCGGGCACAAAGCCCCCGTATTTCTTCATGTTGTCCGCAACGTCGACGGGATTGAAGGTGACGGCGGTGTAGAAATAGCAGAAGAAGATGATGAACGCCACGTACAGGAGCTCATACGCGACGTTTCCGGGGGTCAGCGTCTGGGAAATTTTCTGCGTCACCGGATGCTTGATGAAATTTGACAGTGTGGCGGGAAAAAGAAGAATCGACGATGCGAAGATCGGGGGGATGACCCCTGCGGTGTTCACCTTCAGCGGGAGATGGGTGCTTTGTCCCCCGTAGACCCGCCTGCCCACGATGCGACGGGCATATTGCACGGGGATGCGCCGGTGCGCGCGCTCGAAGTAGATGATGACGGCGACGACGGCAATCATGATCGCGAGGAGCATCAGGCCGATGAAAAGTCCCATTTCCCCGGTTTGGATAAGGGTGAACGTCCGGACGAGCCCGCTGGGAAACCGGGCGACGATCCCCGCGAAGATGATAAGGGATATGCCGTTACCGATACCTCTTTCGGTGATCTGCTCCCCGAGCCACATGAGAAACGCCGTTCCCGAGGTCAACGTGAGCACGGTCATGAACCGGAACGCCCATCCCGGTTGGTACACGACCGACCCGGCCTGCCCCACCCCCGCGACGTTCTCGATCCCGACGGCGATACCGAACCCCTGAATCACGGAAAGAAGGATCGTCCCGTACCGCGTATACTGGGTGATTTTCCGCCGGCCGAGCTCCCCCTCTTTGGACAGCTTCTCCAGTTGCGGTATGACCACGGTGAGGAGCTGAAGGATAATCGACGCGCTGATATACGGCATGATCCCGAGCGTGAAAATGGAGAAGCGGCTCACCGCTCCTCCCGAGAACATGTCGATCAGCCCGAAGAGGGTCCCGGACTGGGCCGCGAAAAGGGAGGTCAACGCCTGGGTGTCGATGCCCGGAGTAGGGATGTACACCCCGATGCGGTAGACCGTGAGCAGGATGGCGGTCACGAAAAGGCGCTTCTTGAGCTCGGGCACCTTCGTGATGTTCTGAAAAGTGTTCAGCAAGAGGGGACCTCCTCCAGGGTCCCGCCGGCTTCGGCGACTTTCCGGGCGGCTTCCTTGCTTGCCTTGTCCACCTTGACCGTCACGGCGCGGCTTACTTCCCCGTTTCCCAGCAACTTCACCCCGTCCTTGACATTCTTCACGATGCCCGCTGCGCGCAAGGCGTTCACGTCCACGATCGTTCCTGCGTCGAACCGGTTGAGGTCGCGCACGTTGACAATCGAATACTCCTTCCGGAACACGTTGATGAACCCCCGCTTCGGAATCCTTCTCTGCATGGGCATCTGTCCGCCCTCGTACCCGGGCGGCGTTCCTCCGCCGCTCCGGGCGCGCAGGCCCTTCTCGCCGCGCCCTGCCGTTCTTCCCAGGCCGGAGCCCTTTCCCCGCCCGACGCGTTTGCTTGCGCTTTTCGCCCCTTTTGCGGGCCTAAGATCACTCAGCTTCATTTAGGGTTCTCCCACGTTCTCGACTTGGAGAAGAAACTTGATCTTTTCCACCATCCCGCGAATCTCGGGGGTATTCTTCCTCGTCACGGAACGGTGCAATCGCGTGAGCCCGAGCCCCCTGACGACGCGTCGCACGCGCTCCGGCCGCCCGCTCAGGCTCCGGATCAGGGTTATGCGCAGATCGCCGCTCATCCCGAGGCCTCTTCTTCCTTCCGCCCCCGCATCCCGAGGATCTGTTCCGGCAAACGGAGCTGGGATAGACCTTCCATGGCCGCCTTCACGAGGTTGTGGGGGTTGTTGCTGCCGAGCGATTTGGTCAGAATGTCGGCAATCCCCACCGCCTCGACCACCGCCCGGACGCCACCCCCCGCGATCACCCCCGTCCCGGGAGACGCGGGTCTCATCACCACATGGCTGGCACCGAACTTGCCGGCCACTTCGAAGGGAATCGTGCCGTCCACGAGCGGCACCCGAAGGAGCTCCCGCTTGGCGTTCTGGACCGCCTTCCGGATGGCCTCGGGCACCTCGTTCGCCTTCCCCAGCCCCGTTCCGACGTGTCCGTTCCCGTCGCCGACCACGACGACTGCGGTGAAGGAAAATCTGCGTCCTCCCTTGACCACCTTGGCGACTCGGCTGATATGAATCACCCGATCTTTCAGGTCCAGCCCTTCCGGATTCACTCTCTTCAAACGCCCCTCCCTGTCTGCTCGCTAGAATTCCAGCCCGGACTCGCGGGCCCCCTCCGCAAGGGCCTTGACGCGCCCGTGGTACAGGAACCCATTCCGGTCGAAGACGACTTTCCGGATATTCTTCTCGGCCGCTTTTCTGCCGAGCCATTCTCCCACCTTCTTCGCGGCATCCCCCTTTTTCAACTTACCGATTTCCCCCCGGATCTCCGGGCTGAGCGTGGAGGCGGCGAGAATGGTGGATCCCGTGGTATCGACCACGAGTTGCGCGTAGATGTGCTTCGCGCTTCGGAAAACGGACAGTCGGGGGCATTGCTCCGTCCCGAATATCCTCTTCCGGATTCTCCTCTTTCGCTTCTGCCGAGCAACTTCCCGCAGATTCTTTTGGCTCATGGCTCGTCCAAACTCCGTCTGGTGGTTTCCGTATCTTACGGCCCCCGCTACTTCCCGGCAGCCTTCCCGACCTTCTTCATGAGACGTTCCCCCCGGTACCGGATCCCCTTTTGCTTGTAAACGTCCGGCCGGCGGAAGGAGCGGATCTTCGCCGCGGTAAGGCCGACAAGTTCCTTGTCCGCCCCGGACACCTTGATCACCGTGTTCGCCTCCACTTCCGCGCTGATCCCCTTCGGGATGGGAAAGATCACCGGGTGGGAATACCCCAGCGCCATTTGGAGCGAGTCCTTCTTGACTTCCGCTTTGTATCCCACGCCGACGATTTCGAGGGTCTTGGTGAACCCCTCTTCAACGCCCTTCACCATGTTCGCCACCAGGGTCCGGTAGAGTCCGTAGAGGTTCCGTGCGGCCTCGTCTCCCGGGCGAAGGGCTACGACGGCGAGACCGTCCCTGACCTCGACGGTCACCTTGTCGGGTATCGAGCGGGAAAGCGTTCCCTTCTTCCCGGTGACGGAAATCGTCCCGCCCTGTATTTCGACCTTGACTCCGGCGGGGATCGCCACCGGCACTTTTCCGATTCTTGACATTGCCTTCCTCCCCCGGACAAACCGAATGCGCGTTACCAGACCTGGCAGAGCAGTTCCCCGCCGATCGCGAGTTTCTTCGCCTTCTCTCCTGTCATCACCCCCCGGGAAGTCGAGAGGATGGCGATTCCGAAGCCGTTCTTCACGATGGGAATCGAGTCCTTGCCGACGTACACGCGCCTGCCGGGGCGACTTACCCGCCTTATCCCCTTGATCGCATACCCCGACTCGGGTTCGACCCGGAGGTAGATCCGGAGAACCGATTGCTTCGGATCCGGGAGGACGCGATAATTTTTCACGAAGCCCTCCTCCTTGAGGATCGAGACGATGTTTTCCAGCACGCGGGTGGAGGGAAGTTCGAGCTGTTCGAACCTCGCCATCTGGGCGTTGCGGACCCGGGCAAGCAAATTGGAAATGTGGTCGTTAATGGCCATCGCCCTCTCCTACCAGCTCGCCTTTACCACGCCGGGAAGCTCCCCCCGGTGCGCCAGTTCCCGGAGGCAGATCCGGCAGAGCCGGAACTTCCGATAAAAGGCCCTCGGCCTACCGCATCGCGGGCACCGGTTATATTGCCGGACGCGAAACTTCGGGGTTCGCTGCGACTTGGCGATAATCGATTTTTTTGCCACCCCTTTTCCTCCTTGGAAGCGTCAGGCCCGAAACGGCATGCCGAGGAGGCGGAGAAGCTCCAACCCCTCCTCGTCGGTTCGGGCCGTCGTTACGATCGTTATGTTCATTCCCCTTATTTTGTCTATTTTATCGTAGTTTATCTCTGGAAATATAATCTGTTCCCTTATGCCAAGCGTGTAGTTCCCCCGTCCGTCGAACCCTTTGGGTGAAACCCCCTTGAAATCCCGCAACCGCGGGATCGCCACCCCCATGAGCTTGTCGAGGAAGTAATACATCCGGTCCTTGCGGAGGGTGACCTTGACCCCGATCGGGACGCCTTCCCTGAGCTTGAAGT
>Ga0224512_10005444_pt1 | contig 10491 bp, 10 predicted proteins | sample SF_May12_sed_USG_4_FD_169103 | JGI IMG/M metagenome (GOLD analysis project Ga0224512, IMG submission 169103) | Sediment microbial communities from San Francisco Bay, California, United States - SF_May12_sed_USGS_13 | ecosystem: Environmental > Aquatic > Marine > Sediment | place: USA...
GTTCTCGGGGCTCACGGTCGAAGAACTGCGCGCCGGTCGCGACCGGGCGGCGGACGTCCGGGCCAAGCTCGAAGCGCTGGGGGTACCGCGAACGGCGCCACGGCCGGAGACCCTTGAGCCGATGCTTGCGGAAACGCGCGAGGGCCCGTTCTCCAGGGACGGTTGGGTCTTCGAGATCAAGTATGACGGCTACCGCCTGCTGGCGGTCGGCGGGAACGAACCGCCCAGGCTGCTCACGCGGAACGGCAACGACCTCGCGGCGGGGTTTCCGGAGCTGACGCGCGCATTGCGCGGGCTTCCCTATGCGGGGGTCGTGCTCGACGGCGAGGTCGTGGTGCACGATGCGTCGGGGTTGCCGAGTTTCCAGCGGCTCCAAAAGCGGGCGCGGCTCACCCGTGGCCCGGACGTGCGCCGCGCCGCCGTGGAGTTGCCCGCCACGCTGTACGTGTTTGATCTGCCCGTCTTCGAGGAGTGGGACCTGCGTGAGCTGCCGCTGGTGGAGCGCAAGGCCATCCTGCGCGACCTGCTGCCGGATGTGGGGCCGCTCCGCTACGCCGATCACGTGGAGGAGCGGGGCGAGGCGTTCTACGAGCAGGTCGTGGCGCTGGGACTCGAGGGAATGATGGCCAAACGAGCGGACGCCCCGTATCGCAGCGGCCGCTCGGCCCAGTGGCTGAAGGTCCGGGCCGACCGCACGGATGATTTCGTGGTGGTGGGCTACACCGCGCCCAAGGGCTCGCGGGACGGCTTCGGCGCCCTGCATCTCGGTGCCTACGACGACGAGGGCATGATCTACGTCGGGCGGGTGGGCACCGGGTTCCGCAGCGACGAGCTGTCGGAGATCCGCGAGGCGCTCGACACGGTCCGACAGGACGACGCCCCGTGCCGCGGGGCCCCCACCGGCGCCGAGCACACTTGGGTCGCGCCCGCTCTGGTCTGCGAAGTGCGCTACAAGGAGCTCACGGAAGAAGGGCTGCTCCGACAGCCCGTCTTTCTGCGGTTCCGCGATGACAAGCCACCGGAAGACTGCGTGCTGCGGAGTGGGGTTGCAGAGGTAGGGACCGGGAGCCCACCCGGTGGCCCGGGCGGGGCCGCCACACCGGCGCGACCCGTTTCCCATGCGCCGCCTCAATTGACGAACCTCGACAAGATCTTCTGGCGCGCCGAGGGCTACACCAAGGGCGATCTCGTGCAGTACTACCGCACGATTGCGCCGTGGATGCTCCGCTATCTGGCTGACCGCCCGCTCGTGATGACCCGTTACCCCGACGGGATCGACGGCAAATCGTTCTTCCAGAAGGACGCGCCCGGCTATGCGCCCGAGTGGGTCCGGACGGAGACGGTGTACAGCGACGACGCCGAGCGCGAGATCCGCTATTTCGTGGTCGACGAGGCTGATCAGCTCGTCTACATCGCGAACCTGGGGACGATCCCGATTCACGTCTGGGCGAGTCGCGTGGCGACGCTCGAGCAGCCCGACTGGTCGATCATCGATCTCGACCCCGGCGACGCGCCCTTCGCGCACGTCGTCGAGATCGCGCGCGCGGCGCGGGATCTCTGTGCCGCGATCGCGCTGCCCTGCGCCGTGAAGACCAGTGGGTCGAGCGGGCTTCACCTCATGCTCCCGCTCGGCCGGCAGTGCACGCACCTCCAGGCACGCCAACTGGCGGAGCTGCTGGCCGTCGTGCTCGTGGCGCAACTCCCCGAGATCGCGACCGTCCGGCGGCTGCCCCAGCAGCGGGAGGGCAAGGTCTACGTGGATTACCTCCAGAACGGACGTGGCAAACTGCTGGTGGCGCCCTTCTGCGTGCGCCCACTGCCGGGCGCGCCCGTCTCGACGCCGCTGTGGTGGGACGAGGTCGGCGCGGACCTGCACATCCGGGATTTCACGATCCGCACCGTGCCCGAACGGGTCGCGCAAATGGAGGGCGATCCGCTCGAGGCGGTGCTTACCGCCCGCCCGGATCTCGCCCACGTGCTGGGACGGCTGCAGAAGCGATTTGATTCGGAGGGAGCGTGACTGAGCGGGCTCTCGCCTTTACGACACCGCACGGCCGGGTCTCCGGCGTGCTGGTGCGGCCGCACGCGGCCTGGGTCGTCTACGTGCTGGCGCATGGAGCGGGGGCCGGCATGCGGCACCCGTTTCTCGAGGCCGTGGCACGGGTGCTCGCGGAGCGGGGCGTCGCCACCGTGCGCTACCAGTTCCCCTATATGGAGCGGGCCTCCCGGCGTCCTGATCCCGCGTCCGTCGCCGAGGCGGTCGTGCGCGCCGTCGTAGAGGAAGTGCAGGGAACCGTGGATCTTCCCCTCCTGGCTGGAGGGAAGTCGTTCGGCGGGCGCATGACGTCACAGGCGGCGGCCAAAGCGCCGCTCTCGGCGGCGCGCGGGCTCGTGTTCCTCGGTTTCCCGTTGCACGCGGCCGGGCGCGCGTCCACGACGCGCGCCGCTCATCTCCGCGACGTGACCGTCCCGATGCTGTTTCTCCAGGGGACGCGTGATACGCTCGCCGAGGCCTCGTTGATCCGGGACGTGTGCCGAGGACTCGGCGAGGCGACGCTGCGGGAGATCGAGGGCGCTGACCACTCGTTCAAGGTGCTGAAGCGCTCCGGGCGGACCGATGCGGAGGTCCGGGAAGAGCTCGGGGATACCATGGCGGAATGGGCGCACGCGATCGTGGGACGCCGGCCCTGAGTGACCGCCGGGGTTACGCCTCCGGCGCGGCGAGCTGCAGCATCTGGGCTGCCAGCTGCGCGCCCACGCCGGCTTCTTCGTGCTTGAAGAACACATAGGTGTCCCCCCAGCCCGCCTCGCCGATGCGACGCAGCCAGGCGGTCAACTCGTCCGCGGTGTAGGCGTCGCGCCGCAGGCGCAGGTACCCCCAGTCGGCCGTCGGGGTGAACGGCGTCGCCGTGCCGTCCTCGTCCACGTCGGCGATGCACAGGGCGGCGTTCTTGGCGCGCAGCGCCTCGTAGACGCCGTCGGCAAACCACGACACGTGCCGGAACTCGAAGGCGGCCGGCCAGCCGCGCGGCAGGAGCGCGAGGAAGTCCACGAGCCGGGGCAGGTCCTGCTTCATGTTGGGGGGGAGCTGGAACAGCGAGGGCCCCCGCTTGGATCCCAGGGCCGAGGACGCGCGCACGAAATACTCGAGCTCGCTTGCCACGTTCTTCAGTCGGCCGTAGTGGGTGATCTTCCGGGACGCCTTCAGGACGAAGCGGAACCCGTCCGGCACCTGATCGGCCCACGAGAGGACCATCGATTCCCGCGGCATACGGTAGAACGTGTTGTTGATTTCGACGGCGGGGAGTCGGCCGGCGTAGTGGCCCAGCATGGCGTCGTCGGGAAGATCGGCTGGGTAGAAGGTGCCCTTCCACGCCTTGTACGCAAAGCCGCTCGTGCCGGCGTAGAGCGTCACGACTCCGGGCGCCAGAAGATCGTAATGCGGTAGCCGTCGGGGTCCACCAGGGAGAAATCCCGACCCTCGTGCGACTCTGCGGGTGCCTGCTCGATCTCCCCGCCGCGCTGCTGAATGGCCACGGCCAGCCGGTCCACCTGTTGCCGCGTCGCCAGATAGAGCCGGACGCCCTCGCCGCGGGCGCGCCGCCGGTCGGGGTCCGGATCGCGTTCCAGCAGGAGCCGCACCTTGCCGGCCTTGAGCTGCACGGCCACGAGCTCGTCGCCGCGCCGGGCCTCCTCGCTCACGACGAACCCGAGGATATCACGATACCACGCGAGACTTCGCTCGAGGTCCGTCACGCTGAGTCCAGGCATCACGGCCCGCAGGCGCAGGGTTTCGGGTTGCCGGCGCCGGGCCGGCCATGAGGGAAGCGCAGTCTCGTCAATCATCGGCAGGTCCGGGTAGCGCTTTTTCCAGCCGTGGCGGACGCCCAATATGGGTGCCGGTCGCCCCGCACTCCCGTGACCCAGCGCACGTTCACGGTGCGCGGCCCCCGGTTGCGCCGGCTATCTTAGCGGTCATGCACAATACCCTGCGATTCGCGCTCCTGGTAGCCTCGGCGGCGCCCATCGCCTGTGGAGACGAGGCGCCGGGTCCGCCGTCGGGGCCGGCGGATACGCTGGCCCCGCGCGTGGTGGCGCTGCGCCCCGTTCCCGGGGAGAATGGCGTGCGGCAGGACGCGCTCGTGACGGTGGCGTTCTCGGAACCCGTCAATCCGGCGACGGTCGCCCAGGCGTCGTTCTTCCTCACGGCGCAGCTGACGCCGGTGGCCGGCAGTCACGCCGTCGCGGACTCCGTGGCCAGCTTCGTGCCGGACGTCCCGCTGGAATCGCTCACCGTCTACACCGCGACGCTCACCCGCGGCATCCGGGATCCGGCGGGCAACCAGCTCGTAGCCGACACGTCGTGGTCCTTCACCACCGAGGCGCCGCCGCCGCCCGCCCCCGCGGTCCGGCCGCTCTTGCCGAGCCGGTGACGACCGCGCATTGTAGGCGCATGCGGCGCATCCGCGATCTCTTGCCGTTGGCCGTGCTGGTCGGCGTGGTCGGCGGCTGCGGGGAGCGTGCCCCGGGCGAGCCCGGACCCGACTCGGAGCCGGAGTCGGTTCCGTCCCTCGGGCAGCTCGCCGTGGTCTGGTCGGCGCCCGCCGACGGGGCGACGGGCGTGGCGCGTGCCGCGACCGTCACCGTGCAGTTCTCGGAACCGGTGGATCCCAGCAGCGTCAACGCCGATTCGTTCGTGCTCTGGCAGGAGGCGACAGCGGTGGCCACCGACCTCGCGGTGGAGGGGGACGTTGGGGTGCTGACGCCGCGTGCGCTCCTGGAGTTCGGGGTGAGCTACACGATCACGGTCTCCCGGACCGTGCGCGATACCGCCGGACGGTTCATGCCCACGGAATATCGCGCCGTCTTCACGACCAAAGTCAACCAGGTGCCGTAAGCCGTGCCGGACCCGGCCCCCTAGGCCACGACACTCCGCATCACGAACCAGACGTTGGCTGGCCGCTCAGCGAGACGGCGCATGTACCAGCGGAACCAGGCCGCGCCGTAGCTGATGAGGACGCGGACGGCGTACCCGTCCCGCAGCAGCTGTTCCTGTTCGGCCGTCCGGATCCCGTACAGCATGTGCACTTCGCACGCCTGAGGGTCCAGGCCGGCGTCGACCGCGACCTGCTGCAGCCGACGAACCAACCGGATGTCGTGCGTGCCGAGCACCGGGGCCGGGGCGCCCGTCCGGGCGGCGTGGGTCATGAGCGTCTGCCCCAACGCGGCGAAGTTGGCGTCGACGTCGGCCTTGCGTGGAAACGCCCGGTCGGGCGGCTCGGCATACGCCCCCTTCACGAGCCGAATCGCCGGGTTCAGAGGTAAAAGGGCCTCGAGATCCGCCGCGGTGCGGCGCAGATAGGTCTGGAGACACAACCCGACGTTTCTCTGGGTCGCGTGCACCCGCCGAAACAACGCGAGCGTCGCGTCCACGTAGGTCGAGTCCTCCATGTCGATCCAGACGCGCTGCGCGCGGGCCGCCGCCTGTTCGGCGAGCATCCGCACCCGTGCGGTACACGCGTCGACGTCGTGGTCCAGCCCAAGTTGCGTGGGCTTCACCGAGATGACCGCGGGGAGGTCGCGCCCCTCGACCGCCGTCAGCACCTCGCAGTAGTGGTCGCGCACCCCGTCGGCCTCGGCGTCGCTCGCGAGGTTCTCCCCGAGTTGCGTAAGCACGGTGCCGAACCCGCGGGCGGCGAGGGCCTGGGCGGCGGTGAGCGCGTCGGCGAGCGTCTCGCCCGGCAGGAAGCGGCGCACGGCGCGCCGGGCAAACGCGCGGCGACGCATTTGCGATTCGAGCCACCGGTTGCGGGAGCCCCAGAGCAGGATGCGGCGGGCAATCGTCATGCGGCCAAAGATGCGGACCCGGCGACGCGCGTGGAAGCCCGCGGCCGGTTGCCGGATCGAGGATGCCGATGGAGATTACGGCTCGATCGGTCCGGGGTTTCCCCCGCATCCCGCCGGCGCCGACCCACCCGCTCACCGGATCCGCATGACTGCCACGCCAGACGCGCTGATCACCGATCCGAACGCCATTGCTGCATACCTGGCGGGGGTGCTTGCGCTCATCTTCTGGCTCAGCGGCGTGCCGCGGCTCAAGAAGTTCTTCGATGTCACGCCGCCGGTCATCTATGCGTACTTCCTGCCGACGTTGTCGACCGCGTTCGGGGTCACGCCGCCGGTCTCGGTGGCGTACGACTGGATCATTCGCTACCTGCTGCCCACCGCCCTCTTCCTGCTCATGATCTCGGTGGACGTCCGGAGCATCCTGCGGCTCGGACCGCTGGCGCTGTTCATGATGGTCTCCGGCACGCTCGGCATTCTGATCGGGGGTCCGATCGCGCTGCTCCTGTTCGGCCCGATGCTGCCCCCGGAGGCGTGGAAGGGGTTCGCCGCGCTGTCGGGAAGCTGGATCGGCGGCACGCTGAACATGGTAGCCATCGCCGAGAGCGTGGGCACGCCGGATGGTCTGCTAGGACCGATCATCGTCGTCGACACGGTGGTCGGCTACGGGTGGATGGCCATTCTCCTGTTTCTCAGCGCCTGGCAGCAGCGGTTCGACCGACGGATGCGAGCGCGGACGGAGGTCGTGGCCGAGGCCAACCGGCGGCTCGCCGAGCTGGAGTCGCGTCGCCACCCGCTCGATCTACGCTATGCCGGTGTGATCATCGGGGCGGGGTTCGCCGCCGCGGGGATCGCCGTGGCGGTGGGCAACTGGCTGCCGGAGCTGGGTGACCCCAAGATCATCAGTGCGACCACGTGGGGCGTGCTGCTCGTTGTCACCGCGGGGCTCGCCCTCTCGTTTACGCCGGTCAGCAGCATGGAGGAGTGGGGCGCGTCGCGCATCGGTTACGTCGCGCTGTATCTCCTCATCGCGGCCATCGGGGCGAAGGCCGATCTGCGCGCGGTGCTGCAGGCGCCGGCGTTCTTGGCAGCCGGAGTGGTGTGGATCGCCGTGCACGCCGCGATCCTGCTGGTGGCCGCGCGCATCGTTCGGGCGCCGCTGTTCTTCTTCGCGACGGGGAGCATGGCGAACATCGGTGGGCCCGCGTCGGCGCCGGTGGTGGCCGGCGTGTACCATCCGGCCATGGCCCCCGTTGGGCTGCTCATGGCCGTCGCCGGCTACATCCTTGGAATCTACGCCGGTCTGGTGGCCGCCTTCGTGCTCGGCCGTATCGGCGGCTGAGCGCGCTACTTGGGGCGGGAGAAGACCGCCAGCCCCGCGAGTCCCGGCACCAGGGCCCACAGGGCCAGGCTGAGTGCCGCGAGCGCGTTCGTCCCGTACGGCCCCACGCGGTCGACGATGCGTGCCCCCGCCGGCCCCAGAAGGCTGAGGTCGGGATCGAGGGCGCTCACCACCCCGAGCCGGAACGCCTCGATGGGATTCACGAACGTCCAGACCGTGAGGGCCCAGGCCGGTGCCCCCCAGCGGATGAACGCGATCAAGATGCCCAGCGTGCCGAGGGCCACGAGTCCCAGCCAGACCACGACGGCCACGGTGGTGGCGCGGGCGCGCGAGGTGGTGAGGGCCGACAGCCCGAGTCCGATCGCCACGAACACCAGGGCGAGCAGCACGACCTGACCGAACAGGACCGCCAAGAGCCCCGGCGGCACGCCGCGCGCGACGGCGACGGCGCCGGCGGCGCCGAACCCGACGGTGAGGGCCAGCCCGAGTGCCGCCGCGAGCCCGACCCACTTGCCGAGGTAGACTTCGGTGGCGGTCACGGGCTGCGCGAGCAGGTATTCCAGGGCGCCGCTCTCGCGCTCGTCGGCGATGGCGGCCGTGGCGGGCAGCAGGGCCATCAGGGGGACGAACAGGAGCGCGAGGTGCACGAGGCCCGCAAAGGCTCGCGCGAACCCTCGGTATCCCGCGATGAGGGCGTCGCCGCCCCCGACGGCGGCGAGCAGCAGGCCACTCAGCAGGAAGATGGCCGCGTACGCGGCAAACCAGCGCGCGCGCAACGCCGTTGCGATCTCGCGTCGGACCAGGAGGGCGGCGGGGGTCATCCCATTACTCCCGATCGCCCGCGGCGCTGCTGTCGTCGATCGGCAGCCCGAGCGCGCCGCTCAGCAGGGACCCGAGGGAAGGGGACTCGGTCCAGAAATCCTCCACCCGGATGTCGGCCTCGCGCAGGGTGGCGAGCACGTCGGCCCGGGCGTCATGCGCGACCCGCACGCCAAACGCTGTCCCGTTGCTGACGAAGGCGGGCGTGTGGACGACCGACTCCACCCGCGCGCGCGCCGCGTCCCGCATCGCCGGGGGCACGCGCACCCAGAGCGTCTCGGCCGCGCCCGCCCGGGCCCAGAGTTCGTCCATCGTTCCGTCGAACGCGATGCGGCCGCCGTGCAGCACCAGTAGCCGATCGGCCACGGCCTCGACGTCGGCGAGCCGGTGGGACGCCAACAGGACCGTCGTCTCCTCCCGCACCTGCCGGAGCCCGCGCAGGAACTCGCGTCGGGCGCGTGGGTCGAGATTCGCCGTTGGTTCGTCGAGCAGCAGTACCGAGACGTCGGAGCCAAGGGCCAGCGCGAGCAGGACCTTCTGGAGCATGCCACCGGACAGGGTGCGCACGGGCTTGGCGCCGTGCACGGCGAGATCGAGCCCGAGGTCCAGCAGGCGGCGCGCCACGGCCCCATGGTCACTGCCTCGCAGGCGGCTGAAGAACTCGACGGTCTCCGCCAGCGTCCCGTCGAAATGCGGGGCCCGCTGTGGCACGTAGCCCACGCGCTCGCGCACCCGGCGCCCGTCGGTGTGCACGTTGCAGCCCGCGATCTGGAGGGTGCCCTCGAAGGGGATGAGGCCGAGCAGGCACCGGATCAGCGTCGTCTTGCCGGCCCCGTTCAAGCCGAGCAGCGCGACCCGCTCCCCCGGTGCGAGATCGAGGGTGATTCCGTCCAGTACCCGGTGGTGCCCGAACTGTTTGGCGAGGTCGCGCGCCCGGATCATGCGGCCCGTCCGAACGGCCGGCGCAGCCGCCACGCCGCCGCGCCGGCGCCCACCGTCAGTCCAACCGCGAGCAGGATGCCGACGGGGCGCGAGCCGCGTGGGGGCGCGTCAGCCCGGGGGGCCTGGAGCACCGGCGCGGAATCGACGATGATCGCCTCGGGGGCGAGCAGCGGCAGCACGCGGCTCAGCAGGTCCAGCGCCGTCGTCGCCGGACTGACGGCGAACAAGCGGAGCTCGTCGTGACGCGCCAGGAGATCGTCGGACAGGCGGTCATAACGGTATGGGGTGTCGCCGACCCCATCCCGGTTCTCGTCGAATCCCGCGTAGTCGCTCCAGTAGTTGCCCTTCCACTGGTTGCGCTGCGCCGTGCCCCCGCCGGTCACCCGGACGGGGACCAGGTTATCGCGGAACGCGTTGCCCACGAAGTCGTTGCTGTGCACCGACGGCAGCAGCAGCACGCCCACGTCGTTGTACGCCACGAGATTGTCCCGAAAAGCGTTCCGAACGCCGGCGGTGGTCGGCGAGTTGTCCAACGAGAGGCCCACCGCGTTCTTCACGAGCACGTTCCGCTCGGCGGTGATCCCGTCGGAATCCTTGAACCCCAGTCCGCGGCCCGTGGTCCCGCGGGCGGCGGCGAACAGGTTGTTGCGAAACGTGATGTTCTGTGAGTACATGATGAAGGCACCCACGTGGTTCGCGAGAAACGCGTTGTCTTCGAAGCGGTTGTCGCGGCTGTACATGAAGTGGAGCCCGTAGCGGCTGTCGCGGACGACGTTGCCGCGCACGACCGTCCCGTTCGAGAACCAGATCACGAGGTCCCGCACACGCGCGACATGATTGTCCTCGACCCGGCCGTCGTGGCTCGACCACAGGCGGATGCCGTCGCCCCGCAGGGCAACGGGGAAGTCCTTGCCGATGATTTCGTTGTGCCGGATGATGACGCCGTGGCTCTCCTTGATGTAGATGCCGAACAGCACCTCCTCGAACCGGCAATCCTCGATGACGAGCCCGTCGGCCCGCTCGGCGAGGATGCCCGCGTGCTCTTCCGCCTGCAGCCGGCCCGAGCGCCGAAACGTGAGGCCGCGGATGGTGGCCGGGGCTTCGACCCGCAGCAGGGTTCCCGCGAGCCCTCCGTCGAGGATGGCGCCCGGTTCGCCGATGAGTACGACGGGCGTCGTGAGCACGGGATGCTCCCGGTACACCCCGGCCGCGACGCGGATCGTATCGCCGGGCGCGGCCGCCGCGAGGGCGGCCGTGACCGTCCGGAATGCGCCCGTGGGGCCCACCGTGAGCACGGCGGCCTGGAGCAGCGCAAGCGCGAGCGGAGCGATCACGTCTGCTGCCGACGCGCCCGCCACAGCTCGTAGAATGCGATCACCGGCCCGATCGCCCCGGCCACGATCATCAGGATCGCCCCCGCCGCGGGCCAGCTCGACACCTGAAACTGCCCGATGTGCGTTGTGCCGATGAACTTCGGCGTGAACGGCTCGATCGAGAGCGGAGCGTTCGGGGCCAGGTCGTGGCCGTACTCGTACAGCCAGTGC
>Ga0224512_10005445_pt1 | contig 10485 bp, 11 predicted proteins | sample SF_May12_sed_USG_4_FD_169103 | JGI IMG/M metagenome (GOLD analysis project Ga0224512, IMG submission 169103) | Sediment microbial communities from San Francisco Bay, California, United States - SF_May12_sed_USGS_13 | ecosystem: Environmental > Aquatic > Marine > Sediment | place: USA...
GCCCCCACACCGGCATCGTCTCGTGGCCCCCGCCGGTCACGATGGCGTTGCGAGCGGCGTCGATGCTGGTCGCGGTGGGCACCCGCGAGCCGTGGCAGGAGGTGCAGTTCTGATTGAAAACGTCTTGGGCGCCATCTGGGGCGTTGTCGGGAGACACGACATAGGAGGCCAACAGCGAGATCTCTTCTTCAGATAGCACGCCTCCCATGGCCGGCATGTCGAGGTGTTCGCCCCCGGTTTCGATGACCGCTCTCAGTTCCTCCAGGTCTCCGGCGAAGGCCACCGCGGAACCGTGACACGATGAGCAGTTCACCGTGAAAAGACGCTTGCCGTCGGGAGCCGCCAGAAAGTTGAGAACGGCCGTTATGTCCTCTGCGCCGAGCAAAGCCATGGACGGGGGAAGCGCCACGTCGGCATGGGGAGCGAAGTCGTTGCCGTCCTGCAGCGCCGCCCTGAGGTCAACTGGACTGGTCTCTACCAATGACGTGACCTCGTGGCATGCCGCGCACGTCTGCCCGAAGATCTGGTTTCCGCGCGGTGAGACGATGAACCCCGCCACTGCGTCGATCTCATCAACGGATAGATCGGCACTCCACCCCGGCATGCCCTCATGCCCGCCGGTGGCGATGACCTGCGCCAGATCGACGCCCTCGGGAACGACCAGGGCTCCGCCGTGACACCCGGAGCAGTTCTCGGTGTAGAGCATTGCTATCGGGTCGCCGGAGGCCTCACCGGATGGTGGCGGCTGCTCGGCAAGAGCCTGGATGGTGAGAAACGCCGCTCCAACGATGAGCACCCCCGTGACGGACATAACCACCGGCCTCCCGCTGAAGTGTCGGCGCTGGGACCGATCCAGCCACGGAAGAGCGAACAGGGCCAGAACCACCGCCATGGGAAGCACGACGGCGCCCAGGAACTCGAGATTCCCCGGGAAGTACTTCAGCAATTGGAAGACGAACAGGAAATACCACTCGGGCTTGGGGTCGAACTCCTCCGACGGGTCGGCCGGTTCGTCGAGCACGGCCCCGAGCACCGCAGAGAGAAGGATCAAGACGATGAAGACGCCAAGGGCGACGACGGCATCCTTGAACAGCGCGTCGGGGAAGAAGGGGATCCCTCTCTTCTTGGCCTCCTGGTACTTCTCCAGATACTGCTGCTTGTCCCGCTTGCGCATCAGTCCTCCTTCTTGGGAGGGGCGCTGATTCCGATCCGCACTACCAGGAACATGTGAACGGCGACGAGCAGCAGCGTGATCGCCGGCAGGATCCAGACGTGGATCCCGAAGAAACGCGACAAGGTGACGGCCGAGAGCTCCTCGCCGCCCCGCGCCGCTCGCAGCAGCCAGTCACCGACGAACGGGACGACATCGAGGATCCTCGTGCCCACCGTGGTCGCCCAGTAGGCCTTCTGATCCCATGGGAGCAGGTATCCGGTGAAGCCGAACATGAAGGTCAGCAGTAACAACGCGACTCCTGTGAGCCACGTGACCTCTCGCGGGTATTTGTAGGCGCCGTGGTAGATGATCCGCAGCATGTGGAGAACTACGAGGACCACCATGGCGGTGGCTCCCCAGTGGTGCAGACCCCGAACCAGCCAGCCGAGCGGGAGGCTGCTGTCGATGTACGTGACCGTGTCGTAGGCGTCCTGAACGCTCGGGACGTAATACACGGTGAGCAGGATTCCGGTGACGAACTGATTCGCCACCACGAACAACGTGGCGCTGCCCAGAGTGAACAACCAATTCACCTTGGGGATCTTGCGCAGGAATATGGTCCCGATGATGCTGCGCGATCCGATTCGCTCGTCGAGCCATGACGTCGACGGCTCCTCGGTCTCGGACTGTTGGTCGATGGGTCCCATCACTCCATCCGTCACTTCAGACCTCCACGTTGACGAGGAGCTGCCCACCTTCTGTCATGATCTCGAAGGTGTCCAGTGGCCTGGGAGGCGGGCCCGACGCCACCCGTCCATCGTTGGCGAATGTGGCGTTGTGGCAGGGGCAGAAGAATACGTCCTCGTTGTCCACCCAGCGGACCCGGCACCCGAGATGGGTGCAGATGTTGGACAGGCCCGTGAAGTTGCGCCCGTCCGCTGTGAAGACGTAGACCGAAACCTCTTCCTCCTGGGTTACCCACCCCGTTGTTCGCTCGATGCGTGTTTTGAACAGTGTGGGCGTGCCCACCTCGACCTTGTCGGGTGAGCCCAGCGGCCGCCACTCTCGCTGTCGGTCCGAGCGGCGGGCGGGGCCGAGGATGTACGCCACCGCCGGGACGGCCCACCCGGCGACGATGACGCCGCCGATTGCCAAGGTGGCGCGACTCAGAAACTTACGCCTCGATATCGAGTCGGCCACGGTGCTCCCTCCTCGCCGGTGTGTTCCTAAGGCCAGCGTGAATGTACGGTTGGTTCGGTCAATTCCGTAACTTACGCCGCAGGCTATGGATTGCGAAGCTCTCTTGGTCGCAAACAGTGGGGCCGAAAGTCCCGACTCGGGCTTCTCCAACACTGCCGTTGGGCGGCGGTAGTCACCTCCCCAGCTCACCGAGATGGTCCCAGGTCGCATCGCTGCGCTCACCAAGGACGATGCCGTTCGTGCCGTCGATCCGGATGGACGTCGGTGTCGCCAGGCGGATCTGTTGACTCATTGGCAGCCGCAGAAGCGCAGAGAAGGCCACGCAGGTCCTATTTAGGGACCAAAGGCCCTATGGGTGGCTACCCACCAATCCCCTAATATCTGCATGAGGTGTTTGAACGACAGTCGTTGCGTAATCGATCTGTAGAGGAGGCGCCAGTGTCCATTGAGCGTGAAGAGAGGCGTGTCCTCAGATACATTCCGGCGATTCTGTTGTTCGGATTCGTTCTGGCGTTGGCTGCCTGCAACAGCAGCGGCGACCCCGGTCCAGCAGGCCCAGCCGGTCCTGCGGGCCCAGCCGGCCCCGCAGGTTCTGCGGGTGCGCCCGGTGACAGCGCCTCGATAGACGCCGCCAACCTCACATGCACCGAGTGCCACGACAGTGGGACTCTGATCGTCTCCAAGGCGGCACAGATGGAGGAACTATCGGTGCACGGGACCGGCCAGGCCTTCCTTCGAGGCGAAAGCGGCAGTTGCGCCGGATGCCATGGCAGTGAGGGTGCCGAGGCGCGCATCGAAGCGGGCCTTCCCCCGCACGACCCGTCGGTGGAGGGCGTGACCAACGTGTCGCCCTATACCTGCCGCACCTGCCACGACATCCATGAGACCTATACAAGCGCCGACTTCTCCCTGACCGGGGACGCACAAGCCGTGACAATGGAGTACACCGGCGACACGTTCGACGGTGGTCTCGGCAACCTGTGTTCCAACTGTCATCAGCAACGCAACGAGCAGCCCGTGGCTGTCAATGGTGAAATCGAGACCGGGACGACCCGGTTCGGTCCCCACCATGGGACCGAGGCGCAGATGCTGCTCGGCAGCGCCGCCCTGGGAGTCGCCGGGAGCGCCAGTCCCCATTATCAACTCGTCGAGAACACGTGCGTCGGGTGCCACATGGGTATGGGAGACGGGCCTGAGAACCGCGACCACACCTTCGAACCAGACCTCGCCAACTGCCAGGGCTGCCACGCCGACCTGGACACGTTCGACCGCAACGGCGTCCAGACAGAGATCGAGGAGATGCTCGTCGAAATCAGGCCTCTGCTGATCCAAGCTGGCATCCTGGACGACGAGCTTGACCCAGAGGGAAACCGGTCGGTTGACGGCACCTTCCCTGAGGAAGTGGTCAACGCCATGTGGAACTACATGACGGTCATAGAGGACCAAAGCATGGGTGTCCACAACCCGGCGTACACCAAGGCCATGCTCGAGTACGCCCTCGAGGTGCTCCAAGCGGCTCCGTAAGAGGTCCGGGTTCCAACGAGAAACATTCCACCCAGAGGGGTCGGTCATCCGGCCCCTCGAGTCATTGTGCAGCGCTACGAAGGGGTCTAGGGGCGGGTGACCAGGTGCCGGCGCATTCCCGACGTCGAGCGGGGGCGCGGGTCGGGCCCCGTCATCGTTGTCAGGAGACGATCAAAGCTCGGGACGCTGTCCCGCCAGGATCTGATCGAGGGTCGTTCGTAGCAGCGACGATGTCACCTCGCCCTGGACTTTTCCGACGATGATCCCCTCGGCGTCGACGAAGTAGGTCTCGGGCACGCCGAACACCCCGAATTCGACCGCGGCCCGGGACTTCGAGTCCATAACGTATTGGTAGTTGTCGCCACCCCAGCCCAGCTGGTCCAGAAACCCCATCGCCGCCCCGGGCTCGTCTTGGTAGACCACCCCAACCAGGCGCACCCCCAGATCCTCGTAATCTCTCGCTACCGCGGTGAGGGCCGGGTGTTCACCGCGGCAGGGGAAGCACCACGATGCCCAGAAGTTGACGACCAGCACCTGGCCGCGCAGGTCGGTGAGGGCGAGCGAACCATCCTCGGCCAGGAGCTCGAGCTCGAGAGCGGGCACCGGTTCTCCGATCAGCGGCGAATCGACCAGTCGTGGATCCACTCCGAAGCGGCTGGCGAATACGACCACCATGGCGCCCACCCCAAGCGCGATGCCCACCCCGGTGACCCACATCCAACTCCGTTTGCGGGACGACGGTGGCGCACCTTCTTCGATCATGGTGACTCCGTTGCGGTGCGGGCCTGCTCCAGCAGGTCCCCGACTTCGGCGCGGATCTCCACCCCGAGCTCGGGAAGCGCTAGAACTTCCTCGAACAGCGGGATCGCCCCCGCCGCGTCCTCCAGCCCAAAGAGACGCACTATCCCCAGGTAGAGCTTGCCCTCTATGTTGTCGGGATCGGCGTCGAGGCTGGCGGTGAGATACTCCACGGCAGGGTCTGTTTGTCCGGTGGAATACGCCATCCACCCGATCCGTCCCAGTGTCTGGCTCTCCTCTTGGGGAGACAGTTCCATCGACGCCAGCGCCAGGTAGTGGTCGATGGCCGACAAGTAATCTCCTTGTCCGAAGTAGAAGTCGGCCAGCGCCAGACGCATGCCGGGCGAGTCGGGTTGAGCCGCAACGAGTTCCTCCATCTGCTCCAGAGTCGATGGGTCGATGGCGGCGACGTCATCCGCTTGTTGGCTTGTCCCTCCCTCCGAACGCAGAGCCTGGGATGCCAGGATGATTATCACCGTAAAGGCCCCGATGAGCAGGAGGGCGCCGGCCATCGCCCTCCTGGAGGATCTTGCCTGGGGCGGGGAGTGAGACTCACTCCTCTGCAACTCCTGGTCGACGGCCTCGAGCTCCGCCCGGTAAGCGGCGCGCAACCGCTCGGCAGTCGCTTCGTCCAGCTCTCCCGCCTCCACCTGCTCTGACAGCTCGTCTAGGTCTCGCAAGGCGTGCCTACGGCGCTCCTGTAGCGGTACCGCCGATTCAGGCTGTGCCGTACCGGTTCGGGCGGAGGCCGGTTCTCGATCGCTCCTGTCGCGGCTCATGTGGGTTCTCCGAGCTCGGGGCTGGCTGGTGCCTCCACCAGGGGTGATTGTCGGCGGCGCAGGATGAGGATGATGCCCGCTGCGACCGCTCCCACCGGCAGGAGCCACAACGCCAGTGTTCGTCCCCGGAAGGGAGGGTCGAGCAAGATGCCGTCGCCGTACCGGGCGCGAAAGAATTCCAAGATCTGGTCATCCGTTCGACCCTGATCGACTTGCTCGGCGACGATCTCCATCATGGCGGTGGCGGTTTCGGAAGGAGAGTCGACGATCGCTTCCCCCTGACATACGGGACATTTGATGCGGCTGCCCAGGGCCTGGGCGCGGTTCTGGGGCGATTGGTCCCCGACAGCGATTCCCACCACGACTATGGCTGCCAACGCCACGGTGATCAGCCCGGCTATCACCCCGCGCATGCCGTCAGGCATCCTGGTTGGCCTCTCGGGCCTGGGCGGGTACCGCGCTGCGTTTCCGCACCATCCTTGGGTACAACCCTCCCGCGGCCGCCAGCAAGCCTCCGAACCAGATCAGCCAGACGAACGGGAACCAGAAAACGTCGAGCGAGATCCGATCGCCGCCGATGCTGGTAAGAGACAGGTACAGGTCGCCGCGCAGCGAGGTATCGACGGCAGGCGAGGCGACCGGTTGGTTGCTGCGAGCGTACTGGTTGAGGCTTGGCTCCAGCACGGCGACGACCTTGCTCTGCCGTCGAACCTCGACGCGCGCCCCCAGGACACTGCGGTTGGGCTCTTGACGGGAGAAGTCGGTGACGTAGGTGAGTTCGTGTCCGGCGAACTCGGCCGTCTGACCCGGCTCGAGGGTCAACTGGGATTCCACTCCCTGGTTGGCGGAGATGGCGATTCCCATTGCCAGAATGGCCACGCCGACGTGGGCGATCTGCCCGCCCCAGTAGCCCGGGTCGCTCCGCATGACTCTTCCCACAGACCGCCACACCGGCGTCCCTTCGTTGGCGGCGGCGCGGCGAGCACTCGCCCACAGTTGGCGCACGATCACCCCGATGATGAACGTGCCGGTTAGAACGCCCAGCACGACGTATATGTTTCGGTAGCCGAGTAGGACCGCACCGGCGCCGACCGCCAGGGCTACCCGCAGCGGAGTACGGATTCTCTCCCACACCACCGAGGCCCGGGCCGCCCGGTACGGGGTGATGGGTCCCAGTCCCATCGCCAGCAGGAGGGCGAAGGACAGCGGGATGGCGAGGCGATCGAAGAAGGGGCGGCCCACACCGAGTTGCGAGCCAGTGAACGCTTCGACGAACATCGGATACAGGGTGCCGATAAGGACGACGAAGGCGAACACGGTCAGCAGGAGGTTGTTGAACAGGAACACGCCTTCTCGACTCGCCAGGGAGTTCAAGCGAGGCGAAGATGCCACAAGGTGCACCCGGGTGGCGAACAGGCTCAATGAGCCGACCAGCACCAACGTGAGGAACCAGAGGAGCGCCGGACCGATGGGGGATTGAGTGAAGCTGTGAACCGAAGCGATGACTCCTGAGCGCGTGAGGAAGGTGCCGAGGATGGTCAAGGAGAACGTGGCGATGACAAGCACGAAGTTCCACGCCTGCAGCATCCCCCTTCGCTCTTGCACTACCGACGAATGAATGAAGGCGGTGGCCACCAGCCACGGCATGAACGACGCGTTCTCCACCGGGTCCCAAGCCCAGTAACCGCCCCAGCCCAGTACCTCGTACGACCACAGTCCGCCGATCACTATCCCGGCGGTGAGGAACGACCACGCCACCAGGGTCCACGAGCGAGTACGTCTCAGCCAGGCGTCGCCACTTTCTCCCCGTATAAGCGCAGAGATGGCGAATGCGAACGGCACCGACATCCCCACGTATCCGACATAGAGCAAGGGCGGATGCACTGCCATGAGCGGATGGTTCTGCAACAGTGGGTTGGGGCCGAGCCCTTGGAGCGGAGCCATGGATGCAGCCCACGGGAGGTTGCTGGAAGCAAAGCAGCCCGTCGTGGCAGCTTCCACGCACACCTGGAACGGATTGGCGATGGTGGCCATGATTCCGAAGAAGAAGACCGAGATCAGTCCCATCACCCCGAGGGCACCGATCCACAGCGGGTCCGGCTGGCGGGAGCGGTAATAACGCAGGTAGATCGTGAGTGTGAACACTGCCAGCACGAGTCCCCACAGCACGATGCTCCCTTCGAGCGCCGCCCATGCTGTTGCGACTTTGTAGAAGAAGGGGGTGGTTGTGGCCGAGTTGTCGGCGATGTAGGCGACCGAGAAATCGTCTGCCAGCAGTCCCACCTCCAGGGCAAGCATGGCCAGCGCCCCGCCCGCCACCAGCCCGATCACCGCGTTGCGCAGGCTGGCGGCGTTCACCCGCTCCGCATCGCGCACTCCTCGCAAGCCAAGCAGTCCCAGGGCGACGGCCGACACCAAAGCCAGCAGGATTCCAAAGTAGCCCAGGAGGGCGGTCATCGCTCTTCCTCCGATTCTTGGTCGCGAGTGGCCCGGCTTCACTTTGGTGCCTGCCAACTTCTGTCGAGCCTACCCACCATCGGGCATTACCGAGTTCGCCGGCTGCGGACCCCTTTAGACGCAATCGCGTTGCTGCGGTGAGACTGAGCTGGGCCCCATCTTCTTAGACTCGCCCATGTGAACTCCACTGCCAACCTTGTCGAACTGCGCGACATCGGTGTCCGAATGGGCCGAACCCCGGTCCTGCGCGGCCTCGACCTCACGATCGAACCCGGTGAGGTCGTGGGCATTCGCGGCGCCAACGGATCGGGCAAGACCACCCTGCTGCGACTGGTGGCAACGTTGCTGCGGCCGTCCGAGGGGACGGGGCGCGTCCTCGGTGCTGGGCTCACCGACCCCGCTCGCTACGAAATCAGACGTCAGGTGGCTCTCATCGGCCACGTCCCTGCTCTGTACGACGAGCTCACTCTGGAGGAGAACACCAAGTTCGTTGCCCGGTTCTGCGGGGCCGGCGCCGAGCGGATCGCCGAGGTCCTCGACGTCGTCGGGTTGACGGAGGCCCGAACCCGTCGCGTCCGGGAATGCTCGGCCGGAATGCAGCGCCGTGCCGAGTTCGCCCGGGTGCTGTTGGGCAACCCGAAGATCGTTCTGTTCGATGAGGCGCACTCGGGGCTCGACGCCTCGGCAACACCGCTCGTCGAGCATGTGATCAAGAGCGTCGTTGCGGCCGACGGAGCCGCCATGGTGGTGTCCCACCAGGAGGATCGCACCGCCCCCTTCACCGACCGGGTGCTCGAGTTGGATCAGGGAAGGCTGTGGGAGGCAGCGTGAGCCTGCCCTTCTGGTCGCAAGCCGGCGAGATCGCCCGCGCCGACCTTCGTTCCGAGTCTCGCACCGGCGAGGTGATGGCAGTCACCATCCCTTTCGGCGCGGTCGCTCTGCTGCTCATACCGTTCGGCATCGGCACCGACGCCCCGTTGCTGCGCCAGATCGGCGTCGGTATCTACTGGGCGGTGGTGCTGCTCTTCGGAATGCTGGTGGCACTGCGGAGAAGTGCGGCCGAGGGTCCGGCGCAACGAGATCTCCTGGGGCTGCTCGGGGTGGATCCGGCGGCCCGGTTCGCCGGACGAGCCCTCTCCACCGGCGTGCTCGTGCTTGCCTTCGAGGTCGTGTTGGGACCGATCGCCATCGCGCTATATGACGCCCGGATCACCGGGTGGGCGTGGCTGATCTTGGTGGTGCCCATGGTGGCGGCGGGTCTGGCGTTGCTGTCGACGCTCATCGGCAGCATCGTCGGCGGCTCCGGCGCGGCACCCGCCCTCGTTCCCTTCTTGGTGGCGCCCCTGGCCATCCCCATGCTGCTCGCCGCCACCCAGTCCCTGGAAGGATTGCGGCTGGGCGAGAGTATCCTGGCTTGGCTCCTGTTGTTGGCGGCCATGGATCTCGTGCTGGCCATCGCGGGAGTCCTAACCGCTCGCCCGTTGCAGGAGGTACGTTGACACGCAGGCGCATCATTGAAATCGCTGCTATCGCCGGACTCGGAGGGGCCCTGATAACCGCCCTGGTGGTGCCGCCCGAGCGAACCCAAGGTGATCTAGCTCGCCTTCTCTTCGTCCACGTCCCGTCCATCTGGATCGCCTATCTCGCCTTCTCCGTGACGCTCGTCACCAGTGCCCTCTATCTGTGGAAGCGCGAGATGCGGTGGGATCGGCTGGCGGCCGCCTCTGCCGAGGTGGGCGTGTTCTTCACCGGAGCCACCATCCTTATTGGGATGATTTGGGGCAAGCCCACCTGGGGAGTGTGGTGGACATGGGATGCGCGTCTGGTGTTGACCGCTGTGCTGTTCTTTGTCTATCTCGGCTACCTGGCGTTGCGCCGCTCCATTATCGATCCTGTGGCGAGAGCGCACCGGTCGGCCCTCTTCGGGGTGCTCGCCATCATCCAGATACCCATCGTGCACTTCTCGGTGGTGTGGTGGCGGACGCTCCATCAGCAGGCGAGCATCCTCCGCCCCGGCCCCCTCCAGATGGACCCTCCCTTCCGATCTGCTTTCCTGGCGTCGGTGGTAGCGTTCACCTTCGTGTACGTAGCGCTAGTGATGCGTCGGATGCAACTGGGCCGGCTAGAGGACGAGATCGAGGTTCGCCTCGCCTCCTCCCATCAAGAAGTTGCCGGAGCCGCCGTCGCCCCACCTCGCATCGAAGGAGCCGTCGACAGTGTCTGATTGGGGTTGGGTCGTGTTCGGCTACGCCGTCCTGTACGGAACGCTGGCCGCCTACGTGGCGTCGATCGCATATCGCCTGCGCCAGGCCCGTCGACGTCTGGGAGAGCTGCAATGAGGTACAAGGCGTTCATCATCCCCGCGGTCGGGCTCGTAGCCCTGCTCGTCGGATTCCTGGTGTTCCAGCTCAACGACAGCCTCGTGTATTTCAGAACCCCGACCGAGATCAAGGCCGACCAGGTCGATCCGGCCGTCCGGCTCCGACTCGGCGGCCAGGTGGTGCCGGGGTCGGTGGAAGCCACGGCCGGAGAGGTCAGCTTTGAGGTCACCGACGGCGTCGAAACCGTGCTCGT
>Ga0224512_10005448_pt1 | contig 10479 bp, 12 predicted proteins | sample SF_May12_sed_USG_4_FD_169103 | JGI IMG/M metagenome (GOLD analysis project Ga0224512, IMG submission 169103) | Sediment microbial communities from San Francisco Bay, California, United States - SF_May12_sed_USGS_13 | ecosystem: Environmental > Aquatic > Marine > Sediment | place: USA...
ATAGGTTTTATTATCTTCATTAGTTTACTATCGTCTTTTTTTTCTTCCCAAATTGAAAAAGCATTTGCCAGTTCATGCAATGTTACTAAACCATCAGACTCTCTAAATTGATCAACCCTAGTTCGCCTTAGCTCAATCATTGTTGCACCCGATCCCAAAAATTCGCCTATATCATAATAGAGTTTTCTAATATAGGTTCCAGATTCACAAAGGATACGTGTTAAAAGAAGTCTCTCTTTTTGTTCAAGTACTTCTAATTCATAGATGGTTCTTATTCGTGTTTGTCTGACCACTGCAGAACGTTGAGGAGGTTTTTGAAAAATAGGTCCAGTAAATAATTTAATTGTTTTTTCTAATTTTTCTTTAGAGGGAAGAGAATGGATTCTGCCAAGAGCATGATATTCTTTGGGGCCATAAAGTAAAACTCCCAAAGCTTTTGTTGCCTCTCCAAGACCCAGCGGAAGAACTCCAGATACTTGGGGATCAAGTGTACCGCTATGACCAATTTTTGGAATTTTGAGCATGCGTTTTGTCCATGCTACTGTTTCATGACTAGTAGGTCCTGGTGGTTTATCCAAGATTATCAAACCATAATTTAGTAATTGTTCTATTTTTCGTTTGTTAAAATATGTTCCAAATGAATCATCTGTTATATCCTGATCAATCTCTACCAGATTTTCTAATTGTTTTAAGGTCAAAGAAGAAGCCTCACAGTTTCTTTTGATAATTCAATTACCTGATCTGCGCTAAGATTATCAGTGTTTATTATTTTATCAAAAACAGATACATCCTCTCCAAAATTAAAATCGTACAATTTTTTGTACAACATTTTGTTTTTGTCGTAACGTTCTTTTGTAACCTCAAATGCCTCAACAGAGCTCATATTGTCACGCGTTTGCATCCTTTTTGTACTGCTATCATGTGAGCCATCTAACCAAATCTTTATTCCATCATCAACTAACCAAGGTAGTGTATAACTCGTAATTACCATACCCCCATTTTTGAAGAGTTCAATCAGTTTTTCATCTACCTTTTTATCAAATTCCGAATTGGATTCTCTCTGTTCAAGAAATTTCATTCCTTCTTTAGTATCCCACCAATCATCCCCGTCGACTTCAAAGCCTTGTTCTTTTGCCAATTCTTTTAGAACATCACCTCCACTAAGATAGGTTAAATTGAATTCATTTGCTAGTCCTTTTGCAACAGTTGTTTTCCCCACTGCAGGAGGACCAGAAATTACGATTGATTTTGTCAAACTCCCATGGTGGTTTTTGTTAGTTTCATTATAATTCCACTAAATGCTATAGATGCGAGAAAATACCAAGCCCATAAGTACAGAGCATTTTCTTGTCCAAAGCAAACATGTTCAGTATCAGCTGCTTGCGCTGCAGTACATGTTAACGTGAAAAAATCACCAGGAATAACATTAAGAGGAATTGGTGACATTGCCACAGTATATGAAAAAAGTTGTGGCAATACCAAATAAAAAATCAAAATTAATGGAACAAATGTAATCATCATGGGCCTCATATTCATTTGCATCATCTCCATTGACATTTTGTTCATGTATGAAGATTTTTTGTTTAATTGATCAGTTTTTGCCTGGTCCTTTGCTCTCATTGCGGCCATTCTTTCTTTTTGCCAAGTTCTAGTTTCCTTCATTATTCGCTTAAGTTTAACTTGATCAACCATTTTTTTTCTTACTCCAGCATTAAACAGATTCAACAGTATGCCAATTCCGGCAACAGCAAACAATGAAGGAATTATACCCTTTACTATTGGATCATCACTGCCCAGACCATCCTTCATATCAGTCATGAATCCAAAGATACCACCATCTTCTTGTAAAAATATTGTGTCTAAGAAAAGTAAAACGAAATCAAATTCCATATCTATAACCCTATTGCCTTTATTATCTTATTAGCTGCTTCTTCAAGTTTTCCCTCATTATTTTGAACTTGCATTAATGGAGATCCAGATAAAATAGAACATGCAGACATCATTGCCGATTGAATGTCCAACTCTTTTTTAATGGAAGTTATGCTCGCTTTATCTCTATTCCTTGTTTCGTCTTTCATTCGACGATTATAGATTTCTTCTGTTTTTGCGGTGACTATTATAAAATGAGTTGGCATGATTATTTGTAAAACATGGTATGGTAATCCGGGATTAAATCCCTCTGGGGTTCTGATAAATGCATGAGTGTCAATAATTAGGACATCATCTGTAATTTCGCTCAATTTTTTTGCTGTATTTTTTTGTAGGTTCTTTTGCTCAGAAATTGGAAGTTTTCTTATTTCATCTCTATTTTGAAGTCCATTTTGTTTTGCAACCTCAAACATTATTGTTCCAAAATTGGTGACATTTACGGTTTTGTTATGCTCTTTAATTATTTCAGCAAGTTTTTTGACAATAGTGGTTTTGCCCACACCAGGTATTCCAACTACAACAACTTTTTTATTTTCTACCAAGTAAAGCACCCAGTTTTGGCATTACAACTTCTACTTGTTCTCGTACTAGTTGAGTGTAATAATTTATCAGAATATCTACCATAAGCAAAATTCCAATCCCAGAACCAAAGACACCCAAAACATCAGATACTCCGGCTAAAAGACCCAAAATCGTTGATCCTATTATAGTAACTGATGGAATGTATTTGTTGAGTAATGCTTCGACGGGTTTGTTTGATCTTCGAAATCCAGGAATTTGAACATCAGCATCAAGTAAGTTCTGGGCTGCACTTTTTGGAGACAAACCTCCTAACTCCACCCATAATCTGCCAAATACTATAACAATGCCAATCATAAACAAGACATATCCTATTGCACGTCCAGGATCCAACATTGCAATATCAAGACCTCTTGGCGGAGTAATGTAGTAAATTATTCCTCCAATGGGAGTAGACGGGCTAGTTGGATCAAATTGAGCCAGTATATTCATAAAGAAATTATTATTTCTGGGATTCATATTTGCCCAAAGCATCTGGAAAATAAATACAGCGTTTGCAGTAAGGGCTGATGCTAAAATGACTGGAATGTTTGAAACGTACATTAATTTTATTGGATATACTGCTGAAAAACCTCTATATTTTGTGGAAACAATTGGAATTTCTATTTTCATTCCTTGGGTAAATACCAAAATCAACAAAATACCAGCAGTCAGACACAATCCAAAAATGCTCGGTAATTGATTTGAACGGAATAAAATATTTGAAAGGTCTCCCGCCATTATTGACTGCCCAATATATGGTATTATACCAATTGTTCCCCCGTCACCTGCGGGTAATGGACTGAACAAACTCCAAAGTATTTGTTGAGCAACACCTGCCATAATGAATAAACTAATTCCACTGCCTAATCCCCATCCTTTTTGTATCAATTCATCTAAGAACATTACAATGATAGAGGCTGCCATTAATTGCGCAATCATCACGTACAGGACATAAGGGTCTGTAACTCCAGGACCATAAACTGCAATGGCATAAACAATGGATTCAGCTACAATGACCACATATGTGACAAGTTTTGTCGCTGTTTGAAATATTCCTCTTTCTTCGGGTTTTTTAAAGTCAAATTTTAAAATATCTGAACCTCGGAGTAATTGCATCAGGAGACCTGCAGTAACAATAGGCCCAATTCCTAATTCCACTAGAGTTCCTTGCTGAGAGGCAAAAATTACTCTTGCAAACTGCAAAAAATCAAATGCTGGCGCTGTTGCGCCAAACAAGGGGGTTTGACCCATTACAAGATAAATTAAGAGAGCGATTCCTGACCATAATAATTTGGTTTGAAGAGAAATTTTCTTTTTGGGTTTTGGAACCTGTGGAAGATATGGCTCTGCCTTGAAAACAACTTTCCTAATAATGCTAGTTAGGCTACCTTCAGCCATTGTCTGATAACACTTCTCCCCCAACAGATTTGATTTTCTCTTCAGCTGTGGTGGTAAATTGACCTACTTTTATGGAGTACGCTTCAGAAGGTTTTCCTCCACCAAGTAGTTTATCATAGCCTGCAGTTACAAGATCTATAATTTTTTTTCCTCCTTCTTCTTTTCCAAATTTTGCAAACAAGTCATCGAGATCACGGATGCTTGCCCATTTTTTAGTAATATTTGGATGAGGAGGATGTGTAGAAGGATGACCATAATGGTCTGGATATTCTTTTAGCATTGTACTGTAATGGTGTTTCATTAGTCCGGTCACTCCTAAGCCTCCTTTGTGACCACTTGCACGGTGTTGACCTACCTGTCCCCAACCCATATTTCGTCCACCTCTTAGTCTTCGTGTTTTTCTTAATCTTGTTGCCATTTTAGATCATTCTCCTCACAATAGTTCCAAGTTCCTTGTTTAATCCAAGAATTCCTTTTTGTCCATACAATTTCTTTGTGCTTCGTTTGAATCCATGTCTTGGAGGAGACAGGGCAAACCAAGGTTTAAGGGGTTTTAATTTGGATAAAGTTGCTTTTCCTTCGGCTAATGCGGTGGCAAGATCATCAATTGAATTGAATCCGAGTTCTTTAAGATCTTCTGGAGTGATTTTTTGATACCCTGATTTCCGGGCTTTTTTGTCAAGAAGATCCTTTGCTAATTCCGCATCCAATCCAATCCAAGAAATGTAATGTTTTACCTTGTTTAGCATTCCCAAGGTATTATCCTTTGCAGGTAGAATTGTAGCACGATATTTTTTATCTAGTTTTAGTAAAGTCATCGTAGTAGCTGCCCAATATGGAACATCTGCTTGACCTTTTATTCTAACAACGAGATATGCATTTACCAATTTTATCAACCTTGACTAAATGTTTGTCTAAGACAATCCAATATTGCTTTCGAAGTAGAATTCATGGTAGGTGTTGAACCTTTAGCTGTAGTCCATGCATCTTTTAATCCTGCTAATTCTAATAATCTCTTAATTTTACCCCCTGCTACCAAACCTAATCCTCTTGGAGCAGGAATGATTTCAATAGTTACACTTCCACCCTTTCCTCGAATTTTAAATGGTACGGAGTGTTTTTGATCACATCTGCATTCCCAACTTCCACATCCCAATTTAATAGGACTGACATTAATGAGAGACTGACTGGTGGCTTTTTCAATAGCAATTCTCATTTGTTTTGATTTTCCTTGACCGATTCCCAAATAACCATTCTCGTTTCCGGTTGCAACAATTGCTTTGAATCTAGTTGATTGCCCATTAGAAGTCATTTTTTGAATTATTCCAACATCAACTACTTCACTTTTCAAATCTGGAAGTAATTTTTTAATTATGCCTGCCTCTTGGATTCTTAAACCGGCTTCCAAAATTTCTTCAATAGAAGTTATTTCTCCTGAATTGACCTTTTGTCCTAAAGTAGTTTTAGGAACCCAAATTTCTTCAACTGGTTCTCGTCGTGGTCGTCTACCAGTTTGTCCAGGTTTAGCTGCTCCCGGTCTTCCTCCACCATATTGAACTGGTCTATTTTGTCCCGGTCTACCTTGTCCAGGTTTTGTTGATGCTGTTTGACTCATTTTTACTTGGCCTCTTTATCTATTGACGATTTAATTTGTGAAATATCATTTTTTACAGTAAGATGCTCTCCGTTAATTCGATTTTCAGGTGGAAATGCTTCGGAACCTGCTGGAACTTTTAGACCTGCATCTATTACACCCTTTAGGGCAGCTGCCATTCTTTGAGTGTATTTTTTTGTACCAGTATACAAAATTGCGTCGTTAGAACCTTTTCCAAGAGCTTTTTTTCCTGCAATATATCCTGTTAGATATGCAGCAGGTACACTTTTTCTTGATCCTTTCCATCCTTTTTCGAGTAAATATCTAGAATGTGCAGATGCTACGACCTTATCTCCTTTGATTTCTGGTTTTAGAATTTGAACTTGAGTATTTTCATTTGAAATATTAATCGTAATAAATTCCCGTTTTCCCATTAGCATTGTTCCTCGTTTTTTATAATTGGTTTTTTCTTCACGAAGTCGTCTCAATATTTTAGAATTGGCCATCTATAGAACTCGATTTTGAATCTGCTCTTATATACGTTAAGCGCGAATTAGGAAAGCAAGTAAAGCTTTTTGAGTATGTAATCGATTTTCTGCCTCATCCCAAATAACAGATTGAGGTCCATCAATAACAGATGATGTTACTTCACTTCCTCTTTTAGCAGGAAGGCAGTGCATGAAGATTGCATTTTTTTTTGCATATTTCATTAGTTTTGAATTTACTTGATATTTTGGAAGGAATTTTTTTGTTCTTTTTGGATCACGATTATGAATTGAAGTGAAGGTATCAGTTACTACTACATCAGCATCTTTGACTGTTTTTATTGGATCAATAGTTATTTCAATGTCAGTAAATTTTTTGGCATCTTTTACAACATCTAGTTTAGGCTCAAATCCTTTTGGTGTCGCAATAGACATTTTCATTTTTGATAAGGCACATCCATAAACCATTGAATTGCAGACATTATTACCGTCACCTACCCAAGCAATTTTTAATCCTTCTAGTTTTTTTTTCTTTTCTTTGATAGTCATTACATCAGCAAGAATTTGACATGGATGAAATGAATCAGACAGTCCATTTATTACAGGAACACTCGAATGTTCGCAAAGGTTTTCCAACAAACCATGATCATAAACTCTTGCCATAATGCAATCAGTGTACCTAGAGAGTGTTCTGGCAGTGTCTTCGATTGATTCACCCCTAGATAATTGCATGTCATTGGATGAAAGATTTATCGCCTTTCCTCCTAATTGAAACATTCCAACTTCAAAACTTACTCTAGTTCGTGTAGATGGTTTTTGGAAAATCATTGTAAGTGTTTTATTTTTTAAAAGAGGCTTATTTCCTCCCGCCTTCAATTCTTTTTTTAGTTTAATGGAAAAATCAATTAATTGAGAAAACTCTTTTTGAGATAATTCCGATAAAGTGAGTAAATTTTTAGTTTTTAATTTCATTTTCTAAAAAATCCAAATCTCCCTCTTTTCTTTTTTGATCTTTCTTCTTCTTTATCTGGTTTTTGTTTTTCTAATTCTTTATTTTCCAATTCTAATTTAGATTCAGTCATTTGTTTTCTTGTTTCGTCGGGTGTTGGTTTTCCATGTCTAATCCATTCTCTGATTTTACTACTCAATTGTTTTGCCTCATTGTCATTTTCTGGAGGTGTTACTTCAAACAACTTAGAGTATTTTGAAATTTCGTCATCAGATATTCCTTCAAATGGATCATTCGAGATTACATTTGGTTCAGGTTTTAGTTCTGGTTCAGGTTTTAGTTCTGGTTCAGGTTTTAGTTCTGGTTCAGGTTTTAGTTCTGGTTCAGGTTTTAGTTCTGGTTTCTCAAATGAGACATCTTCCAATGAGCCAAAGACAGTTTCCAAGAAAGTTTCTTTATCAAATGGTTTTAGATCTGGATATTCTTGTCCAACACCAACATAAAGAACCGGAGTGGATGTCATTTTAACTACTGATAGTGCAGCGCCTCCTCGTGCATCCGCATCACTTTTTGTTAAAATAGTTCCATCAAAGTGCACATGCTCAAAAAATTCTTTCGCCTGGTTTACAGTATCATTTCCAGCAAGGGAATCACCGACAAAAATTTTAAAATCAGGTTTTACAACTTTGGTAATTTTACTAATTTGTTCCATCAAATTTTTACTTGTTTGCATTCTCCCTGCAGTATCAATTAATACACAGTCTATCTTGTGAGATTTAGCATAAAGTGCAGCATCTCGGGCCACAGCAGCTGGATCAGAATTATAATTTTGAGCAACCAATTTTAAATTCAAACGATTTGTATGTTCTCGTAATTGTTCTATTGCACCGGCTCTAAATGTATCAGCAGCTGCAATTACTACAGAGTATTTTTTTTGCTGGATCATATATGCTAATTTGGCCAATGATGTAGTTTTTCCAGTTCCATTTATTCCTACAAATAAAATCAAAAATGGTTGTCCTACCTTCTTTTTTTCGTCGATAAGTTCAAAAATATCAATTTTGCCTGCAGCATCAAAAAGAGAGGATACTGTAGAAATGAGACTGTCTTTTACAAATTTTTCGATTTCATTTTTTTCTACCTTGGTTCCAATTAGTCTAGTTTTCAAATCTGATTTTATTTCGTCAATTACCTCACTTGCAACATCTGATTCATGAAGAGATATTTCTAATTCAAATAAAATATCTTCCATATCTTTTTCATTTAGTTCTTTTTCTGTTAGACCTTTTGCAGCATTGGAAAATGCACTACGAAGTTTATCAAACATTTTGTTAATCTGATCTAGTCTGGGAATCTTGATGAATTAATTGATTAATTTGATTTCTTCCTTGTTCTAACTGTGTTGCTGCATCATGTTTTTTAGCAGATGTATCTTGAATTGCAACTTCTATTTCCTTAATTCTTGCTTCAAGATAGTTTATAGCCGAAGTAGAATCCTTTTCTAAGGAGATGCCTGCACCGATATTCAAAACAATCTTATCGCTGGAGGATATTTTTGTTTTAACAAATGAACCCATTCCAACTGGAACCAACGCTTCAGATTCAGATTTTAGATTAAGTGATTTTATAGATTGTATGGCAGCAGTTGCTTCTCGTAAAACATTGTAAAGAGTACTTTCTCTTTGAGATAAATCTGTAAAATAGGTTTCAAGCATTTGCATTTGTTGCATTAATTGTTGGGCTTTTTCCTCACTCATTTACAACAAATCAATTTCTGATGGTTATAAATTGATTCATAAGAAAAATGAAAATAAAAATAAATGGATAAAAAATAAAGATTGATCTTTATTTTGCTTTTGAGAATCTATCTTCTACTTCGTCCCAATTAACTACATTCCACCAGGATGAAATATAATCTGGTCTCTTGTTTTGATATTTTAGATAGTACGCATGTTCCCAAACATCTAATCCTAAAAGAGGTACTAAGCCTTCGGTTCTTGGACTAGTTTGATTTGGCATTGCTTTGTACTCAACCTTTCCTGAGGAAGGATTGAAAACTAACCATCCCCAACCACTTCCTTGAATTACTGCAGAAGTGGATGAAAATTTCTCCTTAAAGTCAGAAAAGCTTCCAAAGGAAGCATTAATTGCATCTGCAATTGAACCTCCTGGTTCTCCGCCTCCATTTGCTTTCATGTTGTTCCAAAATAGCCTGTGGTTATCAAATCCACCACCATTAAAATTAACTGCACTTCTTTTATCCTCAGGTACTTGATTTAGATTAGATAAAATATCTAAGATATCCTTATCTTGAATCTCTTGAGGACAACCTTCTAGAGCTGCATTTAGTTTGTCGGTGTATGCTTGATGATGTTTGGTGTGATGAATCTCCATTGTTTTTGCATCAATATGAGGTTCTAATGCATCATAAGCATATGGCATTTCAGGAAGTGTGTATTTTCCCATGCATTACAACAAATCGTTATTCCATTTATTGCTTTACCAGCAATTGGTTTTTACCTACAAAAAATACCTGAAAAATCGTGAGATTGAAAATTATTTTTTCTGTGTTTATTTTACTGTCGACTTCAATAATTGTTTGGGAAATATTTGATACGAATGAGGAAATTAATTTGTATCTTGATAAAAGTGTGCCATTTTTGGGAACAGGAATCCCTAGGATGGATGGAATAACTGGTGAAGGAGTAACAATTGCAGTAGTTGACACAGGGGTTGATTTCAATCATCCAGATCTTTTGGGCTGGGGTCAGGAAGGAAAAGTAGTTGGAGGATACAATTTCATTCAAGAGGGAGAATTACCAATGGATAATAATGGTCATGGGACCCAAGTTGCAGGAGTAATTGCAGCTGATGGATTGCTAAAAGGAGTTGCTCCAAAAGCCAAAATTTTAGCATATAAGGTATCTGAAGATGGAAATGCCGTATCATCAGATTTGATCATTAAGGCAATTGAAAAAGCTATAGAAGATAAAGCAAATATTATCAACATTAGTTTAGGCGTAAATCGAACAAATACTCAAATTGACAGTGCAGTAAGCAAAGCATTAGAAAAAGAAATTTTTGTAGTTACTGCAGCCGGAAATGATGGTCCTGGATCTGGAACTATTGGTAGTCCTGGAAAAAATTTTGGTTCAGTTACAGTTGGTGCAACATACAATAATTTAACTTCAAGTGTGGTTGCAACTTTGGAAGTTAATGATAAACCATACACAGTTATTCCCATGGTTGGGTCAACCAAGTTAGATAATCCTCTAAACGGATCTATAAAATTTGGAGGGTATGGAAAACAACAAGATTTAGCAGTGATTAATGTAACTGACTCAATTCTTTTAGTAGAGCGTGGAAGTGATGTCAAAGAAGAGCTACTTTATTTTTCAATCAAAGAAGAAAATTCAGCAAATGCTGGTGCAAAGGCATTGATAGTTTATAATAATGAACCTGGGATTTTCCTTGGAGAATTGACTCATGACTTGGTAGAGCCTGGATATCAACCTAGAATTCCTGTTGTTTCAATGGATAGAGAAGAAGGTTTAGAAATAAAA
>Ga0224512_10005449_pt1 | contig 10478 bp, 7 predicted proteins | sample SF_May12_sed_USG_4_FD_169103 | JGI IMG/M metagenome (GOLD analysis project Ga0224512, IMG submission 169103) | Sediment microbial communities from San Francisco Bay, California, United States - SF_May12_sed_USGS_13 | ecosystem: Environmental > Aquatic > Marine > Sediment | place: USA: California...
CGGCAGTGAACGCCCTGCCCTATCACAGAGAGGGCTACTCCTGGCTACGGAAAATACCACAACAGCATCGAGAATCTCAGCCGAAAGGTCTTGTTCCCGCCCTCTCGACCCTAGAATCCTGCCGCGCGGATATTCCCGTTGACCGTCCGGAGGTCGATCGCACCCTGCCCGCCGCCGAGTGTGCCGATGAGCGAGGTCGGCCCGCCCGTCACGTTCTGGAAGACCAGGTTACTCGTCGTGATCGTCCCGTTCACCAGGTGTGCCGCGAACTCCGCGGACGTGTTCTGGGGAATGTCGAGGGTCACGTTGCCGTTTACCGTTTCGAGGTCGATCGTCCCGGCGGCCACGATGACGGCCTGGCAGGTAATATTGCCGTTCACCAGCACTACATCGACCGAGCCGGACAGATCATCCAGGGTGACGTTGCCGTTCACGTCGTCGATGGTGACCGAGCCGAGCACTTGGCGGACGGTCACGTTGCCGTTCACGTTCACCAACCGCGTGGCCAGGCGCTCCGGCACGGTGAGCACATAATTCACCACCAGGTTCCGCCCGCCGGTGTTCTGGGGCTGCACCGTCCGGATGAGAATTTCATCGACGGTCTCGGTGATCACCACCTCGAGCCGGTCCAAATAATCCTGGGCGTCCACGACACTCTCCGACCAGACCTGCCGCTCCCCGCGCACGCTAAAGATCTCGGTGCCGGCCGCGCCGACTACGTCGATGTTGCCGTTGATGCCTTCCACTCTGAACGTGGTGCGCCCGGTTGCATCGAGATCGAGCTGGAGCGCTTCCTCCGCCACGAAGTTCTGATTCCGCACTTGGTCGTCGGTGCCGGTGGAGTCGCCACAGGCGGCTCCCAAGACACCGATCACTCCGAGGACCACAACGTGCCGCACCATAGTAACAACTCCCGGTTAGGCCTCCGATCCGCGGAAGGCATTGTACAGCAAGCCGAAGATCGCCCCGCCAATGGCGCCGTCCACCAAACCGTAGAGCGTGCCCATGATCACCGACCCGAACCCCTGGGCTGCCTTATAGCCGGGGTAGATCGAGTCGAACATGTTGAGGACTGCTCCACCGTAGCTGGGCCACATCACGTTGGCGAGACCCACGAGGAACAACGTCCCGCCTGTGAAGAGCCCACAGGTCAGCGCCAAGGCCTTTACGTTGAGTTTCATACTCCCTCCCAGTAGCAGAATAGGCAAGACGGGGTGTTCGACCGGTCTCCGCGTGTGACCAGCTGCTAGTCCGCTACGTTGTCTCTCGGAGGGTGAAGACGTCGTGAGATTTGGAGGAAGAAAGCCGGCCGCCGCCCCCGGGCGACTCGAGTGGTCGCGCGTGGAGCGCTACGGGCCGCCCATCCCCTCACGCCCGGCCGTTCCTGACCCGCCAGCGGGCCGATAAATGAGGTCATCCAATCGCAGGATGAGCTTGGAGAGAACGCCCTTGGCGGACGACGATTCGAGCAGCGCCACGGCCACGTACTTCTTGCCGTCACGCTCGACGATCGCCGCATCGGCGTGCCAGTTCTTCCACGTGCCGGACTTCCGAAAGATCCGCGAGCGTGGCTTGGCATCCAGCCCACGGACGAATTTATGGTGAATCGCGGGATTCCCCATGATGGCCTTCATCTCCGCGGAGGCCCACGAACTCACCAGGTCCCCGCGATCGAGCATAACCATGAACCGGGCCACTTGGCGGGCGGTGGCCCCGTGGGAGATGTGGTTGATCGGATCGCGCTCCCAGTAGCCGAGCGGCCCGCCATAGTCTTTGCCAACCCACAAGCCGCCGGCTCGGGTGGAATCGTACAGTTCGTACCGGGGATCGCGGAGGGTGCTCGCGATATTCTCGAACCCGATCAGGGCGATCAACTCGGACGACGTCCGGTTGTCGGATTTCCTGATCATGCGCTCGAGTTTCGTCTTGAGTTGCGGCGTGTACTCGAGCTTGCCTTGATCGATTTGGTCGAACACACCGAGCATGATCGCGATCTTCGGCAGGCTCGCGGCGTAGCGCATGCGGTTGTCGTTGCGGGCTGCATAGCGAAGGCGTGCGGGATTGGACAAGTCAACCAGCGCGACCGACAGATTTCCCCGCTCCACCAACGAGCGAAAGGGACGATCCCGGAGAATCCGGTTGAGCCCGGCCTGTAACGATGGATCGACCGACGGCAGCACGAGGGTTTCGGAGGCCTCGGCACCTCCGGCAGCGCCCTGCCCGACAAGCACGCTGACGGAGACGAGGCCCAGGGCCAACATCCCGCCAAGGGCGGAAAGGATGGAATGGCATAGCGTGCCGGCGCGACGATCGGTCACGGAGCCACCGAATGTTGCGAGCGGAGCAGCCGCTCGATCTGGGTTGCAATCTCCTGATGCTCGGCCGCCGAATTGACCTTGGGTTTGTCCGACATCATGGAGATGACATAAAATAGCTGCGTTTCACCGGGCTTGGGAACGGCGGGCGATTCGACGATGGCCACCGAATGCATGAGATTCATCTTGTTGCCCCGGTACTTGCCGCAGGTGTACCCCGCTTCGGGCTGGCACTGGTAAAGCGAGCCAGACTTGAAGTACACTGCCGCGTCTGCCAGCGCCGGCGAAGAGGCATAGCGATAGCGCCGGCGAGTGAAGTAGAGGAGCTTCTTCATTTCGCGGCTACTCCACGCGTCCACCAGCATTCCTTGTTCGAGCTTGATCAGCCACCGAACCAACTCGTGCGGCGTGGCATGACTGCCCCGCCCCGGTACGATGCGCTGGGCGGTGTTGGTGAACATGGTCCGGTTCCGGAGGCCTGCGGTATCGATGCCTGCCGCGAGGAGCGGGGTCTCGACCACCGAGATGGCACGGTCGGTGAGCGCCGGCTTGGGCGTCGCTGCAAAGAACGAGTCCTCACGCGCGACGGGAACCGGATAGGCCGGCCCGAAGGCGTCGAGCAGCATGGCTTGCTTCCACACCATCGAGCCCGCCGCGTTCGAACTGGGCGAGACCATATGGTCCACCCACTCCCACAGCGAAAAGGTGTCGCCCACCCGAATGGCTCGGTGGGTGACACCGGTCATGGCATCGTTCACCACCGGGACTTCGTGGGAATTGGGTATCACCCACCGGTCGGCCGCGACCATGGTTTCGCGCAGCAGCGCGGCCCGGGCGGCGGTGTCGCTCGGGAAGCGCTGCCGCAGTTCGTTGAACAATCCCGTCAGGACGACGAGCTTGCCGACACTGCCGGGGATGTAGCCTTGGTCGGCCCGGATTGCCGCATACCGCGGGCGCACGGGGTCGGTCAGATCGACCAACGCCACCCGGTACGAGGGGTGGCGGTTGCCCACGATCCGCTCGAGCGCCGCCTGAAGGGCGGAATCCTTCGGGGTCGATCGGGTCAGGTCGAACGACTCGTTCACACCGCTGAGCCGGAGTTGGATGGCACTCGACGGAAGCTTGGCTCCCTGAGGCAGCCGGAGCGAGCCCCGCATGGTGCCGTCCTGAATCATTCGATAGGCGGTGAGCCGGCGGATGCCGGTGTAGCTGTCGCCATCGAGCGGATACGGCGGCACCGTACCGACCGTCCACGCCACGAGACCAAGCGACCCTACGAACGCGAGCAAGACGCCGACACGCTTCACGGTCATGAGACCACCTCGTCGAGCGACACGCGCTGTTGGCCCCGGCCCACGGTGGCCCGGTCCAGCACCTCGAGCCGCTGGAGCAGGTCGCTGCTCTGAAATCGAATGAACGGACGAATCTGGAATAGCCATACCTTGCCCCGTACGACGCCGAATTCGATGTCCCATACCCGGCTGGCGTCCTTTTCGGGCACCCGCGCCTTCCACGCCTCAACGATCGACCGAAGTTGTCGAATCTCATCGGGCTTGAGCAAGGTGTCGGGCAACTGCGCTGGCAGCATCCGAACACCCCCGTCACCCACATCCTTGAGCGCCCGGCGGTATGGTGACTTCGCCTGCGACAGGAGCCGGACCGAGCCGTCAGGTGCCACCACAATGGCCTCGGCCTCCTCGCCTTCGACCGCGCCACCTACGCCCTCGGCCGTGGCGATGGTCAAGTCTTGCGGAGTGCCGAACTGGAGCCCAGACGAGATGAGCACGCCCGACATCTCCGAGTGTACACTCTCGAGCAGCAAGACGGAGGGATAGATCGCTGTTTGGTGATCCAAGATCTGTCGCCGCCAGAGGTAGGCCCGCTCCGAGAACGGCGATGTCCAGACCCGCTTGATCGAGGTGAGCACCGCGTCGAGCGTGCGCTGATGGGGCACCGTCAGGTTGAGCCCGGCACCGGAGAACTCCGGCAGGTCCTCGACATTGGTGTCGCTCCGGACAAAGACGCCACGGCTCAAGTCTTCCCCGAACGTCTGACGGACCGCGGCGACGATCGCCGCCCGCGTTTCCGGAAGCCAGTCGAGTTCCACGATGGCGCGCCGCACCTTGGCGAGGGCCTCGAACATGAAGTGATCGATCTCGGCGTCGCTGTGGCCTCGCACTCGCATCCGGGCCGCCTCGTCATACGCACGGCTCAGATCCTCCAACACGGTTCGGTCGGAGTTGAACGGCCGGTTCACATGTTGGGCGAACATGCCGAAGGGGAGGGCGACACCCTGAGAGACCCGGTCCGGGAAAAAGGCTCGGAGCTGCCCGAGGTTCGCCGCCTTCGGGCCCACCACGACACCGGAGTGCTCGAGCCGGAGTTCGGCCAAGGGAATCGGCGTCGTCACCGCAAGGCGGAGCCGGCTGGTGTCCAACGTGAGCCGGCGGGCCTTGGCCGCGCGCCCCTGCTCAACGAGTTGGCGTTCCTCCGCCGTCATGTCCCGCGCATACCTGAGGACGACCCGTCCCAACGGCGACACGGCGTAGAAGACGGTATCACCACGTGCCGGCTCGATCTCGTGGAGCAGAGCGGGCGCGACCGCGGCGTTCGGGATGCCCAGGTTCCGTGCCAAGAGCTGAACGTGCGACAGCAGGTTCCCCTCACCCAGGGTGAGCACCCCCGCCACCGGGCGCATTTCCGGCGTGGCCTCGGGAATGACGTAGATCTTGTCGGCCTCGAGCGTGGCGCCGGCCCGCTCGTCGCGGGCGATGTCGAGCAGCCGCAGAGCCACGCCGGGGTTCAGGCCCCGGAGGCCGGAGCTCACCGCCTGTCCCAGCAGGAGGTGGGAGGTTCCCAGCTCCCGGTCGGCGTCGGCCAGCAAACGATCCAACGCCTGTGACAACGGCAGCAGGCCCGACCCTCGCACGAGGGCTTCGACGAATCCCTCCGTCTTGGGCTCGAATTGGAGATAGCGCTCGGTGACCGGGCGGAAGGTGGCCGCCACGGTGGCGCCACCCCAGTCGAGGCTCCGGGCCAAGGCGCGAAGCCGTTGCCGATATTCGAGCGCGGTGATGGCCTTCCCGGTGTCGTTCGTGATCGCCGAGATTTCGGCTTCGAGCGCTTCGCGCTCGCGACCCGACAGAAATCCCGCGCCGTGCGCCAGCGCGAAGTAGTGCCGCAGGGCGGCGATCTCATCCCGGCGCCGGGACGCGGTTGCGGGCGCAGCCTGTGCCATGACAAAGGCCTGCTGCTCAACGGCGTGATTCAGATCCATCAACAGCAGGTTTCGCCGGCCGTCGCCACTCTGGGAAACTTCCCGGCGAACGTCAACGCTCAGCTCGCCGAGCTGGGCCAGGGCCTGATCCCGGTGTCCCGAGCGGATGGCGGCCTCCGCCGTGCCAACTCGATCCGCCAGAGGACCGCGGAGCCTGCGGCGATATTGCGCGAAGACCTCGAGGGTGCGCCGTTCGTCATACAGCTCAACCAGCGCGGTCCCCAGTTCCTGGAGCTTGTCGTTGACGGCGGGGGCGCGGGGCCGCGCCTTGCGAAAACGGCCGACCGCGTCGATGTCGCTTCGCGAGGGGAAGGAGTGGATCTTGACCCGAATGTCCAGGAACGTGGAATCGAGCACGGCAATCTCGGTCGCCAGGTTCCGAATACGCTGGGTCCGTTGCTCACCGCCCTGCCCCACGTGGGGGACGGTCGACACGAGCTGGGTCGCCAGCAGAAAGTTGCGCGCCGTCCATGCTGGGTTGGACAGCAGTTGCTCCAAGAGCAGCTTGCCTTGCTGCTCTTCGTCCTCGATCTGGCGGGCACCGCGATAGAACCGAGCCCGGCGAAGCACCCAGCCGTCATCGATGTCTTCGAGATACCGGGCCAGCACCAGCTCCCGCAGGCGGTACCCGGCATGCGCCGAGTCCACAAACTCGGTGAACGACGTGGCCTGGAGAATGGTCCCGACATGGACCCCGAGGGCGGCCAATCGCTTGGCACGATCGTTGTACTCGGCGTACTGAACACCGCCGCCCCGCTCCCGGCAGGGCGAGCCCTGGGGCGGTTGCACGGTGCCGTCGGTGCAGAACCAGCGGATCCGGAGGTAGGGTCCGCGGATGTCGCGACGCATGGCCTCGAGCCCGGCCTTGACCTCCGCTACCTCAGGGTCGGTCAGCTTGGGGGGAAACATCTGCGCCGCCACCGGGGGGACGGCGGGAAGGAGTCCCATGAGACCGTACAGGATCACGCTGGCTGCGAATCGAACCAATTTCTGACGCCTCCCAACAAACGACAAAGGGTCGCCCACCAAGGGGCGACCGGGGCTATTGTTCCAGAGCATATCCTCCAAATTTAAGGCCTCACCCAGCCAAGGGGAATTGGGCACGCCCGCCGAATGACCGCACCGCGCAAACCCCCGCTTGCCGCAGACGTCCCGGTAACTCAGTTCCTGAGCGGGCTCGCCAAGATCCGCCCGGAGGAGCGCCGGGATGTCATGGGCTCCTTCCTTACCCTCATGGGGTTCATGGGCGGCCATGCGCTGCTGGAGACTGCCCGGGACGCCCTGTTCCTCTCGAGCCTGCCAGCCAAGCAGCTGCCCTGGGCCTATCTCGGGATCGCGGTCATCGCGCTGCCGCTCACCCTGAGCCGCCCGGGATTTCTCCGCCGGCTGTCGAGCCGGCACGAGTTGAGCGGGTGGCTGGTCTTCTCCGCCGCGGTCACGTTCGGGTTCTGGATGGCCCTGCCGCTGGGTTGGTCCGGCCTCCTCTACGCCCTGTACGCCTGGTCAGGCGTCCTCGCCACCATCGTGGTGGTCCGGTTCTGGACGGTACTCGGCAACCTCCTCACGGTGACCCAGGCCAAGCGCCTCTTTGCGTTCATCGGCACCGGCAGCGTGCTCGGCGCCATCGCGGGGTCGGGCGCCGCCCGCGTGCTCGCCGGATTGCTCCCCGCTCGACACCTGGTGATCGCCGCCGCCGGGGTCTTTCTCATCGCTTCACTGGGGCCGCGCCTCCTCACGCCGGTCGAAGCTGTCGGCACCGACCGGCCTGAGGGAATGCGGTCGACAGTCGACCTGGCGCGGTTGGGGCGCCAGATCTGGGGTCGGCCGTATCTCCGCCACGTGGCCATTCTGATCCTGGTCTCCACGGTCACGTTTACGCTGGTCGATTTCGTGTTCAAGCTCACAGTGTCGCGCTACGTCCCGGCGGTTGAGCTGGACGAGTTGTTCTCGAGCGTGTACCTGACCCTCAACCTGCTCTCCCTCGGCGTCCAGATCTTCCTGGTCTCGTGGCTGGTCCGCCGACTCGGGGTGAGCGTGGCCGTGGCCCTGGTACCGGCGCTGTTGCTGGTGGGCGCCCTGGGGTTCGCCGTGGGCGGCGGGCTCGTGTTGGCCCTCATCTTCAAAGGAATCGACGGCAGCCTCCGGCACTCGCTCTACCGAACCGGCACCGAACTCCTGTTCGTCCCGGTGGCCATCGAGTCACGGGGAAGGATCAAGGCGCTGATCGATGTGCTGGGGCAGCGAGGCGGCCAGGCAGTTGCCTCGCTCGGCATCCTGGTGGTCGTGAGCGCCACCACCAGTGCCACGGTGTTCGCGGTCGCCGCGTTTGTCATGGCAGGCCTCTGGCTGGGACTCGCCTGGCGTCTCCAAGGCCGCTACCTCGACGTATTCCGGGAGACCTTGAGCGAAGAGATCACCGCCGCCAAGCTCGAGTTTCCGGCGCTCGATCTCGCCTCGCTCGAGACCCTGCTCACGACGTTGAACGACGTGGATGATCGACGGGTCATTGCGGCCCTCGATCTCCTTGCGCACCAGCGGAAGCTGAACGTCGTTCCCGCCCTCATCCTGTATCACCCGTCCCCGACGGTCGTGATTCATGCCCTGGAGTTGTTCGCCGATGCGGACCGCACGGAGTTCCTGCCTATTGCCGAGCGGCTGCGGGAACATCCCGACGCAGGGGTGCGGGCGGCAGCCCTCCGGGCGGAATCGGTGCTGCGGCCGGACCAGTCGGTGCTCGAGCGTGGCCGGCAGGACCCGGCACCGGAAGTCCGGGCGACGGCAGTGGCGGGCCTCGTGGCCGGCGGCTGGTTGGTCGACGCTCCGGCACAGGACGCGCTCCGGGCGATTACGGCATCGTCCCATGGCGCGGCGCACATCGCCTTGGCCAAAGCGGTCCGCCACCGGCCGGATAGTGTATTCGAATCGACCCTGATCGCCCTCGCTGGCGCGCCGGACGAGTCGGTGCAGCGCGAGGCGGTTCGCGCCATGCGTGAAGTCAGGAGCTCACGCTTCGTTCCGGTCTTGATCGGCCTCATGGGAGACCGGGCCTTGCGGGACGATGTGCAGCAAACCTTGCTGGCGCTTCGACCCTCGGCGTTGCCGCGGCTAGGCGAGGCACTGGGTGATACCGCGATGACCCACGCCATCAGGCGTCACCTCCCGGCCGCACTCGCCGCGTTCGGTTCACAGCAGGCGGCGGATCTCTTGCTGAACCATCTCGCCCGGGAAACCGACGGCATGATCCGGTTCAAGATCCTGCGGGCGCTCGAGCGATTGCGCAGTGACCACCCGCACCTCGAGTTGAGCGGTACCGTGTTGGCGCGCGCCATACCTCGTACGGTGACCGTGGCCAGTCAATTCATGCGCTGGCGGCGTGCCCTCGAGGCAGGCGTGGACCAGGAGCCAACCCGACGCTCGGCGTGGCACGACCTCCTGGTGAGCCTGCTGCGAGACAAGCAGCAGCACGCCATGGAACGGCTCTTCCGCATGCTGGACCTGCAAACCAGGAGTGATGATTTCGTGCGCATCTATCGCGGACTGCGTTCGTCGCGGCGGGAGTCGCAGGCCGGCGGCCGCGAACTGCTGGAAGGATTGGCCCCTGCAGGCATGCGTGCGCCGCTGCTGGCCTTAGTGGATGATCTCGTCGACCCGCTTGCCGTGGTCGATGACCCCGACGAGCAACCGTCCTACCATGCGGTCCTGCTCGAGCTCGTCGTCAATGCTGCGGAATCGTTGAGTGCCGTAGCGGCCAACCAGATGGCCGAGTTGGCTCTGGTTCAGGACGCGCCGCGCATCCGCGAAGTCGCTCCGCTCTCGCCGGCGCACGCCGAAGTCTTGACTCACACGGTTGAGCGGCTCGACGCCATCGGGCAGGAGCGACGCCATGGCTGACCGGGTCCTGCTGGTTGGTCCGCTCGACCGCGTCCTCTATCTGCGGACCCTCCCAGCGATGGATCGGCTTTCTGCGGGCCACTTGGCCGCCATCGCCGCGCATGCACAGGAACAGTTCTTCCCCCGCGGCAGCACGGTGATCGGTGCGGGCCTGGCGCCCAACGCGTTCTACATCGTAGTGGATGGCAGTGTCGCGCTCAAAGGAGCCGGGCGCAGCGAAGTGCTGGTCGGCCCGGGCGAGTCCATTGGATTGCTGCCACTCCTCGCCGGCTCGGCGCCGGGATATGAAGCCACGGCGATGGAAAACACGCTGACGCTCAGGCTCGACTGGGAAGACCACCTGGATGTCTGCGAGTGGAACTTTCCGATCGTCGAGCACTATCTACAGTTCGTCTCTCAGCAGATGATCGACCACCTGCGCGGGCGACCGGATCTCTTGCTTGCAACCGCCGGCCGCACACGTGCCATGCCGGCCGTGTCTCGTCGTCTCAACAGCGCCGAACGATTCCTGGCGTTGACCTGCACGGCGATATTCCCCGCGGAGTCACCGGATGCGGTGAACGAACTGGCCCGCCATGTGGGAGAGACCGAGTTCCCGCGGGGCGCGGTCGTGTGGCGACGAGAAGAAGAAGCCGATCATTTTCTCATTATCCTACAAGGCGAGCTCGAATGCCGCGGCATCGAGGGCCGCCAGCCGGTCGTGCTCGGCCCGGCTCTCACCGCGGGCATGCAAGAGGCTATCGCCGCCGAGCCCCGGTGGGCTGAATTCGCGGCTGTGAGTGCGGTCCGCGCCCTCCGGGTTGATACGGCGGCGCTCTACGACATCCTCGAAGACCACTTCGACATGGCGATCGACTTTCTGGCGCTCCGCGCGGGTGAGTTGTTGCAGGCCGAGGCAGGGCGCTAGCGCTCAACCATCGGGCCTCGCCCCAACTGCCCGGTCAGGGTATTGTGATGCGTGCGCTCCGCGGGCATTCCCCCACACCAGCTACGCT
>Ga0224512_10005450_pt1 | contig 10477 bp, 7 predicted proteins | sample SF_May12_sed_USG_4_FD_169103 | JGI IMG/M metagenome (GOLD analysis project Ga0224512, IMG submission 169103) | Sediment microbial communities from San Francisco Bay, California, United States - SF_May12_sed_USGS_13 | ecosystem: Environmental > Aquatic > Marine > Sediment | place: USA: California...
ACCTATCTCGTATCCGTTGGGGTCAAAAGAGCGGCGAACCGGATTGCAAAAGACTTTGACCTGCGCGTGATTGACGAATGGCCGATACTACCGCTGAAGGTGCACTGTATCGTTTTTTCGGTCACGGGCGATGTGCCCGTGGAGCAACTGCTTGATCAGCTTCGGGGGAGGCCCGAGGTCGAATCGGCGCAACCTTTGAATCAGTTCGAAGTGTCCGGGTCTCTCGACGCAAGCGCAGCCGATCCGTACTCCAAACTGCAGCACAGCTACCGTACGTTGGAACTCGCCCAGGCTCATGCATGGTCGCTCGGCGCTGGCACCAGCGTGACCATCATCGACACCGGTGCAGACCTCAAGCACCCCGAACTAAAGACTCAGATCAAGACCCACCTAGATTTTGCGAATGTCGAAGATGGCGATTTCGTTGCGGACGCGCACGGTACGGCAGTCGCAGGCGTCATTGCTGCTGCCTACAATAACGGTGTCGGCGTAATCGGTGTTGCTCCATCGGCGCAGCTGACTGTTCTGAAGGCTTGCTGGTACGAGCGGCAAGGTACGCCGGCTGTCTGCGACAGCTTCACGCTGGCGAAAGCTCTGAGCCATGCTGTCGAGTCGGACACTGACGTCATTAACCTGAGCCTCGGCGGGCCTTCGGATCCGCTGCTTGGCCGTCTCGTCGCGTTGGCATTGAAACGCGGTATCGTTGTCGTCGCTGCAGCAGCAGCGAATCAGACGGCCGGATTTCCGGCTGACATCCCCGGCGTTATCGTTGTTGCGTCGGAGCGCCAGTTCGACTCAGAGGAGGCATCGCAGCGCTCGATCGTCAACGCGCCGGGCGACGAGATTCTCGTTCCGGTGCCCGGCGGCGGGTTTGACTACGCTTCGGGCAGCTCCCTGTCTGCGGCGCATGTATCCGGCGTCATCGCATTACTGGTCGCGAAGCAACCCGACCTGAGCCGTGACCAGGTCAATACACTGCTCGTCGACAGCCGCCCGATGGCCGGCAAATCGGTCAACGCCTGCCGTGCGCTGGCGCGACTGTTGCAGCGGTCCGGCTGCCGGGACGACACCACGGTGACCCAGTCATCGTCAGAAGGCCACAGACAGGCTGATGACGAACTGTGAGTCGGCCGATATGTCAGCGGCGAGTGTGTCCGGTCTTTCGTTGTCAAAGTAGCGAAGGTCGACGGTAAGCCACGAAAACCTTGCAGAGACGCCAGCGTCCCAGTGCAGAAAACGTTCCACGCCCAGGCTGGTGCGATCGGCCTGACCCAGACCGACGCTGACCACCCAGGCACTCGCGACCGGCCATTCGGTGCGCAACTCCCAATGGCGACCGACCTCGCCAAGCCCGCCTAAATCCTTCGTATAGCCGATTTCTACGGAATAGTGCTCGTACAAGGTCGCAGCGACGAGCGCTTCATTGTAATCGTAGCTGTGCGCACTGGTCTGGCCGGGAAACGTGTAACGGAGCACTGTGGCCGAGAACGAAATCGGCGCCTGCGGCGCAAGATGATAGCCGACGTAAAAATCCAATTCGGCATCGCGCTCACCGAATCGGCTTTGCAGGTCGATTGTGCTGCCCCACAGTCCGGCGAAAAAGCCGCTGTCGTGTTCGTAATCGAGACCCAATTGTAACGCCGGATCGCCGCTCGACATTGCCCGGCCCCGGTAAATGTACTCGCTGGTCAATGTTGCGATGCCGGAGAACTCGGATGCGAGCGATACCGCCGGATACGTCCCACAGACGGCTATCACTGCAATCAACACAAGCATCCGGCGAGACACGGTCTGGTCGTCATTTGAACCTTTTGACATCTACAGCGCACTCACTGGGAAAACGGGCTGCACCTCAACCCAGATCAAAACACAAATACCTGGCAGGAATCATCCCATGAAAAGCGACCGCAGGATAACGACAGCTTCGATTTACATTTTTGCATTATTTGCCATTAGTGCCTGTGGTGGCTCGAGTTCGAACAAAAACAGGCCGCCACCGGCCGACACCACCGCCCCCACCGTCTCAGCGGTGCAGGCTCCTGCGGGAACGACAGTCAATCGCGTCGTGACGCTGACCGCCACGGCGAGTGACAATGTCGGCGTCGCTGATGTCCGTTTTTTCCTTGACGGCGCGCTGCTCGGCAATGACACCACGGCACCCTACAGCTTCGATTGGGATACGTCGGCCGCAACAGACGGCGACCACGTGCTGCGGGCCGAGGCCGCGGACGCCGCGGGCAATGTCACCCAGTCAGGCGACGTGACCGTGACGGTGCGCAATACCGTCGAGTTTACCGTCACACCGAGCGCCCAGGAGGAAGTCTCTACCATCATTTCGCAGGGTACGGCGCAGGCGAATCTGACAATCAATCTCGTGACCGGCAGCGTGCAGGGCGACCTAACCGTCAACGGCATCACGCCAACCGCGGCACACATCCACGACGCGTTTGCCGGCGTAAATGGCCCGGTCCTTGTGCCACTCGACCAGGACGCAGGCGATCCATCGCTTTTCACGGTGCCCGCCGCTGCGACGCTCGACGCGGCTGGCGTCGATCGACTGCTCGCCGGCGCCCTGTACGTCAACGTGCACACTGCCGCGGCACCGGGCGGCGAGCTGCGTGGCCAGATTCTGCCTGAGGATTTCGTGTTGCATTTCGCGACCCTCTCCGGCGCGGCCGCAGTGCCAAAGGTCGATAGCGTCGCCAGCGGTCGTGTTGCCGTGACGGTCAATCAGGTGACCGGAGCGTTGGTCGTGCAGGCGCGGGTTCAAGGGCTCGATGATGCGACTCAGGCGCACGTACACGAGGCTTATGCCGGCGCCGCCGGCCCGGTATCTGTTCCTCTCGCCCAGGATCCAATGAACACCGGCCGCTGGTTTGTCGAGAACGCGAGCCTGAACGCCGCGGGGCTCGACGCGTTCGCCGCCGGACGTCTTTACGTCAACGTTCACAGCCCCGCTAACCCCAGCGGTGAGATTCGAGGCCAGATCGTGCCGCAAGGCATCGCGGTATTGTTTGCCGAACTCAATGGCGAACAGGAAGTGCCGGCCGTCGATACGCGTGCCGATGGGCTTGCCGCACTGACGCTCGACGAAGCGGCCTCGCTGCTGACAATACACGTCAACACGAACCGCCTCCCTGACGCGACCGCTTCCCACCTCCACGGCGCCTTCGCCGGTGTCAACGGGGGGGTCGAGATCGGTCTCACACAGGACGGCAGCGAACCGGCCCACTGGTTCGCCGAAGAAGCGGCGCTCAGCGCGTCACAACTCGCTGCGCTGCTCGCCGGCGAGACCTACGTCAATGTGCACAGCCCAGCGCACCCGGGCGGCGAGGTTCGCGGCCAGGTCATTCCCGACGATATTCTGTTTGCTTTCGGCCACCTCGAGGGCAGCCAGGAAATCCCCGCCGTGACTAGCACTGCCGGAGGCACGTTTGCGGTGACCGTCGATCCGGCCACGCTGACGCTCGTTGCACATGCGAATACGACGGGCGCCGACGATGCGATTGCCGCCCATCTGCATGCTGCGTATGCCGGCACGAGTGGTGGTGTCGCGATCGGCCTCACACAAGACCCGACCAATGTCACACGCTGGTCGGCCGACAATGCCACGCTTTCCGCCGATCAACTCAGCGCATTTCGTGACGGTCGTTTTTATGTAAATGTGCACACGCCCGCCCATCCCGGCGGGGAGATTCGTGGCCAGGTGGCGCCGCCACCTATCGAGGTGCTATTCACCAATCTGAGTGGCGGTCAGGAAGTACCGGCGGTGAACACCGTCGCAACCGGCACGGCAGCGACGACCGTCAACCGCGAATCAGGAACAATAACGCTGCATCTCAATACGAGTAACGCAGCCACCGCGACGGCCTCACATATCCATCTTGCCTACGCCGGGCGGAACGGCGGGGTACTGATCGGGCTCGAGCAGGACGGGGCCGATCCCGGCCATTGGTTCGCAATCGGCGCGCAACTTGATAGCGATGGCCTTGCCGACTACCTGGCAGGCCGCCTGTACGTGAATCTTCACACGCCGGCCAATCCCGGCGGTGAGATTCGCGGGCAAATAGCGCCGCCGCCCATCGACGTGTTATTCACGACGCCGAGCGGCGACCAGGAAGTACCACCAGTTGCCAGTGCGGCGACTGCTATCGCCGCGAGCACCGTCGATCGTGAGGCGGGCACAGTGACGCTGCATCTGAACACCAGTGGCGCCGACGATGCGACGGCCTCGCATATTCACCGCGCCTCTGCCGGGCAGAACGGTCCGGTGCTGATTCCCCTGGAGCAGGACCTGCTCGATGTCGGCCATTGGTTTGTCAGCGGTGCGCAGCTGGATGGCGCCGGCCTCGACTATTACCGGGCCGGTCAGCTGTATGTCAATCTGCATACGCCGGCCAATCCCGGTGGAGAAATTCGCGGCCAGATTGTGCCACCCGATGCCGCAGAATTCGATAACGAGGCGCCAACAGTCGACCTGACGTCGCCCGTATCGCCCGTCAGCGGCACGGTAACCCTGGACGCTGACGCGACCGACAATCAGGGTATCGTCGAAGTGCGCTTCCTCGTTGACGGTGTGCTGATCGACAGCGACACGAGTGCGCCCTATTCGATTGATTGGGATACGACGACGGTCGCCGACGGAGACGTTACCTTGACGGCGGAGGCCGAGGACCTCGCCGGAAACGTTGGTGTCTCTGCCAATGTCGACGTAACCGTTCAAAACGGTGCCGCGGTCACACTAACGCAGATCCAGACGATGGTGTTTACGCCCAGATGTGCCGGCTGTCACTCTGGACCAACGAGCGATAGCTTGCCCTCAGGCATGAATTTGTCGAGCACGGCCAGCAGTCACAGCGCCCTGGTCAACGTGTTGAGCCTGCAGGCGGATCCGCCTCTCGATCGTGTCGAGCCGGGCGATCCCGATAACAGCTACCTGATTCGTAAACTCGAGGGTGGGCCAGGGATATCAGGTAGCCGCATGCCGCAAGGCGGACCGTTTCTCGATCCGCCGACAGTCGACATGATCCGCCAGTGGATCAGCGACGACGCGCCAAACAACTGAGGACGCGACACCTCGTTGGGCAAACCGCCGGCTCGCGGCGATCTCGCGGCCGGAGGTCTATACTGATTCATGAACCGCAGCGTGTGCGCAACGCGAATTACCAGGGCGACTTCAAACGTCGCCCGCAAGTCATGAACGACCCTTTCGACCTTGCCCGTTTCGTTACGGCCCAGGGGGGCGCCTATGCCGGCGTCGTGGCAGAGCTAAAGCGAGGAAGGAAGAGCGGCCACTGGATCTGGTACATATTTCCGCAAATCGCAGGGCTGGGCTCCAGCCACATGTCGCAGAAGTTCGCGATCTCTTCAATCGATGAGGCCAGGGCCTATGTTCAGCACCCTGTCCTGGGCCCTCGCCTGGTCGAATGCATCGAACTGGTGCTGGCGATCGAAGGCAAGTCGGCCGCACAAATACTTGGCGATATCGACGCGCTTAAGTTCCACTCCTGCCTGACCTTGTTCGCGGCAGTTGCGAACGACACCGGTAGTTGCCAAAAAGCACTTGAGAAATATTTCGACGGCCTGACCGACCCATTGACCACGCAGGCCCTGAGGGGCTAATCCTCGTCGTCGACGTAGTTTTCGAAGACGCAGTACTTGGCGAACGCCTTGGCCTCATTGACCGTCCAGTCACCGTTCGGCTTGTCCTTTATCTTCTCGCACCACTTTTCGCTGCCAACCTCAGGCGCGCAGGCGCTTTGCGATAGTGCCAGTAGCAGGATAGCTCCGACCGCCCATGTCTTTCTCATATGACAAATCCTCGACGTGGATGACAGTTACGAATCCAGGTTGCGCGTATTATGGGCTCGAACCCGTCGAATTGGCCAACGCATGTTCAACGTACAGCTCTGATAACGTCGCCGCGATCGCGTTCGCTTATCCGGGACCCGGGATAATGGAAGCCTGTGAGCACATCGCCGTACTAATCCGGCACCCGGTAAGACACAATAGTCCGCTCCGCAGCTGAGTGGTCTTAGTCGCAATGCCCACACGGTTTATGCATGGCTGACGAGCAGGAGCCCAACGTCGGCTTCCCCAAGCGTTTTTTGGGCGTATTCCGATACAGCCGCCGCGCATTGGACCTGGTGTGGACAACGAGTCGCGCGCTGACCATCGCGCTGGCGCTTTTGACGCTGGTGGCAGGCGTCCTGCCGGCCGTGATCGCCTACATCGGGCAGCTGATTGTCGACGGTGTCGTGGCGGCGATGACGTCGACCGAGCATGACCCGCGTCCCGTACTGTGGCTGATCGTGCTGGAGGCCTCCGTCGTCATTTTGGTCGCGGCCAGTCAGCGCGGACTGTCCGTGAGCCAGTCGTTGCTACGCGCCCTGCTCGGCCAGCGTGTCAACGTCATGATCCTGGAAAAAGCGCTGACCTTGCAGCTGGCGAACTTCGAAGACTCGGAGTTCTACGACAAGCTGACCCAGGCTCGGCGCGAAGCCTCGAGCCGCCCGCTGAGTCTCGTGAACCGCACGTTCGGACTGGTGCAAAACGCGATTTCTCTCACTAGCTATGCGGTGTTGTTGTTCGCGTTCTCGCCGTGGGCCGTTGTCATACTGATCGGCGCCGGCCTGCCCTCGTTCTTTGCCGAGGCCAAGTTCTCGGGTGATGCATTCCGGCTGTTTCGCTGGCGCTCCCCGGAGACTCGCATGCAGATGTACCTGGAGACGGTCATCGCCCGCGAGGACGGCGTCAAAGAGGTCAAACTGTTCCAACTCGGCCCACGGCTCCTGCAACGCTATCGCGACATATTCAATAAGCTGTTCGTCGAGGACCGTCGGCTCACGCTGCGCCGTGACACCTGGGGCTTTGTGCTGGGACTGTTATCGACGACGGCCTTTTATGGCGCCTATGCGTGGATTGTGATTACGACGATTAACGGCGGCATTACGCTGGGCGCGATGACGATGTACCTGGTGCTGTTTCGGCAGGGCCAGGCCGCGGTGGCCGCCAGCCTGTCGGCAATCAGCGGCATGTACGAGGACAACCTGTACCTGTCCAACTTGTACGACTATCTCGGCCAGGCTGTCACGCCGCATCACGGCGATGCCAAACACGGACCCCACCCCGAGCAAGGGCTCGAATTCCGGCACGTGTCATTCCGTTACCCGGGCGCGACCGGAAACGCGCTGACGGATGTCAGCTTTCAGATTTCCCCTGGCGAGAGTCTGGCACTGGTCGGCGAGAATGGTTCGGGCAAGACGACCCTGATCAAACTGCTGACCAAACTCTACAATCCGACCGACGGTAAAATCCTGCTCGATGGATTGGACTTGAAGCAATGGGACGTGGAAGCCCTGCGCCAGCGCATCGGCGTGATCTTTCAGGACTTTGGCCGTTACCAGTTCTCGGTCGGCGAAAACATCGGCGCCGGGGACGTGCGGCATATCGACGACGCTGAGCGCTGGACCAAGGCCGCCAAAACCGGGATGGCCGCGCCCTTCATCGAGGACATGCCCGAGGGCTACGAAACGCAATTGGGTCGCTGGTTCAAAGGCGGCCGTGAGTTGTCGGGCGGACAGTGGCAAAAGATTGCGCTCTCGCGGGCCTTCATGCGCACTGACGCCGACATCCTGGTGCTCGATGAGCCAACAGCCGCGATGGACGCCGCATCGGAAGCCGCAATCTTCGATCATTTTCAGTCAGAGAGCCACAACAAGATGACGATCCTGATCTCGCATCGCTTCTCCACGGTACGTGCCGCAGACCGGATTATTGTCATCCACGACGGTGAAATCCTGGAACAGGGGAATCATGAAAGCCTGCTCGCGGAGAATGGCCAGTATGCCCACCTGTTTAGACTGCAGGCGAAGGGGTATCAGTAGATGTGGGGTCGAAATTGTGGCGGTCGGATATGCTGGCAGTTAGGCCCGAACAGTACATTGGACCGACACGCGCATTTTCAGTCGCGAGTTGGATGGCCTGAGGCTTTATATTTCAATGAGTTATCGGGTCGTCCGTTGCTTAAACTGCATCACTGTGCACAACGATGCATAGCTGATTCACGCAAATCTCCGGCATCGCATCCGTGGTTCATAACGATTGAATCGTCATCGATTAAAGGATTACACGAACGCAACCTCAGGTGCGCGCATGCCGCGCTCGATTTCAGCCGCAACGCGAGGATCCTGGCCACGCTTTCACGACTTTCGATCTACCACGGCGATGGTGTCTCCTATTCTTCGAAGAACCCACTTGACAAACTGGTTGCATGGCTCAATTATATAGTTGAGTGATTCAACTAAGGAGCGTTGCGATGGAAGAAGCACAGACACATACGGTCGTGCGCGAAGGCTATGCGCGCGTTGCAAAGCAAAAGACGAGCTGTTGCGGACCGACTGGCCACCACACCACCACCGAAATCGATATCGCGAAGCAGATCGGCTATTCCGACGCGGATCTGGCCGGACCTGCAGCTACCGGGAACCTCGGCCTTGGTTGCGGAAACCCGACGGCAATCGCGAATCTACAGCCGGGTGAAATCGTCGTCGATCTTGGGTCGGGCGCCGGGTTCGATGCATTGCTCGCCGCAGAGAAGCTCGGCAGCAACGGACGTTTCATCGGTGTCGATATGACGCCGGAGATGCTGGCGCGCGCACGCACCAACGCCGTGAACGCAGGCTACGCGCGGACGGTCGAGTTCCGTGAGGGTTTGATCGAGGCGCTGCCCGTCGCATCAGGGTCTGCGGACGTCGTCATCTCCAACTGCGTCATCAACTTGAGCCCGGACAAAGCGACAGTGTTTCGCGAAGCGTTTCGTGTATTGAGGTCAGGTGGCCGGCTGGCGATCAGCGACATCCTGCTTACCGAGCCATTGCCGCCTGAGGTTGCGAAAAGCGTCACTGCGTTGATCGCGTGCGTTGCCGGCGCGGAAACGGAGGAAGTTTATGTGGGGCACATCCGCGACGCCGGCTTCGTGGACATTGAACTACAGCGACGGCTGGCCGGAGAGATATTCGACTTTGCCACGGATGATCCGGTCATCAGCGCGGCGATCGCGGAGTTTGGTGTCGAGCGCGCCAAGCAAATTGCGGAGACTGTGTTTAGTTACACGATTCAGGCAACGAAACCATGAACACGCTCGTCAATGACATCGTCGCGTTCTGTCGTATGTTCGCGATGGTGGAGCGAGATCAAGTCTGCTGTGGCACGGTGACCGTCGCGCAATGCGTGGTCCTTCAAACGCTGCTCGAAGGCACCTGGGATGCGTCGACCCTCGCCAGTCATGCGCGCGTGACAAAAGGGGCAATGACGCGGCTGCTCGATGGGCTAGATTCACGCGGATTCGTCGAGCGGCACCAAGACCCAGACGACGGACGCCGCTGGCTGATCGAGCTGACCGCTACCGGCACAAAGGAGGCCAAGCGGCTCGCCGGCATGACCGAAAACGCGGTTGCCATGGTCATGTCGCGGATGCCAAAGGACATGCGCAAGCCTGCGGTCGCCATGATCTCGGAACTGCGCAAGGCCGCAGAAGAGGTGCGCGACGGCATCGACTGTTGCTGAGGGATCGGGCCTAGAGATGGCGGTGGTCGAACCGCAGGTTTGGGCACCGACGTGGGCACTTGGGGAGAATCAAGGACGATGCACAGCTGATTCGCGCAAATCTAAAGTGGCCCATTCATCACCTTTGACGATCCAAGATGGTCGGGGCGTAAAGGTTACGGCGTGAAAATGTTCGCCCTGATCTCACGTGTCCAGGGAACAGGACTCATATTCAGCGGATTGGTAATTACCGCGGCACGACCGGTACTGCTCATTGCAAACGCCAGCTCTGTGCCATCGCTCAAACCGATCGGCGTGATGACGCTCCAGGCACCGGCGAGCACATCGAAGTGGCGCGCCGTTCACGAAGGACATTGTTTACCTTGACGGACTACTCCGGGTTCACAACTTTCTTCACGCCGCCGTCGCAGCCGGGCGCGCCGATTGTCTGCAACTGCTATTTTGCGGGAAGCTCGATATCGAAGACATACCGGTCTTGTGTGAACTTACGGCTTTAGGCCTGTGTCGCGCCCTGCGATACCTGCCACCGTGGGCAGCCGACCGGCGATTTCTCGTTAGCTATCTGGCTTACTCGTCGTTCCTGAACAGTATCGATCTCAGCGCGATTCGCAGCCATTACATGAGTTTGCTCGCGACCAGCCCGCCTGTTGATCTCACCGGCCGTCAGTGAGGACGGAGTTAGTACCGACGACCATTTCGCGGCCCTATCCCTGGTCCGACTCCTTTGCGACGGCGGTCTCTGCCGGTTTTGGGCCAATAACATCAAAAAATACACCCGCTAGTGCGTTGACTCGAGTGATCCTGAAGATCAGTTCGGTGAACGATATCGGCCTTACATTTCGGACTTCCCGAATTTTCGGCAGGAGGACGGCTGCGGTAATCGTCCTCGCAATTGTCGATATCACGAAGA
>Ga0224512_10005451_pt1 | contig 10477 bp, 9 predicted proteins | sample SF_May12_sed_USG_4_FD_169103 | JGI IMG/M metagenome (GOLD analysis project Ga0224512, IMG submission 169103) | Sediment microbial communities from San Francisco Bay, California, United States - SF_May12_sed_USGS_13 | ecosystem: Environmental > Aquatic > Marine > Sediment | place: USA: California...
CATCAAGGATCTGACTGAGGGAAATCCACTTGCCAATTTCAGCTTCGTGTTCTCTACCGGTGATTTTATCGACTCACTAATTGTGACGGGTCATATAGCCGATGCTTTCTCAGGCGAACCCATGGAAGACGCCACCATTATGATGTATGATAATCTGGGAGATTCTGCGGTTTATAAGGAAAAGCCCTACTATGCCAGTCGCTCCAGCAAAGATGGCACCTGGCAAATTCAGAATGTAAAGGAGGATACTTTCAGAGTGATTGCAGTAATGGACGACAATCTCAATTATCGATATGATCCCGGAGAAAGCATAGCTTTTCTGGATTCTCTGCTTCTCGTTATGGCGGATACAACCTTCGATTTGCATTTCAGCATGTCGACACCTTTGGAGGAGATATTTCGTGATCGGCTGGACACCAGTGGGTGGAATAAGGCAGTCCTTACTTACAATCGACAACCACATGAGATCGAGATTAATACCGCTTCAAGTATTGACTCGATATATTGGGAGCGGAGGGACTTACTATTGGAATTTTGGTATGTGCCAAACAACGCCCAGAGGCACATCTTGTATTTAACCAATCCGGTGTTGCAGGAAATTGATACCATCGCTCTGATTACTGATGATATGTCAGAGGCTGATCCCCTGGCTAAGCAATCAAAACTGACTAACTCCGGACATCCAGATGATCCTTACTTCTTATGTTTCAACAGACCTCTGTCTCTTTTGGATAGCAACAAGATTGATCTGCGCACTACCTCCGGCACTGAGGAAATAATGGCGATTTATGAGATTGATTCGATCAGAACCTGTCTTCAGATACGGGCCAGGTGGCAGGCCGATTCCTCCTATACAGTTACTTTTTTACCAGAGGCTCTTTTTGATCTGGCGGGTGTGTCAAATGATACCATTCGGGAAACCTTTCCCATTGGAGGAGAGGATCGATTTGGCAACATCGAGCTTATGGCATCCGGGTTTGATAGTAATGTGGCATATATCATTGAATTGATTCAGGGCAATACGGTAGAGCGAACCATCTTTGTGGATGCAAAGAGTGAATTTGAGATTAGCCTAACCAAGTTAAGACCCGGTACTTTTAGTCTCCGCACAATTGAAGATATCAACCAAAACCGGCGTTGGGATCCGGCAGATTTTGAAAATTTACGACAACCAGAACGCGTGGTCACACAACAGATTGAACCCTTGAGAGCAAATTGGGACGTGGAAGTTATCTTTGAATGGAAATAATATGAAGCTGAGGGCCGAAAATTTGTCAAAGTTTTATGGAAGGCGTAAGGTCGTCTCTGAGGTAAGCATTGATGTGGATCAAGGGGAAATTGTGGGATTACTTGGGCCAAATGGTGCTGGTAAGACAACTACTTTCTATATGGTAGTCGGTTTCATTCGCCCGTACGAAGGAAAGGTTTTCCTCGATAGCGAAGAAATAACCTCACTCCCTATGTATAAGAGAGCCCAAAAGGGGATCGGATATCTTCCTCAGGAGCCGTCGGTTTTTCGCAAGCTTAGTGTGGAGGATAATATTATGGCCATCCTTGAGATGATGGATCTTAGCGAAAACGAAAGACTCCAAAAGATGGAGTCACTCCTGGAAGAATTCGGCCTGACAAAAGTTCGGAAAAGTCTTGGAGATACATTATCTGGGGGTGAGCGACGGCGTACAGAAATAGCCCGCTCACTAGCTTCCGATCCAAATTTTATTCTATTGGATGAACCGTTTGCAGGAATTGACCCCATCGCTGTTGAAGATATCCAATACATCGTGGCCAAGTTGAAGACCAAGAACATTGGCATATTGATCACTGATCACAATGTACAGGAAACATTATCCATCACAGACCGGGCTTATCTTATGTTTGAAGGAAAAATACTCCGTTCTGGCACTGCCGAAGACTTGGCAAATGACGACTTGGTTCGGAAAGTCTATCTGGGTAAACACTTCGAACTGCGACGAAAGAATATTGAATTTTGATTTTAAGATCCACTAGGGAAGGCGTGTGAATTGAATTTGACGCGCTCGAAAGGATGGTTGGATCTAACACCGGAATTCAATTTGCCAAGGCACTACAAACTCAGAAGAAAGCATTCTGCTTCACCGTTTTCACCATATGTATCATCTCTGAATTTGTGTTTTGCTAAAACGAATAGCATCTAAGCACTTATTATAATTTGCTTAAAATCAGACTGTTATAGGGATCAATTTCACATTAATCTATGATTTGATTCTTGCCTTGGTGGAAATTAGCGTGTAGGTTTGAAATGTAAGATTTCATGATGGGTGCGCTTTAGAAAGTTACATCCCACGATGGAATATTTATTCACCTTAAAATCATTTGACTATGTACACCTTGAAAAATGTGATAAAACTCTTCGCACTGACCGTTATGCTTCTGAGCTATGGTGTTTCAGTTGCGGACAATCCAAAGGATCACAAACCGATCCCTCCTGAAGTGAAGTCTGGTATTGTAAAACTTATTGATCATCCAAATTTGACAGATGTGGATTTTCGTGAGGCTGAGGCTGTACTTCACTTTTTGGTCAATGCCAAATCTGAGATTGTGGTCTTACTTGTTGAAACCGAGGCACCTTATGTAGACCAATTATTGAAGCAGAAATTGAACTACAAAAAGCTGAATACCGCAAACTTAGATCAACGATACACCCTGAAAGTTACCATTAGGAATGGTTAGGGAGTCACCATTGCTAATTAGGTAACAGTGAGAGTCGGGGTACCTGTACCCCGGCTCTTCCTATTCAATTACCAAATGGGAAATACTCTCTAAATTCCAATCAATAACAAGGCCTGCTGCCAGCCTCCTGGCGACCTCAGGGCCATACAGTATCTCTGCAAGATAAAGAGCGGCTTCAAAAGACTTGGCACCACCTGCAGAGGTGATGAATTTATCATCATGTACAAATAGGACATCCTTTCGGACATCCAACTGCGGAAACATTTCCTGGTATCTTGGAATGTCTGATGGGAATGTAGTGGATGCTACTCCTTTCAGCAATCCTGCCTGCGCCAAAACGAAGGCACCATCACAATGGGAAGTGGCATAAAGGGCTTCATTCGCTACTTCCCGGACCCAAGCAATCATCAGCGAATCTTTCAGGTCAGTGTCCAGATGATGCTCTGCACTAGGCACAACTAATATGTCTATTCTGGGTATTGAATCAGTGATATAGTTGTAATCGGGCAGCATGCGGATCCCTTCAAATGACTGCACTAGGTCATCGGTGTTGGCTACCAGGAACACGTTCATGGGTTTGATACCCTCACGGTATTGGGTGTGCTGGAAAATATCGAAAGGGGCTGTCAATTCCGTATTATACACCCCATCCATAATGAGGAATGCCACATTGTATCCATCGGGTATAAGTTGGGGACGGGTTTGTTGTATTCTTTCCTGGATCGAGCTTGGTTCAACAGCAGGATTGCAACTGCATGCTGCCCACAAAGCAGGAAGAAATAATGAGGCTATCCAAAAGATGAGTTTTGTCATACTGGCCGCATTTCTACAGGTATGCGGTCATTCATGACACTAAACCACAGCGGGGGCATCAAAGCGACCAGGATCGATGCTGGGTAACCCAGCGGGAGTTGGGGACTCTCCTCGATATGATCAAGTACTTGGTATTTCTTACTTGCCTTGTAATGATGATCTGCATGCCTGGTCAGTTCGTAGAGAAAGATCCTTCCGACATCGTGATTTGAATTCCAGGAGTGTTTCATTGTGACACGTTCGTACTTCCCGGTTTCTAGCTGCTTTCTTACCAGGCCATAATGTTCAATATAGTTAGTGCATTCAAGCAAGACGAAACCGATGAAGGCAATTGAAATAGCCAGAAGAATGCCAGATAATCCCAAAGCCACGTATACTATGATTAGATAGAGAATCTGCAACATGGTAAATTGAATCATCTGGTTTGAGAATGAAATAAATGCTTTACCGGTTCCGGTTCTTACAAGCCTCTCGCGCTCGAGTTGCCAAGCATGTGCATAGCTTTGGGTAGTAGACCTCCATATGAACCGGTACAATCCTTCTCCAAATCGGGCTGTCGCGGGATCTTGTGGAGTGCAGACATTGCGATGATGGCCCCGATTATGTTCGATATAAAAGTGCAGATAGAGGGCTGGTAGTAAGAGCACTTTTGCGAGAAACCGTTCAGCCCAGGAAGAACGGTGTCCTAGTTCATGACCGACATTGATGCCACTTGCTCCGACATAGATCCCTACTCCCAGTATCATACCGGTAGCTTCAAATCCTGATATTTCGGTTTGAGTCAGTCTCCATAAGAAAAACCAGATAAGACCATACAACATCGGAACATGCAAGTACAAGAGAAAGTCAAAAAATCGAATATCGCTGCGTTTTGATGTTAATGGCCCATCCGGGTTTTTTCCCCGGGGAGGAATTATCAGTTCAAGAAGTGGGATTATACCGAATGTAAGAATTACTGCCGCCCAAGACCAATTGCCACCGTACCAAACCGCTACATAAGCAGATAGTGGGCCCAGATATGCCAGCAGATACTTTAAATCAGCAGTTTGCATCGGATAAATTTAAAGAGTATTATCTAGTTCTACATCAATCCCCATTTTCTTCATCAGTATGGTGGCATTGAAACTTTGACAGATACCCTTCTTAAGCTTGTAGTCGAAATGTAACTCATCATTCTTAATCACCACATCGAAATACCAGTTTTCAATCTGTGAGGGAAATTCATGCACAAGATCGGTTAGTTGCAGATCGTGGGTGGCAATCAAACCACTGGCCTGGGAACGGATTAATTGTTTGATCAACGCCTCACTGCCCTTGTGTCGATCTCCGCTGTTCGTTCCTTTCAGTATTTCATCAAGCAATACAATAAAAGAGTCACTTTGAATCTTATCCAGCATCATTCTCAGTCGTTTCAGTTCTGCGTAAAAGGTGCTCGCATTTTCATGCAGTGCATCTGCGGCACGCATGCTTGTAAAGACTTTCACTGGAGTAAATGTAAATCGAGTGGCACAAACAGGTGCTCCCGCTCCCGCCAGAACAAGATTTACACCAAGTGTTCGAAGAAAGGTGGATTTACCGGCCATGTTGGAACCAGTGATCAGCTTGAGGTCACTGCGGATGGAAAGAGATAAATCGTTGCTCACACGATTGGGTGCCGGAATGAGAGGATGCCCAAGCTCTGTAGCATCAATTGTATTATCCGCCAGGTTTGGGATCGCCCAATCTGGATTATTATGAGCCAAATTGGCCAGACTGGAGATGGCTTCGATATCTGCCAATGCATCGAACCATAGATGAATGCTATCTCCGATCTGGAGTTTGATCTTCTCGATCTTCTCAACCCAGTGGAAATCCCAGAGGGCGAATAAATTAAACAATAAGGCAAAAAAGTTTCGTCTCACATTGAGCTGCTTGATTCCGTACCCCAGCTTTGATATCCACACCGATGGCACCACATCTTTTTTCGACATCTGAGCATAGACTTTCGCAAGCCATGGGGAAAGCCATTGGCTAGATTCTATGTGTTTGAACAATGCGGCATAGATCACAAGACTATCACTAATTTGCTCTGTCAATTCGTGTATTTCGTCGATATGCTTTTTACTCCTCCATAGGAAGTAGGCAGGAATCAAAAGCGGGAGCCATGAAAACCGGAAGTAACCAAAGTACATCAGGAGCAGGCAGGAGGGAAGAATCGTAGGGATGACTAGCCATTTCATCAGTCTAGGCAGCCGGCGACCCATCATGTAGGGTTTCTTCTGCAGCCACTTGTGGAGGTTTTGATGATCGGAATCTGCCTCTTGTAAATTCATCGACAAAGCCGATAAGTTCTGTCTGAATTCGATCATGCCAGATAGTTCGTGCACTGCTTCCTGACGTGATTTGATTTCGGTAGCATCAGCTGGATCGCATAACCATTTGGCCAATTTTTTACGGCCTCGTAATGTTTTTGCCCGGCTCGTGTAGCTGAACAGAGAGGCCTCCCCGAAAATATCCAGATCTGAAGTGTAGTCGTGTGAAGCTGGTTCCAGGTCGATTCCATTATCGTTCCAGCGATAGTCGTGATCAAGAAATCTCAATTCATGCTGATTCACTATTACCAATCGTTGCCAATGTTCAGCTCTTGATTTCAGAGTCTCATGCCACTTAACCAGGCGACCAAACCCTGCCAGACCAAGTATGAACCAAACCAACCCGATTATTGGGTTCCATTGCCAGATTAGGATCAAGAATACGAACAGCAGAATAAATACAACCAGACGGAGGTAGCCATATCTGGCATACCGGGCCGATAGCGTTTTCTGGTTCAATTGGTATTCCTCGATGCATTTTCTGTACTGGTCAGCAGGTTGCATATCTTTGTAGCCTTTCAAGACGGATGTGATGAAATTAAGAATACTCTTCAGCTTACTTCTAGTCTCGATAACCTGTTTATCTGCTCAACGCGTGATTACACTTGAAGACGTGTGGCAGAACGGTGTATTTCAAACCAGAATACTGCCAGGATTCAGGTTTTTGCAGGATGGTAAGCACTATTCTCAAAGAGAAGGAAACCGAATTGTTGAGTACGATTTGGTGACGGGAAGACCCGGGCGCTTGTTGTTCGATGGCAATGCTTATGGTCTGAACCATATCGAGGATTACAGTTTTAGTTCTGACGAATCAAAGATCCTGATACAAACTTCATCTCAAAGGGTTTACCGGCATTCCACCTTAGATATTTTTTTGGTTTTTGATATGTCAACCGGATCATTGAAGCCACTATTTGAGGAGGCGAGACAACAGTATGCTTCATTCTCACCAGATGGTAGTAGAGTAGCATTTGTATCAAATAATAACATTTACTACAAAGACCTCTCCTCAGATAGAGTGCATCAGATTTCCCATGATGGCAAAAGAAACGAAATCTTGAATGGGGGAGGAGATTGGGTCTATGAGGAGGAGTTCACGCTAGTGAAGGCCTATGAATGGTCTCCTGACGGTACTAAGATTGCCTATATCCGCTTTGATGAAACCAGAGTACCGGAGTTTACCATGATGAAATACCATGATAGTCTTTATCCCGAATATGTCACTTTCAAATATCCAAAAGTTGGAGAAAGGAATAGCCTGGTCAAAGTGAAGATATTTGATCTAGGTAAGGGGAAGACCGAGGAGGTCAATCTCGGTAATAATGAAGATATCTATGTACCTCGAATCAAATGGTTTCCTGATTCAGAAGAGCTGTGCGTATTCAGGATGAACCGGCACCAGAATCACCTTGAACTTTTAAATGTAAAGGTCCGAAACGGAAGATCAAGGGTAATGCTGGAGGAAAAAAATCGATACTACATTGATATTCATGACAACCTTACCTTTCTGGATGACGGTAGACGGTTCATCTGGAGCAGTGAACAAGACGGATACAACCACATCTATTTATATGACATCAGGGGAAGAAAAGTAGCACAATTAACCAAAGGGAATTTCGATGTGACTGCGTATTACGGTTATGATCCCCAACGGGAAAGAATTTTCTACCAGGCAGCTGAACGTTCTCCGCTCAAGCGCGAAATTTACTCTGTCGATCTCAATGGGAGCAACAATCAGACCCTTGCTGATGGGATGGGTTATCAATCGGCTCAATTTAGCTCTACTTTTGATTATTATGTTCTCCAAAGTTCCGACGCGAATTCACCTACCAGTTTCAATGTATTTGAAGAGGATGGCTCGTTCGTTCGCACCCTTGAGAACAATGAACATTTAAAAGCGAAGATTTCAGAATACCGGCCCTCACCGGTTGAGTTCTTTGAGATGCAGAATCGATCCGGCACAAGTTTGCACGGCTGGATGATCAAACCTCCCGGTTTTGATTCAGGCACTGAATATCCACTATTGATGTTCTTATATGGTGGACCGGGCAGTCAGATGGTTGTCGATCGATGGGAGGTCAGATACCACTGGTGGTTTCAAATGATGGCACAAAAGGGATTTGTAATTGCCTGCATTGATAATAGAGGAACCGGTGCCCGGGGTGAGGAATTTAAGAAGATGACTTACCTGCAACTTGGCAAATTCGAAACTGAAGACCAGATTGATGCCGCCCAATACCTCGGTGATCTTCCCTTCATTGACGAGGACAATGTGGGTATTTTTGGATGGAGCTATGGAGGGTATATGTCAAGCCTCTGTTTACTCAAAGGCAATGATATATTTAAGACTGCCATTGCAGTGGCTCCGGTGACCAATTGGAAGTGGTATGACACCATTTATACAGAAAGATATATGCGTACTGAATCAGAGAACCGTTCCGGATACCGGGATAACAGTCCGGTATATTTTACTGACCGGCTTAAAGGCGACTATTTGTTGGTGCATGGAATGGCTGATGACAATGTCCACTTTCAACACACAGTCGAAATGGTCAATGCTTTGATTGCCAACAATAAGCAGTTTGATACTTATTTCTATCCCAATCAGGCCCATGGCATTAGTGGAGGAAACAGCCGGTTGCATTTATTTTCCAAGATCACCACTTTTATTACAGAAAAGTTGCACGTAAAATGATCATATCTACAACTGAAAATCTACCTGGATTTGATATCATCGAAGTAATCGAGATTGCGAGAGGAAGTACTGTAAGGGCTCGTCATATCGGCCGAGACATTAGTGCGATATTCAAAAGTGTAGTAGGAGGCGAGATCCAAGAGTATACCCGGTTGATGGCGGAGGCCCGGGAACATGCAATTGATCGCATGATCGAAGATGCGGAACGTCTTGATGCCGATGCGATTGTGAATGTAAGGTTTGCAACCGCTACAGTATTGCAAGGGTCATCTGAAATACTGGCTTACGGGACAGCGGTGAAAATCCGGAAAAAGCGATAATCGGCGTGAAATCAATTGAAAATCGTAAAGCCAGATTTGAATACAAGTTTCTACAAACGTACGAGGCTGGCATTCTTTTGAATGGCCCTGAAGTGAAATCACTGAGAGCTGGAAATGCCCACCTTTCTGATGCCTTCTGCTATTTCCGTAATGGCGAGCTGTTTATTCGCAACATGCACATTGCCGAATACAATATGGCAACAGATCAGGTACAGGACAGTAAGAGAGAGCGGAAGCTTCTGATGAAAAAGGCTGAACTGAAGAAATTGGAGAGGAAAGCAAAAGAAAAGGGATTTACTATTGTTCCCTTCAAAGTGTTTTTCAACGCTCGGGGATTTGCCAAGGTGATGATTGCACTTGCCCAGGGAAAAAAGACATTTGACAAGCGGGAATCGATCAAAGAAAGAGATACAAAACGAGATCTCGAGCGGATCAAGAAAGCCCGCTAAGATGGCACATCGAATTCGCGTAAAGGTTTGTTGCATTCAAAATCAAGACGAGGCCAATCTGGCTGTTTCTAAGGGAGTCGATGCGCTGGGATTGGTGGGTCCCATGCCAAGCGGACCTGGTGTGATTTCGAATGAGACCATTCATAAGATAAGTCGAGCGATTTCACCTCCTACGGCAACTTTTCTGTTGACAAGTGAAACGACAGCATCGGGCATACTTCAGCATCATCAGAAAGTAAGGACATCTGTGATTCAACTGGTAGATGAGGTTGATCAAAAGGATCTTGTGTCACTGAGGGAAGAATTACCCGGCATTAAGTTGGTTCAGGTTATTCATGTATCAGGTTCAGAATCCATAGAAGCAGCACTTGAAGTGTCCAACTACATCGACGCCCTACTTCTTGATTCGGGAAATCCTAACCTTGACATCAAAGAACTGGGAGGAACTGGGCGGACGCATGATTGGGAGATAAGCAGGGCCATTGTCGAACGGAGTTCTAAACCCGTTTTCCTGGCAGGTGGCCTCAACCCCGATAACGTCAGCAGGGCTATCGACTTTGTAAGGCCTTTTGGGGTAGATGTATGTTCTGGCCTGCGAAGAGGTGGAAAGCTAGACTCTGCTCTACTTGATTCTTTTCTTCAAGCGATCGGCTGAGGGTTAGCCTGCAATCAGGTGCTCTAGAATATCTCCCACAAAATAAGCCACCGTTGCTGCGATAGCTCCAAGAACCAAGGTTTCCAGTATTCCTTTGAACCGGCTCGTTTGAGTTACATATGTCTTCAGCCATCCGATTATGAAAAACCCAACTGACGTCAAGAGGCAGGACCAGAAAAATTGATTTCCCTTAAAATCATTTAGGTAGTCGTACACATAAATGGAGAGCGGAACCAATCCGATAATAACGAAAGAAAAGTACGTCACTGCTCCAATAGCCAGGGGAGACTTGACTTCCTTGATCATACCCAGCTCTTCGGTCATCATGTTATCTACCCACCGATCTTTATCAGATGTAATCACAGCGACCACCTGCTGGAGAAGATCGCCCTCGAATCCTTTCTTTCGATAGATTTCTTCCACCTCTTTTCTTTCCAGATCTGGTAAGTTTTCAACTTCCCAATATTCTTGCCTTCTGTGTTTCT
>Ga0224512_10005452_pt1 | contig 10469 bp, 6 predicted proteins | sample SF_May12_sed_USG_4_FD_169103 | JGI IMG/M metagenome (GOLD analysis project Ga0224512, IMG submission 169103) | Sediment microbial communities from San Francisco Bay, California, United States - SF_May12_sed_USGS_13 | ecosystem: Environmental > Aquatic > Marine > Sediment | place: USA: California...
GCCAACCGACTCAGAATCAATGGCAGGCGGCTTCAGAAATGCCGCGAGCATCTGAATCATCTCTACATCCAAGATAAACTTTTCGAACGATGCAGTCAGGCCGCCCTCGAGCCAGCCGGCGCAATGTTTTACCAAGTGCGCATGCCCGAGGATCGCGGGCCATAATGACATTTGCGATTCATACGCGGCCTGTGCATCGACACTGTTGCACGCGGTCACATTGCTGGTTCGAAACGGCACCCCGTAACGTCGCGCCAACTGACATCCGATCAACACGGATTGTGCGTATTCGGGTGTACCGAATGCCGGTGATCCGCTTTTCATATCGACGTTGGAGGTAAAACCGCCGTATATTACCGGCGCACCGGCGTTTACGCACTGCGCGATTGCGATCATCGCGAGCGCTTCGGCATTTTGTTGTACGCTTGCGCCCGCCACGGTAATCGGCGCCATCGCGCCCGATAATGTAAACGGTGTGGCCGCAACCGGTTGACCGGCAGCAGCGAACGCAGTCAATCCCTCCGACATAGGACCGTCCAGTCGTAACGGCGAGTTTGAATTTATGACGGTTAACGTCGCCGGCCTCTTGCGTAGTCCGTCGCGATCGGTACCGAGTGCGATGGCCGTCATGTCGATCGCGTCGTCCGCGCGGAATGCGCCTAATCCGTAACCGCACCATGGTTTGTCGGTCAACTCGATAAAGCTGCGATACATATCGAGATGCCGTGTTTCGACTGGCAGGTCGGTCGGCTCCACGGCGCCGCCGCCTTCGACATGAATTGCATTTAACATATGCACGAGCCGCGTAAAATCGCGCATATCCGCAAGATTCGCTGCACGCCGGCCGCGGTCGATATCGGTCGCGAACGCAGGGCCGCCGACTGCACAGAATACAGTTTGATGGTTGCCTATTGTTACCGAACGCTTTGAGTTGCGCGAATGCAGCGTAAACTCGGCCGGCGCCAGCGCGACCTTCTCCTCCACCATATCACCGGGAAAACGGACACGTTCGCCGTCAATTTCCGCGCCTTCACGGCGCAGCAACTCTCGCGTTGGGTGGTGTAAAATTTCTAAACCAAATTCCCCCAACACCCTCAGCGACGCTCGATGTAGGGCCTCAATCGGCTCCGCACCGAGAATCTCGAATATCGGGTATGAATTGTGTACTTCTGACCACGGAGGCTGGCTGACGCCACCAGCATAATGGGAGCCACCGCGAGCCTGGCGCCGGCTTCGCCGGCTGGAACGTTGTTCGCTCATACCTACCCCTGTAAAAGTAATCCGCCGGCAATACCCACCTCATAACTCTGCCCGCTCACGGCGAAATAGCAGTTCTGTCGAGACAGTACTGTCGAATTCTCGAGCGAACCGATGGCCGGCGTAAATCGCGTGCACAATGGCACCGGGCGCTGCGCAATCGCCCAATGCAGTGATCGCATTAGTGTCGGCCTCAGTAAGCGCACGATACAATGGGTCGTCGGCGTCGCGCATCGTAACCGGTACCAGTGTCGCACACTCGACTCGTTGAGTCCGCCGTGTGTGTACACATGAAATACGGACTCGGGAACCATCGAATTCCTCAAGTACGTGTCCGACTATGAGATTCACGCCACAGCGAAGAAGGCGCTGCTGAACAAAACCTTGTTCATCAGTCATCGATGTCCAACTCGAAGGTATCGCGTGCGGTGTCACCAGGCGGACCTCGAGGCCGGCGGTTGCGAGTTGTTCGGCCAGCACGCCACCCATGTAATAATGGTCATCGTCATAAATGAGTACCGGACCGGTCGCTTGCGACCCCGCCATGATCTCATCCGGGGTAAGTGTGTTCGCCTCGCCGCAACCCGGCACGCCGAATGGTGTGTGTGTCCCTTGACCGTCGCGGCGCCAGTATGCGCCGGTGGCGATCAAAGTGTGATCGGCAGCAAATTCGGCCACATGTGACGCGTCGATTTGGCTGCCCAGGTAAATGTCGACATTGGGCAAATTGTGCAATCGGCCGATGCGCCAATCACGGACCCGTGCCCACGTCGATAGACCGGGTAATCGCGACTCGCGGTTGATGCGGCCGCCCAGTTCGGTGGCGGCTTCTGCCAAGGTGACGGTGTAGCCGCGCTGGCCCAATGCACGAGCCGCCTCGAGACCGGCCGGTCCGCCACCCACCACAAGCACGCTTTTTTCCGATGTTTTTGGCGGTATGACTTCGGGGTGCCAGCCGCGTCGCCATTCTTCGCCCATAGTCGGATTTTGTGTGCAACGAATCGGCACCCCTTCATTGTTGCCGGACCGGCAGATATTGCAGCCGATACACTCGCGGATTTCATCGAGCCGGCCCTGTTCAATTTTCATGGGCAGGAATGGATCTGCGATCGAGGGTCTGGCCGCACCAATAAAATCCAACACGCCACGCTGTACCAGCGACACCATCCGATCGGGTGAGGTATAGCGACCGACAGCAACGACCGGTTTCGTGGTAAGGCTTTTTACAAAACCGATATAAGCTTCCTGAAATCCCTCCTCCGAAAAGCGCGCACTGCACGAGTCGTTTTCGACGCCACTCACATTTACGTCCCACAGATCCGGCAAATCCGCTAGCATAGCGACTACATCGCGACCTTCGCCTTCGCAGGTAATTCCGTCAGCGCCCTGCAATTCGTCGACTGCGAGGCGAACCGCGACCGCGCAACGGTCCCCGACCGCTTCCTTGGTTTCCTCGATCAGTTCGCGTAGCAGGCGAACACGATTCTCAAGGCTACCACCATACTCGTCATGGCGGCGGTTGTGGCGGCGCGATAGGAACTGGAACGGCAAGTAATCGTGTCCGGCGTATACATAAACGATATCGAATCCTGCAGTCCGGGCGCGCCGCGCCGCCACAACGTGCCATCGCCGCAACTCACGAATATCCTGTTTGTCCATTCCCCGCACTTGCATTGGATGCGCGTGGTACGGCATAGAGTCGGAGGGTGCAAGCGATATATGCCGCGACAATCGGTTATTCACATGCATCCCTCCGTGCCATAACTCCACGCCTGCGAGTGCCCCGTGCTCGTGCACCGCATCGGTCATAAGTTTGTGGTGGTGTACGTCTCGCTCGTCCCATAACGTGCAAAACGCGTACGGGCTGTCATCGGACGACGGATGAATCGAACAGTATTCGGTGCAGACCACGGCCCAGCCACCTTGCGCCTTGATCGCGCGCATCGCCGCCACCGTTTGTGGCATCGTATATCCCATACCAGTGCAGTGCGGAACTTGATAGAACCGGTTCCGAGCAGTGACGGGACCAATTGGCACTGGCTCGAACAACAAATCGTAACGCGCATCACGCGGCATAACATAGCCTCAAGATTGGAAAACGAAAACGGGACCGAAGTCCCGCTTTCAGTGTGGGGAAATTGATAATGTCAGGCTTCGATAGCGTATCGTTCCAAGAACAGATACTGGGTTGGATGTTTTTCAAAACCCTTCACTTTTTTGCTGGTCGGCGAAAACACCGAGCGCCATGCCGGCTGTACAATCGGGCCGTCTGCCTGCATGATCTGCTCGAGTTCTCTAATCAATTCACGCCGCTTTTCGACATCCAGCGTTCCCTCCGCTTTGGTTAAAAGCGCATCGAATTTCGGATTTGTGTAGTGGGATTCATTCCATGGCACACCGGTTCGGTAGGCCAAACTCAATACCATAAATCCCAATGGTCGGTGTGCCCAAGAGGTAAAGCCCATTGGTACTTTATCCCAATTATCCCAGAATTGCGTGGACGGCATCACATTGATCTTGACGTTCAATCCCGACTCCTTCAACTGCTCAACCATGGACTGTACTGCAGCCAATTCCCACGCTGGATCTTTTTTGCAGGCAATGGCAAGGTCCGCCTTGTCCAGTCCAGTTTCGACTGCAAGCCGTCGGGCCTTTGCGACGTCACGCTGGTGCCACGGCAATTCCGCATAATCGAGGTGAACCGGACAAACGTGGTGGTGCTCCCCTGGGGTGCCAAGGCTACGTAACGCCGATTCCGTAACGCGTTTTGAATCGATCGCGTAGCGCAATGCCTGACGTGCTTTCGGGTTCCTAAATTCGGGCCGGTCGGTCTGCACTCTCAATACCGCCGTCGCCGCTGTGCTGGTGATATGAATCACAATGCCGGGTAGGTTGTCGAGCACAGCGAGTTGATTGATATCGCCCTCATAAAAGCCGTGCACCTGCTGCGATGCAAGGGCAGACATATACGCCGACGGATCGTCACCGAGATCGATGTACTCGGCGCTGTCGAGATAGGGCTTACCACCCCACCAATCATCGCGTGCCATTAATACGGCCTTTATGCCAACTTCGTATTCGACCAAATCGAAGGGCCCCGTGCCGTTCGACCCCGGGCCGAACTCACCGTTTTCTTCCGGATCTAGAATAGCCAGCGGGTAATGAAATAAATGCTCGGGGACCGCCACCTGGGCGGTCTTGAGATTCAGACGGACGGTGTGATCGTCGACCTTTTCAATCGCACTGGCGTCCCAAAGTCGGTTTGCCATGCGCGGGCTGCCATCGTCGTTGGTCCCGCCGCTATCGTATTCCTGCATCATATAGCCTTTCATCAATCCGACTACCGAAGAACCGTTAGCCGGGTCGAGCACATGCTGGAGGTTCCAGACCACATCATCGGCTGTAAACGCTCGACCATTATGCCACTTGATGCCTTTCTTCAAATGCAGTTGCCATGATCTAAGATCGTGGCTGGCCTCCCACTTTTCCAACAGATGCGGGTAAGTAACGTTGTCTACATCGGTCAAGGTGAGATACTCCACGACCGGCCGAGCAATGTTGGAATCGTAAATCCACTGATAATTATGGGGATTCTTGATTTCAGGGCAACGCATTGCGAATCGTAAAGTGCCGCCTTGCGGCATGTTCTGCGCGTGTGCCGTGCCCATGGCCCGCGGAATACCTGCAACTTTATTCGCGAATTGGTAGGCCGTCGTTGCGCTTACGCCGAGCAACGTCGAATAACGCAAGAATTCCCGGCGGTCGATCCTACCTGATGCCAGCTGTTCCTTGAGTTTCGGAACATAGCGATGTTCGTTGGTCATCCTCTCCCTCCGATCGGGGATCTTCTTTTAGTTTTGCGGGTGGCTACCGCGAGCGGACGATTATCGCTTGGCCGGCGGATCGAACACAATCCTATGCTAGGGCGCCGGATGGTCTACAGGTAGAATTACCAGTCGAACAGTTCGCGAAAATTCGGAAGAAAATCGCGCAAAAAGAATAGTAGAACGCCAATGACTATTATGTTCCCAATCCACTTTACCCAACGTAGCGATCGCCCTAACGACTGTGCAGCCTGAGCTCGCACCTTAAGTTTTGCAAAAGCTCGCGGTGTCGATCGGGCATCGACGCGCGGTACTTCGGTGCCTAGTGCCTCGCTGATCGACATTATTACCTGTTCCGCGGAACTCGAACTCGGCAATCCATCCGCGACGGTAATACTGCCGCCTTCACGCTTTTCGATCTTCACGCTGTACCACACCCTATGCTCGTTACCGCTGGACGATTGCATGGTGATCGATTTACTCATCGCGACAACATCGCCCGCACCAATTTGATTCGCAAACGACATACCCACAATACGCCGCATAGTAGCTATGCCCGATCGTGAAACGTTGACGCGAAGCGAATTGCCGAAAATATAAATAGCGCAGAGCAACAACAGCACCCCAATTGGAAAGAATACGATAGGAAATATGATTGGAACACCCCATGTGCCGCGATACAGAAACATCGCCAGCCCTACAATCGTGAATACCAGACCCATGATAAAGACAGCAGCAGCTACACCACGATTCCGAAACGGCGGAAAGAATAGTTCGAGATCGTCGCCGCGTTCGGTTATCTGTACAACGTCATTGGGAATATCGATATCGGGGCGAACTGGCGCTGAGGTAACGCCGGTGGGTGCGGGTGCAGGCGGCGCCGCGAACCACGACGCCACCAGGCGATCGTCACCGCTAGTCGATATATCCGACTCTTCGGCGCCCGCGCTGTCGGGGCCAAACTCAGCCTGGGTGTCGTATACCGGGATCTCAAAATTACGGGCCAGATCGGCGCCCGGTAGTTCGGCGGCGATCGATAGCGTCCAAGTATGATGATCGCCGGATTCCATGCTCGTTGCAGGAGTACCCGACTCCGTCCTAAATTCGAAACTCAGGCGGGTTCCGTTCGCACCCGACTCGACACGTGCGGGTTGCCGATCCTGCCACACAATATCCTGGCGGTTTTTGTGTTTGCCGCCGGACCGAGTCCAGTAGTGACGAGTGCAGGACAATGCACACTCAGCCTTTAGGTGCGGATCGTAAGGCAGTCTGACATCGATATAACCCGCCACCATGCCACCGATTTCACCGGGAAACGGACGAAGACGTAGTAGCGTCACACCGAATCGACGCCACTCGAGAGTTTTCTTAATTGCGTATAACAGCAGGCCTACTCCTACGATCGGAAACAGCAATCCGATCCATATCGCGTGATTGCCCTGTTCCAGTTCGTCTCGAAACACGAACAGCAACGGACTCGATATTAGATTCCAGACGATCGCGAACCCCCACAATACCCATACCCCGGCTTTCGCATCTGAACGAATGCGGTTAGCCCGCCAATCCGGTTTCGATTGCCACTCCGCAACACCGTTGACCTGTGGCGTACGCTTCCGAAATGCAAACCAAAAGCCGCCGACGCCAACTCCGCCAAACACCACGACAAACAGCATCGAGAATCCGAGCAGACCCCAACGCAATTCCCGATCGATAATGGACTCCGCGGGGTCGTCCGGATTCACCCACACGGTCACCGGTATTTGTTGATTCTGGGCGTGCGCCAGCCGGCGATGCCACTGCTTATGCCAATCGCCGATGTTGTCCGCGGAACCGGATATACCCACCCGCGCACCCGTATACGCGACCCCTTCGTACTCATACGAATACGAAGCTTTCACTTCGTAAGTCGTGGAATCGTCCGATCGGTGTGACGATAGATCGGTGGAAAGTATCGCAGCCTGAACGGGCTTCCAGGACTGCATTTGCGCCATCTGATATACACTGAGTCCAGCAACACCCAGCATGAATACCCCCACCGCACCGAATATTCCGGTAAATATCAAAATCCCCCACGGAAATTTATTGCCCTTTTTTTTTCCCATAGTTGTTCCTCAAAATTACCTTCGTCTTCCCGACAAGCAAACGAGTTTTGTGTTGACCCGTTAATTATAGGCAACATTTCATTCTGGCATTGGCGCTGCCTCTATATGACTCCCACGATTGACGGTCGTATTTGCTGTTATCCCGGCCGTTGTGCATTCCCTTAATGACACCGAATTATCCGGGGTACCCATAAAACCGAGAATCGATCCGATAAACTATCGGATCGATTCATAATACTAAACAACAATCGACTAATAATCGGGCGTATCGGATTCGTATCGCATGCCTTTCTGTTCCGCTTGCTCACGCACCACGCTGTAGATCTTGTCGTCGAGGGAACTCGCTGCGCCCCCCACTGCGTCAATTTCTTTCTTTACGTAGTCCTTGCGTTGCTGCGCAAGCCGTTGTACTTGTGCACGCAAGTCGTTGCGGCGTTCGGCGGATTCCTTGACGGCGGCTTCCCGTTCGGCCGGAGCCATCGACTGGAGCGCGGCTGGCAGCGATTCCGGCGCGACCGCGGAAAATTCTATGCGGCCGCTGGCAATATCATCCACCAACTCGTTTTCCCCTAAGAAGTTTCCGGCCCCAGTTTCCGAGGCATTAAATGTCGCACGGCGCGCGCGGGAAGCGAGTGATGACGATTTGTGAAGTTTACGGCTCGCATCCACTTTCAACGCCTGCTTGGCCTTCTCTTTAGCGCTGCCGTAGTAAATCCTAGTCTTATCCAATTCCTCTGACAGTATCGCGAGTTCTTTGTCGAACGGCGTCGCGATGACGACGGCATCCCCGGATTCGTTCACATCGAAATAGCGACCGCCGCTAAGCTCCGCGATATGTTGCCATTGTTGCTGGGTATGAGGGTCGGTTCCACATCGGATTGCATTCACGACAATGCCTTTATTTTTTGCCGCGGCGATCGAAACCGGAAATTTGACGTCGTTTTGGTAGTCCATATGGGCCGGTGCATCACCGACGAGGAATACGACTTTGTAGGCATTGGAGTTTTCGCTCCAACTGATCTTCTGCACGGCGTCAGCCAGCGCTTGATTCACACTTTCAGGGCCGTCGCCACCACCAACCGGTTGAAAGTCCATGAGCGTCGCGTACATCGAATCGAGATCGGTCGACAAATCTACGACTCGAGTAATGTAGCTATCGCCACGATCGCGATAAGCCACAAGCCCCATTTTGATTTCCGGCGCGGGTTGCGCCGACGCCATTGTCGTCGCAATCGACCAAATCTTTTCTTTGGCCGCTTCAATCAGACCGCCCATGCTACTGGTGGTATCCAGTACGAATACGACTTCGATCTGCGGGCGTTGTAGCGTGAGCGGGTTGACACTCGCTAACTCGCCGCCTGCGGTAACGTTGATTTCGGTACCGTGGCCAATTAGGGATGTGCCGCTTGGGTAGAACGCCACAGTGGTAGCCGTACTGGCTAGTAATCCTATTGCGATAAGTGCGGTCTTCATGAGTTATGCCTCTCGAGATGAATGGATAGCAGAAAGTTTTCGCAACGCGGCCTCTGCCGCCCGATGCGCATGTTGAAATCTGTCATGGTTCCGATGCCCGGAATGCAGTTGGTCACCGCACCGACTTGACCTTTTTACTTGCGTTGGAATCAGGGCGAATAAGGCCTGTACGAGGAAAAAACACCAAAGACTTAGGCCCACGCTGCCGCTGTGAATCACAGCCCAGCCTGCCGCCGCAACGCTTAGTGCATTTAGACCCAAATCCGCCAAAACCGGTAACGCGCTCGAATAAAAATACAGCGATCGGCAAAGCCAAATCAGGCCGATGTGCGCACCGATATAGATCACAAGCGATGGATTTGCAATCCAAACGCCCGCGGCCACCACGAGCCACGCGGCGATACAAACGATGCGCCCAATTCGTTGCTGGCTGCGACGTAACAGATATAGGATGTACGCCAGACTCACAGCGGCGACCACCAGTCGAAGCGCCATGCCGCCCGCCACTAGTGTGCCCGCGATACTGAATAAGATTGCACCCGCCGCACTTGCTATGCCGGCCACGAGCACTCCTTCTAAGAACACCGGGCGTTTCATGCTTGTGTCCTCTTTTGTTTTTCGCGGAGAAACGCGACCTCGATATCTTCTTCGCGCACGCTTATGTCCGCGGGCGACAACGCTGTATCGGCTTCATCGCGGTCACTATCGTCACCGAACAACTCGGCCTTTTGTCGCATAATTTCCAGCCGGGCCCGATGATCACCGGTGCGCTCCGTAATTTCTGAAAGCGTGGTCTGCACGGATTCGCATTTGGCCGTCAGTACCCTGCAAAACCGCTGCGCTTCGAGTTGCCGCTTGATGAGCGCACGCGCGAGATCGTCTTTACCGTTACCGAAACAAATGTCCAGCTCTTGATCGAGCTCCGCAAGTTTTTGTTCAAGCTCCGCGTGTCGGGCCATAAGCTGTCCGCGCTCGTGGCGTAGGAACTTGGACCGTTGTTCGTCCCGGCTTAAGTCCTCCTCCATTTCACGGACCGCTTGTTTCAGCAGCACTTCAGGTTCCTCGATCCGATCCAAAACCGCGTGTAGGTCGGCTCGAAAAAGTCTCGATACTCGTGTGATCAATGCCATCTTGTTTTACTCCTGGGTCTGGTGAATTCGAAAACGATGCCGTTAATCTAGTTAAGGCTGCACGCGGGTTGTAGACCCCATTTGGTAAACAATGCGGCTGCCGATTTACAAAAGTTTTACACGCCGGTACATGCCGATCCGGAGGAGAGCTGATAAGCTGTTAGTTATGACCCAACGCAAACTTCGCATCCTGGTAGTTGAAGACGAGGCCGCTATTCGCAACGGGCTCGTCGACGTGCTGGTTTTCCACGGTTACGACGTAACCGATGCCGATACCGGGCAACAAGGTCTACAAATGGCGCTCGGCGGTACGTTCGATTTGATACTTTTGGACGTGATGCTGCCTGGCGTCGACGGTTTTGAAATTTGTAATCAGGTGCGAGCCCGTGATCGTGAACAAGCCATCATTATGTTGACCGCGAAAACCAGCGATGAGGACATCGTGCAGGGCCTAACCCTCGGCGCCGACGACTACATAGCCAAGCCTTTTTCGGTGGCGCAGCTGGTGCTACGGGTGCAAGCGGTATTGCGCCGCAGCCGCGCGGGCCAAGCCGCCAACGACCGTATGGAGTTGAGCGGCGGGGTTACGATCGACCTTGCAAATTTGCGTGGGCAGAAAGGCGACGACGAATTAGCTTTTACGCGCCGTGAGATTGAAATTCTGCAATATCTCGACGTGAATT
>Ga0224512_10005453_pt1 | contig 10468 bp, 8 predicted proteins | sample SF_May12_sed_USG_4_FD_169103 | JGI IMG/M metagenome (GOLD analysis project Ga0224512, IMG submission 169103) | Sediment microbial communities from San Francisco Bay, California, United States - SF_May12_sed_USGS_13 | ecosystem: Environmental > Aquatic > Marine > Sediment | place: USA: California...
TCATGAACTGGTTGATGTTCCCCGTCAGCTCGGTGACCGTCGCTTCGTCGAGAGAGAAGGCGTTCTCTCCGATCTTGTTCACGTGAATCGAGGAATTCGTCGGAGTGACCGCGCGGGTAGGGCGTGTGGTTGCGGGGGCCGGCGCCGGAGGAGTCCCAGTCCTCGTCTGGGAGCCGACGGGGAGGAGGTCCAGCTTTTCCTTCCCCTGGCCGCGCAGGATGGTAACGTGTTCCCGCTCGATGCTCGCCACCCGCACTCCCGGCTCGATTTCCGCATGCTCCCGGGCCAAAACCGGTTCCTTCATCCCTTCCGCCCACAAGATCGCGCGGCGGATGACGGGGGATCCGGAGGAGATCGTTCCGAGCAGGACGTACGCGCTGGTGGAGGTCGTGACCGGTCCGGCGACCGTTCCGGCATACTGCGAGGGGATGTCCATGCCGCTCGACGGGGCGAAGATGTTCGTCCACTGTTCCGGGGGAGTTCCGGGCGCCCGTTTGCCCGGGGCCGTTGCCTCCCCGCGGGGCGGAGGGGCGGGGGGAGCGTAAAACCGGGTGGAAAGGTAACGGCTCGCGGAATACCCGAGAGAGACGGCGGTGACGAGCAAGGATATGCCCACGATGGCGTAAAACGCCGATTTTTGCATTCCACCCCCATAAATCGGAGTAAACCAAACTATTTTCCTCCGAATCGGCGGAGACAGTCAACCTTTGCCGTATCTCCCAGGGGGATTCGGGCGGGAGAATTCGGCCGGTCCGGATGCCCCTCCGGAAAAAAATGGTTTTCCTAAATAATAATCGGCCTATCGCCGATAAAAGGACAGGAGATTGTATATCACGTCAGTAAAGGGGATACGATATGTCCGCGGAATCGGACCTTATCCTGGTAATGGATGACGACCGGTCGGTTTGCGACGATCTCTCCCCGCTGCTCGGCCGGCTCGGATGCCGGACGAAGACGGTTTCCTCCGTCGAAGAGGGCTTGTCCATTCTCCACGACGAAACGGTGGCCGTGGCGCTGCTGGATATCCGATTGTCCGGGATGAGCGGACTCGAGCTTATGGGGGAGCTGAAAAAGGTTTCCCCGGACACCGAGGTCATCATAATGACAAGCTCCGCCTCCACGGACATGGCGATCGAGGAGATCCGGAAAGAGGCCTACGACTATCTCCCGAAGCCGTTCGAGGACCGAGAGGATGTTTTGGCCACGGTTCGGAGGGCTTTGGAGAAGAGATCCCTTTCCCTGACGCGACGGGATCTGCATCTCGAACGGGAAATAAACCGCCGGGAACTGTCGGCTGCCGTCAAGCGTCCCAAAGCCCTGATCGATGCGGGAAGGGCAATGGGGGGGATCTGCGTCCTCTCCGACCTTCTCGACTTCTTCGTCGGCGTGGTGGCCGACGAACTGGAGGTCGACAGGATTTCCCTGATGCTGCTCGACGAGAAGACCCAGGAGATGTGGATCGTCGCCGCGCGCGGGCTGGATGAGAAGGTGAAAGAAAAGGTACGGATGGCAGTGGGCACCGGAATCGCCGGGTGGGTGGCAAGGGAAGGGAAACCGGTCCTGGTGAAGGATGTCGTTACGGACCCAAGGGTCAAGACGTCCCTTCATTCCACGGATGCTACGTCTTTCATCTCCGCTCCGATCGTCTTGAGCATCCCGATCCTGCTCCAGGAGAGAGTATTGGGGGTGATCAATGTAACGAACCGGCGCTCGGGCAAGTCGTTCGACGAAGAGGACATGGCTTTTTTATACAGCCTGGCGGGCCAGGCCGCCGTGGCGATCGAACGAACCATACAGTACGAAGAACTTCAGGAAGCCCATGAATCTCTGAAGGCCGCCCAGAAAAACCTCCTGGAAGCCGAGCGGGTGAACGCATTGGGACTGATGGCGGCAGGGGTGGCCCACGATTTCAACAATCTGCTCACGGGCATGCTCGGAAGAGTCGAACTTCTGCAGAAGAAGGTCGACACTCAGGGGGCAGATCTCCCTTTTATTCGCTCGCAGCTGGAATCGCTGCATAAAATTGTGCTTCAGGGGGCGGGAACGGTACGCCGCATCCAGGAATACTCGCGGATCCGGAAGGATTCCCCCTCCGAGTCCGTCGACCTCAATTCCGTCGTGGACAATTCCGTGGAATTGACCACGGCAAAGTGGAAAGACGAGTGCGAAACAAGAGGGGTTCGCGTGGATGTGCGATTTGAACGGGGACGGATTCCCTCGATTCAGGGGAACGCCGCCGATCTCACCCAGGTGGTCAGCAACCTCATCTTCAACGCCGTGGAAGCGATGCCCAAAGGGGGCGAACTGACCCTGAAGACATTCCAGGCGGGAAATACCATCGGGCTGGAGGTGTCCGATACCGGCGACGGGATGAGCACGGAAGTCAAGGAAAAGCTGTTTCAGCCATTCTTCACCACCAAAGATAACGGGTATGGGCTGGGAACGAGCATCATTTACGGGATCGTTGCCCGGCATGGGGGAAACATCCATGTCAGCAGCGAGGAAGGGATGGGGACCACGTTCCTCTTCCGCCTTCCGGTCGACAACGGGTCGATGGGAGACCAACTTTCCGAAAACGTTGCGCAAGGGGGAGAGAGCGGAACGGCGAAGGTCCTCGTCGTGGAAGATAATGACATCAACCGGGAGTTGTTCAAGGGGTATCTTGACGAAATGGGGCACAAGGCAGTCCTTGCCGCTGACGGAAAAGAGATGCTGCCGCTTCTGGACCAGGGGCCGTTCGACCTGGTCATAACGGACTTGAGCATGCCCGGGATATCGGGATGGCAGGTGGCGGAAAAGGTGAAAAAACAAACCCCCCGCGTCCCGGTCATCCTGATCAGCGGGTGGGCGATCCAGCAGGACGATACCCGGATTCGGGAGTCCGGAGTGGATTTCGTCCTCCAGAAGCCGTGCACATTGAAGGATTTTCAGGATGTGGTCAACAAGGCCCTTTCATCATCGTTTAAAAGGGGTGTGGAAAAGATGGCTGTAAAGGATGCGGAGGAAACGGCGGGAACGTAAAAAAAGATGCAGGGTGATCCGGCCTTCGGGCACCGAGGGTATGAGTGGCAGTATGAGTAAAGGGCTCGAATAATGAAAGGGGCTACGGAATCTCCGTAACCCCATGTTTTACTTGGTAGTCCCAGCGGGGTTCGAACCCGCGTTTTCGCCGTGAGAGGGCGGTGTCCTAGTCCACTAGACGATGGGACCGTAATGGCTGAGGAGCCAGGATTCGAACCTGGAAAACCTGGTCCAGAGCCAGGCGTGATGCCGTTTCACCACTCCTCAACGGAAAAATCAGGTTACCCGAACCGTTCTTCCTCCGTCAAGCGTGATTCCGTCCGGCGCTTCCGGTGGGTGTCGTGCGCGCATCTCCGCGGGTGCGGAGTCGCATTCGCGCCCCTTTTTGACTCGGTCCCGGCGCCATGCTATTGGTGTATTCATGCGGGAGCTTGCAGGCGGCGAACCCCTCGATTTCCTCCGCGAGATCGTCAGGAGCGACACGCTCACCGGCCGTTACGGCGGCCGTGTGGTGACGCGATTTCCTCCGGAACCGAACGGCTATCTGCACATCGGCCACGCTAAATCGATCTGCCTGAACTTCGGTATCGCCCAGGATTTCGGCGGTGTCTGCCATCTGCGCTTCGACGACACGAACCCGGAAACGGAGGAGATGACTTACGTCGAATCGATCATGGGCGACGTGCGGTGGCTCGGGTTCGACTGGCAGGACAAGCTCTTCTTCGCTTCGGATTATTTCGAGCAGCTCTACGAGTTCGCGGTCCGGCTGATCCGGGACGGAAAGGCCTACGTGGACAGCCTGAACGAGGAGGAGATCCGTAAGTATCGCGGCACCGTCACGGAGCCGGGCGTCGAAAGCCCTTACCGGGCCCGATCGGTTGCGGAGAACCTCGACCTGTTCGCGCGGATGCGCGCGGGCGAGTTCCCCGATGGGGCGCACGTCCTGCGGGCCAGGATCGACATGTCGGCCAGCAACATGAAGATGCGCGACCCGCTTCTCTACCGCATCCGCCATGCGACGCACTACCGCCGGGGCGACGACTGGTGCATCTACCCCATGTACGACTTCGCCCACCCGTTGTCGGATGCCGTCGAGAACATCACGCACTCGATCTGCACGCTGGAGTTCGAAAACAACCGGGCGGTCTACGACTGGCTGCTCGACAGCCTCTTTCCGCAGCCGCGTGCGCACCAGTACGAGTTCGCCCGTCTCAATCTCGACTTCACAATCATGAGCAAGCGGAAACTTCTTTCGCTCGTGGAGGAGGGGCTTGTCTCCGGATGGGACGACCCCCGCATGCCGACGATCGCCGGAATGCGGCGGCGCGGCTATACGCCCGAGGGAATCCGCCTGTTCGCGTCCCGCATCGGCGTCGACAAGTCCAACAGCCGGGTCAGCATGGAGCTGCTCGAGGATGCGATACGCGACGACCTGAACGCGCGCGCGCCCCGGGTGATGGCGGTGCTGCGCCCCCTGAAGGTGACGCTTACGAATTACCCGGAAGGCGAGGTCGAATGGCTGGATGCCCCGTTCTGGCCGCGCGACATCGACCGGGAAGGGTCGCGCAAGGTTCCGCTCTCGCGGGAAATCTCCATCGAACGGACGGATTTCCTGGAGAATCCCCCCCCCGACTGGATCCGGCTGCGCCCCGGCGGGGAGGTGCGACTGCGAAGCGGATACTTCATCCGGTGCGAGGAAGTCGAGAAGGATCCGGCCTCCGGCGCGGTGATCGGGCTGCGCTGCAGCTACGACCCGGAATCCCTCGGCAAGCCCGCGAAGGGAGCGCGCAAAAAAACCACGGCAATCCAGTGGGTATCGAATGCGCACGCTATTTTGGCCGAGGTGCGGCTCTTCGACCGGCTGTTCACGGTTGCCGATCCCGAGGGAGCGGAGGAGGGGAAGACGTTCCGGGACTGCCTGAATCCGGAATCGGCGGACATTTTAGGCGGCTGCCTTCTCGAGCCGGGGCTTGCGAAGGCCCGCCCCGGGGAGCGGTTCCAGTTCGTGCGCCACGGCTTTTTCGTCGCGGACGAGGTCGATTCGCGGTCGGGCGCCCTCGTGTTCAACCGCATCGTCGAGCTGCGGGACAGATACCGGCGGACGGTTCGGGACCTGCTCGCCAAAACACCGGGATAGGTTCCCAGGTTCCGTGAAGATCCTGGTCCTCAATGAGGACCGGGTCTCGACCTACCAGTAATTCCCCCACCGGAATCCGTTTTTCTAAAAAACGCATCCTATCTTCGAGGTCAGTTTTGTGTAACCAAAGACACCGGGGGCAATCCTCGTGAGGAGGAAAAATGGAAAGAATAGGGAAGAAAGCGTTGTTCTGGCTGGTTGCTTTCGTAGTTTTTCTCATGATGGGCGTGCCGGCGCACGCGATGGACCATGCGGTGCAGACGCTTCATAAGGAAGGGGTCGCGCACTATCTGGCGGATGCCAAGGGGATGACCCTCTACTGGTTCAAAATGGACTCGCCCGGCAAGAGCGCCTGCGCCGGACCGTGCGTCGACAAGTGGCCGGTCTATTTCCGGGAATCCGTCAAGGGGGGTGAGGGGCTTTCGGACGGGGATTTCGGAACGATCACGCGCGAGGACGGTAAGAAACAGTCCACTTTCCGGGGCTATCCCCTCTATTACTGGGTGGGGGACAAGGTTCGGGGAGATACCAACGGACACGGTGTGAAAGAGGTCTGGCATGTCGTTGACCCGACCGATTTCCCGCCGAAGAAATAGGGAAAAATTCGCCCATCCGCACCGTCAGGGGGAGACCTTCCGGAACCGGTTTCGGAAGGTCTCCCCGGTAACGGACGGCACGAATCCGGATTGGTTGGGAATGCGGGGAGAAGGGGTTTTCGTTATTTTTCCCGAATTGTTGCGGAGGCATATGTAAGGCGTCGGATTACCTCGTCCCTGCCGAGTACGTCCATCACCTCGAAAATCCCGGGAGACACCGTTCCGCCTGTAAGGGCGACCCGGATCGGCTGCGCCACCTTCCCCAGCTTCGCCCCCATGTTCTCCGCCACACGGTGGAGTACCGGTTCGATCGCGGCGGGCGTGAACTCGGGGAGGGCGCCAAACTCCCGGGCAATCTCCTCGAAGAGAGGGGCCATCTCCGGGGTGAGGAACTTTGCCGCCGCTTTCGGGTCCGGATCCTTGGGACGGAAATAGTACACAGACGATTCCGCCATCTCCGAAAGCGTCCTTGACCGCTCCTGGAACGTGCGCACCGCCTTCGCCAGCCACGGAGAGGGTTCCGCTTCGATTTCCCGCTTTCCGAGAAACGGGACGAGAAGGCTCGCCAGCCGCTCCGGGGACCCCGTCTTGATGTAGTGGGCGTTCAGGTGCAAAAGCTTCTCCGGATCGAAGCGGGAGGGCGACTTCCCTACGCTTTCCAGGGAGAAGATTTTCTGGAGCTCTTCCAGGGAAAAGATCTCCTGGTCGCCGTGGCTCCAGCCCAGCCGGACGAGGTAGTTGACCATCGCCTCCGGGAGATATCCCCGGTCCCGGTAGGCGGTCACGGATACATCGTCCTGCCGCTTGGAGAGCTTCCCTCCCCCCATTCCATGAATGAGGGGAAAGTGACCAAATCTCGGCAGGGGGTAACCGAGTGCTTCGTAGAGGAGAATCTGCCTGGGGGTGTTGTTGAGGTGGTCGTCGCCGCGGAGGACATGGGTAATGCCCATCGATGCGTCGTCCACGACCACGACGAAATTGTACGTCGGCAGGCCGTCCGACCGGAGGAGGATGAGATCGTCCAGTTCTCCGTTTTCGTAGTCGACGTCTCCGCGGAGAAGGTCGCGTATGGTCGTCGTGCCAGAGAGGGGTGAACGGTAGCGGACCACGAACGGCTTTCCTTCCGCCTCGGAAGGGCGAAGCTCCCGGCATTTCCGGTCGTAGCGCGGGGTCTCCCCCCTGGCCCGGGCGGCCTCCCGGCGGGAGTCGAGCTCCCCCGGCGTGCAGACGCACCGGTACGCCTTTCCTGCCGCAAGCAGCCTCTCTGCCTCCGCCCGGTACCGTTCCATCCGCTCCGTCTGGAAGAAGGGACCCTCGTCCCAGGTGATCCCCAGCCACATAAGCCCCTCGAGGATCTCCTTCACGGCTTCCGGGGTCGAACGTTCCCGGTCCGTATCCTCGATGCGCAAGAGGAACGTTCCCCCGTTGCGCCGGGCGAAAAGCCAGTTGAAAAGGGCGGTACGGGCGCCGCCGATATGGAGGTACCCCGTCGGGCTGGGGGCGAAACGCGTCACGACGTCGGGCATGCAGTGCCTCTCTTACCGTGGGTTGGTGCGGTCGCCCGGGCGGCGGGGCCCTACAGGAACGCCAGGCCCGCGTATCCGACCACCTGTTCCCGGTCGCCGCTCACGTCGCCGGAAGTCGAATACTTTATCAGGAGGGAGGATGTGGCGCCAAGGGCCAAAGAAGCGAACAGCACGACGGTCGCAGGGATCACGCCGCACATTGAAATCCGCTCCGAACGGACGACCCGGTGGAGTCCTTCCGGGTCGAGCGCAAGCATGCGGTCGATCGCCGCACCGTCTTTCTCGCGCGCAAGGGCGTCGGGTTCGTAGTGGGACATATCGGAGCTCGCAATCAGCAGAGGCGGGTGGGGCTCCTTTGCCGCCACACGGGCCACGGCCTCTCCCAGCGCCCGGCAATCGGGAAGGGAGAGATGCCCCAGGGCGACAGGGACGAAACGAAACGTCTCCCGGAACCGCCGAAGGAACGGAAGCTGCACCTCCAGGGAGTGCTCCCTGCGGTGCGCGGAGGCATCTTCCGAAAAAAGAGGGGACTCCGCAAGAAGTCGTCCGGCCAGCTCCTCGTCGATCGGCGCCTCCCCCCACGGCATACGCCAGGCCCCCCGCGACATGACGGCCGCGTCATTGCCCACTCCTGTGTGGTTGGGGCAGAAGATGACATTCCGGTCGGGAATCTCCACCGAAGAGAAAACTTCCCCCGCCACGCCTGCCGAGTAGACGTAGCCCGCGTGGGGGACGACGATCCCCTTGGCCCGGAGCTTTTCCGCGGTGTCCCGGGTGTAGAGGCGGACCACGCGGTCCAGTTCCCGGGCCGTCCCCGGGTAGAATTGCCCCGCAACGGCAGGATTCCGGCTCCTGTTCATACGGTATTTTACACCACAGGAGCCCCCCGGACAGGCACATTCCCGATTGACACGCGGTATGGGGTTTCCTATAGTATTTTATTTACTTTTCGGGGAAGTGCGTCGTTTGTACATACGAATGTCCGAAATTCCCCGCGATGGGCTGGATGTCGTCGCCAACCGCGGGAAGGCGTGGGTTCCCCGGCTGTTGGAGGGGATGAATGCGCACCCCCTCCGGGCTTGCCGGATGCGGGAGGTCACCCTGTTCCTCTCTCTGGAGGGTAGGGATCTGGAGGCCAGCGGGACCTTCGTCGCCGAAGGGGAGACCGTGTGCGACCGTTGTGCGGAGGCCGTCACCCTGCTTCTGGAACGGGACTTCCGGACGGTTTTCGTCCCGGCGGACCGGGGCCCGACCGAGTCCGGAGACCTCGAGCTCCGGGTGGACGATTTAGATATCGCCTTCTACGACGGTGCGGGGATTGAAGTGACGGATATCTTCTGGGAGCAGGTGGCCCTTGCTCTTCCCGCCAAGGTACTCTGCCGGGAGGATTGCCGGGGCGTATGCCCCCGTTGCGGAGAGGACAGGAACCGGTCGGAGTGCCATTGTCCCGGGGAAGCAAGAGAGGGACCGTTCGACGTCTTGAAGACATTGAGGAAAGAAAAGGAGTAAGCGATGCCGAATCCGAAACGACGCGGCTCCAAGTGCCGCCGGGACAAGCGGAGGACCCACAAGAAGCTGTCCGAGCCCGCGCGCAGCACCTGCCAGCAGTGCAAGCAGGTGAAGCGTCCTCACGCCGTCTGTCCGAATTGCGGAACATACAACGGCCGGGAAGTTATTGCCAAGGCCTGACGCCCATTTTTTCCTGCCCTCGATGAAAATAGCGGTTGACGCGATGGGAGGGGATCACGCCCCGGGAGAAGTGGTCCGGGGAGCGGTGCATGCCTTCCGTGAGTTCGGCTTCCCCATCGTTCTCGTCGGGCGGGAGGATTTGATTCGTGAGGAGTTGCGCCGGGCCAAAGCGGAAGAACTGGAGGTGCAGCACGCGTCCGAGGTAGTGGAGATGCACGACGCCCCGGGTGTGGCCTTCCGGAAGAAGAAGGATTCTTCCCTGCGAGTCGGTCTCAACCTTGTGGCGGATGGGAAGGCCTCCTCCTTCGTGAGCGCGGGCAATTCCGGGGCGGTGATGGCCGGGGCGCTTATGGTGCTCCGGAAGATCCGGGGGGTCGACCGGCCGGCGATCCCCGCGACGATTCCGACTCCGACGGGCCCGATCGTTCTCATCGACGCCGGGGCGAACGTGGATTGCAGACCGGACCACCTGGTGCAGTTCGGGTATATGGGTGAGGCGTACGCGAGAAAGATCCTCGGGATTCCGCGCCCTCGCGTGGGAGTGGTGAGCATCGGCCAGGAGGACACGAAAGGGACGGACCTCACCCGGGAGACGGCCGCCCTGTTTCGCAAGACCGACCTGTCCTTTGTGGGGAACGTGGAGGGGAGAGATTTCTTCATCGGGAAGGCCGACGTGTTCGTCTGCGACGGATTCGTGGGGAACGTCATTCTCAAGACGATGGAAGGGATGGCGACGGCCCTGGTGGATTTCCTGCGGGAGGAGATTCTCAAATCGCAGATGGCGAAGGTGGGTGCCCTCCTTGCCGGAGGTGCGATCCGGCGGGTCAAGACGAGGCTGGACTACGCCGAATACGGGGGCGCTCCGCTACTCGGGGTGAAGGGAGGGGTCGTTATCTGCCACGGGTCGTCGGACGCACGTGCGATGAAAAACGCAATCCGTTCCGCGGGCTCGCTCCACCGGGACGGGGTGGAAGAGGAGATCGCAAAAGTAGTTACCTGATGACGTATGTCTGATGGCGGCGGGGGTGCCGGAAGGAGCAAGGTTCCCGGGACGGAAGGACCGGTGATCGGGAAGAAAGGGGGAAACGATAATGGGATCGAAAATCGTCGGGCTGGGGATGTGCGCCCCCCCGAAAGAACTGACCAATGCCGAACTGGAAAAGATGGTCGATACGTCCGACTCCTGGATCATGGAACGGACGGGAATCAAGCTGCGGCGAATCGCGGAACCGAACAGCGCCACATCCGATCTTTGCCTGGAGGCATCGCGTCATGCGCTGGCGGAAGCGGGCGTAAGCCCCTCCGAGATCGACATCATCGTCGTCGGGACCTGCACTCCCGACATGCCGCTTCCTTCCACCGCATGTTTTCTGCAGATGAAGCTTGGCGCGGGGCGCGCCTTTGCGATGGACGTGAACGCGGCATGCTCGGGCTTTCTGTACTCCCTTACCACGGCGGACGCGATGATCCGCGCCGGCCGCGGGAAGAAGGCGCTTGTC
>Ga0224512_10005454_pt1 | contig 10468 bp, 9 predicted proteins | sample SF_May12_sed_USG_4_FD_169103 | JGI IMG/M metagenome (GOLD analysis project Ga0224512, IMG submission 169103) | Sediment microbial communities from San Francisco Bay, California, United States - SF_May12_sed_USGS_13 | ecosystem: Environmental > Aquatic > Marine > Sediment | place: USA: California...
ACGAGGGGGAAAACATGCCGGTTCCCTTTGGTGTTACCAGCGAGATACGGACAGAAAAGGACAGGGGGACGCTGACGATCCTCGCGTCTCCATTTTCAGGGTAAGGGACGGTGCATGAAAGAGATTTCGGCGATACTGGAAAAAGGCATCGCAGGGCGCCTGTTTCAGGCGGCCACGTTTCGCGTCTTCGATGCGGAAGCGACGCGCTTTGAGACGTCAGCGGGAGAGTGCAACATCTCATCGATTTTCGATGTTGCCTCCATTACGAAAATATTCACAGCCCTGATCTTTTCCCGGCTGAGGACAGACGGGGTGCTGTCGGAGGAGACGAAACTGAAGGACCTGGGATTTCTCGATGCCCCCCCGGACAAGGGGGAAATAACGCTCCTGTCGCTTCTCTCGCACACTTCCGGCCTCCCCGACTACCTGCCCCTGTACCAACATTTTCTCCCCGGGGAGGGGAAAATCGCGCTGTGGGAAAGAGGGAAAGCCGCGGAAAAGGTCGCTCACGAGATTCTGGCTCCGCCCCTCGCCCACAGGCCCGACGAGAGGATCCGCTACAGCGACCCGGGGTATATCCTCCTCGCCTGTATCATCGAGCAGCTTTCGGGCTCGTCCCTGGAAGAGCTCCTGGAAATGCACGTCACGGGACCGACGGGGCTTTCCGATACCTGCTACACGCCCATGGCGAGGTACCATCAGTGCGAGACGGGAAGGTTCGTGTCGGCGGGGTTCTGCCCGCTGCGCGGGAGGGAAATGGTCGGTGAGGTCGAGGACCTCAACTGCTATGTCCTCGGCGGGTTATCGGGCCATGCCGGCATTTTTTCCACCGGTTACGACCTGGAGCGGCTCGGGAGAGAGCTCTTCCGCTGCCGCGCGGGTACGAGCTCGATAATCGGCTCAGGGGAGCTGTCCTTTCTCCTGGAGGAGGTCCGGGACGGATCCGGCAACAGGCGGAGGGTCGGCTTCGACGTTCCGGCGCTGCAAGACTCCCTTGCCGGGCGGTATTTCTCAGATCACAGCGGAGGCCATCTGGGGTTTACCGGTGTTTCGATCTGGCTCGATTTTGCCAGGGGAACCGGCATGGTGTTTCTCGCCAACAGGGTGTATTACAAAGGCGACATGGAGCAGTTCAATGCGGTGCGCAGGCTGGTTCACGACAGGGCGTGGGAGTACCTCGGCCTATGATGGGAAAAGTGTACATGATAGCGGTGGGAGGTGTGGGGATGAGCGCTCTGGCCCACCTGTTCAAGGAGGCCGGTTACGAGGTTGACGGCTCCGACAGGGCCGTCTATCCTCCCGTAAGCGACTTTTTGAGAAAAATCGGTGTTTTCGTGCGCACCCCGTATTCGGCACAGAATGTCCCACGCGACGCCGATTTCGTGGTTGTGGGAAATGCCGTCACCTCGGAAAATCCCGAAGTGGTGGAAGTTGCGAGGGCCGGCCTGAAGACCTACTCCCTGCCCTCTGCTCTTTCCGAGTTCTTCATGAAGGACAAGATTTCCGTCGTCGTTGCGGGGACCCACGGAAAGACCACCACCACATCCATGATGGCACATCTCCTTCACCATGCCGGCTGCGACCCTTCGTTTTTCGTCGGTGGAATACCGCTCAATTTCAACGTTCCCGCAGCGGTGGGAGGGGGAGAATATTTCGTCGTCGAGGGAGACGAGTATGACAGCGCCTACTTCGACAAGAAAGCCAAGTTCTACCACTACATGCCCCGCTATCTCATTCTCACCAGCATCGAGTACGACCATGCGGACATATATCCCGATCTCTCCACATTGAAGCGGGCCTTTTTTGACCTGGTTGGAATGGTGCCGGAGGATGGGCTCATAGTCGCATGCAGCGATTACGGGGAGGTCAAAAATGTTCTTTCGAGCGCCCGATGCAGGGTGTTGACCTATTCGACCCGTTTCCGGGAGGCCGATATATTCCTCGAGGAGGAAACCTCCGACGGAAAAGAGGCGAAGGCCCGCGCCACCTGGAAAGAACGTTCCTTTCAGATCGCCTCGCAGATACCCGGGAAGCACAACCTGGCAAATGCGCTTTCGACGGTTATCTGCGCTGTTAGCATGGGCATCCCCATGGAAAAAGCTCTCGCCGCAGCAAAGGGATTTCTCGGCGTCAGGCGGCGGCAGGAGCTTCTGGGAGAGGTTGGCGGAATCTGCCTGGTGGACGATTTCGCCCATCACCCGACTGCCGTGCGGGAGACGGTAGAGGGGAGTCGGAAGTTTTACCGGCCCGAGCGGCTCGTGGCAATCTTCGAGCCGCGGTCGAACACATCGAGGAGGAATATATTCGAGAGGGACTACGCCGAGGCTCTCTCACGGGCGGACCTTGCGCTTATCTGCCCTCCTCACAATCCTTCCGCCGTGGCTGAAAAAGAGCGGTTTTCCCCCGGGCGCGTGTGCGCCTTGATCGGTGAGAGAGGAGGTATTGCCCTGGCGTTCGATGATCTTTCACAGGTACCTCCCTATCTCGCCAGGGAAGGGAAGGAGGGGGACCTGCTCCTCTTCATGTCGAACGGGGATTTCGGGGGAATTCAGATGGGGACGTATCGTTTGCTCGAAAAGCGGGGTATAATTTCGACTGGGGAAGAAAATCGGGAGGAGAATCATGATCGATAAGATCCAGCATCTCGGGATAGCGGTGAGAGATCTCGACGGGGCCGTCGCATTTTTCAGGGACGTGCTCGGCCTTCCCCTTGAGGGTTTCGAGACGGTGGAGGAGCAGCAGGTGAAAACGGCTATATTTCAGGTGGGTGAGACGAAAATAGAGCTCCTGGCCACCACGTCCCCCGAAGGGCCCGTTGGAAAGTTCATCGAGAAAAGGGGCGAGGGGATCCACCACGTCTGCTTCAAGGTGCAAGATATCGAAGAGGCCATATCCGTTACCAGCGCCAGGGGGGTGCGGATGATCGACGCAGAGCCGAAAAGCGGCGTCCACGGTACCCGGGTCGCCTTCATCCACCCGAAGGACACCTTCGGTGTTCTCATAGAATACGCTGAAGAAGAGGAGTAAATTGGTAAGAATGGTAATGCGGATTTCGGAATACCGAATGCTGAATGAAACCCCAGAACAACAGAACAACAGAACAACAGAACAACAGAACAACAGAACAACAGAACAACAGAAAGCAGAACAGCAGAAGGCTCGAACATCCGAGGATCCGAAGTTCCGAGGTTGAGAAGATGATTAGTGCTTTTAGGTTGTTAACTACGAACTATGAACTTTGGACTGGATTTCTCGGGACTCGGAACTACCGTTATTAAAACTGTGTGCTCTGGTAATTGGTAAAGCGGCATGAAATCCCGTTACCTTTGGACCGATAAAATCAAGGGTCCAGAAAATCAAGGGGGAATGCAAATTGGATAATAGAGTTTATTTGCTGCTCTGTTTCCACAATCATCAACCGGTGGGGAATTTCGACCACGTCATCGAGGAAGCCTATCAAAGGGCATACCTCCCCTTCCTCAAAATGCTGGCCGGGTACCCCGAGGTGAAGGTGACGCTCCACTATTCGGGGTTTCTCTTGAGCTGGCTGGCGGAGGAAAAAGAGGAGTTCATGTCGCTCCTTTCGCGGGTCATCGAAAGGGGCCAGGTGGAGATACTGGGCGGGGGGATGTACGAGCCCCTCCTTTCCCTTCTGTCTGAGCGCGACAGGCTTGGCCAGATAGAAATGATGGCGGAAAAGGTGAGGGGACTGTTCGGGAGGAGGCCGAAAGGCATCTGGCTCGCCGAGAGGGTCTGGGAGCCCGAGCTTGCCATGACGCTGAAGAGGGCAGGGGTGGAATATCTTCCTCTCGACGATTATCACTTTGTGAAAGGAGGTTCGGCGAGGGAGGAGCTGACGGGTTATTTTATCAACGAATACAACGCGTACTCCGTGAAGGTATTCCCGGGTCTTGAGTACCTCAGATACACCATACCCTTCGAAGAGCCGCAGAAGACCTTCGATTATTTAAAGAACCTCGCCGAATGGGAGGAGAAGAGCCCTGCGGCGATATTTGCCGATGACGGGGAGAAGCTCGGCGTGTGGCCCCATACCCACGAACACGTCTACGAAGCGGGGTGGCTCAAGAAATTTTTCGAGTTAATCGTTCACAACCGGGATTGGCTGAGTACTGCCACTTTCGGGGAATACGCGGAAAGGGTACCCCCGAAGGGCAGGGCGTACCTCCCCACCTGCTCATACCCCGAGATGGGCGAATGGACGCTGCCTCCCGACCGGGCGTGGCGCTTCGGCGAGCTCTTGAAAGACAGGAGGTCCGGCAAACTGGGGGATCTTGAGGATTACGTGCACGGGGGCTACTTCAGGAACTTCTTCGCTAAATATTCGGAATCGAACCAGATGCACAAGAGAATGCTGCTCGTTTCAGAGAAGGTGGTGCGGGCGAAATCGGAGGCTACATCTGCCGAGACAGACGCCATGAGGGACAGCCTTTACCGTTCCCAGAACAACGATGCATACTGGCACGGGATTTTCGGAGGGCTCTATCTCCCCCACCTTCGTGATTCGGTGTACAGAAACCTGATCAGGGCCGAAAAGATAGCCGATAATGTTATCAGAAAGAGGAAAAGGCTCTGGACGGAAGTGAAACGGGGTGACATTGACAGCGACGGGATGGAGGAGGTGCTCATGAGGAACCCGAAGGTGGGACTGATGATCCACCCCGCCGACGGCCTTTCGATCAGCGAGCTCTCTTTTATCGAAAGGAGTTTTAACACCCTGAACGTTCTTTCGCGGCGCAGGGAAGGATATCATCAGGGGATCACCCGCGGGGTTACCGTGAATTATGCCGATAGCGGAAGGGGGAGCATACACGACACGCTGGTACTGAAAGAGAGTATTACGGCAGCGGACCTGGTCTATGACAGGTTCCCCCTTCGATCTTTCCGGGATGAAATCTACGAGCCAGCTGCCCTCTCGGAGGACATATTGGAAGGCAGGGCACGCCCGCTCTTTGAGAGCGTGAACCATACGGGGCGTCCTTCCTGCATGATGAGCGAGGAAAAGGGGGCTATCAAGGTCGAACTTACCTGCTCCGGCGACGGGATCCCGGTAGATCTGGAGAAGATAATCTTCATCGAGGGAGTCAGGGAGGAGGTGAGGGTACGGGTGAGGCTCATAAACCGGCACGACACTCCCTTCCCCTGCAGGTACGGAAACGTCTGGTACGTCAATTTTCTGGCTCCAAAAGAAGACGACAGGTATTTCGTGAGCTACCCTGTTGACTGCAAAGAGATCCGGATCGGGGAAAAGGGCACGCTTTCCGGGATCACCGCTTTCGGTATATTCGACGGCTGGCAGAGGTTCACCATGTTTTTCGAGGGGAAAAAAGAGTGTGACGTAATCTTCAGCCCCATTGAAACTTTTTCCCTCTCCGAGGCCGGCGTTGAAAAAGTCTATCAGGGGTCCCGGATCGTGTTCCTCTATGATCTGGTCGTTCCCCCGAACAAATTTGAAGAGTTTGAAATGAGGATTTTCCTGGAAAGCTCGTAGCTGCCTGTCCATTACCCCAAAGCCGGCTCCTTTCCACGGTTTTTCGTTCGGTGAAAAGAGTTGTAATATACATTCTCTCTCACAGGGTGAAACAGAGATCATGGTTGATCGGCAACCCACAAAGACGGAGATCGAGCTCTCGACGGATCTGTTCGACCTGGAACAGGTGAAGGAGACGGATCTGTCGCCGTACGACTCCTTTTACCTTGGGAACCCCTATTGTTTGCTCCACAAGGGGAACCTGTTGGTGTCCCCCGACGACGTATCCGCAGCTGCTAAAATACTCAGGAGAGAGGGGAAAAAGATCTACCTCACCACTCCCACGGCTCCCCGGGGGGAAGAGCTGGAAAAGGTCGGGTTGATATTTCAGATTGCCAGGGAAACGGGCGTCGACGGGGTGGAATTTCACAACCTCGGCCTGCTCTACAAGGCTTCCCGGGAACTCCCGGAGATCCCGGCGCAGGCAGGCGTATTCGCCAACATCTACACCCAGGTTGCCGCATCCTTGCTGAACGAATATGGCGTCGTGAGAGTCAGGCCCAACGTCGAGGTTGGCCTCGATGAGATGGAGACCATAGAGAGGGAGTCTCCCGTGGACGTGTCGGTAACTCTCCACGGCAAGATTCCCCTGGGCATCGTGGCGGATTGCTACCTGCTCGATGAGGAAATAAAGAGAGATGACTGCCCGGAGGCATGCTTGACTCCGGCGTGGCTCAAGGCGCAAGACTGGACCATAAAGCACGTGGGAAGAGGCATATATTCCGGCCTCGATTTGTGTCTCGTGGAGCATCTTGACAGGGTACTTGAGCGAGGGTTTCGCTCTTTCAGGATAGAGTCGGGTTACGAAACCGGGGCGTATCGAAGCGAAGTGGGAATGGTCTACCGGCGGGGTCTGGAAAGAGCTCTTGACGGCGATTATTCCGTGGATGACGATTGGAGGAGGATCCTCAAGAAACACTCCCGCATGGGATTTTGCAACGGATACCTCTTCGGGCGCGCCGGTCGCACCTATGTGGACAGAAGAGGGGAGGAAATTTCGCACCATGTATGGTAAAATAAAACGCTAAAAATTTTGGGGGTGCTGCCGAAATGGTTGAGCTTCTCGCATCAGGCGGGTCTTTCGAAATGGTGAAAGCCTGTGCCGATAACGGCGCTGATGCTGTGTACGTGGGCGCTTACGGGTGGTCGAGGAGGCGGGCTGCCTACGAGATGGACGATGATACGATCAAAAAGTGCGCCGATTACCTTCACAGCAGGGGCAAGAAGATTCGCGTCGCAATAAACACCCTGCCCCATTCCGGCGAAGTCGAGGCTTTCGTTCAGAAGGTGGATAAATTCGCCTCCTATCCCATTGACGATATTATTCTCACCGACCCGGGCCTGATGCGGCTGACGAAAGAGAAGTTTCCGGGACTTTCGATCCATGCCAGTGTCGGGTGCACGATCGTGAACTACCTCGATGCCCGCTTCTATCGCGATGCGGGTGCCACACAGGTGGTCACCGAATGCAGGATGCCCTTGAAGTGCCTGGGAAATTTAAGAGAGAAAGCCGGTGTGGGGGTTGAGGTCCTGGTCCACGCAACAACCTGTAACACCTTCCTCGGAAGATGCACCATGTCCTCATATACCAAATTCGATTATGCCGAGGACGAATACGGCAAAAAGCATTTCGAAGGCTCTCCGAACAGGGGAGGGCTGTGCTACCGGATCTGCCTGACAAACTGGGAAGTGGAGCGGGAGGGGGAGGAAAAAAGAGAGGGAATCGTACTCTCGAACAGGGCCTACTTTATCTTTGACGATATTCCCGACCTGATCGACGCCGGTGTCGACACCCTCAAAATACAGGGAAGGGAGTATTCCACAATACTCGTCGGCCGGATGGTGCGGCTCTACCGAAAAGTCATCGATGGGTACCTCTCAGATCCCCGTTCATTCTCCATAGAACCGTTCAAGGAAGAGCTGGCCGAACTCAAATATCAAAGGGATGCAGAGAGAGGGCAAAAGACGAGCGCCCTCATAAGCGAAGCAGCCAACTGAGAACCAGTCCATAGTTCAGCGTTCAGAGTTAAAAACCAAACAGATCCGAAGCAATCAGTTAAAAAACAGTTCCGAGTTCAGAGTTAAAAACCAAGCAGTTCAAAAGTTAGGTAATTCAGAAGCTCAGAAGCAAAGCGACACTGAACACCTCAACTTCTAAACCTCTTAACTTCTCATCTTCCAAACTTCCGGTTTTCCGGAACTTCGGATCCTTAGCTGTTCGAGCTACCAGGGTTTCGGTTTTTCTGCTGTCTGCTCTCTGCTCTTTGCTTTCGGTTTTCCTCTGAACCCTAAACTCTAAACTCTGAACTCTGAACTGGTTGTTATTCCGTATTTCAATCCACTCCAATGTTGCTGCTTTCGGTTTTCCTCTGAACGCTGAACGCTGAACTGCTTTTCATTCCGCATTGCAATTCTGGTTGTATGATATGCTTTCTGCTGTTCTGCTCTCTGGTTTTCTATGGACTCTAAACTCTAAACTATGAACTCTGAACTCCGAACTCTGAACTGGTTTTAGTGGCCTATGTCCCCCATATGAAAGTACTCCTCTAGGGCTCGCTCCACCACCGTGGATGCCTCGATTTTCTGGTCCCGGCAGAAATCCGTAAGCCGGGAAAAGAGGTACCGCGATAGCTGTATTTCCAGCGTTACCTTTTCTTCATTTCCCCTTTTTTTTCTCACCACAGCTCCTCCCCGATTGGTAAAGTTTTCTGAAGGTCTTCTTGAGCTCTTCGATCGGCACGTGTATGTCTCCCTCTCCCCTGCTGACCACTTCCCCGCCGAAAAACACCAGATAACTGTCTGATATCGGCAGTATCTCCTCCACGTCGTGCTCCGCGATGATGAGCGTAATTCCCCGCTTTTTGAGCCCCCGGAGAAGCCCTGTGATCACATCCCTCGTTTTTCGCGACAGGCCGAAAAAGGGCTCGTCAAACAGCATGATCCGCGGCGAGGACACGCATGCCCGACCGATGACCAGCATCTGTCGCTGCCCTCCGCTTAAAATCCCGGCGGGGGCATTTCTCTGTTCCGCGAGCTCGGGAAACAGGGTGAATATCTCATCAAGTGCCCTGATCACCTCATCTTTCTTCCGCAGAAAACCACCGATGCGAAGGTTCTCTTCCACCGTCATCTTCATCCCAACCCTCGCCCGGTCCGGGATGTACTGAATTCCCATCTTCACCCTCTTTACCGGTGAGAGTGAGGTGATCTCCTCGCCTTTATAGAAAATATTTCCCCTCGTTATATCGATGAGACCGGCAATTGCCTTGAGGAGGGTGGTTTTGCCGGCGCCGTTCGGTCCGAAGACGGCACACAATCGCCCTATCGCAAAACTTTCAGAAATACCCCGAAGGGCAGTTACCCCTTCGTACTCGACCGTTAGGTTGCTGACCTTCAACATGTCCGTTACCCGTCGAGAACTGCATTGCGCGCAGATGTTGGTTCTCCCTGGTAAATCACCTTTCCGTGGTCGATAACCAGCGCCCTCTGGCAGAGCTCCTCTATCATCATGAGATTGTGTGAGACGATGATGAATGAGATACCCCTGTCCCGGTTCAACCTCATTACGAGTTTCTCCATCTCCTGCTGGTCCGTGAGCGAGAGGGCCGAGAAAATCTCGTCCAAAAGGAGCACGTGGGGATCCGTGGCAAGTGCGCGGGCGAGTTCGAGGCGACGCAGGGAACCTTGAGAAAGCTTGCTCCCCAGGAGGTTACCCTGATTTTCAATACCCGTTCTTTCCATTATGTTCGCCACGTATTCTTCCAGCTCCTTTCCTCTTCTGGCCGTCCGGGAGGCCGCCAGTCTGATGCAATCCATGACCTTGAACCCGGGAAATGTCAGAGGGATCTGAAACGTTCTCGCGATGCCGAGGCGAACGAATTCTTCCATCGGCAAGCCGCCTATTTCCTCCCCCCGATAATAGATCTTACCGCCGTCAGGCCTGAGCAAACCGGAAATTATGTTGATCAGGGTGGTTTTTCCAGAGCCGTTGGGCCCGGTAATTCCCAATATTTCCCCCTCGGAAAGAAAGACCGACACGTCCTTCAGGGCCCTGAAATGGTCGAACCGTTTCTCCAGGTTATCTGCTTTTATGATGTGGGTTTCCATGGTTTATCATCCAATCCGTTACAAACGTTTCCGTTGCGGGAAAAGCGTAAAAGAGGAGCCCAGGAGCATTGCGGGCAGCACGAGGGCGTAAACGGTCATCCGGATGACGGGTGATATGTGCAGCATCGAAAATATCGCGGTGATTCCGAACGCCGAAAGTGCCGGGCCCGTTATCTTTCCCCTCCCTCCCACAGCAGCCAGCGTCGCTGCCTGGAAAGAGAGCTCTATCGAGAAATCGCTCGGCGTTGCCCTCCCGGTGTGAATGACGTAGAGAATGCCGCCCGTCGTGGCGATCAGCGCGGCGGCGCAGTACGCCATGAGCTTGAGCCTCTCGGTTCTTATACCGCAAGACTTTGCGAGCATCTCGTTCCCTGCGATGGATTTGAGCTCGAGCCCCCATGTTTTTTGCAGAAGACCCAACAAAGCCGTGATCAGAAGTATCACGAAGAGAAGGATGAGGTAGTATTCTTTCAGAAGGGATATCCGATCGAGGGTTCCCTGGCCCCGGAAAAGAGGGATCCCTCCCTCACCACCAACGAAAAAATCGATCGATGACCGAAAGGGAAAGTTCAGGGAGAACTCGTGAGCCATCTCGCAAAGGGCAAGAGTGAAGAGGGCGAAAAATGCCCCTCTCAATTTTATTGCGAATACGCCGGTTCCCAGTGCCAGGAGAAGCGAGATGAAAAGGGTGGCCGCGAATGCGGCCGGAGCGGGCATGTCGAGGATCGTGCAGAGCGCGGCAAAGGTGTAGGTTCCCGTTCCGAAAAAGAGCGCCTGCCCCAGTGTCAGCTGACCGCATATGCCGCCGATTAC
>Ga0224512_10005455_pt1 | contig 10467 bp, 9 predicted proteins | sample SF_May12_sed_USG_4_FD_169103 | JGI IMG/M metagenome (GOLD analysis project Ga0224512, IMG submission 169103) | Sediment microbial communities from San Francisco Bay, California, United States - SF_May12_sed_USGS_13 | ecosystem: Environmental > Aquatic > Marine > Sediment | place: USA: California...
GCCGTCGGGCGCTGGGCCTTCATCACCGCGATCTTCGCGGAGTCCACGCGGCTCATCTGCCCCGCCCCCACGCCGACGGTCCGGTCCTTGAGCGCGTACACGATGGCGTTGGATTTCACGTGCTTGCAAACTTTCCACGCGAAGAGAAGGGCTTCCCTCTCCTCTCCGGTGGGAGCGCGTTTCGTCACCACCGTAAGGGACGCGGGATCGAGAACGTGCCGGTCCTTCCCCTGCAGGAGAAGACCCCCGCTCACCTTCTTCATCTCGTGCCCGGGCTCTCCGCTCCATCGGAAGATCCCGCCCGTCTCGAGGAGACGGAGATTGGCTTTCGCCGAGAGGATCTTGCGCGCTTCCTTGTCGTAGGACGGCGCGATGACGGCCTCGAAAAAGGTCGAAGCGATTTCCCTCGCCGTCTCGCCGTTTACCTCCCGGTTGAACCCGATGACCCCCCCGTAAGCCGATACCGGGTCGCACTCCCTCGCCTTCTTGAACGCGTCCACGAGCCGCCGCTTGGACAGCCCCACACCGGAGGGGTTCGTATGCTTGATGACCGCCGCCGCAGGATCGGCAAACTCCAGGGCGAGCTGGAGCGCCGCGTCGAGGTCCACGATATTATTATAGGAGAGCTCCTTCCCCTGGAGCTGCCTCGCCCCGCCAAGCGTGGGTTCGCCGGGCAGGCGGGAATCGGCGTAGAACGCCGCGCTCTGGTGCGGGTTTTCCCCATACCGAAGCGACTGGATCTTGTGCCACTGGGCGGTGAACGTCAGCGGGTACTCGCCCTCCCCCCCCTTTCCGCGCCCGAGGTAGTTGGAGACGGCGGCATCGTACCGCGCCGTGAGGACGAAGGCCTTCCGTCCCAGTTCCGCGTGGGTCCCGGGGTCGAGGTTGCCGTTTCCCTTCTTGAGTTTTCCGAGGATCCCGGGATAGTCCGAGGGGTCGGTCACCACCGCCACGTCACGAAAGTTCTTGGCCGCGGAGCGCAGCATCGCCGGTCCGCCGATGTCGATGTTCTCGATCGCCTCCTCGAGCGTACAGTCCGGCTTCGCGATCGTCGCTTCGAACGGGTAGAGGTTGACCACCACCATGTCGAACGGAACGATGCCGTGGGACGCAATCGTCTTCATGTGGGAGGGGTTTTCCCGAACCGCCAGCAGTCCTCCGTGAATCTTCGGGTTGAGCGTCTTCACGCGGCCGTCGAGCATCTCCGGGAAGCCCGTGTATTCCTCGATCCGCCGGACCGGGACCTTCTTCTCCCGGAGCAGCGCGGCCGTCCCCCCCGAGGCGAACAGCTCCACCCCCAGACGGGACAGTCCCCTGCCGAACTCCGCGATGCCGGATTTGTCGGAAACACTCACGATCGCCCTGCGGATCCTTGCCATGGCCCTTTACCCTTCCTCTTGTATCCGAAATGTGCGACCGGTTACGGACGGATCGGGACGGCTCCCAGAACGGTTTTCAGGTCCTCGTCGGCGAACTTGATTCCGAACCCGAAGAAGAGGGTGCGGAAATTTGTATCGTCGTTGAGGATATCGTCCATGCCGCCCGTAATGAAAAAGTTTTTCACGATATCGTAGGTGCCGAACACCTTCAAATGCGGCGGCTGGTCTTCCCGGGAAAAGTCGAAGGCATCCACGCTTATGCTCAGACGGTCCTTCATCAGGTGGTAGTCGAGCCCCACTCCCCCCGTGGACTCCATGACACCGCCCCGGACCGTGAGGGCGGAGAACCGCTTCGCCACCATCGCGGTCAACGTCAGGTCGTCGGAGAACTTCTCCTGCTGGGTGCGCACCGTCCCTCCGGGGGTGGTCGTTGTCGTGGTGTCGCTGGATTCGAACTTCCCTCTCGGGTCGTCCACGACCCCGAGCAGGTAATATTTGTCGGCCGAGGGCTGGAGGCGCAGGTTCACGTAGTGCTTGTACTCCGACGGCTCGACCTGGTACTCGAGGCGATAATCCAGGAAGGTCCTGAGCGCCTCCCTCCGCTGGATGTAACGGTTGATCCCCCCGAGCGCGTCGTCGATCTTGGTGATGGTCGTGTTGTCGGACACCAGCTTGCCGATCGTTCCCTCCCCGCGCTCGATCCGGGCCATCACCTTGCCCGCCGAATCCAGGGTGTTGTCGAGCTTCGCGGAGGCGCTTTTGAGGTTCTCCATGCTCACCCGGATGTTCTCCCGGTTTTCCCCGACCACTCCGCTCACCCGCTCGCTCATCTCCTGGAGCTTCCGGGCCAGCCCGGGCGCCTCGGTCTTCAGCGTTTCGGAAAAGGAGCGCAGGTTCGCGATCGTCACCCGGAGGTCCTCCTTGTTGGCGGAGGAAATTTCCTTCAGGTCCATGGACAGGGTATCGACGTTTACCAGGATCCGGTTGAGCCGTTCCTCGTTCCCCGTGACCACCGCCCGGAGAACCTCGGTCGTCTCCCGGGTGTTCCGGATGATGTCGGCAAGCGCCTTCCTCCCCTCCTCCGTGCCCAGCGTCTGGGAAAGGGTATTGGTGAAGTTTTTCAAGTCCTCCGAGATCATCGACACCTTGCGGATGATCTCGTCGAGGTTGGCGGGAGGAATGGTGTTGGCCACCCGCCCCCCGGGAGGGAGCACCTGGCCGGTTTCCTTCCCCGGCAGTATCTCCACATACTTTTCGCCGAGCAGCCCCTGGGTCTGGATGGAAACCACCGAGTCGATCGGGATCTTAACCCCTTCCTGGATCCGGAGCACCAGGCGGGCGTTGTTTTCCACCAGCTTGATCTCCTCCACCTTCCCGATCGGGACACCTGCCATTTTCACGTTCGCTTTCGGCTCGAGCCCGGCCGCCGTCTCGAAGTCGACGGTCAGTTGATACCCCTTTACCCCGATGCCGCCCATCTTGCTGACGCGAAACGTGAAAAAGGTGAGGATCACGATCCCCAGCAGCACGAAGATCCCCACCTTCGCCTCCTTCGACATCAACACCCTCCCGGCAGACCGCTGTCACCCGAACGATGGACAAAGCGGAGGAAGTCCTCGTGCTCCGCGGTGATCGGTCCCTCCGCCCTCCCCTCGACAAACTGGGAGACGACGGGGTTTTGCGTGTTCCGGATCTCCTCCGATGTTCCCACCTCGATGATCTTTCCCTTATACAACATGGCGATCTTGTCCGCGATCTTGTAGGCGGACGCCATGTCGTGCGTGATCGAAATGGAAGTCACCGCAAGCGACTCCCGCATGGAGATGATGAGATCGTTGATCACGTCGGCCATGATCGGGTCGAGCCCCGTGGTCGGCTCGTCGTACAACAGGATCTCGGGCTCCGCGGCGATGGCCCGGGCCAGCCCGACCCGCTTCTTCATCCCCCCGGAAAGCTCCGCCGGCATCAGGTGCTGGATGTCCCGCAGCCCCACCATGGCGAGCTTTTCCTCCACCACGTCGCGCACCTGGCGTTCCGGGAAGAGATGAAGTCTGCGGAGGACGAACGCGACGTTTTCCCCGACGCTCATCGAGTCGAAGAGGGCAGCCCCCTGAAACAGCATGCCGATCTTCCGCCGGACGCGCACGAGCTCCCGCTCGTCCATCTTCGTCACGTCCTCCCCTTCGATCAGGATCTCCCCCGAATCGGCGCGGAGAAGCCCCACCACGCACTTGATTAGGACCGACTTCCCCGTCCCGCTCCCCCCGATGACCACGGTGTTCTCCCCCCGTGGGACGGTGAGATCCAGCCCGTCGAGGACGACCTTCTCTCCGAACCTCTTGTGCAGGCCCCGAATCTCGATCATCGCCGGCTACGCGCTCCCTCGGTCCACCAGGCATCCACCCTTCCGGACGTTTCAGAACATGAAAGACGTCATGAAGTAATCCGACACGAGCACCGTCATGGACGAAGCCACGACCGCCTTCGTCGTTGCGCGCCCCACCCCTTCGGCGCCTCCTTCGGCGATGAACCCGTTATAACAGGAGATGAGCGCGATGAGAAACCCGAACACCGCCGCCTTGACAAGCCCCGTGTAGATGTCCCGGAACTGGAGATATTGGTACGTCTTGTCGGTGTATACATAGGAGTTGGCGCCGAGCAGGTATACGGAAACGAAGTACCCCCCCAGGATTCCCACCAGGTCCGCGAAGATGACCAGCACCGGGAGAACGAGAGTGGAGGCCACGACCCGCGGGACGACGAGGAACTTGACCGGGTTCGTGGCCAGCGTCACCAGGGCATCGATCTGCTCCGTGACCTTCATCGTCCCGAGCTCGGCCGCCATGGAGGCACCCACCCGCCCCGAGACCATGAGCCCGGCGAACACGGGACCCAGCTCCCTGGTAATCGAGAGCGCCACAACCGAACCGACGAAGCTCGTCGCCTGGAATCGCTGGAAACCCGACCAGCTCTGGAGGGAGATCACCATCCCCGTGAACGTCGCCGTGACCAGCACCACCGGCAGGGAGTTGATCCCCACCTCCTCCATCTGCTTTACGATGCTCCGGAACTCCGATGGGGGCCGAAACAGCCAGGTGATGCACTGAAGGAAGAGGACGAAGAGGTTCCCCAGGCTCTCGATCCCATGAAACACACGGGTCCCCAAGGTATTCAGGAAGACGGCGAGGCCGTTTCTTTTCCGGGTTTCAGCCAACGACACGCCTCGGGACGCGTCTCCCGACCTGCGTGAGGATTTCGTAGGAAATGGTGCCCGAAATGCGGGCGAGCTCGTCCGGGGACTCGCCCCCCTCCCCCATCACGATGACGTCCGAACCGATGGACACCCCGGGAACACCGGTGACGTCCAGCATCGTGTGGTCCATGCAGACCCTCCCGGCCACCGGCACCTTGTGCCCGTTCACCCACATCGAGGCGGCGTTGGAGAAGGAGCGGCGGTATCCGTCGGCGTATCCCAGCGGGACCGCTGCGATCTGCCGCTTCCCCGCACAGTGAAATTGCCGCCCGTAGCTCACCGGGTGCCCGTCGGGAAGCTCCTTGAGCGAGACGATTTTGGTGACCAGCCGCATGACCGGCCGCAAGCCCAGGTCGGCCCCGACACCCTCCGCCGGCAGGGACCCGTAGAGCGTGATGCCCGGGCGCACCATGTCGAAGACGTGATCCCGGTACAATATGACCCCCGCGCTGTTCAGTGCATGGGCCTTGACGGCATCGCCGAACGCGTTCCGAACCAGAGGGACCTGTTCACCGAATGCTTTGAGCTGCATCCGGGTGTACTCCCTGTCCGCCTCGGTGAGTCCGTCAGCCGAGGAGAGGTGCGTCATGACCCCTTCGACGCGCAGTGCCTTCCCGGACCCGATCGCCTCGATCACCGCCTTCGTCGCATTCCGAACAAGCCCGAGGCGCCCCATCCCCGTGTCGATCTTGATGTGGACCGGATAGGGCGTCCCTCTCTTTTCGGCCACCCGCGCAAGATAGGGAATCTGCCCACGGTCGAACAGGGCGGCGGAAAGACCCTGGGCCAGGGCCTCCTCGGCCTGTATCTCGTCCACCCCTCCCAACACGATAATCGGCTCCTGGATCCCGGCCTGGCGCAACTCGATCCCCTCCTCCACCGTGGCCACCCCGAAGGTTCTAACGCCCTCTTCGCGAAGCGTCTGGCTTACGGGGATTGCCCCATGCCCGTAGGCATTCGCCTTGACGACCGCGAAGATCGACGTCTGGGGGGGGAGGAGGGAGCGGATCGTCCTGACATTGTGGCGAAGCGCAGGGAGGTGGATTTCCGCCAAGGTGGGTCTTGCCAAACGGAAACTCCTTAACGACCGGAATGGGCTTGATCTTTTTTTTGAAAGTCTACTTGATACCCCCCGTCAAGTAAAGAAGGGTGGTTTTTCGCCGATCCGGAAGCACTCAATTGACAAGAATCGATGCGGGGGGCTATTATGGTGTATACAAAGCCGCCAGGGGTGCTCTTCGCTGAGAGCCCGCGCGAAGCGCGGGCAACCCGTCGAACCTGATCCGGATAATACCGGCGCAGGGAGCGTGGTGCTCTTCGAACCGTGCCTTATGGGGTACGGTTTTTTGCTTTTAGGGGGAACCATCTCGATGCTTCCGCAGAACATGGCCCACCGCAGCGACCTGCTCCCCGTCTCCCCGGAGGAGACCTCGCGGCTTCTCGCCTCCGCCACCCCCTTCCGGAGGCGCGAGGCGTTTTCCCTGCTTCGATCCCTGTCCCCGAGACGCAGACTCTTTCTCCCGGAAGCCGCCCGTCTGCTTGCCACCTCGGACCCGATGGTCTGGGAAACGGCCGCGGGGATGGCAAGAGCCGTCCGCGAGGAAGTCTTCGGGCGAAGGGTCGTGCTGTTCGCCCCGCTCTACTTATCGAACGAGTGCGGCAACAACTGCCTCTACTGCGGTTTCCGCAAGGACAACCGGGAAGCCGACAGAATCACCCTCTCCCCCGAGCATGCGGTCCGAGAGGCCAAGTTCCTGGAAAAGAAGGGATTTCACCGTCTCCTGCTGGTCAGCGGGGAACACCCGGGAAAGACCGACGCAGGGTACATCGCGGACGTCCTGAAAGCGATCTACCGCGAGACGGAGATGCGCATCCTGCACGTCAACGCCGCCCCGATGCCCGAGGAGGATCTCCGGCTCCTGAAAGGAGCGGGAGCGGGTGTGTACCAGGTATTCCAGGAGACCTACCACCCGGAGACGTACCAGACGATGCACCCTTCCGGCCCGAAAGCGGACTACGCCTGGCGCCTCACCTGCATGGACCGTGCGATGCGGGCAGGGTTCGAGGACGTAGGGATCGGCGCCCTCCTTGGGCTCTACGACTACCGGTTCGAGGTCCTCTCCGTCATCCGGCACGCGGAATCCCTTCGGGAGGCCTACGGGACGTTCCCCCACACGATCTCCGTGCCGCGGTTCAAGAAGGCGTTCGGATCGCCGCTCCTCGAAGCGCCCCGTCCGGTCTCCGACGAGGAATTCGAGAAAATCGTGATCGTCTACCGGCTCTCCGTCCCGACGGCGGGCATCGTCGTGACCACGCGGGAGCCGGCGGCGCTGCGCGACAGGGTCCTGGACATCGGGGCGTCGCAGATCAGCGCGGGGTCGAAAACCGATCCGGGCGGGTACGAGGAGGGGGTGCGCCGCACCGACGCGGAGCAGTTCGTGCTGGACGACACGCGGACGGTCGAGGAGATCATCCGGATGATCCTCGGGCGCGGATATCTTCCCTCCCTCTGCACCAGCTGCTACCGGCGCAACCGGACGGGGGAAACCTTTACGGAGATGGCAGCCGACGGCCACATAAAGGGGTTTTGTCTCCCCAATGCGCTTCTGACATTGGCCGAGTACGCGGTCTCCGCGGGGGATCCCCTTCTGCGGGAGGAATGTCTCGCCGCGGTTACGGCGGGAAAGAAGGAGATGGAGAGGTCTCCCCTCGCCGGGGAGTTCGAGCGCAAGCTTTCGCGCGTACTTGCGGGAGAGAGGGACCTGTACTTCTGAGGCGGCGGAGGGGCGTGTGGAAATCCTGGTGAACGGGGAAACACGGCAGGTAGACGCGGGGACGACGGTTCTCTCCCTGCTCCGGGCCCTCTCCCTGCCCGAGACGCGCGTGGCGGTGGAACGGAACCTGGCCCTCGTCCGAAAGACGGAGTTCGCCGGGACAGTGCTGGGCGAGGGGGACCGGATCGAGATCGTGACTTTCGTGGGAGGGGGGTAGAAGATGGATACTCCGCTTACGTTGGGGGGAAAGACGTTTCGTTCCCGGCTACTGGTGGGCACGGGGAAGTACCCGGATTACCCGACCATGGTGCGGGCGCTTGCGGCCTCCGGCGCCGAAATCGTGACGGTCGCGGTCCGGAGAGTGAACCTGGACAGGAGCAAGGAGTCCCTCCTGGATCACATCGACCTCAAGAAATACACCCTCCTTCCCAACACGGCCGCCTGCTACAACGTGGAAGACGCGGTGCGCACCTGTTTTCTCGCCCGGGAAGCGGGGATGTCGAACATGGTGAAGCTGGAGGTGATCGGGGACGAAAAAACCCTCTTCCCCGACACGGAAGGATTGCTTAAGGCGTCGAAGCAGCTCGTCAAAGAAGGGTTTATCGTCCTGCCGTACACCAACGACGACCCGATCATGGCGAAAAAGCTCGAGGACGCGGGATGCGCCGCGGTGATGCCCCTGGCGGCGCCGATCGGGTCCGGCCTGGGGATCCGCAACCCGTTCAACATCAGGATCATCCTGGAGAGCGTGAAGGTCCCGGTGATCGTCGACGCGGGGGTGGGGACGGCATCCGACGCGGCGGTGGCGATGGAGCTGGGGTGCGACGGCGTCCTGATGAACACGGGGATCGCGGGGGCGAAGGACCCGGTGCTGATGGCCGAGGCGATGCGGGAGGCGATTTCGGCGGGGAGGAAGGCGTTTCTCGCCGGCAGAATCGCGAAGAAGCTTTACGCCACGGCGTCCTCGCCGCTTGACGGGACGTTCTTTTAGCAGGAGGAAGCGCCCGTGCAGGTCGACTTCCGCGTCTACCTCATCACCGACCGCAGGCAGGCGCCGGGAGGTGACATTCTGCGGGCGGTCGAGGGGGCCCTGGACGGCGGGATTCGCGCCGTGCAGCTCCGGGAGAAGGACCTCCCGGGGAAGGAGCTGTACTTGCTCGCCGACCGGATGCGCGAACTTACGGCAAGGCACGGGGCGCGGCTGCTCATAAACGACCGCGTCGACATCGCCCTGGCCGTCGGGGCCGACGGCGTCCACCTCGGGGGCGCCTCGATGCCCGCATCGGCCGCGAGAACGCTTCTCGGGGGGGAGGCGCTCATCGGATGCTCCACGCACAGCGAGAGCGAGCTCCGGGAAGCGGCCACCCAGGGAGCGGACTTTGCCACGTTCGGCCCGGTATACCCCACCCCCGCGAAGGCCGCCTACGGGCCGCCGGTCGGGGTTACCGCCCTCGCGGGGGCATGCGGCAGGTCGGCCATCCCCGTGTTCGCCCTGGGCGGGGTCAAGGCGGAGAACACCGGGGAAGCGATCGGAGCGGGGGCGTTCGGGATCGCACTCATATCGGGGGTGGTGGCTGCCAAGGACCCCCGAGGGGCTGCAATGGATTTATTGACCCGTGTCGAAAATGCCCTCGCCATCGGAAAGGCAGCGGGGGAAGGCAACAAAGGAGGATGAGACATGACGCTCATGCATAAAGTGAGAAACGGCGTGCTGGTGCCGCAGGTGGCGCTCGCGGCCGCGGAGGAAGGAATCCCGCCGGAGAAGCTCCGGGCACTCATCGCCTCGGGGAAGGCGGTCATTCCCCGCAATATAAAGCGCAAGGAGATCCGCCCCATCGCCATCGGGGAGGGGCTGCGCGTCAAGGTAAACGCCAACGTCGGTTCCTCGCGCGACCGGGCGGATGTGTCGCTGGAGCTCGAGAAGATGCGGGTCGCGGTGGCGGCCGGCGCCGACGCGGTGATGGACCTGTCCACCGGGGGCCCGATCGACGAGATCCGCAGGGCGATCCTCGCGGAATGCCCGGTGCCCATCGGGACCGTCCCCCTCTACCAGGCGGCCGCCGACGCCGTCGGCAAAGGAAAGTCCTGGGTGGAGTTAACCCCCGACGACTTTTTCGAAGGGATCGTGAAGCAGGCCGAGGACGGGGTCGATTTCATGACGGTCCACTGCGGGGTGACGAGGGAGGCCCTGGAACGCCTGATCCGGGAAGGCCGCCGGCTCGACATCGTCAGCCGGGGGGGATCCCTTCTGGCGGAGTGGATGGACTACAACGACCAGGAGAATCCCTTCTACGAGCATTACGACCGGCTGGTCGACATCTGCCGGGAGTTCGACATCACCATCTCGCTGGGGGACGGCCTGCGGCCGGGATGCCTGGCCGACGCGACCGACCGCGCGCAGGTCCACGAACTGATGGTGCTCGGGGAGCTCACCGAACGCGCCTGGGAAAAGGACGTGCAGGTGATGATCGAAGGGCCGGGGCACGTGCCGATGGACCAGATCGCCGCCAACGTGGTGCTCCAGAAGCGTCTCTGCCACGGGGCGCCGTTCTACGTTCTCGGTCCCCTCGTCACGGACATCGCCCCGGGGTACGACCACATCACCTCCGCGATCGGAGGGGCGATCGCCGCCTGGAGCGGTGCGGATTTCCTGTGCTACGTGACGCCTTCCGAGCACCTTCGGCTCCCGTCGGTCGAGGACGTGAAAGAGGGAGTCATCACGTCCCGCATCGCCGCCCACGCCGCCGACATCGCGCGCAAGATCCCGGGTGCGATGGACAGGGACAACAGGATGGCCGACGCCAGGCGGAACCTCGACTGGAAGACCCAGATCGAGCTTTCGCTCGACCCGGAGCGGGCGCGCAAACTGCGCGGGGGAGACCTGCCGACGGCCGACGAGTCCGCCTGCACGATGTGCGCGGACCTCTGTGCCATCAAGACCTCGCAGAAGGCGATCCGGCGACGGTAGCGCCCGGGGCGGCGACCCGAAGGCCCCGGGGTCCTCTCCGGTAGTCCGGGCGCTGCTTCAGAGGGGCCTCACCGTCTCCGCGTGCGCCGGGGA
>Ga0224512_10005456_pt1 | contig 10467 bp, 9 predicted proteins | sample SF_May12_sed_USG_4_FD_169103 | JGI IMG/M metagenome (GOLD analysis project Ga0224512, IMG submission 169103) | Sediment microbial communities from San Francisco Bay, California, United States - SF_May12_sed_USGS_13 | ecosystem: Environmental > Aquatic > Marine > Sediment | place: USA: California...
AGATATCCAGGGCGAGGGGTGAGCCCTTGAGAGCCTTGAGGGCGCGAAGATCGATTGGTACAGCGTGGGCGACGAGCTCGTCGTAGAACTCGGTGCTGAGGACCACGACGGAGTTCCAGAGCGGCTGCTGGTCCAGATCTCGGGGCGACCACCAGAGCTCGTGCTTGTGGGCGATTGTGTAGCCGACGCCGGCGGCGTGGCCTTCGTCTTCGTCGGAGTAGCTGCAGCGAATGGTGGTGGAGAAGAGACGATGTAGCTGGTCACGGAGGCGTGAAGTCGTCCCGCGCTTACCGGTGATCGGCGTGAGTCCCAGCTTGTACATGAAGCTCGAGAAGGTCGGACCGAGCTCGATCTCGCGGCTGCGCGTCCGGACAGCCTCGGTTGAGAGCCACGCGAGTGCGAGCCGCGGGTAGGAGCCGTAGGGGAGCCCGACCGACGCCGGCGCGTTCATGTAGAGCGTAAAACGGCCGTTGACCCGCTCGAACTCGTGCGTCAGGGGCCGGCTGTGGGGGAGAGTGGCCTGGACGAGGATCCGCGCCATGAAGCCAAGGGCGGCGGCCGCGCGCGCCTCTTCGGCTTCGATGGCGAGCGCTTCCTGAGCGAGCTTGCGGCGCTTCTGCTCACCCGGAATTCGGGGACAGGCACGTCCGCCCTCACCCCCTCCCGAGCCGGTCCCCGAATTCCTCCCACCGGTGTTCCAAACGGTCCGGTCCAGGACCTCCCCGAGGCGATGCGGACAGTTGTCAGCACGCGTCAGGGCGAAAGCCTCAGGCGGCTAAGCTCATGTCCCTCAATGAGTTAAAGGATTCGAGCTGGGCGAAAACGGTGTTCCAAATCTCTCCCGTTGGGGACACACCAGTTTGCCCCGTGCTTCTCTCTAAGCAACTGATTCTATTAGACTTATCTGTCTTCACTGGCAAAAGCCCGTGGAACCCGCGGCGCGGGGACCTTGAGAAAGGCTCCGTCCACGCCGGCGCGGCGGCTCGTTCCCGGCCTCTAGAGGGCCGCCAGCTCCTCCGGCAGCACCTTGACCGCCACCTCGCGGTCGAGCCGGGTGCCGGTCGCCCGCCATACCTCGCCCATGCCGCCTTCTCCTAGCTTGGCGGTGATCTCGTAGTGGGAGAGGGTGCGGCCGATCATTCGGCCTGGAGTCTATCCGGGCACGCCCCTGTCGGGCGTCGCTGATTCAGCAGCCATGAACGCATAGGGTCTGCCAGAGCAGGCTCAGAGAGCTCTCAGGATCTCTTCCTTCGATACAGACTTGTGTCTCGCAACGCTGCGCAGGATCGCGTTGAGTGTGCCGACCCGCAGGCTCTTATGGGCGGGGATCACGACTCGCTGATGGGAAGGGCCTCGGTCTCGAGAACCACGTGGCTGCCAACCTGGCCGGTCCGCCGGTAATCCCAGCTCCGGCAGAGGCTGCGAATCAGTTGTTCCCCACTGAGATCGCGGGGGAGCTTCATCCGGTCGCGAGTACCTCGTCTCTGACGAGATGGAGTCGAAACGATGCCGGCTGGTCTTGGTCGGCAAAGAACGCGGCTACCGCCTCTCGGACGTTGGAGCGCAGCTCGTCCCAGTTGTCGGCCTGGGTGAAGATCGCCTCGGTAAGGCACTCGGCCACGAAGCCGCCGTCCGCTTCTTGGGTTACATCAAAGACCAGCTCGCTCATGGGCGCCATTGTACCGTGTCCTTCGAGCCCTTCGAGATGTAAGAGGGCGAAGGCCTCATGAGCAGGCCGCGGTCAACGACGCTCAGGCGCACTGCAGGGTAGAGGTGCAGAACGTCGGCAAGGTAGATCAGGAACTTCCTCCTGAAGTTCCGTGGCCGTCCGTAGTCGGCGCCGAACTGGGTCTGGAGGGCTTCCCAGAGAACAAGACACGGCTTTCTCAGGTAGCGCATCCGATAGGTCAGCCAGGAGTAGATGTCGAGGGCGAGTGGCGAGCCCTTGAGCGCCCTGAGGGCTCGGAGATCGATCGGCACGGCGTGGGCGACGAGCTCGTCGTAGAACTCGCTGCTCAGGACGACGACCGAGCCATAGCGGTTGCTCGTCCGGATCTCGCGGTGACCACCAGAGCTGGTGCTTGAAGGCGATGGAGTAGCCGACGCCGGCGGCGTAGGAAACCGGTGACAGGAAGTTTCTCCCATCCGCCCTCCCAATCCAGTCACCGGTTTCTTGTAGCTGCAGCGGATCGTGGTGGAAAAGAGTCGATGGAGCTGGTTGCCGAGGCGCGAGGTGGTCCCGCGCTTGCCGGTGACGGGGGTCAAGCCGAGCTTGTACATGAAGCTCGAGAAGGTCGGTCCAAGCTCGATCTCGCGGCTTCGCCTCCTGACCGCCTCGGTCGAGAGCCAGGCGAGCGCGAGCCTGAGCAAAAGAGGTTCCAAGTTCTTCCCCACGAGGAGACGCAGTGTGCTGTCGACGCGCGGATGCCATAATCTTCCGACAAGATGGCTGACGCACGCAGGGATCGGGTGACGCAGCTGCTGGCTGAGTGCGGGAGTTCTGAACCCGGGCGCCGAGTTCCGCAGGAGCTTCTGACCGAAGTCTATGCCGACCTGCAACGGCTGGCGGCGGGCTACTTGCGCAGGCAGGCGCCCGGACAGACGCTAGAGCCCGCCGCCCTGGTCCACGAGGCGTATCTTCGATTGGTCGATGGCAACACGATCGATTGGCAAGGGCGCACCCATTTCTTCGCGGTCGGTGCGCTGGCAATGAGGAACGTCCTGATCGACAACCTCCGTCGCAAGGGCCGAGTCAAAAGAGGCGGAGATCGCCTGCGAGTGACGTTTGCGGAAGAGCTGCGCTGGCCCGAGGCTGAGGTTGACGAGGAGCGTCTACTTGCGGTCCACGAGGCCCTGGAGAAGCTGCGTACGCTCGACGAGCGACAGGCCCGGATCGTCGAGCTGAGATTCTTTGCCGGGATGACGTCGCAAGAGGTGGCAGAAGCTCTCGGGGTCTCGCTACGCACCGTCGAGGGCCAGTGGGCTCACGCCAGAGCTTGGCTTCTGTGTGAGCTGGAGCCGCCGGTGCAAGCGTGAGCGATCCGCGCCATGTTCGTGCGCGCGAGGTGTTCCTAGGCGCTTGCGAGCGGGCGCAAGAGGAGCGTTCGCGCTATCTCGACGAAGAGTGCGGCGAAGACGAGGCACTGCGTCGGGACGTGAGCGCCCTCCTCGTCCGTCATGACGAGGCTCTAAAGGTCCCCGCTACCGCGCCGGACGACGGCCCGCGCCGCTTCCGATCCGGGGAGCTGTTCGCGGGACGTTACCGGATTGTGTCTCTGCTGGGAGAGGGCGGGATGGGGCAGGTCTACCGGGCCGACGACGAGACTCTCGGCGTCCCGGTCGCGATCAAAGTGCTGCCGCGGCAAGCGGCCGGCCGAGAGCTGTTGCTCACAGAGGTCCGGCACGCCCGAGAGGTGACGCACTCCGCCGTGTGCCGAGTCCACGACGCGGGCGAATGGGAGGGCGAGATCTTCATCACGATGGAGTACGTGGCCGGTGAGGACTTGGCTTCGCTTCTGCGGCGCATTGGACGGATGCCGTCGGACAAGGTCTTGGACATCGCCCGTCAGCTCTGCGCGGGCCTGGCGGCCGCGCACGCTCGCGGGGTTCTCCACCGCGACCTGAAGCCCGCCAACGTGCTCATCGATCCGGACGGCCACGTCCGCATCGCGGACTTCGGCATCGCTGTGGGCCGCGACCAAGCAAGTGAGGCGGAGCGCGCGGCCGGTACCCCTGCGTACATGGCGCCGGAGCTTCTGCTGTCTTCCCGAGGCGCGAGCGAGCGCAGCGATCTTTATTCGCTGGGGCTGGTCCTCTACGAGCTGGCCACCGGCCGTTTGCCGTTCGAAGAAGAGGAGAGGCGCAGGCGCGCGAGCCGGCCGCGGCGCTGGACGCCGGCTGCGCCCTCGCACTTCGCCGCGGACTTGGATCCCGATCTCGAGCGCGCGATCCTGGCGTGTTTGTCGCCCGATCCGGACGATCGTCCAGCGTCGGCACTCGCTCTCGCCGCCGTCCTGCCGGGGTCGGATGCGCTGGCGCTGGCGGTGGAGGTGCGCGTCACGCCGTCGCCTGAGATCGTGGCGGCCGCCGGTAGCTACGCGACTTCTGCTCCGGGTCGGTTGTGGGCGGCGTTCGGCGGTCTGGTTCTGCTCCTCGGAGTCGTCCTTGCGCTCGGTGAGGAGACCTCGCTTCTCAGCCGGGCCGGGATCGTCAAAGCCCCGGAAGTGCTGGCCGATTCGGCCCGCGAGCTCGTGGTCGCTCTGGGCTACGCCGAGGAGCCGCAAGCGCCCCGCCACGGCTACCTGGATGACCCCATACCCTACGGGTCGGAGACCTCGGTGCTCTTCTGGTACCGGCAGGAATCCGTGCGCGACGTGCCCGAGGCGACGCGGCGGTATCTCTACGCTCGCCCGTTCGAGCCCAAGCCGGAGGTGAGGGGCCGGATCGTGGTGTTTCTCGATCAGTCCGAGAGGCTGGTCTACTTCCAGGCCGACCCGGTGACGTCGTCCGGGGGTGTCGATCCAAGCGGTCCATCGGAGATCAACTGGGGTTCGGCTCTCGCCTTCACGGGGATCGCCCAGAAGAGTCTGGAGCCAGCTCCCGCGGGCCGGTCTCCGGTCCCTGCCGACCACTGGATCGCCTGGTCGGGTGAAAGCCCGGCGGGCGAGACGGTTCGGATCGAGGGCGCCTCCGCCGGTGGCCGGGTCGTCTATCTCGCCGTCACCCACGCGCAGGAGGACTGGAGCGCGGTTGCCAAGAAACGGGCGGCGTACGCCCAGAGGGCTTCTTGGCTGGGTTGGTTCGTTCTGCTGATCGTGGCTGCGGCTGTGCCACTGGCTTTCTTGAACCTCCGGCGCAGGCGCGGCGACCGCCGCGGGGCTCGTAGACTCGTGCTCTTCGTGCTTTCCGCGCTTCTGGCGGGTTGGCTTCTGCGGCTCGGGTGGATCTCTCACCCGATGGAGGACACGGCGGACGCCGTCGTCGAGCGTCTCGGGGTGCTCTTGCTTCATGGGGCCTGGCTCTGGCTCGGATACCTGGCGCTCGAGCCGTACGTGCGGCGGGCCTGGCCTCGAGTGCTCGTAGCCTGGAGCCGAGTGCTCGACGGACGACTCCGCGATGCTCTCGTCGGTCGCACCGTTCTGTTAGGTGCGCTGGCCGGCGCCTTCCTCGCGCCGCTCCAGTTTTGCCGCTTTCTCTTGCCGAGGTGGCAAGGTCTCGAGGCCCCGGTCCCTCCGGTCGTCGGCCCTTGGCTGGAGAGCACCCTCAGCACGCCGCTGCTTCTCGCCACCGCGCTGGCCACGGTCCCGAGGGCGATCTACGACGGTCTGGTCACGCTCCTGGTCCTCGTCCTGTTGCGCTGGCTCCTGCGCGGGCCGCGACTCGGGACCATTGCCTTCGTCGCTGTCTACTCTCTTTTGGTCGTGGTCACCGGCGGAGGCAACTCGGTCACCGCGTGGCTGGTTCTGGGGCTGCCGGTCGCCGTGATCAGTGCCTTTGTCCTCGTCCGCTTCGGATTCCTGGCCTACGTGACCGCTCGCTTCGTAGTCTATCTCCTGCACAGCTACCCGCTGACCACCGACTCGGCCCTTTGGTACTCGCGAGGAGGCTTCTTCGCCGCCGGGCTGGTGGCGGTGATCGCAGGCATTGCGCTCTGGGCTGCCCTTGGCGGTCCGGCAGCGCGTCGCCACCGGACCGCCACCGCCTAGGCCGACCAACTCCTAGTCCTCGGTCGCTGCCAGGCTCTGGGCGAGATCGAACAGAGCCGCCTGGATTCTCCCCATGGCCTTGAGCCGCCGGAGTTTCGTCGGGGGGTAGAGATCGCTGTTGGTGAAGATGGCGATGCCGAATCCCCGCTCCGGAAAGATGAAGAGATCCGAGGAGAAACCCCACCAGGCCCCGCTGTGAGCGACCACGTGCCCCCCGTCGAAGGGCTCGACGAGGAAGGCGAGACCCTGGGTCGGCGCGATCTCCGGAGATTGCACTCGCCACATCTCGCGCGCCGAGGAACGCCGGAGGATCCGCGTGCCTTCGAACCGGCCCGACTCGAGATGCATCGCGATGAAGTTCCCGAACTGCCGGGCGCTCGTCTGTAGCATCCCTGAAGGGTAGGGCGCGTAGGAGGTGAACGGGAAGGTCTGGTATCGGGCCCGCGCTTTTAGCAGGTAGGGGACGGCTAGGTGAGACCGGTCGAGGTTGGCGAGAAACCAGCTCGACTCGAGCATCTCGAGCGGCCGAAAGAGGCGCTCCTGAGTGAAGGTCTCGAAAGTCGTGCCGGAGACGCGCTCCACCAGGTAGCCAAGCAGCGCGAAGCCGATGTTCGAGTAGTCGAACGCCTCGCCGGGAGCCCAGGGATGAAAACTTGCATCGGGGTCGAAATAGTCGCTGTCCTCGAGCAGGTAGAGGGGCAGGAATTCCTCCAGCGAAAGCGGGTAGTCTCCGTCGCTGATCAGAAGCTCCTCCAGCTCGTCCGCGAGCCGGTCCGAGACGCTCGAAGTGTGGGTGAGAAGCTGCCGGGCGGTGATCGGGATTTCCGGGTGGTGGGGATTGCGGAGCGCGAAAGGCAGGTAGTCGTTGATATCGGCATCAAGGCCGATCAGCCCGTCATCGACGAGCTGCATCACCGCCGTCGCAGTTACCGTCTTCGCGACCGAACCGATCTTGAACACGGTGTCGGGCGTGACGGGGACCTCCTCTTCGATGTTGGCCCAGCCGTAGCCGCCGGACCAGGCCGTGCGACCGTCTACGACGATGACCGCCGCCAAGCCCGGGATGCCGGCCTTGCGCATCTCGCGCTTGACGAGCTTGTCCAGTTTCTTGGGTTGGGCTGCGGCCGGAACCGCGACCGCCGCCAGCGTCAGAACGGCGAGCGCTAGAAGCTGGGTTTTGCGTGTCTTCATTGGGTTCATCTGTTTCTCCTTGTTCGAATTCTGAGCCGGCAGCGTGCCGCCTCAGTCCGGTAATCGCCGTCCGGCCGCGAAACCCGCAAGGGTGGACCCGCTGCGTTTGATGAGCGAAAGGCGAGCAGCCCGGCACGACGCGGGTGGCGAGCTGCGCCGTAGGGAAGACTCGAACGAAGACTTATGGGTTCGAGCGGGGCTCGGACAGACTCGTGTTTTCCAAGGCGGCAAGCATGCGATCGAGCCGTTCAGCCGAAAACCAGCGTCCGCGCACGCAAAGGCCTCGTGGTTCACGCAAGGTCGCCAGTCCTTCCAGCGGATTGCCGTCAACCAACAGCAGGTCAGCTCGACTGCCGAGAGCGATGGTTCCGAACTCGGTCTCGCGGTGGAGGAAAATCGCGGGTGCGGCGGTTGCTGTTCGAAGTGCTTGGTAGGGGGTGAGGCCTGACTCGAGCAGGAGCTCTAGCTCTCGATGGAGCGTTATCCCTCCAACCATGAGCCTGAGCCCACCCGCATCGGTTCCGGCGAGCAGAGGAACACCGGCGTCCTGAAGTTTGTTCACGACCTTCTTGAGCAGCGGAGTCCAGCGCGCGACGTCGAGGCTCGGCTCGAACAAGCTCGGTCTCTCGAAAACGAACGGCTTGCTCAACCACTGCGCTTCCTCCGGGAGGTATCGGTACCAAGGTTCGAACCGGTCAGGCGTCACACCGCTGTCGACGATGACCGTCGTAATCACCGAGATCTCGCTCTCCGCGAGTGCCGCCGCCAGCTTTTCGAGCTGACGGTCGGTGCCACGCCAGGCGAGCGGCAACCAGTAGCTCAGGGTGAAAAGAAGCGCTATCAGGGGCACGAACAGAACGGCCAACGAGGTCCGGAGCCCACGCGGACTACTGCGGCGAAGGATGGCCAGGGCGCAAGTTGCCGCCAAGGCCAGGAGTGCAAGGCCGAAAACGAACAGTAGAAAAATCAGAAGTTCGTCCCCGGCCCAGAACGTCTGTTCCCAAACGTAAAGGAACGCGCCGCTCACGGCCAAGCTGGCGAGTGCGGGGACCGTGACGGAGAGCGTTCGCCGTGGCGACACCAGCCCCCACAACAAGATCACGACGGCGAGGGCGATGACGGCCAGGCACGACCACTTGGTGGCTCGCGCATAGGCCTGAAAGCGCGCTGTCGGGTCGGGCAGCAGGTCGTACTCTAAGAGGCAATTCACGTGCGCGAGCGACTGCCCTTCCTCAAGGACTGCCGTCAGACCGAGGTTGTGCGGGGTGTGGCCGACCAAGGGGACGCCTATGTCCTTGGCGGTCTTCATCATGCGGTTGTAGGCTTCGCGGCTCAATCCCACGGTGGTGCCTTCGCCGAAGAAGGACTCGTGAAACTTGATGACATCAAATCCCGCCTCCGCTTGGCGAACGACCTCTTGCGCGACCTCGTCCGGACTAGTCACGTAGGGCTCATTGAGAAACTCGCCCGACGAGTAGAGAGTCGGTGCGATCAGCTCGCCGGCCTCGATACGGCGGCGCCAATTCAACGCGACTTCGTCCCCTCTCAGATTCAGCACGGACGTGATGCCCGCCGCGAAGAACAGGGGCGCGTCACCGAAGTCGGGCCGTGATCCGAGAGATTCTTCCAAATGCACGTGGGCATCGGTCAGGCCCGGCAGCAGGTAGCGGTTCTCGCCGTCGATGACGTGGGCGTCGATCGGAATCTCGACCTCGTCCGGCGACCCAATGGCATGGATCAAGCCGTCGCGAATCAGGACCACCCGATCGCGGAGAACGCGAGGAGAGTCCATCGGCACGACGTTTACGTGCTTCAGGATGAGGTCTCTTGTCGCGCCTGTCGATGCTTCGATGAGGTCACTCGGTGATGAGACCTCTGGTCCGCTTGTGCCGGCGGCCTCGTCTTCGGCTCCGCGCACCGCGCCCTGCGGCAGCAGGATGATCGTTGCCACGAATAGGAGGACTCGGAAGCGCCTGATCTCTTCCGGCAAGAAACGGCAGTAGCTCATCGGTTGCTCCACAAGCAAGAAGAGTAAATGATGATCGTGTGTGTCTGCATTCGTGTTCGACCGGCGTTGTCGTTACGGTTCTGAGATCGTATCGTTCTCGAAGATGCCCGGCGCCTCGATCGGCGCCGGGCTGAACCAAGGCTGGACACTGCGCGCCGGTCAGGGATTCGCGGCGAGGCGCTCTGAAGCGGAGCGGACCAGATCCAGCATCCTCAGGATCTCGTCGGCGACCAGTCCCGGTCGCTGCCGGTGAACGTAGTGACTCGACCTGGCCGCCTCGATGTACCGTCCGTTCGCGGCCGCTCGCGCAAACGCCTCCTGATGCTCGAGCCAGAGCTTCTGCAGCGCGCGGGAACCGGTGATTTGGGGCTCCGTGGCCGCGATCACGGTGATCGGAATGTCGCCCAGATCCGCGGGCCGTGGGGCGAAAGTCTCTGTCTCCCCGATGCCTTTGACTTCAGCCTTCTGATGCCGCGGCATCATGGCAACCAGCGCCTTTGGCGGCACACACAGCCCTACATCGGCCGCTTCGCAGGCCCCCGTGAAGTCGGCGGGCCGGCTGTCCACTAGGACGATTCCGGCGACATCGTCCGGGTTGAGCTTGGCGAAGGCGAGCATATAGAGCCCGCCGATCGAGTGTCCGACCAGGACAAACGGCGGTGGCTGGCCTGCTTCGCGAAGGAGCGCTCGCAGGTGTGTGGCCACTTCTTGCCCCGTCCGGCGCCCATCCCGGTCCGACTCGAAACGGTTCTTGAAGCTGGGGCTGTACCCCGGCCGGTCATAGGTGAAGACTCTGGAGTGGGGGGCAATTCGCGTAGCCAGTCCGGACCAGCTCGCTTTCGAGTCGCCCAGGCCGGCTTCCATGACGACGGTGGGAGAGCCGCTGCCAGCCACCGAATAGGAGACCGAGGCGCCCCCCACCGGCTGCGATCGGCTCACCGGCAGCGTGGCGCATCCGATCGGCAGAGCACCGGCGGCGATCAGAAGTGCCGTTTGACTGAACTTTCTCATGACTGTTCCTCCTCCGAATGTCGTTTGGTTTCGCGGCGTTCATGGCGCCTCAAACCAGTAATCGCGGTCTGGCGAGGAAACCCGCAAACGTGTCGAAAAGCGGCTCCGGAAAGGCGGACCACCGTCGTGCCGGCTGGGACTTGGTGCGTCGTTTGGCAGGGGTGTTCCAAACGGTCCGCCCCAGGACCTCCCCGAGGCGATGCGGACAGTTGTCAGCACGCGTCAAGGCAGGGCCCTCTACGCGGCTAAGCTCATGTCCCTCAATGAGTTAAAGGACTCCAGTTGGGCGAAAACGGTGTTCCAGACCTCTCCCGTTGGGGACACCAGTATTTTGTTCTAAGTCACTGAAAATCAAGCAGTTATGACGATTCATGTGCTCAAATTAGGGTGCCCTAACGGGATTACCTTGGAACTCACTCTTGGCTTGGACTGTCGAAATCTGGCGCCGGGGCAGAGGGGCAGAGAGCCTGCAGAGCCTCAGCCGGCTCCCCGGAACGCCGCAGAGCGAGGATGCGTCTCATGGCGCGCCTCATCCTTCCCCTCTCCTACCGC
>Ga0224512_10005457_pt1 | contig 10466 bp, 7 predicted proteins | sample SF_May12_sed_USG_4_FD_169103 | JGI IMG/M metagenome (GOLD analysis project Ga0224512, IMG submission 169103) | Sediment microbial communities from San Francisco Bay, California, United States - SF_May12_sed_USGS_13 | ecosystem: Environmental > Aquatic > Marine > Sediment | place: USA: California...
TTGTGGCGGGGCACTCGGTGAGGTTCGCGTTTCTGCTCGATATACGCAAACAATACCGAGCCCACTCGCTGCTCCATGATTTTATTTAACTTAGTTCTCTAAGACGATAAGGAACTCCACGTACAACGAGGGTGTTTCTCCGCAGTCTAATGGCGCCGGCCGCCTGCTCCAGAGGGATTCCGCTGCAAATACTCAACAAACCAGTTGCGGGTCAGCGTTGCCACTTCCTGGAGTGCGCCGGGTTCCTCGAACAAATGCGTTGCGCGATCGACAACGGCGAGCTCGGAAATGCTTTGGAGTTTTTCCTGTGCCGCCTTGTTCAGCTGCAGCACGTCGAAGTCGGCACCGCCTACCACGAGCAGCGTCGGTGATCGCACCCGCTCGAGAAACTCTCCTGCCAGATCGACTCGGCCGCCTCTGGACACGACCGCAGCAACCTGGCCCGGCAATTCTGCGGCAGCGATCAGCGCGGCGGCCGCACCGGTACTGGAGCCGAACAAGCCGATGCGATGCCCGGCGGCCTCGGGCAGCCGGGCAAGCCAATCAATAACGCCCTGCAGGCGCGTGCTCAGTAGTGGAATGTTGAATCGATGTTCACGCGTTACTGCGTCGACTTTTTCCTCCTCACTCGTTAACAGATCGAACAGGAAGGTTCCGAGGCGCGCATCGCGCAGAAATGCGGCAACCGCATTGTTTCTTTTGCTGAAGCGGCTGCTGCCGCTCCCGTGTGCAAAAACAACGATCCCTTGCGCAGCCGGCGGAATCTCGAGGAAACCATTCAGTGCTGCGTCGCCGACGATGGCCGTGCGTTCTGAGCTACGGGTTGATTTCGTCACGGTTCGTCCCTCGCTGATTGGTGGAGGAGTGGGCGGGCAATCAGCCGCTCATTCGCCAATTCGAATTTAGTCGCAAATTGTTCGCCCGTATCACTCAGTTTGTCGCGCAACCAGCGTCGATCCTCCGGGCTCGCTTGCTCCAATCGAAAGCGTCGCAGCTGCATTGGCACGATCTCAAGCCGTTCGAGCCTGCGCGTCGCCGTACTCAGCGCTACGAAATACATGGGCGAAATCCACGGTCGGAATTCATCGAAGCCGCCGATACCCTCGTAGTCGTTCAGAAGGTCGCCGCTACCGTAGATGATCGGCCTGCCGTCATGGATTTCAATCGGCCTGGCATGATGAGAGGAATGACCATGCACGACGGCAACGTCCCCGTTGTCGATCAGGTAGCGGGCGAAACGACGCTGCTCCGGCGAGACCCGGTACCCCCAATTGCTGCCCCAGTGAATGCTTGCGACAACGATGTCATCCGATTTCTTGTGGCCCAGGATGTGTCCGGCGACCCCCTCCGCAGTCCCGAGTGACAGGTCACGCAGGAGACAAACACCGGCTCGATCCTCCGCAGCGCGCCAGCTATCGGGCACGCCACTCGAGGCGTCTGCAAGACCGAAGATCAGCACGTCGCCTTTGCCTTGGACCGAAATCCGCGCCGGGTGCCTGGCTTCTTCAAGGTTGCCACCTGCGCCCACTGTCGACACGCTTGCTTGCTCAAGTGTTTCCAGGGTTTCCTGCAAACCCGCGTAGCCCCAGTCCATGACATGGTTGTTGGCAAGTACACAACAGTCAATGTCAGCGACAGTCAGGCACCGCAAATTGCGCGGATGCATCCGGTAATTGATGCCTTTTGAAGGCCAGTAGTCATCACTTGTCGTGACGCTGGTCTCAAGATTTACGACACGGACATCCGGTCTGCTTGCGCGCAGGACCGAAAGCGCATCGCCCCAGATGTATCGGTAGTCGACGTCTCGGGGTATACGCCCGTTTTTCCGCTCCGCCAGGCCGACATATTGCCTGGCATCCTTAACGTAGGACTCATGAAGTACTGGCGCGCTTGGATGCGGCATTATCTGATCGATACCTCGGCCCAGCATCACGTCCCCTGCGAGAAACAACGTGATAAGTGTATTTCCGACCACAGCCAATTGACTCTGCGCTCGTGCGTACAACGTTCAAAGCCGTAGATCTACCTAGTCGGCCGTCACAAATCGGTACTATCCCGTACGGAAGCGCTCCCGAGTGGCTACTACAATTCGAGTATGAGACTTTTCGCACTCAACGCGAGTTCTGCGTTGGGACAGAGCATCGCCAGTCAGCTCGATCGCGAGCTGGATCCGCACGAGGAGCGTGAATTCTCCTATGGCGAACACAAGGCGCGGCCGCTGGTCAGCGTGTGGGCCGAAGACGTCTATGTCATCTCGTCGCTTCACGGCGACAAAAACCTGACGGTCAACGACAAGATCTGCCGCTTGCTGTTTTTCGTAGGTGCACTAAAAGACGCGGGTGCGCGATCCGTTACGGCTGTGCTGCCCTATCTGGCTTATTCGCGCAAGGACCGAAGAACGAAGCCCAGGGACCCGGTAACGACGCGTTACATCGCCACAATCTTGCAGAGTGTGGGTGTCGACGGGGCAATTACGATGGACGTTCATAATCAGGCTGCGCTCGATAACAGCTTCCGGTGTCCGACAGTGAATCTGAGTACTGCAAAGCTGTTCGCCGATTACTATGTCCGCACGATTGGCAGCAGCGTTGACAGCGTGGTATCGCCGGATCTCGGAGGCATCAAGGCAACGCGAGCATTCATCGACGCTTTTGAGCTGGCCTCCGGCAATGTGCCCGCATTGGCAGTGATGGACAAGCGCCGCAGTGAAGGTGAGGTGAGCGGCAGCGGTCTGATCGGTACAGTTGGCGATCATGTACTTGTTGTCGATGACATGATTGGCAGCGGTACGACGCTGTGCCGCGCGGCTACTGCGTGCCGCGAGGCTGGCGCAACGAAAGTGTCGGTCGGCGCCACGCACGGTTTATTTCAGGAGGGTGCGCCTCGTCTGTTCGAGCACAAAGGCATCGACAGCATAACCGTCACCGATACTGTCGCAATCGACACGCTTTCGCTCCCCGCGGAAAATCTGGCGCGAGTGACCACGATTAGTACAGCGCCGCTGTTCGCTGATTGCCTGCGAAACATGCAAGCCTGAGACAATCGGCATCAGGCGATTGATGCGGCATCCAGATAGCGAAGGGCGATTCCCAGATAGTCTCGACCTCGGTCGAGCCAGCAATTGACTGGGCCGGCGTCAAGCGTATGCCACGCGCAAAGCATGGCACGCGTGCTCGCTCGCCGCGCGGCATAGAAATGCCATACGTGCATCGGCACTTCGTCATCACTGTTGTTTTGGTACCACTCTATGATCTTATCCTCTATCCATTCCTGATCGATCATTCGACATTCCAGCCCCAGACTGCTCAGTTCCTCGACGCAGTCCAGGCATCGAAGGTCCGGATCGAATTCGAGGCAGTCTATGACTTCAGGTTCCGTGTTCGGCATGATACAGATGTGTTCCGGCCGAAGATCGCCGTGAATCTCTCGCACGTGGCCATCGCGCTGACGTCGCTCCAGGGTGTCTTCGCAGGTATTGATGTAGTCTTTTTGTCGATCAACCACCGCCTTGACCAATGTATTCGGAAATCGGAACCGTGGTTTTTCCAGCTCCTGTTCCACGCTGCTCAGCCCATTCTGCAGGTGAACGGGGTAACTGCTCTTCCCGTGGTCGCAAACAGGTGCGTGGCGGTAAAAGTGATGCAGTTTGCGCATTAGCCGAAAGATGTCTTCGTCTGTAACCAGGCCATTGACTGCGGCGTGATTGAGCAACTGCTTGTCCGGCAGTCGGCGCATTTTCACCAGCCACTCGACGATTGTTCCATCGGCACCCAGTTCGAGCCGACGGTCGGCTCCTACGCCGAGCGGCACGAGCCCGATATAGGTTCGCCGGGCCAGTCGACGGTTCAGCCGCAATTCCTCGGCACAGAGGTGGCGGCGGGCGTCCAGCGAAGAGAAATCGTGGTCGCCGTGGCGCGACGGTTTCTTCATCTTGTAGGCGTATTTGTCGGTAAGAAACACCCATGCATGATGTGTCTGTATCACGACCACGTGCGTGGTACGTTCCCGATAGTTTTCGGGCACGCTCAGAAAGCTCACTTTGTCGCTTTGACTTGGCGATAGGGCGCATTCTTGCTGCGCTGCGGAATTTGATGAAGAACTCATGGGCATTCGATTCTTCAGTCGAAATTGAGTCTAGTCTCCACGAAGTCTTAACGCCCATAAGAGGTATTACGTACGGCGGCGCTTCCTGCTTGGGACGATACTGGTTCTGTTTCGGGCTTATGCGTTGCTCATCATGAACAAGATTTTCGATGACCGACACGATGCCGGGCGAGCCCTCGTACCGGAAATACAGGCTTGCGACCTGAATGACCCGCTTATACTCGGGCTGCCTCGGGGTGGAGTTCCGGTGGCGTACGAGATCGCCGTTGCACTCAACGCACCGCTGGATGTGCTTCTGGTGCGCAAACTCGGCGCGCCATTGCAGCCGGAACTGGCGCTCGGTGCGATCGCCTCCGGCGGCATCCGGGTGCTGAACGAGGATCTCGTCAACCGCGTCCTCGGACTTGACGACGACAGACTCGAGGAAATCGTGGCCAGGGAGACGCAGGAACTGGAACGACGTGAAAAGGAATATCGCGGCGACCGGTCGTTTCCGAGCCTGACAGGCAGGAACGTGGTTCTCGTGGACGACGGTTTGGCGACCGGTGCAACGATGCGTGCGGCAGCGGAGTCCGTTCGCGCGAAAAAGCCATCGCAATTGCTCGTCGCTGTCCCGACCGCATCCAGGAGTGCCGTGCGGTCAGTCGCCCCGCTGGTCGACCAGGTAATCTGTCTCGAGACGCCGGCCGATTTCCAGGCCGTTGGGCAATACTATCGGAACTTCGGGCAGACCACCGACGATGAGGTTCGTGACCTGCTCGACAAGGCACGAGCGCCCACCTCTGTTCACTGAAACGTTGCGATAGTTGACAGTGGTACCGGCAGATTAGAACTGGACGGCTCGCGACTCTGCAGTATCCTTGTCGGGTTCCTCCATTTCCGTCATCGTGGCCTCGGTCAGTAACAGGACACCTGCCACCGATACGGCGTTCTCGAGAGCAATGCGCACGACCTTGGTTGGGTCGACAATGCCGTTCTCAATCAGGTTTACGTACTCGTTTCGTGCTGCATCGAAACCAATTTTGCCATCGCCTTCAAGCATGCGTGCTACTACCACGCCCCCGTCTTCAGCAGAGTTTTCGGCGATTTGACGTGTCGGCGAACTCAACGCCCGCCGCAGGATCTGCAGCCCTGTCTTTGCGTCACCTTCAGCAGTCTCTTCCTCTCTTCGCACGGCCTCGGTACAGCGCAAAAGGGCCATCCCACCGCCAGCAACGATGCCTTCCTCTACCGCAGCTTTCGTCGAGCTGATGGCATCGTCCAGCGCCTCTTTCTTGCTTGTCATTTCCGCTTCCGACGGGGCTCCGACTCTAATGACCGCTATACCACTCGAAAGCTTCGCCAGTCGCTCCTCGAGTTTGTCTCTGTCATAGTCGCTCGCCGTCTTCTCGATTTCACTTCGAACCTGATTGATGCGCGCGTCTATTTCGCGTTTTTCGCCCATGCCACCGATAATCGTGGTGGTTTCCTTATCGCAGACAATTCGCTCGGCATGACCCAACTGCCCGAGCGTGACGTTTTTCAGCTCTGTTCCAAGCTCCCGGGAAATCACTTCGGCGCCGGTAAGTGCGGCGATATCTTCGAGCATGGCTTTTCGGCGATCGCCGAAGCCTGGCGCTTTGACGGCCAGGCTTCGGAACACGCCGCGAATCTGATTGACGACCAGCGTTGCCAACGCGTCTCCCTCAATGTCCTCGGCGACAAATGCAATGGGCTTCCCCGTCTTCAGCAGTTCGTCCAGCAAGGAAATCAGGTCATTGAGATTGGTTATCTTGCTGTCGCAAAGCAGGATGTACGGATCATCAAGGACGGCTTCCATTTTTGCCGGGTCCGTCACGAAGTACGGCGAGATATAGCCGCGATCAAACTGCATCCCCTCTACTACTTCGAGGATAGTCTCCGTCGTCTTTGACTCCTCGACAGTAATAACACCATCGTCGCCGATCTTCTCCATGGCGTCCGCAACCAGCTCACCGATCGATTCGTCGTTGTGGGCAGAAATGGTCGCGACATGCAACTTGTCTTGACGCGTCTCCACGGGCACCGACATCTTCCGAAGCTCGTCTGCAGCAATTTTCAAGCCACGATCGAGACCACGTTTGATATCTATGCCGCTGGCACCCGCAACGACGTTTCGGATTCCATCCGAGAATATGGCATGCGACAGGATCGTTGACGTGCTGGTACCGTCACCGACGGAATCACCCGTTCTTACGGCCGCCTGGCGTAGCATCTGTGCGCCGAGGTTTTCTTCCGGATCTTCCAGATCGACCTCTTTAGCGATGGTCACACCGTCATTGCAGACGATGGGTTCGCCCCATTTTTTCTGAATTAGAACGGATTTCGATTTTGGTCCCAGGGTTACGCGGACGGCATCGGCCAGCGCAGTCGCTCCGCGCAGTACTTTCTCCCGGGCGGAAGAGTGAAACAGGATTCTTTTATGAGGCATGGTAGGCGCTCCGCTGGCTTCAATATTGACCGGTTTCAGGGCACTTCCACGATGAGTTCACGTTGTTGGTGGTCCGTCAGGCCCTTGACTCCTGCAGCGGATGAGCAATGCGCCGAACAAAAAATGGCCTCATCGTATTGCACGCCGTGCCCAATTACGCGGCATCCACAATTCTCGCATTTGGGCGCCAGGGCGTGAATGGCGCATTCAAATGAATCGAATTCGTACGAGCGACCTTCTTTAACGATACGGATGGTATTGTCGTAATCGTTACCACATGTGTTACAGACTGTCATGATGTTCTCCCTCTTCACCACAAAGTTAGTTTAGCGACAGAATGAAAATACTGTAATGCGGAGATTTACTTACCGAGCATCCAACGTGCGCCTGATGGGCAATGCTGTAGTAACGAGCGCTGGCACGGACCATATTGCCGGCTAGGTTTCCAAATTTGCACTTTGGCCATTCGTTGCCGAGGCTATGACTCGATGGTCGCCGCCATCATCAAGCAGATGTACTGTCCTGACCGGCTTGCCATCGAGTTCGAATTCGACACCCGATTCGGCGATGCCGGCAGGGTCGCGTACCTCAATGGAGTAAACGGTGTGCCCCAATGAGTAATCGACCTCGAACGTCGGCCAGCTACTCGGAACGCAAGGCCGAATCATCAGTTTCCCGTGCACAGGCTGAATGCCCAATATCTGCTCGAGGATGATCCGGTATGTCCAGGCGGCCGAACCCGTATACCAGGTCCAGCCTGCCTGACCGACCCGCGGCTCAACTGAGTAAACATCACCGGCCAGAACGTACGGCTCACCCCGATAGCGGTCGGCGCTTGCTTTGTTCGTTGCACGCAGCAAGGGATTCAGCAGATCGGTCAATAGCATGGCCTGGTCGGCCCGTTTCAGCTTCGCAGCCGCCCATACAGCCCAGGTAGAAGCATGCGTGTACTGGCCGCCGTTTTCGCGAACGCCCGGCGGGTAGCCTTTGATATAGCCGGGATCTTTGAGTGTCCGGCTGAATGGGGGCGCAAGCAATTTGATGAGCCGAGCGTCCTCATCGATGAGTCGCTCCGTGGCCGCATTGAAAGCGCGACTCGCGCGATCCGGATTGCCGAATCCCGTGATGACTGGCCAGGTCTGCGCATTCAGATCGATCTGACACTCGGTGTCACCCGCGGCACCGAGGGTCGATCCGTCGTCATAGTAGGCACGCAAGTACCAGTCGCCGTTCCAGGCGTGGCGTTCGAGTGATTCGACGAGTGCATCGCGCCGATTTACAAGCGCAGCTGCGCGGGCCGATTCGTTTCGCGTTTCGGCGAGTTCCGCAAAACGATCGCAGACGTCTGCCAGGAACCAACCGAGCCAGGCAGATTCGCCGCGCCCGTTGATCCCGACCCGATTCAGCCCGTCGTTCCAGTCGCCCGTACCTATTAGTGGCAAGCCGTGTTCGCCGGTCGAGGCTCTCGCGTCGATCGCACGGTTGCAGTGCTCATAGACGGTGGCAACTTGTTGGCAGGGCGAGTATTCCGCATAGCGATCATCTTCATCCGCTCGAAGCGGCTCACCGCCTAGAAACGCGACTTTCTCATCGAGTACGGTCACGTCATTTGTAGCGCGAACGTATTCGCTTACAGCATAAGGCAGCCACAATAAGTCGTCCGAACATCGAGTGCGTACGCCGCGTGTCGGTGTGTCATGCCACCAATGCAACGCGTCACCCTCGGAAAACTGCACACTACAGGCTCGGACGATTTGCTCGCGCGTTAATTCAGGCCGAACATGGAGTAGCGCCAACGAGTCTTGCAGCTGATCGCGAAATCCGAAGCCACCGGCGGCCTGATACAAACCGCTGCGGCCCCACAAGCGACAAGCCAGGTTTTGATACAGGAGCCAGCGGTTAAACAGTACGTCCAGAGCGTGATTCGGCGTTCGAATGCGGCAGCGGCTGAGTAGATCTTTCCAGTACGTTTTTGTCACCTCGCGGCGAGCGTCGACGAATTCGCTGACGCCGAATTGCGATGCCAGGTGAAGTGCGCTCTGACGATTATCCCCAGCCCCAAGGGTGAAACAAATCTCGGTTGCTTCGTCCGCAGCCAGATCAACATGAATCTGGAAAGCACAACAGGGTTCGGCCGCTGCGACAATTTTGCCCGACAAGCCGAGGCGACGTAGTGCAGCAGGCCTTCCCGGGTCTCTGGCAGTACCGAGAAATTCGCGACGGTCTGTCGTGTAATCATGCAGCGGCGCTGTCGAAGTGACGAAAGCGAAGCGTTCGCCTCCGGACCGTGGCAACGCATTCCGAGCCAAAAGGGCGTTGTGCTGATGGCTGATGGCGGGGACGATAAATGGACCGTTGTCCTCGTAATGGTTGCCTAATACCCATTCCAGATAGTAAGTAAGAGTAAAACGCCGCGGCCGTACGGCGGTGTTTTGCAGATGCACAAAAATGCATTTGGCAGGATGCTCCTTGTCGGCGAAGCACTCAACGCGCTGCCGGAGCTGGTGGCTGACGTGCTCAAAGCTCGAGAATCCGGCACCGTGTCGAACGAGATAATCGCACCCACCCGGTACTGGCCATGGCGTCGGTGACCAGAATTCGCCGGTCTCCTCGTCGCGAACATAAATTGCTTCGCCCGATCGATCGCCAACAGGATCGTTGTACCATGGAGTCAGTCTGTATTCGCTCGAGTTGCCGTACCATGTCGTAGCTGCGCCCCGTTCGCTGATGATGCTTCCAAACTTCGAGTTTGCCAGGACGTTGATCCATGGTGCCGGAGTTGGCGTCGCGGAACGAACGCGAATGAGGTAGTCACCGTTGCGAGCGTCGATACCGCCGTAGCTATTATCGAACTCCAGTTCCGGAGATTCGATTGAGCCGGTTTCGGCTACCTCATGGTCGACAAGGGAGCGCGTTGGAATAAAGTCAGGCAAATCGCGGTGAGGCGTAAAACGGCGGTCCCGAAGTCCGTCAGTATCGTCGCCACTTGATCGAAAGCGGACCAGAGCCGCGGCATCGATTGAAGTGCGCTCAGTCGCAGACAGGTTGTTGGCTGATAAGATAAACGTATGATTCCGTTCGTGCGGCCGTCGATATTTCTCGATCAATTCCTCGAGGACGTTTCGCACCGGCTCTGCATAACTGGATGTCGATTCATCGACTAACACAACATCTATCGGTACTCCCCGACCGCTTAGATAGGCCTGCAGAACCAGCAGTTTTTCGGCCTCGTCGCTCTCTGATCGCCGCCGTGAACATGCCATACAAATAGGGAAGTCGCCCGATATCCCGCGGGCCCAGAGTGCGCCAAGAATGCTCTCACGCAGATCCAATCTTGCGAGTGCCTGTGCAGTGACCGGTCCCGGCCAGAGCATGTCCGCATAGATCACGAGAAGCCGCGCGACCTCCCTCGAATCGATTGCAAGGTCGGTCAGTTCTGCGGCCGCGCGCCGACGGGCCTGATCAAAGCCGAATGCGACCCGCTCAAACGAACGGAAGTGCGCAACGAGTTCCAGAGCCTGGCTTTTTTCCGACGATACGGCCGTGAGAAAGACCACCTGGGACGTCGTGCCAGGCGGCACATCAAGCGTAACGGAGAACGCCGCGACCGCATCCAGGCCGGCATCGCCTTTGACGCCAGCCACAGCATCCGCACTGCAGAGTGCGGCCGGTCTGCGATAGCCATTGGTACGACCGAGGAATGCCCGTCGATCGGTTTCAACCTGTATGGTCGGTTTGAATTCAGGCGCGGCGACAACGCCTACCGCGCAGCATAGTCCTGCCTCATCGGAGCTGCGTGGTCGTCGGCTGAACAACAGCACCGATGGTTCCGTGGCATATTCGCTTTCGATGAACAACTTGTTGAACGCGGGATGGCGTTGGTCCTCGGCCGCACTGGCCAACACGATTTCGG
>Ga0224512_10005458_pt1 | contig 10466 bp, 11 predicted proteins | sample SF_May12_sed_USG_4_FD_169103 | JGI IMG/M metagenome (GOLD analysis project Ga0224512, IMG submission 169103) | Sediment microbial communities from San Francisco Bay, California, United States - SF_May12_sed_USGS_13 | ecosystem: Environmental > Aquatic > Marine > Sediment | place: USA...
TATGGTCCCGGTAACGAGTATCTTTCCGCTGTCCAAAACCACCATGCGGTCCGCTATCTGGAAGGCGCTTTCAAGCTGGTGGGTCACGATGACGACCGTCATACCCAGCGCGTCGCGCAAACGCAGAATGAGCTCATCGATGGCTGCGGCTACGATAGGATCGAGCCCCGACGAAGGCTCGTCACAAAACAGCAGCTTGGGATCCATGACCACGGCGCGGGCCAGTGCGGCGCGCTTGAGCATGCCTCCGGATAGCTCCGCAGGCATGAGATTTTCGAAACCGGCGAGACCGACAACCTCGAGCTTGAGCCTTGCCATGATTTCCATGGTTTTCCGATCCAGGTCGGTGTGCTCCCTGAGCGGCAGGATGAGATTCTCGCCTACGGACATCGAGGTGAACAACGCACCGCTCTGGAATGAGACCCCAATCTTTTTTCTAAGCTCATAAAGCTCCGATGGCCGCGAGTTGACGATGTCACGACCGAGCACCCGAATCGTTCCCGAGGTCGGTCGCGACAGAGCGAGGATGTATCGAAGCAGGGTGCTCTTTCCTGATCCGCTGCCGCCCATAATGACAAACACTTCCCCTTCATGAACTTTCAGGCTGACATCATCAAGGATCTTGTTCGTACCGTAGTGCGTTACCAGGTGCTCCACTTCCACCAGTACCGGTCGATCCGAATTTCCAGTTGCTGTCACCATGTCACCGGGTCATTACGAATACAAAGAGCATGTCGGTGATGACGATGGCCGCGATGGACTGAACCACGGCGCGGGTAGTGACGCGCCCGACGCCCTCGGCGCCGCCGGTGACGCCCGCACCATTCACCACCGCGACCAAGGTGATGAGGCCGGCAAAGATCACGCTCTTGCCCAGACCATGGAGCAGATCGTCCACGGTAAGCACTTCGATGACGCGGTCCGAATAGGCCGACAGACTCATTTCCAAATCGAGGGAAACGTAAACGCCCGCGCCGAATAGCGCTACCAGGTCGGACCAGAACGTCAGAGCAGGCAACATAACTATCATCGCGACCAGCGGCGGCACCACCAGGAAGCGCACCGGATTGATTCCCATTACGCGAAGCGCGTCGATCTCCTGGTTGATACTCATGGTGCCGAGCCGCGCTGCGAGCGCAGAACCGGACCGACCCGCGACGAGGATGCCGGTAATCAGGGGCGAGAACTCGCGGACGACCGACAACGCGATTCCAACGGTGACTCTGGATTCCGCGCCGAACAGGCTCAGCGTATAGATCCCCTGTATGGCCAGCATGACGCCGATGGTCAGCGAAAGCACCGTGACGATGGGCAGCGCCAATATGCCTATCTGCATCATCTCCTCGAAGACCATGGACAGGCGAACCGGCTGGCGGATAGATCTGCCGCGAACAATCCAGAAAAGACTCTCGAAGAAAAGCGCGGCGCCGTAACCGAATGCGGAGATGCCGTCGATGGTCGCGCGGCCGGCACGCTCTAGTGCGTCCTGGGCGCGGCGAGCCGCGCCGTTGAGCGTCTGTTGTTGTCCTTCAGCCGGCATTCCGCAGGCCGTCGGCCAGTGTGGAGTGAATGGTGAATACCTTGTCCAGACGGGCGAGTTCGAATACGCGCATCGCCGACTGGCTCACCTGCGCCAGGGCAAAGCTGGTTTCGCCCCTGCGCGCGGTCTGATAAGCCTCCACCAGGCTGGCGACGCCGGAACTGTCTATATAGGAAACCCTGGACATATCCACCACGATAGGTCGCTTGGCGCCGACGCAGTCCAGTAACACGTCTCTCACCTTCGGCGAGCTTTCGAGATCCACGTCACCCGACAGCGCGATTACCGCGATGCCGTCTTGTTCTCGGATTTCACAACTCACCATAGCCCCTTACTCGATTCGCTTCACCATCCAGAGACGGTTACCGGCGCCGTTCGGCGGCGACCGAAACCGCGCATCATCCATGCACTGGGAAATGAAATGAATGCCGAGCCCACCGGGCCTCAGCTCTTCCAGTGACCTGGGCTTTATCTTCGACACGTCCACCGGATCGGCGAAATCGATGATGTTAAAAGCGATCAGATCGCCATCGCGGCGAATGTCGATGAGGATCTCTCCATCCGCGTTTCCGCCGTAGGCGTGCCGAATGACATTTTGACATGCCTCGTCGACGGCTATGACGATATCGCGGACGCAATTCTCACTGCAGCCACACAGGGACGCGGCTTCACCGACCACAGCGCGCACCAGTCGCAGCCTTTCGGGGCGTGAATCGACCCTTATCTGAACGATGCGCTCACCTTCGAGCTCGGAGTCCCCGGCCGATCCCGTGTTCTTCTTCTTTTTCGTGGGTCGTGACATGCTATTCGCGCAAATTGTTGGGCCTTGGGCAGAGTCGGACCGTGGGGCGCCCTCCGCCGTCAAGCTAATTTTCCGAAACCCGCGCCTTGCCTTTGCCGACGATCGATCCCAGGAAAGCCAATATGCCTCCTTTACCCGCGCCGGTAAACAAGGCGGAATCCTGCCCAGCTGCCGCAAGACCGGGCGTGTTTAATGCTCGCTCACACGCCCCGAGTAGAATCAAGAGCATTCAAATAAAAAAAATTAGCATGTCCACCGAACTCAACGCGCTCGCGAACCAGGAATGCAAGCTCATTGGTGGATTGGAAGCCATGCCAAGCCGGCATCCGGCAGCTGAGGAGAGTCACACCGAAGGGGAAGGCGCCGTGCGACCGCTCAGCCTCGTCGGAGGCGGCACCATCGTCAAACGCCTGGAACGTGTCGAGATTAAGGAGCGCGTTTATAGTTATTCCATCGTCGACGGTCCGCTTCCGGTTTCGGACCAGGTGGCGACCATCAAGGTAGGCGAGAAAGGCGACGGCACTGCTGCGGTGGTCGAACGGTCGAGTGGATTTCGCCCGAGCGGGGCCTCAGAGAGCGAGGCACAAGAGAGCGTTCAGGCCATCTATGACGCCGGGTTGGAAAATCTGGGGGAAATTTTCGGCGGCCGAGTCTAAATCGTAGGCATCAGCCAAGCAGACCGCCGGCAATCACCGCGACGACGATCAGGTAGACTCCCCGGGGCAGCCACTCCGATACCAGGTCGAGTCGATATTGGAACACCTGACGCAGCATTCCGGCGACGCGCTCGAGTCCCTCAACGGTGCGCCCGGCTGCCTCCGACGCTGAGACGATGGCGTATTCTTCCGCGTCGACGGCGCCTACCTTCTTCAGGGCTGCGCTCAAGCCCTCTTCCTGAAGTTTGGAGAGCGCGGCGAGGTAAATCCTGCTTGCCGCCGAGTTAGTCAACGCCTTGAGCGCAGACTCCAGCGCTTGCTGCGCCGGCACCCCCGCGTTCAAAAGCAGGGACAGACCCTCCACCAACTCGAGTCGGCTGAGCTGGGAAAACGCCGGGCCCAGAAGCGGCAGGCCCAGCGCCAAGCGACCGGCGATCTGCGGAATGCCTTCCGCGGCCACCCGGCGGAGTATTCGAAGCGTCGCCCCTGCCGCCACCACCAGCAGCAAAAGCGGTCCCAGGGCGCGCAGCAGGTAGTCCATGGCGCCGATGTTCGCGTTCAGCAGGCCCGGCAGCGGCAACAGAAAAAGCCCCAGCGCGAGGACGAACAGGGGCAGAATCATCCGGCTGCGCAGCTTGCCGAACGTCCTGGCGCGATACTCGTAGGCATCGGCAAGCATGCTGGCCGCCCGGGCCAGGGCGCCGCTGCCCTCAGCCAGACGGATCAATTCGCGATCCCGCGCGCTCCAAAGTCCGAAACGGCCGCCGGCCTCGGTGAGCGAGGCGCCGCGGGCGATTGATGCGGACATTGCGCGAAAACGCTGGGCATGGCCTGGTCCCAGCAGATCGCTCATGGCGGCGACGGCGCGATCCGCCGGAAGCCCGGCGTCCTCAAGCCTCGAAAGGGCGCGAAATAGGGACCCGCGCTGGCTGCTGGTCAGCGCGGCAGGTTTCAGTCCTACGCCAGCCATAGTGGCCTCGGCACAACTATCGCAGTTGAAGGGCAGTGAGGCGGACGGGGCGATAAGCCCGGACCGGTAAGCAACAAAGGGGACGGGTTACTTCGAAGCGCTCTTGGGTGTGAATCGATCCAGGGGGATCCACTCCCCTTCCTGCTCGTACTCGATGCTGGCGCAACCGTTTTCGATGCCGTAATCATCCAAGGGCTCCCGGCCCTTGAAGTCGCCGAGAATATAGCCGGTGAACTGGGTCTCGCCGGCGTCGTTGAGCAACCGAAAGTGCTCGCCATGAATAATGATCATGTCAAATCGCGCCCGATTCTCAGCACCCGTGGGGCCTATTTTGCCCACTGCGTCGCTGCTGTCACCGAGCACCGTATCGCGGGTCACAATCCAGGTGTATTTGCTCATGGCTCGTTTAGGAATATTTTGATTCTGAATTCAGCCTTCAGGAACAGTATATAACGCCGGATTGAGCACGCCGCGATGCTCAGTGCGCTGAGTTCGACCACTGCCCTCCTCGGCAACCCTGGTTCTTTAGCCGTCCACCGTGCGCTCAACACGGCGAAATAATCGGCATTCTGAGCTGCCACCCCTTCCAACGGGTTCGGGAATAATTCCTCGAAATGACCACGGTCGAAAATCAGCAGATTAGACCTTTTACTAGTACCTCAGCCAAGCCCAGGGCGCAAGCGCCGATTTCACACTTCGGATGCGCCTTTAATGCCTGACACGCGGCTACTATCATTTTCATCGATACACAGTTCATTTGCGGAATTAAATGCCGGATCCCACTCGCATACTCATCGTCGACGACGACCCCCAAGTGGGCCGGCTGCTCTCACGTTATCTCGAACCCGAGGGCTTCAAGGTTCAGGTATGCCATAGCGCCAACGAGATGCGCGCCGCTTTGACGGACTTTCCCGCAGATTTGCTCATCCTCGACCTGGGTCTTCCTGGAGAAGACGGCCTAACCCTGACCCGGGAAATCCGCAGAAACTCCAGCGTCGGCATCATCATCCTCACAGGCAAAGACGCGCCGGTGGATCGTGTTGTCGGTCTCGAGCTCGGCGCCGATGACTACGTTACCAAGCCCTTCGATGAACGAGAGCTGCTTGCCCGCATTCGGACGGTGCTGAGACGAACAAGGGGACGCCCAGTGGAGGCCGAGCTGGAACCCGGAGCCCGTCGCCCCCCGTCGGTTTGCTTTGACGCATGGCGCCTTGACCTGGGCGCGCGTGAGCTGACTTCAGGAAACGGTGAATCGGTCGAGCTCACCACCATGGAATTCGAGCTGCTCTCGGTGCTGGTCAACAATCCGAATCGTGTCATGTCACGAGACCAGCTACTCGAGCGCTGCACTGGCAGGAGCTGGGATCCTTATGATCGCGCCATCGACACGCTCATAGTCAAGCTGCGAAGAAAGCTCGAATCCGATCCCAAACACCCGCAGATAATCAAAACCGTGCGGGGCGCGGGCTATATTTTTACGCCCTCCGTGCAACGCACCTGATTTTACGCCCCGCGCCCTATTGCGTCCCGGTTATCCGCCTCGGGAATTGGACGACTCGTCGCGCTCAGCAGGCGCGGAGCTCTGTTGGCGGATCCAGATCCTCGAGCTGCGTGAGTAATTTTTCGACGTAACCGCGCTCGCACTGATCGAGCCATGCAGCCAGATCGTCGGCGCTCACGGGCTCACAGAACAAAAAACCCTGGGCCACGTCGCAGCCCAGGTCCGCCAGGTGTTGTAGAGTTTCTTCGTTCTCAACGCCTTCGGCCACCACACGCAGGCCCAGGTTTTTTCCGAGATTGACGATGGAGCGCACGATGACCGCAGCTTCGTCCTTGTACAAAACGTCCTGAACAAACGAATGGTTAATCTTAATCTCGCTGTAAGGCAGCCGGTAAAGCTGAATCAGAGAGGAATGCCCGGATCCGAAATCGTCAATGGAAAGCTTGACGTCTTTCAGGCAAAGGCGAACCAGGACGTCCATGGACTGGCTGGGATCATCCATGGCGCCGGACTCCGTGATCTCCAAAGTCAAGCGATCATGAGAGAAAGCGTTAGCGGAAAGAATTGCCTCGACTCTTTCAGGCAGCTCGAGGTCGTCCAACATGCGCGCGGATAGATTAATGGCGACGGGAACCAGCTGATTTCCCGACCGTATTGCGGCCATTTCTGTCGCGGCTTGCGCCACCAGCCGGTAAGTCAGTGTCGTGATGAGACCCGAATCCTCTGCCAGTGGAATGAATTCGGACGGGCCAATCAGCCCATATACGGGATGATCCCATCGGGCAAGCGCCTCCACGCCGCAGACCCGTCCGTCTTGAACAGAGACGATAGGCTGATAGTGGACCAGTATCTCTCCGTTGCTGATTGCTCTTGCCAGATCTGTTTCAGTCACGTTTCGGACAGAAGCACCGCTTGTAGCGGCCACGAAGTAGTGGCGCTGGAGATATCGTTCGAACTCTTCCAGATCGATAGGCTTACTCACAGCGCCAGCAATGTTGAGTCCAAGCGAAGTTGCGAGCCGCTCGGCGGTCTGGAGGACGCGCGTCTGCACGCCGCTCATGAGCACGATGGCAGCCTTGGATTTAACCTTGGATAGGTATCTCAGGATCTCGATGCCGTCCATCTGCGGCATCTGGAGATCCAGAGCGATGAGACTCGGCTCGAAGCCGCGGTACGCCGGCTCGAAATCCAGCGGAATATCCAGGATATAGGCCTCGTACCCCATGCCCTCCGCTACCCGTCTGAGTAGGCGACAGATCTCGGGATTGTCGTCGATGATCAGGATTCTATTTATTGCGGTCATCTCTTAATCTGCTTCTTTTCATCATCGGTGCTCTTGCCCATACCGCCGCCTGAATCAGCAGCTATAGGCTAACCGCCGGGTGTGACTGCACGTCGGAGCGTGCGTTTTCTTCGGTGGGCTTTTGTCGACTTGTCGTAGAGATGAACACGAGCAAAGCACGCCAAGTCCAGATTCAAGCAGGAACTCCGCCCGAGAGTGGCAATGTGTTACGGAATTCCACACGAGTCGACGGTGAAGGAATCGGGTGTCTACACGTCCTTGATAATAAAGCGGCTGGTAATCACGAACTCCGTGCCTTGGCGGCTCAACCCGCCCCATCGCGCAAGGATTTTGCATTCAGTGACCGCGACGCCTGAATACCAGCGGAGAGCCCTCGAGGAAGGCGAGTCCGTAGGCGCGTATCGGATTGAGCGATCCCTGGGATCTGGCGGATTCGGTCTCACCTATCTCGCCAGAGATGAGTGCCTGGATCGCCTGGTGGCGCTGAAAGAATTCATGCCGCTGGGCATATCGCGTCGAAGTGAGGAAGGCAGCGTCGGTGCCTTCGGGCCAACCCATCAGCACGCCTTCGACGAGGGTCTCAAGCGTTTCCTCACCGAGGCGCGACTGCTCGGCCGGGTAGACCATTCCAACGTGGCGCGGGTGCTGAGTGCCTTTGAAATGAACGGAACCGGCTACATGGTCATGGCCTACGAGCCGGGCGGTACCCTAGACGCCAGAAGTCGCCGTCAGCGCAGGATGAGCGAAACAAAACTTCGAACGCTGGCGCTTGGGCTGCTGGACGCACTCGACGCCATCCATGCCGCGGGCATCGTCCACCGAGACGTCAAACCGTCGAATATTCTCATGGCCCGCGACAACCGGCCGATATTGCTGGATTTTGGATCCGCGACGAGAGTTCGAGGTGACCGCTGTGATGCCGGAAGCTCGACTATTTCACCGGGATATTCCCCGATAGAGCTTTACCAGCCTGAGCATTTCCCCCAGGGTCCCTGGACAGACATTTACGGTGTCGCCGCCATTCTGTACCGAATCATCACCGGGGTACGCCCCGCGCCCCCGATTGGATGCGCCAATCTGATCGAGGTGCGCCCCAGCGATTCCGGCGCATTCACCAAATTTACCCTCTCGGCCGTTTCCGCTGGGGCCGGAGTTTTTTCTGAAGAGTTTCTGGCCGCCGTCGACCACGGTCTTGAAACCTATCCAGAGCATCGACCCGACTGCACCAAGCGCTGGCGGAAGGAGCTGCTGCCGCGTTCCGGTAAGCGCTCGAAACAAGCGCCGGAAACCGCAGCGGGCGCGTGCGCGGAACTCAGGCCCTCGAATGATCTCGCCGCTTGTCGTAAAGACTCCAACGCCATGCTGCTTGCGAGAGCGCGACGCATGCTCGAGCTGCGAGGGTCAAGTGACAAGAAGCGGGCAAAAACGCTGGAGTGTTGTCGCCGCATACTCACCTCGGACCCCACCCATAGAGAAGCCAGAAAAATCATCAAGCAGCTGGTGTTCGAAGCGCTGGCGGAAGCGAGAGCTGCTCTCAAGGTTGACGCGACTGAACGCGCCCGGACCCTGCTCCGATTCGCGGAGTCGGTTTTTCCCGGCGATGCCAACGTGGAACACCTTCGCCGATTGCTGAGAGAGCGCGTCGCCCCTGCCGCCGGCGTGCTAATGCTGGAGAAAACAAACCGCGGCACGTCAGCGGCCTGAGATTCAATCATTACGCTGCCGCTATTGGATTGTTAGAAGGTGGTGCCGGCTGCCAGAGTCGAACTGGCGACCTGATGCTTACAAGGCAACTGCTCTACCAACTGAGCTAAGCCGGCAAGTGATTCGAGCCGAACCAACGGTAGCGCGCCGCAGCTGCGACGACGTTGAAGATTTAAGCACAGAGCCCTATTTTAGGAGCCCGCGCCACCACCGGCAATTTCGGGCGAGGCGCAACTGGCGTCGGAGAGCTCCGTATCCGGGAAGCGCGCAGAGAGTTCGCTCTGGCTAAGGCGTTCCCCTTCTTCGAAGCTGACATCGAACCATGACGCCTCCTCGGTGCGGTATCTGGGCATGATGGAAGGCTCGTACCCGAGCTTCTTGAGTTCCTGCAGGCGCCGCTCGAGAGAAATGCGCTGACTGAAAACACCTAGAGAGATCGCGTTGGCCATATCGCCCTTCGGCACAGCGATGACGTCCTCGATACCTTCCGAGCGCATGCGCTCCACCTTCTGCAACGCCTCTTCCTGAGTTTGTACTGGCGGAAAATACACCCAGTAACGTTCAAGCTCCCGCCGTTCGTCCACCCTTAGAACGGGGTTGCCGCCCAGGGCGACCAGCCAGGTGCGCATCGCGGCAATCTGCGCGTCGTCCTCGAGCGGACCGATGCTGTAGCATTTTCGATTGGCTATCGCCGCGGGCGAAGGCAGCGCGACTATCGCCGCCGGCGGTTCCTCGGCAGCGGCGACCAGCGGGGGCGGGGGCTTAGGCAAAGGCTGGCGGACGCGAAGCTTGTCGGTTTTCGTTTCGCTCAATAACAAAAGACGGTTAACGTGAGCGTAGGGGCTCACTGCTTGCGGAGGGGGCGGCGGCGCATTGGACATCTGGTGATATTGCCGGGCGAAGAACGCCGCGTTGGCAAGCAGCAGAAAGTACATCACCCACTTCATTCGATACCCCCGCCGATGACCGCGAGACCGTAGAGCACGAGGTCGGGATCGGCTTCGAATTCTGTAGTCATGAGCGGCCGGAGCAGGTTCATTGCGCCTCCGGTCAGGATCCGCGCGCTGCCGGCCGGCAGGAAGCGGCCCAGCTCGGCGGCCAGCCGATCCACCGCCGCCGCGGCGGCATAAAGCGTCCCCGCGGCCACACCGTCCGCGGTGCTTTTTGCCAGCACCTCGCGGCTATCGGAATCCTGCGGGGGAATCTGATCTGTGCGGCTGGTTAAGGCGTGACGCATCAGTGAGACTCCGGGCACGATGACGCCTCCCAGATGTTCGCCCGCATCAGACATTGCGTCTAGCGTGATCGCCGTGCCGCAGTCCACGATCACCGCGGCAGATTTCTGTTTGTGCCGGCAGGCCACCAGCGCGGCCCAGCGATCCGCACCGAGTGATTCAGGGCGGGCGTAAGCGCAGCGCACCCCAAAGCCCGCGGCAGTGGTGCGTATCCGAGCGGCGAAAATTCCCCAGCGATTGTTCGCCCAGCGCTCGAGGATGTTTCCGGTTTCAGACGCCCCCACCGAGCAGTACGCAACGGAAGCGGGATTACCCAGCTTTCCCCAGTCAGCGTCCAATTGCTGCGCGAGGGTGTCGTCCTGATAGTCGGCCGCGCCCTGGCCGCTGAGCACACCAGCATTGACCGTTGCCCACTTGATTCGGCTGTTACCGATGTCCACCACCAGCATCACTTGGAAATCCGCAGGCTGATCTCACCGCTTGTAACCTGGCTTACTTTCCCCTTGCACTCCAGCAGCAACGCGCCGTGTTCGCCAACGCCCAGGGAACGACCGCGCACCACTTTGTCCGTTCCTTTGTGCAACTCAACTTCGCGGCCGCGGGTGATATCCAATCGTTGAAAAGACTGGCGAAATGGGGCGAAGCCCTCGCGCTCGAATTGCGCCAGAGCGTTCATCAGCACGTCAATGACCGCTATCGCGACACGATTTCTTCCGGGGTTTCGACCTAGCGCAGTGCGAAGATCGGTCCACGGC
>Ga0224512_10005459_pt1 | contig 10465 bp, 8 predicted proteins | sample SF_May12_sed_USG_4_FD_169103 | JGI IMG/M metagenome (GOLD analysis project Ga0224512, IMG submission 169103) | Sediment microbial communities from San Francisco Bay, California, United States - SF_May12_sed_USGS_13 | ecosystem: Environmental > Aquatic > Marine > Sediment | place: USA: California...
ACGCATAGCTTCTTTCGGCCTTACAGCACTCCTCGTCGCGGCGCCCCTGTTCGCTCAGGAGCTGCCTCGGACCACACCCGAGACAGTCGGAATGTCCTCCGAACGCCTGGAGAGGCTCACCACCGCGCTAAACGGATATGTTGCCGACGGACGGCTCGCTGGGACCGCGACCATCGTGCTCCGGGACGGCCAAGTGGTCTACTCCCAAGCTGCCGGTTATCGGGATCGGGAGTCCAATAGCCCGATGGACACGGACGCCATCTTCCGCATCGCCTCTCAATCCAAGGCGGTGATCAGCGTCGGGATCATGATGCTCCAGGAGGAAGGTCGACTCCTGATCACCGACCCGGTCTCGCGCTACCTACCTGCATTCCGGAACACGACGGTGGCGTCGCCAAGGGAGGGGGGCGGATACGATGTGGTCCCGGCCGAGCGTCAGATCACGCTGCGTCACTTGCTCACGCACACCGCCGGCATCGCGTACGGCGCAGGCCCCGGTGGCGATCGGTGGGAGGCCGCAGGCATCACGGGATGGTACTTCGGACACCGCGACGAGCCGATTCGTCGCACAGTGGACCGGATGCCCGCCTTGCCGTTTCAGGCCCAGCCGGGCGAGCAGTTCGTGTACGGATACAACACCGACATTCTCGGCGCGGTGATCGAGGTCGTGTCGGGCCAGACCCTCGAGGACTTCGTGCGGCAGCACATCCTGGAGCCGCTCGACATGCGCGATACGCACTTCTATCTGCCTGAGAGCAAGCGAAATCGCCTCGCGACCGTCTACAGCCTAATGGGTGAGCTCACGCGCGCGCCGGACGGCGCGGGCATGCAAACGCAGGGACAGTATGTGGACGGTCCCAGAGCGTCGTTCTCCGGTGGCGCGGGGCTCCTGTCGACGACGCGCGATTACAGCAGGTTCCTGCAGATGTTATTGAACGGAGGCGAGCTCAACGGCGCACGCATCCTATCACCGGTGACCGTTGACCTCATGACGCAAAACCACATCGGTGACATCAATCGTGGGCCGGGCATGGGCTTCGGCCTCGGCTTCTCGATTCGCGAAGACGTGGGGGCGGCGGGTCAGCCGGGCTCGGTCGGCGAGTTCGGTTGGGGCGGCGCATATCACTCGACCTACTGGGTCGATCCGGTCGAGAACCTCGTGGTCGTGTACCTCACGCAGGTCATCCCGGCCACCGGATTGGACGACCAGGCCAAGATTCGAGCGCTGATCTACGGTGCCATCACGGAGAAGTCGATGGCGACCATGCACGAGATGATGCACTGAGGCACGCGCGATGCTAGACGAGTCGATCATGCGGAGGAGCGACGCGCTCCAGGAGATGATGCGGCTCGCCCGCTCCATCGTTTTGGACGGCGAGGTCACGGACATGGAGGCGAAGGTCTTCCACGCCTGGATCGAACGAAATCCGGACGTGAAGGGCATCGTCGCTGTCGACGAGATCATCGGGATCCTCACGAACGTGTTCGCGGATGGGCGTTTGAACGACACAGAACGGACCCAGCTGGTGACGTTGCTGGAGGAATTCGGCGGCTGAGCCCAGGGCCTCGTCAGACCCGGAGCATGCGCCCGTGATTCTTGTGGTTGAGGTCGATGCCGGTCAGGCGGGTCACGCCGGTCAGGAACCGGTACAGCCACTGCTCGTCGCGGTGCAGGGCCCGGATGGTTCCCGGCGGGTCGGTCTCTCGAAGCGACGCCTGCCAGTCCATGGCGGCGACGCGGTCCTTCATGACCTCCGGGTGCTTCCCGTCCCAGCGCGGTAGCCGCCCGAGTGGCCCGTAGTCGAAATCCAGAGCGCTTCCACACCGGGCGTCGACGTCCTGCTCGCTGACGCGGTGCGACCAGAACTCTCGCGTCTTCTTCTGCATCACCGACGGGTGTCGAGCCCACCCATAGTGGAAGACCGTCGCCCTCGCCCGCGCAACCGTGAGACGCCGCCCGTCAGCGTGCCTGAAGGACTGGGCGTCCCGCACGGAGCGGATTCCCGAGCCGTTCCGAACGACACGAATCTCGGTGGGATACCACCCCTGCCCCTTCTGCACGTGCCCATAGTCACCGAAAAAGTGCAAATAATCGAATAGGAGTCCGTCGACGCGCTCGTCGGCGAGTAGCGCCCGGCATCGGTCACGGAGCCTGGCATGGTCATCTTCGTGTAAGACCTCATCGGCCTGCATGTAGAGGCACCAGTCTCCGATGCAGGCGTCGAGCGCCAGGTTGGTGAGGTCGGCGTAAGCCCGCTCACCCCGCTCTTCGTCCCAGGCCGCGTCCACAATGCGTACTCGGTCGTCACCGAGCGACGCGACCAACGCCCTCGTCCCGTCGTCCGGCTCGGCCGCCGCGACCACGACGATCAACTCGTCAACGACGGGCAAGACCGACTGCAGTGACTCCCGCAGCGGGTACCCGAGCGAGACCGCGTTGCGGACGAAAGTGAAGCCGGAGATACGCACGGGCTGACGTGCCGGGGTTGTAGATAGCCGTCGGAGTTGCGTCGCCTCAAAGCTACCCACATCCTCCTCCCCCGTGACCTCTCCAGCTAACGGCTCCGCGACGGGCGAGCCCACCTTCGCCCGCGATCTGGGGCTGTTCGACGCTACGATGATCGGCATCGGCGCCATGATCGGCGCCGGCATCTTCGTACTCACAGGGATCGCCGCAGGCGAGTCCGGTCCCGCCTCCATTCTCGCGTTTGCTCTGAACGGCGCGGTGACCCTGCTCACCGCGTTCGCATACGCCGAACTCGCTGCCGCCATTCCGGAAGCCGGAGGGGGCTATGCCTTCGTCCGACGAGCCTTCCCCGGCGCCGTAGGGTTCACCGCAGGCTGGATGCTCTGGTTCGCCTACACGGTCGCTTGCAGCCTCTACGCACTGGGCTTCGCCGGCTACTTCTGGGAGTTCTTCCTCAAGTACATGCCGGGTGTGGCGGAGGGTGCGTTCGGCGTGACGGGCGAGACCGGGGCCGGGCTGATCGTCACGTTCGTGATCGGCTTCACGTTCGTGCGGTTGAACGCTCGCGGCGCGGGGGCCACTGGACTGGCCGAGAACATCCTCACGGTGTCGAAGCTCATCATCCTCGCCGTCTTCATCGCCTACGGCCTTCGCGCCGTCGGCGCCGAGCCGGCGGAAGCGATGGAGGCCTTCAACCCGTTCTTTCCGGAGGGGATGGGCGGCGTGCTCGTGGCGATGGGCCTCACGTTCATCGCGTTCGAGGGATACGACCTCATCGCCACCGTGGCCGAGGAGATCAAGGAGCCCGAAAGGAACATCCCGAGGGCGACGTTCATTTCCTTGGCTGTAACGGTCGTGATGTACCTCCTCATCATCTTCGTGTCCTTGGGGGCCGTTCGCCCGCCCGACGGAGGGCCCGCGTGGCGCTTCCTGGGTGACAACGGGGAGACCGCCATCGTTCGCGCGGCTGAAGGCTTCATGCCGGCGTTCGGTGTGGCGGTCATCGTGTTCGGGGGCCTCCTGTCCACCATGTCGGCGCTGAACGCCACCATCATGGCTTCCTCAAGGGTCGCCTTTTCGATGGGCCGGGACCGTTGGCTACCGGCCGCCATCGCCACCATCCATCCGGAGCGACGGACCCCTCACGTCGCGATCTTCGCGACGGGCGCGATCCTGTTGGTGATGGCTCTCACTTTGCCGATCGAAGCCGTGGGCTCCGCGGCCAGCCTCATCTTCCTGCTCTCGTTCTCGTTGGTGAACCTGTCCGTCATCGTCTTGAGACGAAAAGCCCCCGAGCTCAATCGGCGGTACAGGGTCCCGTTCTACCCCTTCGTGCCGATCCTCGGGATCGTCCTCAACGTCTTCCTGGCCGTCTATCAGTTCACCTTTCAACCGCTCGCGTGGTACGTCACCATCGGATGGGTCGCGGTCGGCCTCGTGCTCTACTACGGCTACTTCAAGAAGCAGGCGGAGGCGGTCAGGCCTCAAGTCCTCGACCGGCCGCTCCCTGCCCGCGTGCCTGCGGACAGTACCGTCGTCGTACCTCTCCACAATCCAGATCACGTAGGCATCCTGCTCGACTACGCGCGCCCACTGGCATCGGCGCGGCAGAAGCAGATCGTCGCCTACTCGGTGGTCGAGGTTCCGCGCCAGCTTCCCATCTCGGAAGGTCTGCGATTCACTCAGCATCGCGAGGGGCTGCTCAAGGCCGCACGCGAACATGCTGCCAAGAATCAGTTTTCCATCGCGACGGACCTGGTGGTGGCACACCAGGCCACGGAAGGCATCCTGACGGGGGCCAAGAGGTACGGGGCCGACCTGCTGGTCATGGGCTGGAAAGGACATACCGACACCCGAGACCGAATCTTCGGCGAGGTCGCCGACCAGGTGATCCGGCACGCGCCCTGCGACCTGGCCCTGCTCAAGCTCGGGAGCACCGCGAAACCAAAGCGGTGCCTGTTCCCGACTGCTGGCGGTGCACACGCCCAGCTCGCCGCCGAGATGCTGAATGCGCTCGCGCCGGCGTTCGACCTGGAGGTGACGGCCTGCTACGTGACGCACCCCGGTGCACTCGCGGAGGAGCGCCAGATGGCCGACCGCTGGATTCGGAAGACCGTGGAGCGCCTAGATTCGGGCATCGACGTAGAACACAAGATCATCGAAGCCAAGTCGGTCGCCGGCGGCATCGCATTGGAAAGCCGAGACTACGACCTCGTCGTGTTGGGGGCGGCCCGGGAGCCCTACCTGCAGCAGGTCGTCTTCGGAGAAATTCCCGAGAAGGTCGCGCGCTACTCACCCGCCTCGGTGCTGGTGGTCAAGCGCTTCGAGGGGCAGGTTCGCTCTCTGCTGAAGCGCGCCCTGGGCTGACGGCCGGGACGCACGTTCCGAACGCTAGTCCTCGATAAGCTTCGGCGGCTCTTTCGCGTCTTGGACGCCCACAGCCACGCCTGTCCCTACACCAAGCCCGATCGCGATCGCCGTGCCGGCTCCGACGATCGGAAGGACGGACACGGCCACGCCAGACAGGATGGTCGCCCCCGCACCCGCCCACAGGCCTAAGGCCGGCTTCTCGACGATTGATGTGTACCGCAGACGCTGGCCGACGAAGCTCCGCGACTTGATGTGCCCAAAAATCCCTGCGGCTCCGGCAATTCCCGCCGCTATTAACCCGAACATCGCATCTCCCGCGATCTAGGAACCATCACACTTACTTCTACCCCGCACTACGAGAATGGAGTGGGAAACGGCGTCAACGCGTGACAGCGTCGAGGATCCCCTCCCGTATCCACTCCCCTACGCTCTCGGTCCGGCCCGGCCCTTCAGGGTCGTTGAGCTCGCCCAAGATCATGTCCAGGACCTGATCGAGCAGCGACTGAGCAGCCGAATTCCGACCTACAGCCTCGATAACGGGATCGCCGGACACAGGCGTCCCGGAGGCCGGCTCATACGAAATGCTTCCTTCGGCTTCGACGAGAGCATCGTGGCCACGGAGCGCCGCGGTGATGAGGGCCTCCACGCGATCGTAGTGGGCCGCCCGTGGCCCAACCTCCCCTTGAAACGCCGAGACCGCTCCGGCCAGCCTTAGCGTGCGCGCAGTCCCGTCCACGCGGGCGTCGTCGAGGGCCCGTAGATACCCGGCGCGGTATCGCTCATTGTCCCCTGCTCGGGCCTGACGCACGGTCGTGAGGTACAGGTTCCAGACCTCGCGCACCTGCGGGTATTCGGATGGTGCAGCGAGGTAGGCACCCTGCAGCCAGATCGTCGGGATGGGCGGGAGGTCCCGGAGGAGCGACCGCGTGGTCGCCAGATACCGCTCCTGGGCCCGAGCCCTGAGCGCATCCTCGGTGTCTGGAATCAGCGGAGGCGGAAGCGGCGGAAGCTCGACGGTGCCGCCTCCCACGGCGCTGCCGCCCCCGGTCGGCGGAGCCAGCAATTCCGGCCCGAAGTACACTACCCCGGCCACGACCACCGCCGCCACGATCAGCAGCGGCGCATTCTTCCGTCCGGCGCCGCTTTTCTTCCTCCGCTTCTTCTTCTTTGGAGGCTTTACCTTCGTGTCTTTACGCGCCGGAGCCTCCCGGCGAACCGGCTCGTGCCGAGATCCCTTGCGCGGCTCAGGCGGGCCAGGCTCCGGACGCGTAGGCGCCGGCTCCTCGGGCGCTCGGACGACATCCCCAATGAGACCGGATGAGCCCTGCTCCATCCGGAACCCCCGCATGGGGGGCTCGTCGTCGAAGTGTCGGGCGCTGGCCCGTTCTGCCTCCATCTTCTTGACGAAGGCGGCGGCTTCCTGCGCAGGCGTCAGCTGATCAAGGGCCGGTGCCAGCTGCAGCCCGATGTCGGGGGCCGACTGCACGTCTGGACCGGTGTCGGCGTCCGCTTGGTCAACGCCCGCTTCCGGCGGACTGGAAACTTCTTCCGCTGCGTCCTCGCTGTCCAACTCGATTTGCAGCACGACCGGGTGCGTCAGGGCGGAGGACCATTCCCGTGTCTCCGCATCGTACACGACATCGTCGGGGGACAGATCGCCCGATCGCACGAACTCGGCAAACATTTCGTGCGAGGCGAACGAGATTTCCTGGCCCTGCGATGTGCGAATGCGAAAGCGCACCGACATGTTTCACTCCAATCCGTAGATCAGAATGTAGGTGAATCGTACCAGTTCCGCCTGTCGGAAGCGCAGTACGCGTTCCGGCATCCGGTCAGCTCTGGTCGATCAGGTCATCCATCAGGAAGAGGTCGGTGAGCAGCGCCCTCAGATGGATGTTCGCGTTCAGATTGTCGATAAGCTGAGAGCTGATCCCAGCACGGGACGCCACCAGGCGTATCGTCGCGAGCGAGGCTGACGCATCGGCGTCCAAGACGCTCAGCACGGCGTCCCACACCCCAGGGGGCGCGGCCGGATCGTCCTTGACCACCGCCCGAAACGAGTCGGCGAGCCCGTCGAGCGCCTTCTCCATCTGCGTCAGGAACTCACGCAGTTGGCCGCCGGACTTCACACCCTGGTCACTCGACAAGCCCTGCGCCGCGTATGCGAGGTAGAACTCGTAGCTCTCCTCGATCGCGTCGATCCGTGCCTTCACGTCATCGCGAGCGGCGGACACACTTACTCCAATCCTGGGGGATGGACTCCGAATTGCGACCCTGCAGTCCGAGTCGCTCTATTCGTCCTCGAGCGGTGCGCTGACGGACGAGTCGGCGAGCGCACCGCCGGCCTCACGATCCCCGGTGACGACCCACTTGGCCGGATCGAAGTGCTCAGCATAGTGCTCACGATCGATCCATCCCCGCACCATCGACCACGTGATCCACCGCTTCTCCGGCCTGAGCGCGAAGTAGATGTGCGACGCAATCAGGAGGATCAGCGACACGCCTGCGAAGCCATGAATGGCGAACACCAGACCCGTCATCGAATCCGACAACAGGTAGGTATTCCGCGTGAAGAAGGGCGTGTCCACGCGCATCATCATCAGGACACCCGTCACTACAGCGGACAGTGAAACTACGACGATGGCGTGGTGATACATGCGGTGGTCGAAGGGATATTTCCCGGCCTTCTCAGGCTCGGGGGCCTTCGACGAGAGGACATGCCTCACCGTCTGAAAGCCCTCTTTGAAGAACTTCGGGCCGACGCTCATCATCGACCAAAAATCCATCCAGCCGATCGCATGGATGATGTGGTAGACGATCGTCGCGATCAGCACCACGCCGGCGATCCAGTGGATCGTTAGCCATCCGGCGAAGTCGAGGTCCATGATGGGTACGAAGGCGGAAAACAGCAGCGCGAGCATCGACGCCGACATCGTCCAGTGGAACAGACGCGCCGCCAACGAATGCCGCTGGATCCGCTCGGGAACCCCCGCCGGGACCGCAGCAGGCGTGGCCGCCGCATGTTCGCTGAATTTCCTCCAGCGATACCAGACGGCATGGCCGACCAGAAAGACTGCCGCCAGCACGATGGCCGTCCACATGAGGTCCCAGGACACCCCGATCAGGACATCCTGGCCCCACGGATTCTGTGTTCTACGAAATAGCTCGATCAAGCCACGCTCCTCACGGCCCGACGGACCAGGTTGCGCATCATCGGAATCTTGAAGTCGTTGCGGGCGAGGGCACGTGCGCCGGCGATCGCCAGGTCACCAGCAGCGACCTGCGTCGCCTCGTCGCCGTTTGTGCCCCTCACCAACCGCTCGACTCCCTCGAGACGGACTGGGTAAGGCGCCACGCCGTTCACGGCGATGCGAGCCTCCTCGATGGTGCTGCCTGACATCCTGAATGCGGCAGCTACGCTCACCAACTGGAAGTCCCACGAACCGCGATCCCGCACCTTCTCGTAGTAGAAGCTGGAGTTCGCCCAGGTCGCCGGAATGTGAATCTGCGTGAGCAGATCGCCCGGCTTGAGGATCGTCATCCGCGTGATGTCGGTCGTCGGACCGATGAAGTAGTCCTCGGCGTCGACAGTGCGGCGCCTCGGGCTCTGCACCACCATCTTCGCGTCGAGCGCGATGAGCGCCGGCGCGGTGTCGGACGGGTTCACCGCCACGCACCGGCTCGTGCCCATAATGGCATGCTCGCGGTTCATGGCGACCGGTGCCGACGCGTAGCAGGTGTTGCCACCGGCACGGTAGCAGGGCCACCCACTGCGGTAATACCAGCACCGCGTGTCCTGGCTGACGTTGCCGCCGAGTGTGCCCTGGTTTCGGATCTGAGGTGTCGCGACGTGGTCCGCCGCGTTCGCCAGCAGCGAGTACTCCGAGCGCACTCTCTGATGGTTGATGACCTCCGTCAGCGTGGCCATCGCGCCGATTTCGAGCCCGCCTTGAGCGTCACGGATGCCATGCAGCTCCTGAATACCGCCGATGTCGACGACGACTCCGGGCCGCTTGATGCGGTCCTTGAGCCAGTCGAAGGTGTCCAAGCCACCGGCGAGGACCCACGCGTTCGCACCATGTTCGCGCAGCAGCGCCACCGCGTCGTCCACCGACGTCGGCTGAACCAGGTCGAACGGCGGAATCATGTCTTTGATCGTTGCCATGTTCGGTCTCCCTAGCCGACGTGCTGGTCGAGGCGGGACCAGGGTCCCGGCCGTCCTTCCAGCTCCGCAAGAATGATGTCAGGTGTGAGCGGCGTCCTACAGAGGCAATTCCCGCCCATCGCATCGGCGATGGCGGTGGTCAAAGCGGCCGCTCCAGCACCGACGGAAGGCTCCCCGATGCCCTTGGCGCCAACCGGCGTCTGCGGGTCCGGGATGTTGACCGCACCAGCAGTCATTTCCAACGGAACGTCGTGGAAGCCTGGAGGGCGCGCGGTGTAAAGCCGGTTCGCGAACGGCACTCCGTAGCGCGGATCAAAGACCCAGCGCTGCGACATCGCCATTCCCATCCCCTGGATGCTCCCACCCAACTCTTGCGCCTTGAGGCTTCGCGGGTGGATGACGGTGCCGCAGTCAGCCCAACCCACATACTCGAGGATTTCCACCATGCCGGTCTCGACATCGAGCTCGACCAAGGCGAATCCTGCCTGCCAGCTGTAGATGCTGCCGTTGCCGCCGTAGGCGTCTGCCGCGACACCCATCAGGCCCTGGCCAGCGAGTCGCTGAGCGGCAGGAACCGTCTCGCGCTCGCTGATGTCGGACGGCAGCGTGCTACCGTCGAACTCACCGCCGAGCGCGATGGCCCGTTCGGCGACCTGCGCGAACGTCATCGAACCACCCGGTCCGCTGACGCGCCCGTTGTCCACCTGGTAGGCGTTCGGAGAACCTCCGAGCTGCCTCGAGGCAACCAACCGGATCTTCCTCAGCGCGTCCTCCGCCGCAGCGTAGTTCGCTCTGGAATGAGCGTGCGTGGTCTGGCTGCCGGCCTGGATGGAGCTACGTGGCATGCCCCGGCTCGAGTCGCCCCAGACGATTTCCACTTGGTCCCAGTTGAGCCCAAGAAGCTGGGCGGCCGGCTTCACCGTGTCCGCAATCGAGTGCGTCCCGAGGTTACCCACGCCCTGGTAGGCGTACAGTCGTCCGTCGGGGCGAATGACGAGCAAGCCGTCATAGCCACGAGACCCGGCGGTGTAGGGCGACAGGCCCAGGCCGACACCCGTGACCTTCGAACCCACGCGCCTGCCCGACAGTGCCTGCTTGGCTTCCCAATCGAAGATTTCGGCTCCCTCCGCCAACGCTTCGCGAGCGAACACGCTTGTCAGCGTGCCGTTGCGCGGGCCGAATCCGACATCTGCCGTCGGTGCATTCAACAACCGCACCTGCAGCCGGTCGAGACCCAGCTGTCTCGCGGCCTTGTCGTGGATCGGCTCGAGCATGGAGATGATCTGTGCACCACCCGGGCCGCGCTGCGCGGCCTTCGGCGGTGTGTTGGTATACATCGCCACCCCGCGGAACCGGATGTTCTCGGGCGTAAACGCCAGATCTGCGATCGAGCCGGCCGAGTTGTAGTCGGAGGCCCCGTACGGTCCGCTCTCCTGCGCAATGAGCAAGTCGATCGCGGTGCA